>Ga0315287_10006668_pt1 | contig 11511 bp, 12 predicted proteins | sample YL17G11_0_MG_FD_205037 | JGI IMG/M metagenome (GOLD analysis project Ga0315287, IMG submission 205037) | Sediment microbial communities from Yellowstone Lake, YNP, Wyoming, USA - YL17G11_0 | ecosystem: Environmental > Aquatic > Freshwater > Lake > Sediment | place: USA: Wyoming | collected...
GCCAGGCGGAATGCTGCGCCACCAGTTCGTCGCGGTCGATGTAGCCCAGCAGGATGCGCAGCTCGCCGGAGTGATCAAAGTCCAACAGCTCGCGCATGTAGAGCTTGGTGGAATCGCGGTCGAAGGCCGGGCTTAAGTAGCTGACGTGCAGGCGTTTGAGCATCGCATCGCCCAGGTAGCCCGTGCCACCAAACGGCGCGCCGAAGGTCACGAAAGCCAGGTAGCGCGGCCGCAGCTCGGGCGCCTGCTGGCTGAGCAGGTGCACCAGGTTCAGCGCGGTCAGCCCGCCGAGGCTGAATCCCAGCACGACGAGGTTGTGCCAGTGCGGCTGCACCTTCACCAGCAGCTCGTCGGCCATGCCCTGGACCATCGCCTGGTACTCGGCAGCCTGGCCCGAGAGGATCTCGCGCCAGTCGTAGGGCTGCTGGAGGTGGATCACGTCGAGGTCCGGCCGCCGCGCGGAAAGCCGCGCCACGTAGTCGGCCCAGGAGATGTCAGGAGTCAGCTTTTTGAGCGTCGAGTTGACGATGCCATCCAAGCAGATCACGGCGCTTGTGCCGGGTTCCATTGCCGCAAGCTTACACCATCGCCAGCCAGTCGTCGCCCGCGCGGCGGTAACTGACGATCTCATCCTCGGTGAAGTAGACGGCAATTTCGTCGGCCGCGTTCTCGGGGGAGTCGCTGGCGTGGATCAGGTTGTTGCTGATGTCGAGGCCATAGTCGCCGCGCAGCGTGCCCGGCGCCGCCTCGTTGGGCTTGGTCACGCCGGCGACCAGGCGCAGCTGCGCCACCGCGTCGGGCGCTTCCAGCACCAGCGCCACCACCGGGCTGGACGTGATGTAGCGCACCAGCCGCTCGTAGAACGGCTTGCCCTCGTGCACTGCGTAGTGCCGCTGCGCCTGCTCCGCGCTGACGGCGAGCAGCTTCATCGCCGCGATGCGGAAGCCCTTGCGCTCGAGCCGCGCCAGCACTGTGCCGATCAGCCCGCGCTGCACGCAGTCGGGCTTGAGCATCGCAAACGTCCTTTCCCATGCCATGTCCGTCTCCAGCACTTCGCAAAGTGGGTCGCAGCATTGTATAGGCTGCAGAGGCGCGCCAGGAGCGCCCGCGTCCCTGCGGGTGATTCAGTGGCGCGGACGGCTCTGTCCGCGATTCAACGGCGGACACGGCGGTCCGCCCCACTGGGAAGGCGGCCAGTGACGGCCGCCCTCCCCGCTATAATAATCGTTCAGGCGAAACCAATAAGGTATATCAACGTCTGAGAACGCAGCGCCCGATGGTCACCACCGGTCAGTACAACTGGGTCGCACTGTTCCTGCTCGGGGGGGCGTGCATTCTCGGCCTCGCGCTGGCGCTGGCGACGCTGTTCCGCCCGGCGCGCCCGAGCTTCCTCAAGCGCCTGACCTACGAGAGCGGCGCGCGGGCGCAGGGCGACGCGCTGGTGCGCTTCAACATCCGGTTTTATATCATCGCCATCGTCTTTCTCATGTTCGACGTCGACGTGCTGTTCATCTTCCCCTGGGCCACGGCGTTCCGCCTGCTGGTCTTCGGCGAGACGCAGATCCTGTACACGCCGATCGGCACGCCGGCGCTGGGCGAGATGTTCGTCTTCCTCGGCATCCTGCTGATCGGCTGGGCCTACGCCTACCGCAAGGGGGCCCTGGAATGGGTTTAGAGCCAGGAGCGCCCGCGTCCCTGCGGGTGGACATTAGAAAGCAGCCGCCCACCCTGCCCGCCCGCGATCCACGGCCAGGGACGGCCGCGCTCCAAGAATCACCCATGCGGCGCATGATCCGCTACTGCACGGCCCACAGCCTGTGGCCGCTGATGCTGGGCCTCGATTACTGCACGCTGGAGCTGTACGGCGCGCTGGGCCCGCACTTCGACCAGGCGCGCTTCGGCGCCGAGGTGTACCGCCCCAGCCCGCGCCAGGTCGACGTGCTGCTCGTCGCCGGCGTGGTGACGCGCAAGATGGGGCCGGTGATCCGCCGGCTGTTCGAGGCCATGGCCGAGCCGCGCTTCGTCATCGCCGTCGGCGCGGGCGCGATCAGCGGCGGGCCGTTCGCCGACAGTTACGCCGTAGAGGGCGGCGTGGACCGCATCGTGCCGGTGGACGTCTACGTGCCCGGCGACCCGCCGCGCCCCGAGGCGATCATCGACGCCGTCCGCCTGCTCACACAGCGCATCAGCGCTGGCGAGGTGGCGCTGTGAAGAAGTGGTCAGCAGTCAGTAGTCAGTGGTCAGTAGGGGCCGGCCTTGTGCCGGCCCGTCTTAGGGAACTGGCAGTTCGCATCTTCACCCCGAAGGTGCGGCGATGAAGCTGTGGCAGAAACGGCTTATCTGGATTGGTCACTGGCTATTCGCGATCTTGATCATCTGTGTGCTTGTATCCATGGTGGTCTTTGGGTTGTCGGCGCCGCGCTGGATTGGCGCGCTATATATGTTGCTGCTTGGCTCTGCAACTCTCATAGAACACGTAGCAAAACATCCGTTCGGAACATTCAGATACAATCGCTTTACAACGCCGCGAGGTTTGACGGCCATGAAGTGGTTCTGGAGAATCGGCTTCCTCGGGCCCGTCTTTCTTCTTTTCATTGCGCTGATGGGCTTGCCCGCCTTATCTGATTCGGCTAGCGCGGCACTGGCCGATCCACCATCACCGGTCGTCATCTCATTGCTGGTTGTGCTAGCGGCTGGCATGGTCTCATATTTTGGATATGGTATGTCGCTTTATCCTGTCGATGGCGTGAATATATTTAGATGGCCCCGCCAGGATCCATCACTGCCGCCCCACAACGGAGCGCCACATGCTTCCTGACGCCGTGGCTAATCTGGTGCGCGAGGCGGGCGGGGATGCGCTGCTGCTGGATGCGCGGCGCGCGCGCGGGCTGATCACGGACAGTGCGCAGGTCGAGGGCGTGTGCAAGAACCTGCGCAACGCCGGCTTTACGCGCTTCATCGACTACACGGCAGAGCACTTGGGCGGGCAGGAATTCGCCATGCTGCTGACGCTGCGCCATCCCGGCCACGCGCACGCTGCGCTGACGCTGAAATGGAAGTGGCTGGAGCAGGGAACAGGGAACAGGGAACAGGGAACAGAAGCTCCGGGTAGCAGCGCCGTTCCTGGCGCCGAACAGGACACTGCAGCACCCGCGCCTGCGGCGGAGGAGACTGGGGAGCCGGATTGGCGGCCGCGGGAGGGCGGCGCCGCGCGCGAGCTGGCAAAAGACACGGGCAAGATGCCCGTGCTACCGGACGTAGCGGATAATGCTTCCCGCGGGGCTGGTCAGCCTGGCGGGCAACCGCAAGAGGCGGGCCCCGTTGCCCATCCCACGCTGTCGCAGATCTGGCCCGCGGCAGCGCTGGCCGAACGCGAGATCTTCGAGATGCTGGGCATCCCATTCAGCAACCACCCGGAGCTGCGTCCGCTGCTGCTCGATGAGCAGTTCGTCGGCTTTCCGCTGCGCCGCGACTTCCTCCCGCCCGCGCGCGAGAGCTTTGCCGCGCACCTGCTGCGCGAAAGACATGAGAAAGCGATGCTTGATGCGCTTGGAGGGCGGCCGTCCCTGGCCGCCAACGAATCACGGGCAGAGACGCCCGCGCTCCAAGACGGAGGCGCGCCATGACGCTGGCCGCCGAACGCCGCGCGCAGGCGCGCTACGACCCGCTGCTCACCGAGAAGCTGATCGCCAGCATCGGCCCGCAGCACCCCAGCCTCACCGCGCCGGTGCAGCTGCGCGTGCAGACCGACGGCGAGCTGATCGAGCACGTCGAGGTGGAGTGCGGCTTCATGCACCGCGGCATCGAGCAGCTGGCCACGCGCCGCACGTGGGCGCAGGTAGCGCCGCTGCTCAGCCGCTGCGAGTGGCTGGCGGGCGCCAACGGCGATTACTTGATCGCCGCGGCGGTGGAGGCGCTTGCCGGCATCGAGGTGCCGCAGCGCGCGCAGTACCTGCGCAGCGCCGTGCTGGAGCTGAGCCGCATCTCAAGCCACCTTTTCTGGTTTGGCGACCTGGGGCTGGAGCTGGGCGCGATCACGCCGATCTTCTGGGCGCTGCGCGAGCGCGAGGGTGCTCTCGACATGCTGGAGATGCTCTCGGGCAGCCGCTGGCACGGGCAGTACATCGTGCCCGGCGGCGTGCGCCATGAGCCGCCCGCGGCGTTCCTGCCTGCGCTGAAGCGCTTCTGCGAAATGCTGCCGCAACGAATCGACGAATACGAGGAGTTCTTCAGCGACAACGCGATCTGGGTCAACCGCAGCGAGTTCGTCGGCGTGCTGGAGCCGGACTATGCGCTGAAAATGGGCGCCAGCGGGCCGGTACTGCGCGCCAGCGGCGTGAGACACGATCTCAGGCGCGACGCGCCGTACGCCGCGTACGGCGAGCTGAAGTTCGACGTGCCCACCGGCGAGTATGGCGACACGCTGGACCGCTACCGCGTGCGCTTCGTGGAAATGCGCGAGAGCATCAAGATCCTCGAGCAGTGCGCGCTGTGGCTGGAGCTGGGAGGGCGGCCGTCACTGGCCGCTCTTAATCAGCCATCCGTCGAGGATGTAGAGCGAACAGAAACTACCAGCACAGTCTCGGAAGAGCGGCCAGAGACGGCTGCCCTCCCCATCACTGTCCCCAAGGGCGAGGTGTATGTGGCGGTCGAGGGGCCGCGCGGCGAACTGGGCCTGCATGTGACGAGCGACGGCGGGGGGCGCCCGGCGCGCGTGCACCTGCGCAGCCCCAGCCTGTACCACCTGCACCTGCTGGACGAGCTGTGCCGCGGCCACCTGCTGGCCGACGTCTTCGCCATCTACGCCAGCCTCGACATCATGATTGGCGAGGTGGACCGGTGAGAGTGCAAAGTTCAGAGTTCAAAGTTCAAAGCAAGATAGCGGGGTTGTCCGCGCACGCTGCGCGCGCTCTTAACATTGCACTTTGCACTTTGCACTTTGCACTGACCTCGCGCAGCGAGGTGCACGCATGATCCTCGCGCTGCAGCAGCTGTACACCTTCCAGGAGACGCATACGGCGTGGGAGGTGCTGCGCGCGTGGCTCAATGGCGAGCCGCTCCCCGGCCTGCGCTTTTCACCGTGGTGGAGCAACGTGCTGATGCTCATCACGGCGCTGGTGTTCGTGTTCCTGCTGGAGCTGCTGCTCACCGTGGGCATCCAGATCTGGGAGCGCCGCGTGCTGGGCCGCATGCAGAGCCGCTGGGGCCCGCAGGAGTACGGCGGCATCTCCACCAAGGCCTTCCGCCGCATCCTGATACCGATTCTCATCCTGCTCGCCCTGCCGGCGCTGTTCTACGGCATCCAGTACTGGTGCGGCTACGGCTTCACCATGCCGCCGGTAAAGCGCCTGCTGGTCGCGGCGTGGATCGCCCTGGCGATCTACCTCGTGCACTTCATCAGCGCGCTGACGGCCGCCGTGATGCGCGAGAGCGTGACCACGCTGCGCGGGCTGATCGCCCGGAAGCTGCGGCAGTTTGGTCCCAGCCTGCGCGCCACCGTGTGGCTGATCGACGCGGTGATGCTGGCGGCGCTGCTTTCGATTGTGTTCGAGTACCTGCCGAAGGTCGACTTCGGCAGCTTCGTGCCGTATCTCACGGTGGCCTGCACCTTCACCGCCTTCGGCGTCTACCTGGTCTATATGTTCGGCTGGTACTGGCGCCAAGGGCTGTTCGACACCATCAAGCTGTTCTTCAAAGAGGACGTCGTCCCGCTCAACGCCGACCGCTTCCTGTTCCTCGTCGCGCCAATGCTGGTCTACCTGCCCGCGCTGCTCTCCTGGGTGGTGCTGCCCTTCGGCGTCGCCGCGCTGGGCGGGCATTACCTGTACTACGTCGTGCAGGACCTGAACATCGGCCTGCTGCTGATCATCGTCGACTTCTCGCTGGTCTTCGTCGCCATCATCATGAGCGGCTACGCCAGCAACAACAAGTACGCGCTGATGGGCGCGATGCGCGAGGCGGCCGAGCTGCTCTCCTACGAAGTGCCGATGCTGATGAGCCTGCTGTGCGTCGCGCTGTTTGCCGGCAGCCTGAACCTGACGGAGATCGTGCAGCGCCAGAGCATGACCTGGGGTATCCTGCCGCTGTTCCCGGCGTTCGTGATCCTGCTCGTCACGGCCATCGCCGAGACCAACCGCCCGCCCTTCGACCTGCCCGAGGCCTCCAATGAGCTGCTGGGCGGCTTCGTCGTCGAGTACAGCGGCTTCCGCTTCGCGCTGTTCTACGTCGCCGAGTATGCCAACGTGTTCCTCGTCAGCGCCGAGATCGTGGTCTGCTTCCTCGGCGGCTGGAAGGGGCCGATGTTCCTCGGGCTGGACGGGCTGTGGCTGACCAGCCTGTTCTGGTTCCTCGCGAAAACCTACGCGCTGGTGTTCCTGTTCATCTGGGTGCGCGCCACGATGCCGCGCATCCGCATCGACCAGATCATGTTCTTCTGCTGGAAGTTCTTAGTGCCCGCCAGCGTGGTCGTGCTGGGCATCACCGCCATGGGCGTGACCTTCCGCCACCCCTGGTTCTCCGCCAACCGGCTGTGGAGCGAGGAGCAGTTCAAGTACGTAACCGTGTCCACGTCTGAGGCGCTGAGCATGATGACGCTGCACGAGCGGGCGTTCTTCTGGTGCTACAACTTCTTCGCCGTCGCCGCCGGCGTGTTCATCGTCGCGCTGGCCTGGCGCATCCTCTGGGGACAGCGCAGGCACCCCCTGCCGCGCCGGGAGGTGAGCTGGGAATGAGGCGTATTGAGCTGTGGAAAAAGGCAAGCTGGGAGATATGGGTCCGCAGGGCTGGATTCTGCTGCTACCTGCTCTCAATTATTCCTACATCACTGGCAGTGATCTATGCCACTAACGAACATTACTTCCGCCACATGAATGCACTCAGTTGGGTGCTGAGCGGATCTGCCGGGCTGCTAGTTCTCGTAAGTTTCCATCCTCACAATGACCTCACTAGCACGCCATGGACAATGATAAGACCTAAGCATGCTCTGCTGCTATGGTTGGCTGCTCTTTGCGGTTGGGCCATAGTGATTAGTTTCCTTGTCGTGAGTTCCGTTTCGACTGAACTCGCGTTCATTCGGTTTCCCAATCTTGGTTCGGTACTCCTGCTTGTGATCATTCCAATCATTTACGTAGCCGCTTGCGTGAGGATTCCTGAGTTTGCGAAGAAGGCCAAGCAATGACCCCCATGGCGCTGTGGCAGAAGATCGTGTATGGCCTCGGCGAGGGGCTGCTGGTGGCCGGGCTGCTGTGGGGGCTGTACGACCGCTTCATGAAGCACGCCTGCCCGACTGGCGCGTTCAACGAGCTGACGCTGATCGTCATCGGCCTGGCCGTGGCCGTGCTGCCGCTGCACCCGTTCAGAAGGGAACAGGGAACAGGAGCTCCGGGTAGCGGCGCCGGCCCTGGCGCCGCGAAAACCGGCGGCACGGCGGCCGCCGCTACCCAGAACGCAGGCAGGATGCCTGCGCCACCATATCTCACGCCGGCGCTGCGGCGCAGTCCCGCGCTGGCGCTCAGTGTGTGGATCATCGCCCTGCTGGGCGCGGCCTTCAGCCTGTGGTCGCGCCTGAGCATGCAGCCGGGTATCTGGTGGTTCGCCGGGCTGCTGCCCGCCGGGCTGTACTTCTGGTTCGGCATCTCGACGTCAAAAAGTGTGCAGGCACAGCGGCCTGCACCACCATCAAAGAAGCCGGCCCCACCCAAGGATCGGGGAGGCCACGATGCGTGAGGCGCCGCGCTTTGGTGCGCTGGAGCTGACGCGCTACGTAGCCCAGCAGCGCAAGTACTGGGGCTACACGGCCGTGGACATCTTCAAGTTCTACGGCCTGATCACCGGCCTGCTGATGCTCGTCGCGCTGACCTACGCGCGTTACTTCGACCTCTTCGGCGATATCCACAGCAAGCCGATCGAGTACAAAGTCTTCGTCGCCTGGTTCACCGGCATCCCGCTGCTGCTGCTGCTGCCCGCCGTGCTGGGATTCTTCTGGTGGGCCGCCGGCGCGCTCGTCGGCTATACGCGCTGGCAGCTGGCCCAGCCTGTGCTATGGCGCTGGTTCTGGTTCAGCGTGCTGTGCTTCTACGGCTACGTCGAGTTCGACCCGCTGGACCGCATCCATCCGGTGATGAGCACGCAGGGCCTGGCGCCCGCGCCGAACCTGCTCAAGCTGTTCGACGGCGAGTTCACCACCTTCCCCTTCCAGTGGGGCTACTTCATCCTCTGGGCGCTGCTGTGCTTCCTTATCGTCGTGGCGCACGTGAGCTACTTCGCCGACGGGCTGCGCGAGGTGTGGTTCTATACAAGGCGCTTCCATCGCTACGGCGCGTCGATCCTCACCGGCTTCAAACAGACGATGGACGTCACGCGCTCTGTGCCGGTGACACGGGACTGGCCGCGCGAGCAGCCGCAGCTGCCGGCGGGTTTCCGCGGCGTGCCACGGCTGAACGTGGAGCAGCTGACGGCTGCGCAGGCCGGCGCCATCGTGGCGGCGGACAGCAGCGGAGCGATCGTCGCCGCGCCGGGGCAGCCGACGGTGCTGTTCGTCGACCTCGGGCGCTTTGACTTCAGCCCCGCACTGGCGGAGCTGGCCGATGAACTCGGCACGCCGCTGCTGCGCTTCGAGCCCTACTGGCCCGAGCCGGCGGCCACGCGCGAAGCGCTGGTGGTACCGCTGACTATGGGAGGTGGCGCCTGATGGTCACGGCGGCGCAGGTCATCCTGAGCTATCTCCTGTTCCTCGGGCTGCTGCTCGGCGTCAGCTCATTGATCTGCGCCAGCCTGGTGCGCTTCATGCACCGCCGCCGCCTGCTGGCGCTCACGGCCAGCGTGGGCTTCAGCTGCTTCCTCTACGGCGCACTGGCACTCACGCCGCCGGGCTTCCGGCTGTTCACGTTCTACTTCTGGCTGTTCGCGGCGACGATCATCGGCGGCGCGATCGGCACGGTGACGATGCGCAACGTGTTCCACAGCGCGCTGATGCTGATCCTCTGCCTGTTCGGCGTGGCCGGGTTCTTCATCCTGGTCAACGCCGAGTTCCTCGCCGCCGTGCAGATCATCATCTACATCGGCGGGATCATGGTGCTGTTCCTGTTCGGCATCATGGTCAGCCAGAACATCATCGGCACGGAGATCCGCCAGAACACGCCGCAGGCGCCCTGGGCTGCCGTAGTAGCTACCGTGCTGTTCCTGTTCATGCTGGTCACCGGGCTGTTCATGAACTTCCCGCCACAGGAGACGGCGGGCAAGTTCGTGCTGGCCAACAATACGCAAAGCATCGGCTGGTCGCTGATGGCCACGTTCACCCTGCCCTTCGAGGTGGCCAGCCTGCTGCTGCTGATCGCCATGATGGGCGCGATTATTCTGGTACGGAAGGACTGACGATGAGGCGAGGCGCATGCTGGTTCTAGCGTTACAGTCGGCGGAGGCGGCGCAGCCGGCGGGCTGGTCGGCCCTGGCCCAGGCCTGGCAGATCGTGTTCAGCCACTGGTTCGCCTACGGCGGCGACGCGCCGATGCGCTTCTTCACGCGCATCGACTACCACCAGTACTACATCATCAGCTGCTTCATCTTCTGCCTGGGGTTCTACGGCGTGGTCGCGCGGCGCAACGCCATCAGCATGCTGGTGGCGCTGGAGCTGATGCTCAACGCCGTGAACATCAACATGAGCGCCTTCAACCAGTACTGGGGCATCGCCAAGACGCGCGCGGCGTTCACTTCCGAGGAATCGGTGTGGACGAACCTCGGCCAGTGCTTCAGCGTGTTCGGGATCATCGTCGCCGCAGCCGAGGCGGCGGTCGGCCTGGCAATCATTATCGCGTTTTACCGCATGCGCAAGAGCATCATGCTCGACGACGCCAACCTGATGAAATGGTGAGTGTAGGCCGGCCTGCGCGCCGGCTGGACTGCAGGGACTGTGACAACGTGAATGTGGAAAGTGAAGTAGACAGATGAACCCGGCGATGGCATTACTGCTGATCCCGCTCGCGCCACTGGCGGCGGCGGTGGCCGCGTACATCGTGGCCGCCTGGGGACGCCGCGGCGCGGCCAGCGTCAGCGCTGCGCTGGGCGTAGCCAGCCTGGCCGCTTCGGCGCTGCTCGCGGCGCAGTTGCTCCGGGTGCCGGGCGTGAGCTTCAGCGCGCCCTGGTTCACGCTGCCCGACTCCGGCATGTACCAGGGTACAGATCAGTGGAACTTCGGCCTAGCGATCCCGTTCGCGCTCAGCGCCGGCTCCGCGCAGCTGTTGTTCATCCTCACCACGGCGCTGATCAGCGTCGGCGTGCTGCTGTTCGCCATCCGCGAGCGCCGCGATGATCCGCGCGCGCCGCAGTTCTTCGCCACGCTGACGCTGTTCGCCGGCAGCATGCTGCTGTTCCTGGCCTCCGACACGCTGCTGGTGATGTACTTCGCCTGGGAGTTGATGGGGCTGTGCAGTTACCTGCTGATCGCCCATCCGGCGACGGCCGAGGCGCGCCGCGCCGCGCGCCAGGCGTTCTGGACGACGCGCGCGATGGACTTCGGCCTGCTGTTCGCCGTGCTGCTGCTGATGGTCAAGTTCCACTGGGCCAGTATCAGCCAGATCGACATCGCGAGCGCTATCAACCAGATCGCTCAGAGCGCGGGCGGTGACCAGGCGCTGCAGCTCGCGCTGGTCAAGCCAGCCTGCACGTGGATCGCCGTGGCCGGCGCCCTGGCGCTGCTGGCCTGCATCGGCAAGGCGGCGCAGTTCCCCTTAAGCTTCTGGCTGCCCGACGCGATGGTCGCGCCGGCGCCGGTCAGCGCGCTGCTGCACGCCGCGACGATGGTCGCCGCCGGGCCGTTCCTGCTGATCCGGCTAGCCATGCTGTTCCAGCCTGATATCCTGCAGCGAGCGTTCCTGCCCACGCAACTGCTGCTGCTGTGCACCGTGCTGGTCGGCGGCGTGACGCTGCTGGCGGGCGGCTGTATGGCGCTATGCGCGCGCGACGCCAAGCGCGTGCTGGCTTACAGCACGCTCAGCCAGCTCGGGCTGGTGGTGATGGGCGTCGGCGTGCTGGCCGAAGACGCCGGGCTTTACCACCTGCTGGCCCATGCCTGGTTCAAGGCCCCGCTGTTCCTGGCAGTGGGCTACCTCGTTGCCGCTCATGCGAACCAGCATCAGCAGGCTGTGAACGATACGAACAACGGCAACGGGCACGGCCCCACGCTCGCTGACCTGGCAGGCAGCGCCCGCCGGCAGCCGCTGGTGTTGTGGACGCTGGTACTCGCCGGGCTGTCGCTGGCCGGACTGTGGCCGCTCGCCGGCGCGCTGGGCAAGGAGCAGGTGTTCTACGCCCTGCTCACGCGCCACTTCGCCCAGCCGATCGAGGGCTACCCGCTGGGCCATTACCTGCCGCTGGCAGATGCGGGCTGGATGATCGGCTCGGTGATCTTCATCCTCGCGCTGCCGATCACGGCGGCGTACATCACGCGGCTGGTCGGTATCCTGGGCTGGGGCAGCACTCGCCACGAGGCCGCTCCGACGGAACAGCGTGGCGCGC
>Ga0315287_10006670_pt1 | contig 11510 bp, 9 predicted proteins | sample YL17G11_0_MG_FD_205037 | JGI IMG/M metagenome (GOLD analysis project Ga0315287, IMG submission 205037) | Sediment microbial communities from Yellowstone Lake, YNP, Wyoming, USA - YL17G11_0 | ecosystem: Environmental > Aquatic > Freshwater > Lake > Sediment | place: USA: Wyoming | collected...
TTTCCGCCGCGGCGCGGGGACCTAGGGAAGGGGGAAAAAGTGGCTCGTATCTCTCAGTGCGCGTCGGCCATGGGGGTGTCGTCGTCTCCGCCGCCGCCGCCGCCCTCGCCCTGCTGCTGGAACGCCGGCGTCTCGCCCTCGACCTCGCCACCGCCGCCGCCGTTGCCCCCTCCTCCTCCGTTGCCCCCGTTCGCTCCCCCTCCCTGCTGCTGCTTCTTCTGGCTTATCCTGTACTTCTGCAGGTGGCTCGCGACGTTCTCCCGCGACAGGCCCTCGACGTTCATGGTGTGCATGATCGCCTTCGGGACCGCCGAACGGCTGCCTCCGCCTCCTCCGCCGCCTGCACCGCCGCCGCCTGCGCCGCCGGGCCCGGTGGCGCCGTCGAGTTTGGCGAGCGCGTCGAGGAAGCGCTGGTGGAGTGCCGGAGTCCAGACGAGGCGCGCGCGCTTGAGGGCGCGGGCGCAGCCGTCGTCGTCAGCGGGGAGCTGCTGCTGGCTGGTGCCTGGGGCGGCGGCGGCGGCGGCGGCGTTGCCTTCGCCTGCTTCTGCTGCTGTTTCGGCGGTGTCGTCGTTGGGGCGAGGTGCTGCCGCGGCCGCGGCAGCACGGGGAGCGGCCTCTTGCTGCTGCTGCTGCTGCTGCTCTCGCTGCTGCGCTTCGACGCCTGCGTTTTTGGCGATGGCGGGAGAGGCAGCAGCGGCCGTCGCTGCGCTTGCAACTGCGGCTGCGGCAGCGGGAACAGCAGCAGCAGCAGGAGCAGGAGCGGCAGCTTCGGCTGGGGCTTGTTGTTGAGCTCGCTGCTGAGCCTGAGCCTGAGCCTGAACCTGAGCCCGAGCCTGAGCCTGAGCCTGAGCCTGCTGCTGCTGCTGCTGCTGTGCCGCGGCCGCGGCAGCGAGCTGTCCCGCGGCCGCCGCGGCAGCGAGCTGCTGCTGCGCCGCCATCGCCAGCGGGTCGCCCCAGCCACCGTAGGGCGGATAGCCTGTTTTTTTTTTCCGTTTCGTTTTTTTGGCAGAGAGAAGAAGTAAAAAAGTGAGCCAGCCGGGTCCCGAAGGAAGGCCGGACGGAGGTCGCCGACGACTGCCAGCGGAGAGGAGAGGAGAGGGAGGAGAGGAGAGGCTTTGTCGTGACGGCGATCATCATGCCACTGAAGCAACCGGAATCCCGCCTTTTCCGGCCACTCTCTCTTCCTGATTCCCATTCCAGGCCGCCGAAGACATCGCATCTTGAGCCGCGCGGGGAAGAGGAATGGAAGAGCAGCGCGAGAAGACCTCGAAAAACAAGCGCGCGATTCTCTCTCCCCCACCCACCCCAAAAAAAAGGAACGAAAGGATTAAAAAAAAACGCAACGCACCCAATGCCGCGGCGGAGCTATCGAAATACAGGCCCCCGTAGGGCGTGGGCGGGCCTCCGTAGGGCCCGCCGCCGTACAAGTTGTACGCGAACGGGTTAGCCGCCGCGGCCGCGGCGGCGGTGGCCTGGGCCTGGGCGTGCGCCGCGGCCTGCTGCTGCTGGTGCTGCTGATGCTGATGCTGGGCGGCGGCGGCATCGGGCCCGGGCATCGGCGTCAGCGTCATCGGGGCGGTCGTCGCATTCGTTGCGGCCGCATTCGCCGGCGGCGGCATCGTCGCGGCCCCTCCGCTCCCCACGCCGCTGCCTCCGACGCCCCCACTGGACCGAGAGCGCACGGCGGCCAGCATGCCGTCGCTCCCGAACGCCGTCATGGAGCCGTAGGGCAGGGCGAAGGCCGCGGCGAGCGCGGTCGAGATCAGCGGCGCATCCAGGGACGGCAGGTCCTCGCTCGAGGGCAGGAAATAGCGCTGGTCCTGACGGTGGTTGGAGCCGCTGTTGTCCTGCTGCATCGGAGCAGGACAGACCGCGGCGGACATGCTTCGAGAGAAGAAGCGCGTGTAAGAAAGAGAAGCTTTTTCTTTCGAAAGGATTCGGAACGAAACAGTGTCTCGAGGACGTCGTCTTTTTCTCGACCTCGTCCCCTCTTCTGTCCACTGCTGCCGCTGGCTTCCTCCTCCTCCGCGGGCCCCGCAAACGCAGGAAGAGAACCCAGCGAGAGCCGCTCCCGCGAGCGTGCGCGCGCGCGCGTGTGCGAGAGAAACAGGCACAGAGTGATTATTAATTTACAATTCCACAGACTTTTCTTCTAGTCCCCTCCTTGTCCGCCGCCGCCGACGCCGCCGCCGACGCCGCCGCCGTGCTCTTGCTTCTCCTCCCTCGCGCCTCCGAGCTCTCCGTCCTCGATCTCCCCTGCTCCTTCTTCGTCGCCGTCGCCGTTCGCGGCGGCAACAACGCGAGCTGGGTCACGGTGGTCGCCGAGGTCGCTGTAGCCAAAGTCGCCAGCCTCTCTGCGAGCCGCGGTTTCGCCGCCTCCGTCGCCGCCGCCGTCGCTTCGGGGCCTCTTCGTGTTCTCTTCGCCGCCGTTGCGGCGCCGCTTTGCCGCCGCGAGATGCGCCACAGCAGCAGCAGCGGCGGCAGAAGCAAACGTCGAGCGCCTCTGCCGCCCCTCCGCGCCCTCGGAGACCCCCGCGCCGCGGTAGTAGCCGCGTCGGTCGTCGTCGTCGTCGCTCCCGCCGGCGTCAAAGCCCTCAAACTGCACGAGCCGCCCGAGTTCTTCCTCTCCCGCTCCGTCGTCGTCTCCTCCTTCCTCCTCCTCGCCTTCCTCCTCCTCGCCTTCCTCCTCCTCTTCCTCCTCCGCCTCTGCGGTGCGTTCCCTAGTGATGGCTTTTAGCTCGGGAGGGAGCTCGAGCGGCGCCTCTTTTTTCTGCCGTTTCGTTCGCTTGGCGCCGCCGCCGCCGTCGGTCTCGCTGCTGCTCTTCGCCCTCTTCTTGATCCAGGCCTGAGGGTATCCCAGCTGCCGCATCCGCCGGATCCAGGGAGAAGGGTCGTTCGGGCCTATCCCTAGGGCAGTGCGCGTCTCTTCGCTCAGCTTTCCGGGGGCAGCAAAGGAGGCTTGAGCAGCTGCGGCAGCGGCCGCTTCTCCTCCAGCGGGCTCGTCAAAGTAGCGAGGAGCAGCAGCTGTTCCTCCTCCTCCTGCTGCTGCTGCTGCTGCTCCTGCTGCCTGCCTCTCTGCGAAGGCGCTCCTCGCCGCGCCGATTGCCGCGTGGTCCCTCGCGTGCGGGCAGCCCCGCAGGGCGTGCGCCGGAGAGGAGCAGTTGAAGCACGCAGCGCTCCTGGAGGCCGGAGCCGCCGCCGCCGCCGCGACGCGATCAAAGCGCGGCACGGCCCCAACGGCGCGCTCGTAGCCCTCGTTGAAGCGGCGCGAGGCGAGGCGAGAGGCTGCGGGGCTCGGCCTCAGCGTCGCCGGGCGGTGGAGGGGCTCTTCTCCTCCTCCTTCCGCCTCGCCGCCGCCGCCGCGGGCCGCGGAGAGGGGAACGTCGGCGAAGACCGGCAACAGGCGCGCCTGCTGCTGCTGCTCCTGCTGCTGCTGCTGGGGCGCGAGCTGCAGGAGCAGGTCCAGGGAGCCGCTGCTGAGGGGCCCCGCAGCCGCTGCAGACGCCCATGCTTCGCCCCCAAAGTAGCGGACGTGGTGCGCCTGCCACGCTGAGAGGGCCTCGCGGAGCCAGGCGAGCGAGGCCGGCGGGAGGTTTCGGTAGGAGAGGGAGACCGAAGGAGGAGGAAGAGGTCGGGCTGAAGGAGTCCCGTCGCCGTCGCCGGTCATTCGCTCCCTTTCCTGATACTCTCAGCGCCAAGACGAGATTGCAGAGACGTCTCGGAGCTGTCGGAGCCGTGCCAGAGAGAGAAAGAAAGAGAGAGAACCGGAGAGAGGTGACCGAGAGCTCTCGTTCGGCGATCTCTTTCTCGACGACGACGACGATGAAACAGTGATCTCAAAACCACATTTCTCTCTCTCTCTCTTTTCGCTTTTTCGAAAGAGAAGAAAGCACTCGCGTTCGCGCTTTTTCTTCTTTCGCTTCGCTTCTAGCTGCTGCTCACGCTCACGCGGCTCCCTCTACAAGATGGACGAAGGAGAGGTGAGAGAGAGAGAGAGAGAGCTTCACACGAAGAAGAAAGGACGAGGGCAGGTATCGTCGTCGCTCTTTCTCCCATCGCTGAGCAACCAATAGGAACCTCCCCTTGCCCGGCCTCCTCTTTCCTCGCACTTTCTGCTCGCTTCCACTTTCGCGATGAGACGTCGTCAACGCAAATCAAGCGTCCACATGTTAAAGAGCGCCAAACAAAGACAACAGAGGGAAGAAAAGGGACGAGCTTCGTCATCGTCGTCGTCGTCGTCGCCCTCGCCCTCTTCCTCACCCATCAAAACTCTCTCTCTCTCTCTCTTCTTTCTCCGTTCCTTTCCTCTCACTTCTCGAAACAGGTCGAGCGCCAAATCGACCAGATGGTCCGGTTCATCAGGCAGGAGGCCGAGGAGAAGGCCGCGGAGATCGCCGTGACCGCGGAGGAGGTAAAGAAAAGAGGACAAGAGAAGAGAGGAGAGGGGAAGAAGCATGCTTTTTTCTTTTCATTTTTTTTTCCCGACCTCGTCTCTCCTCTCTCTGACCTCGAGATGCTTTTTCTCTTCCTTCCCTTCCCACCTCCACCTCCAGGAATTCAACATCGAGAAGCTGACGCTGCTCGATGCCGAAAAGGCGCGCGTCGCGCGCGAGTTTGAGCGCCGGGACGCCGCCGTCGAGGTCAAGAAGAAGATGTGAGGATGATGTTCATTATTTTTCTGTTTTTGATTTCTCGATCGGAAAGAGGCGGGCCCAGCGTTTCTCTCTTTTTTTCACTCACGCTCTCTCTCTTCTCTTCTCTGACCTCTCTCTCCTCTCTTCTCTTCTCTTGTTCTCTGTCCTCTCTCTCTCTCTTTCGCACGCACAAAACTCTCAGCGAGCGCTCCAAGCAGGTCAACGAGTCCCGCCTCAAGGTCCTGCGAGCAAGGGAGGAGGCCCTGGCCTCGGCCCTCTCGGCGGCCAAGGCCGCCGCGGCGGCGCGCGCGGCGGCCGACGCCGGGAGGTACAAGTCCCTGCTGGTGGACCTCGCCCTGCAGGCGGTCCACAAGCTCGGGGAGCCCGAGGCCGTGCTCGTCGGGAGGAGATGCGACGCCGCGCTGCTCCCCGAGGTGGCCGCGGCGGCCTCGGAGAAGTTTGAGACGACCTTCGGGAAGAAGGCGCCCAAGATCTCGGCCTCGGCCTCGACAGCGGCCGAGGGCGACTTCCTGCCCCCTCCGCCGAGCGAGGCGGGGGAGGGGGCGCCCAGCTGGTGAGAAGTTTGGGTTGGTTGTTCATTTGGGGATGCGTGTGCCCTGTTGCTCGTTCTTCGACGCTCTTGCTCCCGAGAGCAAAAGCCTGAGACGAAAAACCTGAGACTCAAAAAACTCTCGACACCCCCCCCAAAAAAAAAACGAAAAAACGTCTACAGCGCCGGAGGTGTCCTCGCCCGCACTCCGGACGGCCGCATCTCCTGCTCCAACACGCTTGACGCGCGTCTCGCCATCGCGTACGCGCAGAGGCTGCCTGAGATCCGGGCGGCGCTGTTCGGGGAGGCGTGAAGAGGTGAGGCGAAACGAAAGAGACGAAAAGGAGGTTGAGAGAGGAGCGAGAGAGAGAGAGAGAGGACGAGAAGCCTCTTCCTTCTCTCTTTGTTTCCTTCTCCGCTTTTCATTTGTTTCTTTTGTCATTCCTTTTTCGATGGCGTGCAGCTGTAATTTCGGGAGAGAGAAGGAAAGAAAGAGTGAAAGAGTGAGTGCCTGCCTTTTTTTTTAAAAAGGTTGGAGAAAAGGTGAGCGAGGTGAGATTATTTAAATTTTGATCGCAAACGAGTTACGTGTTCATTCTCGTCGACGTTTCTTTCAGCGTCGTCGAAGTTTTCCCTGCTTCCTTTCCCCTCTCGCGCAGACACTTTCCCCTCGCCCGATCACGCCTCCTCTTGGTCGCCGACAAGGTGATTATTTCCCGAGGCCCGCGGCGGAAAAAGCAGGAGAAAAGACGCGGGTTTACGTGGCGCGCGAACGCGAAAGGAGAAACTCGGGAAGCACAGTTTGGCACGCTTTGTAACTCGGCGGTTGTCGCTCTTTTCAACCCCGACTGAAAAAAATCAAAAAACCCGAAAACAAAACTCGCTCTCTCGCTCGCTCGCTCGCTCGCTCTCGCGGACACCAGCGTTCGCCGCTGCAGCGTTCTGCACTGCTGCTCCTGTCCCTCCCCGCTCCGCCCGTGTTCGCTCCCGGTGCCTGTCCTGGTGCCACACAGAGCGTCTTCAAACATGGTCCTCCCTTCAGACGAGAGGATCAAAGCCACGGTGCTGCGGGTCCTGAACAACTTCCTCCGCGCCCGCGTGTCTGGCCACGTCGACCTGCCGGATCTGCCCGAAGAGATGCCGGAGGGGTTTTCTTGGACGGAGGCGGCGAAGGAATTGGGGATCGAAGGCAATAGGGCTCGTGATTCTCTTCGCAATCGATACCTTGACTCTCTCGCCCCGGGCCTCATCTGGGGGAACTGGCAGCCCGAAGAGGACGACCTCATCTACCGCGAGAAGTCCAAGGGGAAGGGCTGGAAGGCGATCTCGGCGCTGCTGAAGGGGAGGAGTGCACTTTCGATCAGGGATCGGTAAGTCGGAGAGTTACGAGGAGGGGAGGGGAAACAGAGCACTGGAGAGAGCGAGTGGGAGAGCAGAGAACAAAAAAGAGAGAGGAGTGAGAGGGCGGGAGAGCGGAAAGAGCGGAGAAAATCTTTTGCGAGAGAAAAATCGACCGCTCACGAAAAAAAACGACCCTTCCCGGAAAAAAAAACTTGCCTTTCTTCTCGCAGGTGGAATTGCACTCTAAAAAAAGACGCCGCGGCCGTCGAAGCCGCCAAGAGGGCCGTGGACCCCAAGGTCGTCGCTGCGGAGATCGCCGCCGCCGCGCAGCGCAGGTCTGAGCAGATGTCTCGCGTCAACGCGGTGAGGAGGGGAGGCCTCTCCGACCCCGCCGTCGTCGCCGCCGCCAACGCCGCAGCAGCAGCGGCAGCTGCCGCCGCAGTCCCCTCCTCCGACGGCGGCGGCGGCGAAGACGAGCCCGACTCGGACTCCGAGACCTTGGAGTGGCTCGAGCTCCCGGGGGGAAACGGCGGCGGCGGAGGAGGCTCCAGCTCTTCTTCTTCTTCGGGCGGCGAAAACAGCGACGACGGCGGCGACGCCTCCTCGTCCTCCTCCTCTTCCTCCTCCTCCGACGACGAGCCCGACCTCTCCGACGACGAGCCCGACCTCTCCGACCGCACGATGATGGGCCTCCAGAGGGCCGCGGCCAAGGACGAGAGCATCGTCTCCGGCCAGAGCGTCGCGGACGACGACGAGAGCCTCCCGAAGAGCCCGCGCGAGGCGCAGGAGCAGCGTCTGCGCGTCGTCGAGGCCGAGCGCCGGATCCGCGCCCGCGCCTCCGGGTCGCACCCCCTGCTCGCCGTGGGCGCCTCCACCCGCGTCCCGGGGCTCCCGCGCGAGAGCGGCGGCGGCGGCGGGGGCTCCTCCAGCAGCAGCAGCAGCAACGGCGGCGGGCGCGTCTCCCCCGAGCTCGCGGCGCTCATGATCCTCGAGTGCGCAGCGGGAGCGCACGAGTTCGGGTACGGCCCGCGCGGGAGGCAGCGGCTGCCGCCCTTCCGCAGCGGCGGGCCCGCCGACTGCGCTATCCACTACGCGTTCGGGGTGCTGATGTCGGTGACCAACCGGCGCGGCGCCGCGGTGTTCCCGGAGGGGCTGCGCGCGAGGTGCCAGGAGCAGCTCGGGGGGCGCGTCGGGGTGCTGGAGCTCTTCCGCATCGCGCGCCGCAGCCGCGTCGCCCTCCACCGCAGCGCCGAGGGCGGGGCGGAGCCGCTGCCGACGGCCAAGAAGGAGGCCCAGATCGCGCTCGTGCTGCTCGACCCGCGCTCCTGCCTCTCAGCTTCGGCCTCCGCCGCCGCCGCCGGCTCTGCCTCGGCCTCGGCCTCTACCTCAACCTCCGCCGCCGCCGCCGCCACTTCTGCCGACGCCTCCACCGCCACCGACGCCGACGCCGACGCCGCCGGCCTCCTCCTCGCCGCGCTCGCCTCGGTGCTCCCGACCGCCCGCACAATGATGTTCCACGTCCTGAGGGTGCTCGTCGACCAGGAGGACGCGCGCAGGGTCCATGACGAGGCCCTTTCCTACCTCGCCGGCGAAGGAGGCGACGGCGCTGGCGGCGGCGGCGGCAAGGAGGACGGCGAGGAGAAGGAGAAGGACAAGGACAAGGACAAGGAGAGCGACGACGGCGAGGAAAAGAGGACGCGCGAGATGGAGACAGCGATGCGCGACCTCGTGCTGGCCGATTTCGGCTCCGACGCCGCCGGGCTCGAGAGGGCCGACGTCCTCCTGAACGCGTTCGATTACTACCTCCCGGAGCCGCTGGTCGGAGAGGTGGTCTGCACCGTGGAGGAGACGGCGCGCGGCAGCGCGAGCTCCGGCCGCGCCGGGACCGCCGTGCACGGCACGGCTTGCTTCCGCAAGGGCCCCGTCAGGGCCCCCGCCGCCGCGCTACTCGGGGACGGCCTGACCTCCTCCTCATTCCCCAGGCCCGTCTTCGACCCGGCCGAGGCCAGGCGGCGCCTGGCCTGCCGTGGCGGGCGCGCCGCCTTCGAGCGGGCCTTCCGCACCGCCGTCGACGCCGCGGGCCGCTGGAAAGAGGTGCTGGAGGGAAGCGGCGGCGGGGGCGGCGGGAGCGGGAGCGGCGTCGTCGCCGACTTCGAAGAGGTCATCGCCCGCGTTTTGGCCGAGGCCCGCGAGGAGCTGCGGGAGCGCGACAGGCTCGTCAAGGGCAAGGCGGCAAAGTTTCAGCAGCCCTCGGTGGCGGGAGCTGCTTTGGCGGCCTCGGCGGCTTCGGCGGGAGCTGCTGCTCCGGCTTCGGCCGCGGCGGGCGCGGCGACGCCTCCGCCGCCGTCGCCGCCGCCGCCCGCCGCCGCCCATCAGGCCGCGCTCCGCGCCGTCGGCGACTCCGCGTACGAGCGGGCGAGGAGGGCCGGCCTCTCCGACGCCCAGGCCGGCGCCGCGCTGGCCCAGGCGGTGACGGAGGCGCACGCCGCTGCGGCGGCAAAGGCGGCGGCGACGGCGGCGGCGACGGCGGCGAGGAACAAGCTGGTCCTCTCGGCCTGGAGCCACCTCGGCCCCATCGAGAGGAACGCCGTCGCCGCCGCCGCCGCCCTCGGCGCTCCCGCGCAGGAGGCCGCCGCGGCGGGCAAGGCCGCGATCGACAGGGAGGTGGCCTCGTCGCCCTGGCTGCAGGGCGCGACGGGGCAGGTCCGCCTCTGGGACGCCGAGGCCGCCGCCGGGCCGCCCGGCGGCGGCGGCGCGCTCCCGCTGGAGGCGTACGTCCGCGAGGTGCGCTTCGGGGCGGTCAGGCGCGCCGCGGCGTGGGAGCACGCGGTGCAGGGCAAGCGCTGGGCCGCGGTGAGGGGGATGAAGGGGGCGGCGGCGATGAACGTCGGCGCGGGGCCGTCCGACGCGGAGTGAACTTTTTTGCTTTCTTTCTTTTTTTTCCTCTAGAGAGAGAGAGAGAGGGAGGGAGGGGAAAAAAGAGAAAGAGAAAGAGCCTCCCCCCCCCCTGCGCTGAAGCTTTCCCCCCAGAATTAAAATAGGATCCCATTCTTTATCTCTTCCCCTGTTTTGCAGCGCGACTTTCAATCAATCAATCCTACGAATAAACAAGCGTGATATCAGAGTCACAGAAAGGGAGTAAAAAAAAAGTGTAAAAACTGACTGGGAAAAAAAAACGCTCACTCGGCCTTTTTTCTGCTCCAATTGCCTCCGCTCTTCCTCTTCTTCTTCTTCTTCGGGGGGGGGGAAAAAACAAATAAAAACCACAAAGAACGCCATGGTTCGCTCTACTAGCAGCACTAGCAGCAGCCCACGCAAGCGCTTCCTGCTCTCCGCAGCGGCAGCGGCGGCCCTCGTCGCCGCGGCGACCGCCACCGGCGCCAGCGCCGACATCATCGCCCGCCCTCCCTTTTTCGTGCCGCAGCGCGCCGACAACCTCATCCTCTCGGGCGGGCGCGACGCGGGGGACTGGGAGACCCTGAGCGCCCTGCACGACGCTGGCCTGCCGTGCTACGGCAACATGTGCGAGAAGAAGGGCGCGGAGGCCGCGGCGAACGCGATGGGTGAGTTTTGAAGGGGAAAAAAAGAATGGTTTCGGCGAGACAGATGCATCCTCCGAGGCAGATCTCGACACGCTGCATTGGGCTTTCTTCTGAGGCAGTCAATGGCGCCTTCGACGGGCAAAAGAAAGTGATATTTGGTCAGCCACAGGACTGAGAGCGCCACTAGTCGACACAATGAAGAGAGCAAGGGGCCGTGCTCGTGGCCCTTTGCGAACGCCGGTCTCTCTTTTCGTCAATCTCGATTTTTGGGGGGCGTCGAAAAAAAGAAAAGGGGGGGGAAAGCCCGACTGGCCTTTGCGCGAGATCGAAGGAAATTCTCGACGATGTTTTCCCCTCTTTCTTTCCTCTCACCTCTCGACCCGCGCTCGTTTTCTCTGTCTCTTTCTCCGTCCTCACAAAAACCAAAAAAAACAGACACCAACCCGGGAGCCGTCCAGAAGCAGCAGCAGCAGCAGCAGCAGCAGCAGCGCTCCTCCTCCTCCTCCTCCTCCTCCTCCTCCCGAAGGCAGAACGTTGTCGACCAGTCCTACGTCGGTCACTCCCAGCCCCTCGGCTCGTCGGTCGAGGGTGGCGCGTTTGACTCGGCCGGCAGGCTGTCGGACCCGGCCGCGGCGGCGTCGGCGGCGGCGAACCCGGCGATGCACGGCGGCGGCGGGTCGATGTTCGTGGGGATAGGGAGCGGCGCGGCGCAGGAGGTGGCTGCGTCCGTGGGGGGCGGCAGCGGCGCCAAGCTCGCTTGGGACCCGAAGCAAGCTTCTGCGACGACGGCGGCGGCGGCGACAGCGGCGACCGCTGCCGCTGCTCCTGTCCCTCTCGCCGCGGCTGCCGCAGCGCCGATTTCTCCTCCTTCTTCTTCTTCTCCTTCTTCTTCTTCCACTACTGCTGCTGCTCCTACTGTTCCCACCACCTCCACCTCCGCTTCGGCCACCATGGCCACGCTCGCCGCGGCCGAGCGGGCCCCGACCGCGGCCTTCCCCACGGCGGGCAAGAAGGCCACGACTCCCGCCGGCGGCGTCGCGTTTGCGACGGGCGAGCACGAGTACGTCCGCGCTGACAGGGCCCTCGACGAGGCCCTCGACGGAGCCCTCTCCTCCGGGGCGTCGTCGGCCTCCTCGTCGTCGTCGCTGAAGCTCCCGCCGGCGCCGAGGGGCCCGGCGGGCAAGGCCGCGGCGGCCCTGGTGCGGGCCGCGCAGGGCGCCGCGTCGAGGGTCGCCGACGCCGCCTCGACGGGCGTCAACGCCGAGGGCGAGGCCCCGGCGGACGACGCCGAGGCGTTTAGCGCCGCGGTGGCGCACGCGGCGGGGAAGGTGGCGGCCAAGCTCGGGCAGGCCGCCGCTGCTGCGTCTAGTGGAGGGGGAAGGGCGTAAAAGAAGAAGAGAGAGAGAGAGAGAGAGAGAGAGAGAGAGAGAGAGAGAGAGAGAG
>Ga0315287_10006671_pt1 | contig 11510 bp, 15 predicted proteins | sample YL17G11_0_MG_FD_205037 | JGI IMG/M metagenome (GOLD analysis project Ga0315287, IMG submission 205037) | Sediment microbial communities from Yellowstone Lake, YNP, Wyoming, USA - YL17G11_0 | ecosystem: Environmental > Aquatic > Freshwater > Lake > Sediment | place: USA: Wyoming | collected...
GACGCATCCTTGTTCTCCTTGGCGTTTGGGTAAACGATGTTGCCATCAGGATAAGGATGCGTCTTTTTTATGCAAGCTCAGTCGTGCGGCGGTCGTCCTAAAACTTTCCGCAACAGAAACTACTTCATTGCAGTACAGTTCCTCGCCATACTTGTACGGGAGCGCGCTCTTCGGAATCAGCCGCATCAGATTGACGATGAAGTTGCCCGCGCCTGTGAATGGGTCGAGAATATGCACGTCCTTCTCGGAAAGAGAAGTCTTGAATTCGCTCTGAAGCGCGTGTTCGACGCTGGCGACCATGAAACCCACCAACGGTTGCGGCGTATAGACGATGTCGTGCGTGTCGGCCACCTTGACACAGAAGCCTTGGAAGAAGCGCTCGTAAACCGTGTTGAGAAACCGCCGCTTCTCGCTGAAATCGCTGATCGTTTCGGTGGCCTGCTCGATGGCAATGTAAAAGTGCTCAAGGCTCTTGACGAACGCATCGCGGCTGAAAGACCGCAATGTCAGCGCTTCGATCACTTTCTCGATCTGCTGCGCGATCACGTTGCACTACATGAAATCGCCGATGTCGAATACCTTGCGGAAGATGCGCTCGGTGAGCAGATGCTGGATGACCATTTCCTCCACCGCGCTTTCAGACAGGTTCGGATTCAACGATGCACGGCAGAGATCGAAGAACTCGGTGAAGGCGGCCCGGTACTTGGCGTTGGTCTGGCGCTCGTTGCGGATGAGCCGGGCGAGGTTCTCGCCCAACTCTTGGACTCGGCCCTTGAACTCCTCGACGGCCTTCTCCCACTCGTCGAACGCCTGAGGTCGCCAGGCGAAGAAGAGATCGAGGACGTGGACCAGTTTGTCGGGCTTGGTGAGGTCGGCGTCAATAAGTTTCTCGCCGTTCTGGTAGAGGATGGCGCGCCGCGGCTCCTGGAAGAGGATGTTGTCGCGAGGGTAGCCAGCCTTGAACTTGGTCTTGATCTCTTTTTCGAGGTCGTCGTCGGTATCCTTGGCCTCCCACAGCCCCTAGCAGCCTTTTGAAAAAGGGGACTGGCTCCGAAACAACGATTGAGAAACGCGCGAAAAACGACGGGAGTGAGGTGCCTGTCCCCCTTTTTCAACGGGCTGCTAGCGCAACACTTGGCTGAGAGAGTCGACAATGGCGCTGTCAGGTTCAAGCGGCCGGCCTGCCTTTCGCTTGAGTTGGTACTCGGGAACCAGAGTGCGGCCCGCCTTACGCGCGCAGTGTTCGAGCAGGGTCTGGAAGGCCGAGCGGACTGCGCCCTCATGCTTGACGCCGAGTTTCTCGAACTGCGCCAGGGCGTCGTAGTAGGCCGTGACCGGCTTGTGCGTTGGCTTGAGGCTGAGGGAAGTCATGGTGCCAGCGATATATGCTCTGACGGGCCAAGACGAAAGGCCACAGTCGAACACAGACGAGCGGCGTGGGGCAGGTTGCCAATCTGCCCGGACAGATGAACAATCTGCCCCACGACATTACTTTCCTGAGAGTCAATAAACGCTCGACTTATGCCAGCGCTTCGACCACATGAATGCGGCGGCCGCCGCGGTCGAACTTCACGAAGCCGTCGATCAGGGCGAAGAGCGTGTAGTCGCTGCCTTGGCCGACCCCCTTGCCGGGGTGGAACTTGGTGCCCACTTGGCGAACGAGGATGTTCCCGGCGCGAACCTCTTGGCCGCCGAATCGCTTCACGCCGCGGTGTTGAGCGTTCGAATCGCGTCCGTTTCGGCTGGAACCTTGTCCCTTTTTGTGTGCCATGAAATCACCTCGCCACGGAAAAAACGCCGGCGGACGCTTTCCGCCGGCTACTGACGGTTGACTGCGAATCTCTCTTTTTAACGGTAAACCCACTCGTAGTCAACCCCGCCGGGCACCCCATAGCGGATTTCTTCCTCGTGCTCAAAATACTCGTCCGATGGCCGCCAGAAGTTGAGTTTGAGCGTCTTGCGGAAGAGTTTGCGGCCCGTGCCGATCGAATCCCCCTGTTTGTACCCCCCTATCTCATCCTTCCAGCGGTAGGCGTTGGTCAGCCCGGAAACGTAGACCGAGAACTTGACGACCCGCGGATCGACGTCTTCCCACGTGGCCACGCCCCAAACGGTTTCGCCCACGGCGATCTCGCGCGAGATCTCGACCGAGGTGAGGAACGGCCGATTGCGATCCTCGCGCATGCGAATGGCCGCGTCGGCCACCGGGATCACCCGATCGGGATAGACCTTGGTGAACCCTTCGTCGTCCTTCATGAACTGGTGGCCTTCGAGCAACAGTTCGGGCACGAAGCGGATCGGGCGATCGACCGCCTTCACCTCCCAAACGAGCCGCTTGTCGTACAACTCGTAGCCCAGGTCCTTGTCTTCGACCGGATGCATGATCTTGCCCGGGTTGGTCACCGAGTAAACCATGTACCAGATCAGCTTGCGCTGCATGCGGCCGCCAGACTGGGGCACGTCGACCCAAACCATCCGCATCGGTTTGAACTTGAATTCCAGCACCCAAACGTCGTGGCGGAACGGGATGTCCTTAGCCCAGTCGAAGCCCTGATCGACCGCCAACAGCTCGACGATGTCGTGGCGGCTGACCGATTCGTCGAGCGCCCGCATCGGATCGACCGTTTCCAACACGCCTGGGGCGAGTCGGCGATATTTCGCCGCTTTGTCGGCCGGCACATTTTGGGCCAACGCCGGGAAAGCAACCAGGACGAACATCAAGGCGATCGGCCACGCCCGGGCGGAGAAGGAACGATTCATGGAGAGACTTTCTCTGTTCTTGGGCGGAACGGGCTACAAGATACCCGGTTCGCGCAGGTCATGCCGCTTACTCCCTCTTAGTATAGTTAGCATACTTGGCGGGCGTCAAGTTTAACGATCCCCCCAGCAGGATGATCCGTCCCCGCCGAAAAACGTTTCGTTCCGCGCAAAACATTATACAATAAAGGGTTACGGTCGGCTACCTGCAACTTTTCAACTTCTGACTCCTCGGTTCAACAACGAACACCATACGCCGGACCACAGTCAAACCGCCGGGCAAAAGCCAAAAGTTGCGCCAGTTGCTTGATATTTGCCAGCGTACCAATTATCATCGAGGGTAGCGCGTGTGGCGTTTGGCAGGCAAAGTTCGCCGCCCGGGCTACTTAACACCCACGGAATCTTTCGGAGCAGGAGTCCCTCGCTATGTTTCGTTGTATCGCCTTGGTGGTGGGAGCGGTGGTGTATTTTTCGGCCAACTCGCTGCCCGCTCAGGATGCGGTGTTGGGGCAAAAGTACGGCTACGGCGTTCACGCCTACTTCGCCGGCGACTACCTGAAGGCCTACGGGCAGTTGAGTGCCGCGATCGAGGGCGGCTCGAAAGACCCGCGCGCGTTTTACTTCCGTGGCCTGGCTTATCTGAAACTCGGCCGCGCGCAAGAAGCGTCGATGGATTTCCAGAAAGGCGCGGAGTTGGAGAGTAAGGACGTCAACAAGTTCTACAACGTGGCGAAGGCGCTGGAGCGCGTGCAAGGGCAGGCGCGCGTCGCACTGGAAGATCATCGCGTCGAAGCCCGCATGGCTGCGCTGGAAGAAGCCGAGAAGGTGCGCACGATACGCTACGAAACGATTCAGAAAGAAGAGGCCCGGGTGCTGCGCGAACAAGCGGCTGCGGCGCCGACCGAGCCGGCCAAGGGCGCCGAGCCCGCCGCCGAGCAGATCGAAGCGCTTTCGGCCGAGCCGGGCGCCGCCGATCCATTCGCCACGCCGGAAGAGAAGCCGGCGGCGAAGCCCGGCAAGACCGACAAAAAACCGGCTAAACCCGAGGTGAAAGAACCGGCGAAAGAACCGGCCGAAGAAGGCGCGGAAACGAAGAAGCCGGTCGAAGTTCCCGCGGCCCCCGCCGGCGATGATCCGTTCTCCGGCGAGCCCAAGGGTGAAAAGAAGGCCGAACCGGCCGAACCGGCCAAGCCGGCCGCTATACCGGGTGCGAAGAAGGGCGGGCTGTTGGGTGCGATGGGCAAGGCGATCGGCAAGGCCGCCGCCGGCGGCGACGACGCAACCAAGGCCCCCGCCAAACCCGAGGCCGAAAAGAAGGAAGATAAGCCGGTCGCCGACAAGGAACCGGCCGCTGAGAAGAAACCGGCCGACGCGGCCGACCCGTTCCTCGAAGAACCGGCCGCCGATAAGGCGAAGGATGCGAAACCGGCCGCCGAAGAGAAGCCTGCCGAGAAGAAAACCAACCCCGAAGATCCGTTCGCTACGTGAGTCAAAGGGTTAGCCGTTATCTGACAGGACGCCGCGGTTCGACCGCGATGGTAGCGCCCACGGCTTGAGCCAAACGGTCCAAGACATCGGAACGCAGCGTTCGGGTTCCTTCGAGAAACTCGCAGAGCACTTCCGACGAAATCCCGGCGTCGGTGGCCACCTCTCGCACCAGCCGACCGCTGCGATGCACCGCCCGGCGCAGATGCCCGCTGAACGTGTCCTCTGCCTGCGCCTCGACCATCCGATTGTGTCGCTCTGCTAGCTCTGGGAATTCGTCGGTAATCCGCACCCGATCCCGACGCAGTTGATCGAGCAACTCCGCGGAAACGCTGTCTTGTGCCATCTTGATGTCCTTTACTCACCGCGGCGGCGAGTCTCGAAGGCCGTCACGGGTAGGATCGTGTACTGGTCGATCTTGTCAAACACACACAACAGGAAGCGACCATCGGATGTCTCGCCCCAGCAACATGGCCTGCCGGTGGATCGGCTCTCGCCAATTTCCTGCGGACTGGTTACCACCTGTTCGAAGTCCATCGCGCTAACACCGTGCTGTTCGAGGTGTTCGATGATCTCATCGTTCCACAGAAACTCATAGTACGGCACGCCTCTTCCTCTAGCAATTGTAGCCCGATCCGCCCACCCGGCAAACCAAATCGGCGTCTTGGGCGAGGTTCGATATCCGTGCAGTTACGTGGGTAACGCCCATGTTTCGCTCCTTGCCATTCAGTTGCCCTCCTTAAGCCTATTGGGTCCGGCGTCACCCGTCAAGACGGGGGCGACCATGCAACTGCCGCCCCAACGCTCGCCAAAGGCGGGGTTCTATCGGCCGTTTCCGCAGCGCGATAGAATAGCGCGTTGGCCCCGTTGCTCATCCCACGGAGGATCGCCATGAGCACCCTTCCCTTCGCCCATCTGCACTGCCACAGCCATTACAGCCTGCTGGACGGCGCCGGCACGATTCGCGGGCTGTTGGAGCGGGCGAAGGCCCTGCGGATGACCGCCCTGGCCCTGACCGACCACGGCAATCTGCACGGGGCGCTGAAGTTCTATCAGACGGCCAAGGAACTGGGGATCAACCCTGTTTTGGGGCTCGAGGCTTACATCGCGCCTGGCAGCCGGTTCCACCGGGAGGCCGCCGGCATGAAGGATGCCGCCTTCCACCTGACGCTCTTGGCCCGCAATCGCACGGGCTTCCAGAACCTGCTGAAGCTTTCTTCGGCGGCGTATCTGGAGGGCTTCTATTTCAAGCCGCGCATCGACAAGGAACTGCTCGCCGCCCACAAGGAAGGGATCATTTGCCTTAGCGGCTGCGTCTCCAGCGAGTTGAACCGCACGGTGCTGGCCGGCGGCGAGGCGAACCTGGAAAAGGCCGCCGAAATCGCCGCCTGGTTCCAGCAACTCTTTGGCGACGACTACTACATCGAGCTTCAGAACAACAACCTGGAGTCGCAGCGGGTGGCGATGCAGGGTGCGGTGCAAGTCGCCCGGCGGCTGGGTATCCCCCTGGTGGCCACCAGCGACGTCCACTACATCCACCGCGAAGACGCCGAGGCCCAAGACATTTTGCTGTGCGTCAACACGGGCAAGTTCCGCAACGACACGAACCGCATGCGGATGGACAGCAACGAGTTCTATCTGCGCAGTCCGGAGGAAATGTACGCGGCCTTCCCCGGCATGGACGACGCCCTGCGGCGGACCCAGGAAATCGCCGACAGCGTAGACATCGAGTTGGAGTTGGGCAAGCGGCACTTCCCCGTCTTCACCACGCCGGAAGGCGAGGACTCGCAACAGTATCTACGTAAGTTGTGCCTGGCAGGGCTGAAGGAGCGTTACGCCCACCGGCCCGATCGTTGTGCCAACGGCGAGCTTTCCGAAGAGGTGATGGCCCGGCTGAATCGCGAGTTGGACGTGATCAACAAGCTGGGCTTCGCCAACTATTTTCTGATCGTCTGGGACTTCGTTCGCTTCGCGCGTGAGCAGGGCATTCCGGCCACGGCCCGCGGCTCGGGCGTCGGCTCGCTGGTCTCCTACGGACTGCACTTGAGCCACGTCTGCCCTCTGCAATACGACCTGCTGTTCGAGCGTTTCCTCGACGAGAGCCGCCGCGAGGCGCCCGATATCGACATCGACTTCTGCCAGCAGCGCCGCGGCGAGGTGATCCAGTACGTCAAGGACAAGTACGGCGTGGAGAACGTGGCGCAGATCGGCACGTTCGGCACGTTGGCCGCCCGAGCGGCGATTCGCGACGTGGGCCGCGCCCTCGGGTTGTCCATCCCGCGCGTCGACGCCATCGTCGTCCTGGTGCCCGACGAACTGAAAATTACGCTGGCCAAGTCGCTGGAAAAAAGCGACGACCTGAGAAAGGCATACGACACCGACGTCGAAGTCCGCAAGCTGATCGATCTGGCGATGGGCGTCGAAGGGCTGGCGCGGAACGTCGGCACGCACGCCGCCGCCGTGGTGATCGCCGACCGGCCGCTGACCCAATACCTCCCCCTGCAACACGTCCAGGACAAGAAGGAAGTCATCACCCAATGGGAGATGGGCGACGTCGAGCGGGCCGGCCTGCTGAAAATGGACTTCCTCGGCCTGCGCAACCTCACGATCCTCTCGAAGGTGGTCGATCTGATCGAGCAGACCACCGGCCGGAAGGTCGATCCCTACAGCTTCCCGCTCGACGACCCGGAGACCTTCGCCCTGCTCTGCCGCGGCGAAACGAAAGGCGTATTCCAGTTGGAGAGCGGGGGCATTCGCGACCTGTTGCAGCGGATGAAACCCGACCACTTCCGCGACATCATCGCCACCAACGCCCTCTATCGTCCCGGCCCGCTGGAAGGCGGCATGGTCGACGACTACATCCAGGTCAAACACGGCCGCAAGAAGGCCGAATACAAGCATCCGGTGATGAAAGAAGTCCTGGAAGAGACCCACGGCGTGATGGTCTACCAGGAACAGGTGATGCGGATTCTCAACCGGCTGGGCGGCATCCAACTGGCCAACGCCTACAGTTGCATCAAGGCGATCGGCAAGAAAAAGCTGGAGACGATCGCCAAGTTCCGCGAGGAGTTTGTCGAAGGTTCGCACCAGAAGGGGATGTCGAAGAAAGAGGCGGCCGAGTTGTTCGGGCTGATCGAGAAGTTCGCGGGCTACGGGTTCAATAAGTCTCACAGCACCGCCTACGCCCTGATTGCCTACATGACGGCCTACCTGAAGGCCCATTACCCGGTCGAGTTCATGGCGGCGTTGCTTTCCAGCGACATCCCCGGCCGCAACTTCAAGCGGAAGGATGCGCTTGTTGAGCACCTGGAAGACTGCCAGCGGATGAACATTACCGTGCTGCCGCCGGACGTGAACCGCTCGGGCGTCGAGTTCACCGTGGCCGACGGCAAGATTTGCTACGGGCTCTCGGCCATCAAAGGCTGTGGCGCGTCGGCCGCCGCCGCGATGTTCGCCGACCGCGCCGCCCGCGGGCCCTATCGCAGCCTGTTCGATTTCTGCGAACGCCTAGACCCGGGCACCGTCAACCGCGCGGCCGTGGAGTCGTTGGTGAAGGCCGGGGCCTTCGATTCGCTCGGCGCCCGACGCGCGGCGCTGTTGGCGGGCATCGACCGCGCCCTGCAGGCCGGATCGGCGGCGGCTTCCGATCGCCGCAGCGGCCAACTGGGCCTGTTCGGCGGCGACCAGGACGCCCAGCCCGACGCCGGCGCCACCAACCTGCCCGACGTACACGAATGGGACGAGCGCGATCGCCTGGCAAAAGAAAAGGAAGTGCTGGGCTTCTACCTGTCGAGCCATCCGCTGGCCGAGCATCTGAACACTTTGGCCTCGTACTGCTCGCACACGACCACGCAAGCTGCCGAGCTAAAACACCGCACCGAAGTGATGCTCGGCGGCATGTTGGCGGCAATCAAGTTCGCGCACACCAAGAACCCCAAGCCGGGCAACCCCAGCCGCTACGCCATGTTCGACCTGGAAGACACCGACGGCCTGATGCGCTGCATCGTCTGGCCCGAACAGTGCGTCAACTACGAGCCGCTGATCAAGCCCGACGCAATCGTCGTCGTCCGCGGCGTCATCGACAAGCGGCCGGGTAGCGAAGAAACGAACGTCATCGTCAACGAGATCATTCCGTTGGAAGACCTCGCCTCGCGCTGCACGCGCGGCGTGCGAATTCGCATCCTGGAAGAAGCTCACGGGCCGCAGAAGCTCGAACAGCTTCACGAAATCCTCCGCGGCTACCCGGGCAACTGCGAACTGGAACTGACGCTCTCCCTGGCCGACGGAAGCAGCGTGCCATGCAAGTGCGGCGGCATGCGCATTGCGGTCAGCGCCGAGATGCGCGCCCGGGTGGATCAGTTGCTTGGTCCCGGCAACTTCCGCCTGCTGACCGCCTCGCCCGCCGCCGCCGGCCGGGGCAACGGGCGGGCGAAGGTGTACTCGTCACGCTCCGCGTGACGCAATTCCCTCACGCGGAGCGTGAGGAATACGTGGAAACAAAACTCGGAGCCCAACGGCCATGGCGCAACCAAGCGGCAGCGACAAAATCCCCTTGACCCTCCACCTGTCGGCCGACGTGGCCCGGCGACTACAGTTGGCCGCGGAAGCCAGAAAGCGGTCGGCAGCCGATGTGGCGGCCGAATTGCTCGACCGCCACTTGCCCCGCGTGCCGACAGGCGAGCAGAAGGGCAACATCCCCTACGCCTAGCCGGTCCCCACAGCATGGGGTGGCATGGTTCCCTTCCTCGGGCAGGGGGTCGCGCCGAACAGCGCAAACTGCTCGGCGATCGCACTGGCCGGCGCTCGCAAGGTAAAACGTCCGCACATGCACGCCATTGTACGCGTCCCCCTTCCCGCGTTACACTGTGGGCCATGACCGACTACATCCAAGTGGTTACCACCGCCGAACGCCGCGAAGACGCCGAGCGAATCGCTCGGACGCTGGTCGAAGAGCGTCTGGCCGCTTGCGTGCAGGTGCTGGGGCCGATCGCCAGCACGTATTGGTGGGGCGGGAAGATCGAGACCGCCCAGGAATGGCAGTGCTGGGCGAAAAGCCGCCGCGACCTGTACGGCCAAATCGAGCAGGCCATCCGTCGGATACACCCCTACGAAGTGCCGGAAATCCTTGCCCTATCGATCCTGGAGGGCAGCGCCGATTATCTGGCGTGGCTGGATGGGGAAGTGAAAACTGCAAGCCCTGAACCCTGAATCCTATCGCACCGCCTGCTGCCACGGGGCGAACACCAACAGCGCCCCGCCGGCAATCAGCACAAACCCGAGAACGTAGTTCCATTTCAGCGGCTCGTTCAAGTAGAACACGGCAAAGACGCAGAACACCGTCAGCGTGACCACCTCCTGGATGGTCTTGAGTTGTGCGGCGGTGATCCCGGCGTTGTGCCCCAGCCGATTCGCCGGCACCTGGAAACAGTATTCAGCGAAAGCGATCAGCCAACTCACCAGTATCGCCAGCCACAGGGCCGACTGCTTATGCCGCAGGTGCCCGTACCAGGCGAACGTCATGAAGATGTTGGAGATCGTCAGCAGTGCGAAGGTAGCCAGCCACATGACGTGTCATCCTTGACAAGCGTTGACTATCCACAATCGAGGCAACGCCCAACGCGGACCTATTCCTCGATGACTTCCTTGACGAGTTGCACAAAATGCGGGCTCTTCTGCGATTCGGTCAGTGCGGCCGCCTTCTTGTCGGCCTCGTCCCGCTGGCTGTGCTCGAACAGCGAGATCCGCTTGAGCGACTGGTTGAAGACGCCCCAAAAGGCCTTCAAACGGACTTCCTTGGCGACCTTGACGCGGCTCTTGCGCTTAACGGCGGGCTTCTTCGGTGCCGCTTTGACCGCGCCCTCGGCCCGTTCGGCCGTGTCGTTCTCCTCGCGTAACTCCTTGCGGTTCAATATCTTACGAGCCATGATTCTCCCTCAGAAGGGTTGCAAAGCTTTAGAATCCCCTATTTTAACCAATTCTTGTCCAGCTTGCCAGATCTATTCAGCCGTTGCCAAGCACAACGCGATCCGGCACGCCCGGCGAAACTCTCGCAGGTCGAGCCGCTCGGAAACGGTGTGGCCGTTTTCTTGGCCGCAGCCGAGGGTCACGGTGGGGATACCCCGGGCGGTCAGCCAATTGGCGTCCAGCCCGCCATTGGAAATCGCCCGGACCGGCTCGCCGCCAATCCGGCGCACGGCGGCCTCGGCCGCCAGGACGCTCGGCTCGTCGGCCGGCAGACGGAACGACTCGTAGTCGAGCCGGCCCTCGATCTCGACACGGCCGCAGACGCCGTCGGTATTGCGGATCTGCCGGGCGGCTTTCTGAAACGCCCGTTGAATCGCCGCGACGATCTTGCGGCGGAAGGCCGGATCGTGGCTGCGGGCTTCGATGCGCAGCTCAACCTGGGGCGTGACCACGTTGGTGGCCTCACCCCCGTGAATCACGCCCACGTTGCTAGTGCCGCAACGGCTGCCCTTCTCGATCCGCCCGTGCCAACCGTCGCGGTGCAACTGTGCGACCGCCAGCGAAGCAATGGCGATGGCGCTGACGCCCTGCTGCGGCGCGACGCCCGCATGGCTGGCCACGCCGTGGACGCGAATCTGCATGCGATAGCCGCCGGTGGCGCCGAGGGTGATCTTGTCGGCCGGCCCGCCATCGAAGTTGAACGCTAGTTGCGGCCGGCCGAGCATCCCCAGCCGCGCGTGCCGCGCGCCGTACAGGCCGACTTCCTCCTGGACCGTCCAGAAGAAACTCACGGGCGGATGGGGCAAGCCGCGGCGTAATATCTCCAACGCCGCGGCCAGAACCACGGCCGTGCCGGCGCGGTCGTCGGCCCCCAGACCGGTGTGCTTGTCGGCAGGCACGACATAGCGCCCGCGGCGCACGGGCCGAGCGCCGTGGCACAGCGGCACCGTGTCGGCGTGTGCCGCCAGCAGCCGTCGCTTGCCAGGCAGCGTGCCCGGCAACCGCAGCACGAGATTACCCGCCTCGCCGGTCTTCGGGCTGCGGCGATGGGCCTGGTCGCATTGGATGGCCGAGTCGGACGCGCCGGCCTCGCGCAACCGCCGCGCAATATACTCCATCACCGCGCCCTCTTGCCCGCTGACGCCGGGAATGCTCAGCAACTCCATAACCAAGGATTCCGCTTCACGCAGAAATGCTTCACTCATCGGGGATCAACTCATTGTGGGGGACGTAACCGTTCACGGGGCGTTCAGCAATGTAGTCGGCACACTCCGTGTGCCGACAGGCCGAACGGGCAATCCATA
>Ga0315287_10006672_pt1 | contig 11510 bp, 6 predicted proteins | sample YL17G11_0_MG_FD_205037 | JGI IMG/M metagenome (GOLD analysis project Ga0315287, IMG submission 205037) | Sediment microbial communities from Yellowstone Lake, YNP, Wyoming, USA - YL17G11_0 | ecosystem: Environmental > Aquatic > Freshwater > Lake > Sediment | place: USA: Wyoming | collected...
CCTCGCCGTCCTGCCCGACCCCGGTCATGGTCAGCCTCAGCACATATAGCCGATCTCCCCGCAGCGTCCGCGATCCATTCGAGGCGACGAAATACTGGTTTGTCACGGCCGCCTTCAGTTCGATGTTTGAAGAATTGATGGTCGGGTAGTCGCGAAACACCGCCGAGGCGGCACGGATGAATTCCTCAAAGCGGGCGCGGTCAAGGTCAAACGCCTCTTCCTTATCAAGGACGGTGTTGGCCGGCAGGCGGAAAAAGTCTTCCGGCCGGTCCTTGATGACCCGGGCCTGAAGATACGCCTTTTTCTTGGCCAGGGTTTGCAAAGCGCTTTTGTATTCGGCGTCGGTTGTCATGTAGATTTCATGCCGCACGGCGTCGTAATCGTTGTCCAGCGCCATCGGCCTTGGATTCGTCCCGAAATTGAAGCCGGATACGAAATTCGAATTATCCAGCGCGTAGTCGCCCACGCGTACGTCCACCGTCAGGAATCGGGAGCGGGCAAGGTCGGACCCCGTCAGCGCCCCCAGAGAGCCGTTTATTTTCATCTCTTGAAAATCGTCGATCGTATAAGCGATAAAATACGGTTTGTCCAGATTTTCCATCTGAAGCTGGGCCATGCTTCGCGCCAGTTCGTCCTCCATGGCCGAAAACAGCACTTTGCCGTCCTGACCGCAAATCGGTGCGGCCGCAAGAAGAACCAAGGCGGCGCCGGCAACAACGGCCCGCAGCAGTCTTGAATTTTGCTTTACCATCTCATCCTCCTTCGCTTACCGGACGCCTTGTGGATTTTTCGGTTGATACGGCGGCGGCAAGATCGGCGGTTTTTCCTGCTCCTTCATCTTCTTCTCGATCTCCATCTGGGAAACCAGAAGGCTGGGGGAAATCGCCGACACCGGCACCATGCCCGATTCGGCTCCGCACGTGCCATTGAAGATGCCGTAATCATCGCCGGTCGCGACGATTTTCTCAAAGCTGGACAGGGGCGTGCCGACGATATCCACGCCGCGGATGACCTCCGGCGCGCGGCCGTCGGCATAATAGCGGTAGACCAGAAGCGGCAGCACCTTGAATGCCTGGGGACCGTACCGGCCGGTCATGGTAAAGCCGCCGGAGATATCATAGAAGACCAGGCCGTACGGTTTTCCCTGGCGGCGGCATTCGGCGAGAAGCATCGTCACCAGCGTATCGAATGGATATTCCCGGGTGGACTTGACGATCAGATTTCCCTGCCGGGCGACGACGTTGTTTCCCGGTTCCCGTCGGCCATGCCCGTTGGAATGCGGAAAATTCTCAATCGGCGAGCGCGACATCAGAAAATGCCTGAGGACGCCCTTCTCCACGACCGTCACGGGATCAGCCGTCACGCCCTCGTCATCATAGCGGTAGAATCCCCGCAAAAACGTCCCGTCGTATTCGGGCCGCGTGGGATCGTCGGAGATATCAATAAAGTCCGGCAGAATCTGCTCACCCACCTTGCGGGCGAACGTTTGGCCCTCCATCTCCGATTTCTGCCGATGGCCCTCGATTCTATGCCCAAAGATTTCGTGAAAGAAAACCCCGGCGGCACGATTGACCAGAATCGCCGGTCCCGAATACGGTTCCGCCAGCGGCGCGCCAAGCAGAGCTTTCAATTCGCCGGCCAAGCGGTGGATGGCGGCGGTGACCACGCTGTTGGCCGGGAAATCGCTGGGGGACGCGACGTCATATCCCTCATGCCGCGCCAGTTCCATGCCGTCATCCGCGGTGGCCTGGCAGGCCACGGTCAGACGCGAATACGGCTGACCCGTCTCAATCAGGTCGCCGTCCGAATTGACAAAATAGCGGTTATCGTTGGTAACCGACAAGCTGACCATGGAAGTAGTTACAAATGGATATTCCTTGAACAACCCCGACCATTTCTTCAACCGTTCCCTCCAGGCCGCCCCGTCGAAGCCAACCGCCGCCGCTTCGCCAATGTAGACATTGGCTTTTTCGACCGAAAAATCCGCCGAGGTATCCTGCTGGTCGACCAGCACTTGCTGGTTGGTTTTCACTTTCGTGTACCGCTCCAGCGCCTTTTTGTACTGGTCGTCGGTATGTTTCCAGATAATGGTCCTGGTCGCCAGCGCATTATCCTCCAGCGGCAGCCGGACCATCCCGGTGTCGAACATCGAAAAGAAATCGAAGTCGCCCCTGATTTCGCGCGTGTTGTCAAGCCGCGGAGAACCGACGCGGCAGTCGATATCCAGTATTCGCTCCCGGGTCGCCTCATCCCTGACAATGGCCCCGTACTGCGCGAGCATATCGTATCTGGCCACGTCGCACACCTCGTAGCTCAGATAATAAAGCGGCACCGTGTCGGCGTGCTGCAAAGCCGCGAAAGATCGATCCAGTTCGGTCTTCATGGCCGTCAACAGCGGCGATTTCTCGGCGGCGAATGACACGGCCGAGATGACCGCTATCGCAGCAACGACTACATAAACAATCACTCGTATATGTTTCATTTCCATCCCTTTCCGCCATGGACTAAGTGGTTATCCATCACCCCGTCAATGACAATCGTCCTTTGGAATCTACCCTGATGTGGGCACAAATATAAGCTCTGGGTGCGGTTTGGTCAAGGGAATAACCGGAACAAACCCACCCGGCTGGACATGATGCCGAAGGCGGCGGCGATGGTTGTCGGCGTCGGCCCCTGTCGGGTGATTCCTGCCCGGCCGGAATTTTTGCCGAGAAACCTGAAATCATGTATTGACTTTTGGCAACCGATTGTGCTTATTGTGGTTGTTGGTACGGGGTAAACTCTTTACCCTCGGGAGAGTACTCCGGATATAAAATGAGGGTTTACGCAACACCGGCCCCCCAGGCTGGAGGAGAATTTCGTGGCTACAGGTAAAGTGAAGTGGTTTAACGCTCAGAAGGGATATGGTTTTATTATCCCCGACGACGGCGGCGATGACCTGTTCGTGCATCACTCGAACATCGTTTCTGAGGGCTTTCGCACTTTAAGCGACGGCCAAAAAGTCGAGTATGAACCTGGACAAGGTCGCAAAGGCCCCGAAGCGACCAATGTGCGCCCTGTCTAAGATAAAGATCGAGCGCTTCCCAGACTACCAGTCCCGGCTCCCCGCCGGGACTTTTCTTTAAGCCAATCCGGATGCCCGTGCCGAGGTCAGGCCGGACATTTCTGCTCCGTTACAAATCGCCGATGCGCAAGGGTGAGCTATGCCTATATCACCGGTATGTATAGCTGCTTCCCATCCGGTTCGGTCAGCGCATCTTGAATTTGACGATCAACTCGTCGCTCAAGGGGAGTTCCCTCGGCCCGGAGCAGAGGACATGAAGCGCGCCGTCCGCCCATGCAACGCTGCGATTTCCCCCCACGGTCCATCCGTACGCCCTGATGATGGCTCCTCCCAGCGTGATCCGGTAGAGCGAATCCCCGGCGGCAAGGAGGTTGGTTCCGTCCCACGCCAGCGAACCGAGCGGCTTGCCGACGATGATCGAGTTGTCAACGACCGCCGTTCCCGATAGACACGACGCCGCCGGATCGATATCAAGCAGGCGAAGAGAATCACGGCCCGTTTCCGCCAGCCAGAGATGGTTATCCGCCCAAGCCAGCCCGGCTGGAGATTCGGTCGGAACGGAAAACCGGCAGATTTCTCCGCCGACCTGATCGACCTGCACGATGACTTCATTATTGACGTCCGGCCCGATCGGCCCATCGCTTAGCCACAGGCTCCCGCCGCCGTACGCGATCGCCTGCGGGTACTCCACCGGGATCGATACGCTCTTGACGACGACCCCTTCCGGAGAAACCTTCATAAGCGTGCCGTCAAACGTGACCATCCAGTAGAATCCCTCTCCCCATGTCATCCCGACCACGCGGTACACATAGTCCGGGAAGTGAATCGGCCTGTATGCGGAATTAAGACTCAGCATGCGAATTTCGTAGCCTTCAACCTCCTGCTGGGGATCGAGCCCGGGAAGAAACCACGGGCGCACCCACAGCTCATTCGATTCGCTCACGTAGGGTTCGAGGTTCAAACCTCTGCCCGAAAGCATGTGCCCGTGCCCTCCCGGCTCCATACTGAAACCGGTCGAACGATGGGGGACAAAGACATCCCAGCCGCCGCGCTCCACGTTGAATAACTGGTGCTCTTCATCACCCGGCCCGGGAGTCGGGTACCGAAGATACATGTCATTGGCTTTCCCCTGGGACAGAAGAGAGTCGCCGCTCAGATCGAAAACGAGGTGGTCGCCGTCGACGGCGGCCGGAGTAATCGGCGAGGAAGATTCCAGGATAATCGCCTCATCGAAGTACAGCAGACGGACTCCGGCGGGACCGGACGGGCTGTCCTCTTCGGAGCAGGACACCGCCAGACACAGAAAGATACAGACAGAAATCGGCGCCCATGGAATGGATCTTGAAGACATAAATACCTCCCCCTCAAGAAGTTGATGCCAACAGACTTAACAAGGCCTATTACAACATTCCAAATATGGGACGCGGTGTCAAGCCCTTTGTGCAAAAAAAAGCCCCCGGACTCTACGTTCCGGGGGCGAGCTTTTATGCCGAAGGTGGGACTTGAACCCACACGTCCTTACGGACACTGCGCCCTGAACACAGCGTGTCTGCCAATTCCACCACTTCGGCAAGGCGACATCCAATATATATAAATAGTCGCCCGTGGCAACTATTTTCTTCAATCATCACCCCCTCCCGGCAGCCGGGAACATTTACAGGCGCGGCCGATTATAAGATGGGACGGCTTTTTTGTTGTCGGGACGGGTATTTAGGTATATCCTAACGGTTCGGATTGTAAAGGAGAGTTGATGAGAAAGCTCGTATGGGGTGTCATCGTGATGGCGTCGGCTATGGCCGGCGGGGTTTGGGCGCAGGCGAATCTGTCATATCAGGACCAGATATACTACGCCCGCGATCGGGTCCTGCCCGCGTTGATTCATATTCAACCGGTCGTTATCGACTATCTGACCGGGCGGGAGAAGAAACAATCGATCGTGGGTTCGGGAATCATCATCTCCGAGGACGGGTACGCCGTGACCAACTACCACGTCGCCGGACGCGCCGAACGGATTATCTGCACTCTTTATGACCGCGAGCAGGTGCCGGCCAAGCTGGTGGGGGGCGATCCCGCCACCGATCTGGCCGTGATTAAGCTTGACCTCTCCGAATACAAGGGTCGGATCAGGGCGGCCGTTCTGGGTGATTCTCAGTCTCTCGAGGTCGGCCAGACGGTTTTGGCCATGGGTTCGCCGTTGGCTCTGTCGCGGTCGGTCTCGATGGGGGTCATATCGACCGTCAACCGCTTTTTCCCCGGTGATGTCCGGCTGCCGTCGGGCGAAAAAACCGGCCGATACAACACCTGGCTTCAGACCGACGCCGCCATCAACCCCGGCAATTCCGGGGGGCCGTTGGTCAATCTCGAAGGCGAAGTGGTCGGCATCAACACGCGTGGCGTCTTTTTCGCCCAAAACATCGGTTTCTCCATACCCATCAATACCGTTAAACGGGTAACCAAGACGCTGATCGAGAAGGGACGCGTGGACCGCAGCTGGATCGGCGTGCGCGCCCAGCCCCTCCAGGAACTGGAACAGTTTTTCGGCACCGGTAGCGACCGGGGTGTTCTGGTTGCCTCGGTTGATCCCGGATCCCCCGCGGAGGAGTCGGGCCTCACGGCAGGCGACATCATCCTTCAATATAACGGCACCGACATCTCGGCCAGATTTGAAGAGGAGTTGCCCAGCTTCTATGACCTGGTCGCCGCCTCGCCCCCAAACCAGCCGGTGGAACTGGCCACGCTGTCCAACGGCAGGCAAATCAGCCGCACCATAACCCCCCGTCTGCTGGGCGATCTCCAGGGCAATGACTTCGATTTCGACCGGTGGGGATTCACCGCCAAGGCCATCACCAACCAGATGGCGATCGATGAACGCATGTCGGATACGCTGGGCGTATACGTTACTCAAGCGGCGGCGCCCGGGCCGGCCTACAACGGCGGACTTCGGAGCGGCGACGTCATACGAAAAGTCAACAATCAACCCGTCGACAGCCTTGCCCAACTAATGGACTTGTATCAATCTCTCAAGAGCGATGAAAAACTCCTTCTCAGCATCAACCGGAGAAACTCCGTCCGTTTGGTTCTGCTCAAGCTGGACAAGATAGAGGAAACTCAAACCAATGAATAAGACCGTGTCATCTTTGACAATTGCCGCCATCGTGATGCTGGCCTTGGCCGGCTCGGCCTCCTCGGCCGACACCCCCAAGAACCTCAAAGCCGTCTACGACAAAGTTGACCGGGTGCTGGTCACCGTCGAGTACAAGGCCGAAATGACGTTCATGGGACAGAGTGAGGACATCGAGGGGCGTGTTCTCGGCCTTTCGGTCGAACCGCAGGGAATGATCATCTTTGACGGCACCTCGCTGGCCTCGCTAGGGTCCGGTTCCCCCTTCAGCGCCGACGTTTTCGGCGCCACCCGTGTCGAAAAACCAAAATCGCTCAAGGTGACCGATTATAAAGGCAACACCTACGACGCCGAGTACATCGGCGTCGACCAGTATAGCTCCATCGCCTTCTGCCGTCTTCCCGATTCGGTCAAGGCCAGGATCCCGGCGGCGCAATTCAAGGCCGTCGATCTGGCCATGGGCGAGACGGTTTATGCGTTGTGGATGCTGCCCAAGGGATACCTGCCGCGTTTCCAGATGGCCCGCACGAACATCACGGGCGTCCTGTCGAAGCCCGAAAAATATTTCCTCACCGGCGAGTTGACGACCGATTTTCTCATGTCCCCGGTGGTAACGTCGTCCGGCGACCTGGTCGGGGTGATCACGCCCATAACTCAGGATGCCGGCGCCGGGCCGTTTGACATGGGCAATGCCTTCGGCATCCCCGTCGGCCTCATGCCGGTCAATCGGTTTACCGAGATGCTGGCCAAGCCACCGGCTCCCGGCGAATTCAAACGCGGCTGGCTCGGGATCGCCATGCAGGCGCTCGATCCGGACGTCGCCGCTTTCTGGGGCATTGATCTCCCCGGCGGCGTTATCGTGACCGACGTCATCCCCAACTCCCCAGCGGAAAAAGCAGGTTTCAAAGCCGGCGACTTCATCATCGCCGTCGACAACCAGCCCGTTGAAATCAAGGATGACGCCGGCCTGCCGGTGTTTCAAAAGATGATTTCCGAATCAGGCGTCAACGTCCCCATGGCCATGACCGTCATCAGGCCGGGCGAAACCGTCGTCGACACTCTCCGGATAACCGCCGTCCTCGAAGAAATGCCGACCGCGGCCGCCGACGCCCCTCGTTACGAAGACAAAAACTTCGACCTGACCGTACGCGGTCTCGTCTTCGCCGACTTCAACGTTCGCAGCCTCAAGCCCAACGAGGTCACCGGGGTGGTGGTCGACAAAATCGAACCGGGCGGCTGGGCGGCGGTCGACGGCGTCATGCCGGGCGACATCATCATGAAAATCAATGATCGCGAGGTGACCTCGGCCGACGACGCCAAAGAGATTTTCGCTCGTGTCGAGAAAAACAAGGACCACGAGGCGGTCCTTTTGGTCTGGCGTTTCAATAATACCCAGTTCATCAACGTCAAAACCCACTGGGAATAGCCACACGTCCATTATGCCATGTATACACCCTCACAATGCGGGAGGCTGACCTGGGTGCTGCACATATGACTTCCACTCATCTTCACCCGCCCCGGCAGTAGCTGGAAACATCATACCGCATTGATTCGGCCCATCAAAGGGCGGCACGAAAACGCCGCCTAAAAGACCCGACGAGACAGCGGTTCTATACACTCATCTCGGCATTGCCGTTCGGTCTTACGGGCACGGCGTTTGCACGATATGTATGGAGAAATGAGAACGACCAATAAAAGCTGGCGTGGAAGTGCCAATTGCGTATAATGATATATACAAGAAAGGATTGATGCCCATGACGCGCACGTTACGATCTTTCACACTTGCTGCAATCGTTTTCGCACTTTGTGCGTCAGCCTCGGGAACCCCCCCGTATACCGGCGCGATTGCAATCGGCTCCATCACCGGTGCGCCCGGGGATAAGGTCGTCATACCGGTCTTATTGCAGAACAACAACATCGGCCTCATGGCCCTGTCGATACCGCTGAAGTATTCGAGCGCCGACGTTTTGGTCGACTCGGTTTCCTTCCAGGGAACCCTGCTGAAACCCAATATGAGTCCCCTGGTGCAAATCGATAACACCAATCGATTTCTGCGCATCACTTACGTCCCCACCAGCGGCGTTCCGCAAATCCTGGAAACCAGCGGGCTTTTGGCCAGTATTTATTTCAGCATCAAGGGTTCCGCCCCCGAACAGGTGGTCACCGTCGACTCCGTCAACAAAATCGAATATGTCGGCCCGCCCACGCTGTGGGTCCGTCTCGAAGTCGCCGATACCACCGGTATCAACATCTTTCTCCCCGGATTCTCCTCCGGAGCCATCACGGTCGAATCACCCCTGGCCGCCGGGGATGATCATTCCTTCCTGCCCGCGACGCTGGAGCTGAAACAGAACTACCCCAACCCCTTCAACCCCTCCACGACGATTTCATTCAATCTTCCGGAACGGGCTCGGGTCTCCCTGCGGGTGTTCAATATCCTCGGGCAGGAGGTGGCGGCTCTTGCCGACGACGTTCTGGACGCGGGCACGCATGAATTCGAATGGGATGCCGCGAACCGGGCTTCCGGGGTTTACTTCTACCGCCTGTCGTACCAGAATCAGGTGCTGACCAAAAAAATGACCCTGCTTAAGTGAACATTTCCTCTTCCGTACCGAAAGATATGAGAGGGTAAGGCATTTCGCCTGCCCTCTTTTGTTTTTTTGTCCGGCAGGGTGAATGATGACTCAACATGAGGTCGCCAAACCGGCCGCGCCCACGATCGGTGATTACCGGATTATCTCCAAGATCGGCCAGGGCGGCATCGCCGAGGTATACAAAGCGCTTCAGACGTCGCTTCAACGCGAAGTGGCCGTCAAGGTCCTCTCCCCCAAGTACACCCTCGACTCCGAAATCGTCAAACGGTTCGAGCAGGAATCGCTTATGATCGCCAGGCTCAACCACCCCAACATCGTGCACGTCATCGACCGGGGCGTCAAAGGCGGCCGCTGCTATTTCGTCATGGAATTCGTCGACGGCGTCGACTTTAAGAAGATCGTCTCCGATCCGGGGGTCGACATCAAAGCCAAAATCGACGTCATCATCCAGGTCTGCAAGGCGCTCGATTACGCCCACAAGAACGGCGTCATCCACCGGGATATCAAACCCGCCAATATCCTCGTCGACCGAAACGGCAACGCGAAGGTGGTCGATTTCGGCATCGCCCAACTGCGCGACAACGCCGATGGCGAGCGAACTTCCGCCGATATTGTCATGGGCACGCTGGCGTACATGTCCCCGGAGCAGAAACTGTCGTCGGGCAACGTCACGTACGCCGCCGATATCTATGCCCTCGGCGTTATCGTCTATGAGATCGCCTGCGGCCGCAAACCGGAGGGCCGCTTCAAGCTGCCGTCCGAGATAAACCTCGGCCTTCCCCGCGCTTTGGACGATATCATCATGCGCTGCCTGGCCGAGCGTCCCGGCGACCGTTTCCCGTCGGCCGGCGCGCTTAAGGACGCCCTGCTCAACGCCTTCAGCGGCGAAATCTACAGCTCCACGCCCGCCGACTCCGCCATCGCCAAGGTGGAATCATTCATGGGCCGGTGCCGTTTTCTGGACACGATCAAAGAAACCCGATTCGGCGCCACCTTCCTGGTCGAAAACGAGCAGGCCCGAAAACTGTACGTGATAAAGAAACTCGCCCAAATCGACGCCGGTCTCAAGGAAGCCAGAATCCTGTCCGCCCTCAGACACAAAAACATCATCGCCGTCTTGGGCGCGGGTGGGGACATCAAAAAATCGGCCATCGTCACCGAATATGCCTCCGGCGGCTCATTGGCCGACCGGATGGCGCGAATCTATTCCTGGCGGGACGCCCTGGCCATCGGCCTCCAGATCGCCGAGGGTCTTGCGTTCGCTCATCGCAACAATGTCGTCCACGGCGACCTGCGCCCATCCAATGTCCTTTTCGATGAGCATGACACCGTCAAGCTGACCGATTTCGGCCTGCCGCCCCATTACTCGATGCACAAAGACTGGTTTGCGCCGCCGGAAAAAAGGCCGTCCCGACAGGGAGACATCTTTTCGCTCGGCGTCATCCTGTTTATGCTCATGACCGGCAAGTTCTTCGAACACGATCCTTCGGGGAGCCCCAATCTCAGCGAATTAAACCTCAAAGTTCCCAGACCGATCCGCGATATTCTGTCTAAAATGCTCCAGATCAGGGTCGCCAAAAGGTATCAGTCGGTTCAGGAAATACTTGACTGCTACAAAGAATATCTGGCCTCTCTGGAGCCGCCGGCTGCGGAAGGAAGCCCTGCCGCGTCACCGCCGAGACCAAAGACTACCATTCTGCCGTTTGTTTTCATTTTCGCCGCGGTCGCTTTGGGAGTGTTGCTGGCGCTTTTCTGGGACAGACTCTTCTAACAGTCACGCCCCCTCCGACAATCACCGCGCCGGGACGGATATCAATTTGAATACCCGGTACCGGCCTCTATCGGCACCATGCCCTTCATGCAAATAAGGGGAGATTCATCGAAGGCTGACGGTTTATTCTCCCTCGAAGAAAGGAATCTGTCCGTATTTTCCTTGACACCGGCGGCAAAACCGCTATTTTGGCACGCGGACGGAAAGATCGCGTCCCCATCGTCTAGTCTGGCCCAGGACACCGCCCTTTCACGGCGGCGACAGGGGTTCGAATCCCCTTGGGGACGCCAAATAATTTTACAACAATAAGTTACAAATCAAGATAAATCATGGTGCTATTGTAATATATCGATGCGAGAGTTTAACTTATTGTTAACCAATATATTACGTATACGCCTATCCATACAAATTTGAGAGATCATCGATCACGTTAACTCATTGTCTTACTGTGGATTATATAAAATAATAAGGTTTCTGGACGCATTCTACCCCTTTTTTTGGCAATAACACCGAATAACCCTGAATAACATGCAACGGTTTTTGTCTCAGTTTTGGCTCAGCTAAAACGACGCAATTTCCAATTTGGGAGATGAGTGATTCCAGAATGGATCCTGATTGAATCTTCCTAAGCTGCACGCTGAAAATCTGCGATATCTCTGGCTTTTCCAAAATCATTTGCCTGTTGCATCTATAACTTGTATCTTCTCATTGTCAAGCAATCAGTTAAATGGCAGCTATTGGCCCAAGCTGGGGAGAATGATGACGTCGTCAAATGACGATTCGAACGATATCACCCGATCGCACATTCAGCTCGTGAAAGACACCATAATCGGGCACTACCGGATCATCGAGAAGATCGGCGCCGGTGGGATGGGTGAGGTGTACCTGGCCGAGGATACCGAACTCAATCGTAAAGTCGCCCTCAAATTCCTCCCTCTTCACTTGTGTCAGGACGCTGAC
>Ga0315287_10006673_pt1 | contig 11506 bp, 20 predicted proteins | sample YL17G11_0_MG_FD_205037 | JGI IMG/M metagenome (GOLD analysis project Ga0315287, IMG submission 205037) | Sediment microbial communities from Yellowstone Lake, YNP, Wyoming, USA - YL17G11_0 | ecosystem: Environmental > Aquatic > Freshwater > Lake > Sediment | place: USA: Wyoming | collected...
ATATTTTAAATTAAATGTCAAGTGTTTTTTACAGTTAAATGATTACTATTTAAAGTAATATTAATATCATATCTCCCACTAATAAGAAATTCACCATATGAACCAATTCTAGTTACATCATCTTCATGAAGAATAGCATAATTATCTTCAATTTCATAACCTTTTGATCTAATAAATTCTAATATCTCATTAAGGTCTTTTGTTGTTGTAGTTGTTAGCCCAATAATCACTTGCTCCTCCTTTAAAGGGTACAGGTCTCATCTGAGCATTTACCAGCTTTGGGTGGATTAAATTTATTAGTATTACTTGTTGAAGTTAATACCTGGTCTCTAGAACCATCCCTATAAACTGTAATACCTTTACATCCTGATTTCCATGCTAATTTATAAACCTGTTTAATATCTTCAACAGATGCATTATTAGGCATATTAACTGTTTTAGATAAACCACCATCTAACCATTTCTGCCATTGGGCACAAATTTTAACATGCCATTCAGGGGATACCTGATGTGCTGTTCTTACATATTCTGATTTATATAAATCCCTTACTTCTTCAATTCTTCCGATTGTAAGAGACCGCTCAAATGCCACATCATAAATAGGCTCAACACCGGAACTACAATCAGCAAGAATACTAAGACTACCAGTAGGAGCAATAATCCTACGATAAAAGTAAAAATCGTCAGGATTGTAAGATAAAGTTGCTTCTTTATATACTGCACCCAATTTATCAATAAAGTCCAAACATTCTTGAGAGTCATATCTAATCCCCAATTTAATTAAACAATCTGCAAATCCCATCATTCCTAAACCTACAGGGTTATATTTTTTCATAGCTTCTGTAATCTGTGGTAATGGATATTCTGATAGTTCATTCATTGCTGTTAATGTTCTCATACCTAATCTACAGGTGTCAGCAAATCTATCAAAACTGAATTCATTCTTCCATACAAATTTAGCAACATTAATACTACCTAAACAACAAGCAGAATAATGTGGTAAACTAACCTCACTACAAGGATTCGTTGTATCTAATACTATATCAGGATAAAATGGATTATCTTTATTAATTGTATCTTTAAAAAGAAATGCAGGATCACCATTTACCCATGAAGCAAAACAAGCTATATCAAATATATCTTTAGCACTAATTTGATTAATAAATCCATTCTTAGGTGACATAATATCTATAGGTGTATTTGTTTCTACTGCGTTCATAAATTTATCGTCTACCATAATTGAAAGATTAAAATTCTGGAGTGCTTTCTCAAGTTTAACTTTTGAAAAATTAAATATCTCTGGGTGATTATAGTCAAGAATACCCATAAGAGCACCTCTACGCATACCTCCTTGTTTAACAGTATCAACCACATTATCAAATATTTTCATAAAAGAAAGCACCCCAGAAGATGTGCCACCACTACTAAGTAATGCTCCTCCTTCTCTCAAAGATGAAAAGTTAATTCCTACGCCTCCACCTCCCTTAAAAATATATGCCATGTCACTTACAGTATTAAAGATACTATGAATATCATCCTTAATAGGCAATATAAAACAAGCGTGTAACATATTAGCTTTGGTACCAGCATTAAATAATGCCGGTGAATTAGGTAAAAAAGTACCAGTAACCATTAAGGTATATAACTGATCTTCAAATTTAATATCACCATGTGCTAAGAAATTAGCCACACGTTTAAATACCCCTTCAGGTGATTCTCCATTTTTACAATATCTACTATTAAGCAAGTATATAGCATTTTTAGATAACATTTATTGTATCTCCTTAATTAACTTATGATATATTTCTGATAATGAATCCATTAAAATTGCATCTTCTATATAGGCTTCATTCCACTTATACTTTATTCCTATACAAGGTATTTCATTTAAAATAGCTTCTTCTAAAATTTTAGGTGAATCATCTATTATTAACTGTACATCAAAATGCTCTAACAAAATAGTTTTATCATAATCACAAAAAATTTCATCATATGGTAAATTATTCATATTCAACCATTTTTGAATCGTATGGTAGTTATCTTTTTTTCTATGCGATGCTATAATAATATAATAATGGTTAGATAATAGTTCTAATAATTCTTTAGCTTTATCAAAAGGTTCATATTCTAACTGTTTCTTATGTACTTCATCAACAGTGTCATAAAAAACAGAAGAGGGTATTTTTGCATTTTTCCAAAAGTTCCAAGTCCATTTATCTGGTGTTTTTATCTTGGGATATAGTTGTTTTAAAGCATTGTATAAGTTTATGTCGAATTTGCACAATGTCCCATCTATATCAACTAATACAACTGGTTTCGTATTATTCATTCCTTGTCCTTTCTTATTACACCAATGTCCATTCCTTCTTCAAGAAGGAATATCTTTATTTTACCTTTTAAACTATCTGGAAGATTATTTTCAATCTGTGCAGTAAGGTATACATATACATCTTTTGTTAAAACATTGGGGGTCTTAACAACTAAAATATCATTTTCTTTAATGGTTAGTGTTTGCAGACTTTTAATATAATCTATTTTTTTCATTATTTACACTCCTTTTTTAATGGTGGACAGGGATGGATTTGAACCATCGTATCTCAATTAAGAGAGGGAGATTTACAGTCTCCTGGTTTTAGCCACTCACCCACCTGTCCATAATGTGGAGCCGGTAGAAGGAATCGAACCCTCATGCCCAGATTACAAAACTGAGATTCTAACCATTGAACTATACCGGCATAATAATTATTCATATAATCTCTGATAATGTTTCTTTCTTCTCTGCAACCTTTCTTTCAATGGTTTGGTATGTTTTTTATTGGGTTCTATAACCCCTTTTTCAAAAAATGAATTAACAAACGCTAAGGCTTTATTTATTTTAGTTACAGTAATATCTTCTTTCTTTGAATCCTTTAATTGTTTTCTTGCTTCTTTTTCTTTCCAATAATTTAGATCAAACATAAGTCTCCTTTAAATAGTGGGGTTGATAATTATCAGTTAATAAAGATAACAATAACCAACAAGTTTTAATCTTCAATTTAACTATCTCCCTTATTAACAACAAATTTAGGTTAAGGATAATAATTCTCATGTAAGATTTACGGAAGGAGGTTTTCTCCGCCAAGTATTAAACGTAATAATTATCTATACTCACCCACTATCTATTTTATTCTAATGAAGCAAACAACTTTTCTTTATCAAACTCTAATTCTACTTTTGTTAATGCATTTGATTCTTTAATTTTACTATCAGCTTCCATAAGGAAGTTTTCAAGCATTACTATCTGCTTATCAACTGTTTTAACATCATACATTGGTGTAGTTTCTTTATTAGAAGAACCATAGAATACTTCTTTATTAGCTGTTTGTTTTCTAAGTTCTTTAAGTCCAGAAAGCCTACCTCTAATACCATTCATCAACACTAATAAACCATTTACTGTAATCTCTTGTTTCATTTTATTTCTCCAATAAAGTAGATAATTCTATAAACCAGACAACTATATCCTCTTTTTCTTGCTGATCTTTATTATGAATATCAGAAAAATACCCACAATCATTATTATTATTAATATAACTAGGTGAAAATTTAGCCTGCGTTTTAGGTCCTAAAAAACTATCTGTCATATTTTTTGGTGAATAACATTTTCCTTCTTCTTTAGAAGCATTAAATACATAATAGTTACAATCCCTACAATAAATTTTAATAACTTCTACCTCAAAAAATTTACAAGTATTATCACCATTAACATCATAAATACTTGGATTATATAATCCTGGAGATATAGGACTCTCTTTTGCATTTTTAGGGTTAGTACAAATATTAAATCCATCTGCTATAAAATGTTTACAACCTTTACAATATACTTTATCTGCCATAGTGAAACTCCTTTATTTTAATAGTTTTTAATCCTATCTGTCTTAATTTTTCATTATATAGTTTTTCTTCTAATATACCAAGTGGTTCAAAATTTGTATAATAATACCATTTTTCTGAACCTGTATCATTAATAACTTTAATGATATATTCATTAATTAAATCATGCTCGGATAGACAATAAATCTTTCCAACAGTAACAAATAATTCTTCCTTTATACATTTTACATACTTAACATTCTTTCTAATCATAAGTATACTATAACATATTTTAAATTAAATGTCAAGATAAATCTTTTAATATTTTGATACAGTAGGTAGGAATTCATTATTAATTTCATCCCAATAGTATCTTACCAGATCATCTATTTTCTTCTTTAACTCTATATCTTTATTATCTTTTATTTCATCAGCCAATGCTTCAATTTCATTCTTTGAAATACCAAGACTATCTAAACCACCTTTAACATTTTTAAGCCATTCTAATGAAGATAAAGCATCATGTATTCCATAATGGAACAATACTGGAAATTCACAAGTTCTAAATGGAAGACCTACTTTATTTTTCTTAACCTGTGCTTTAACCCATATCCCTGATGTAAGTTTTATACCTTGATAAACATGACTAATCTTCTCCATAACAGATAACCATATTACTTGTGAAGCATAAAAATCTAATGCCTTCCCTCCTGAGCGTTTATATTTCTCAGAAAAAATCCCTCCACCAATGTTTTCTCTGACTTGACTAACAATAAGTAGGTGCATATTAGCTCGTTTAATCTCACCAGCTAAATTAGTAATTAGTGAATTAACTAAGGCTGCCCTTCTAGCCGCATCATAACCCTCATTTAAATCTTTAGAAGCCATTTTAATAGCATCTAATGTATCAAGTATATACAAACCAGGTACTTCATCCTTTGTAACTTGTGCCATTGCTTCATGTATTTTTTTATCAAAAGTTTCTACTGTTTCTGCATCTTCCACTAAAAATGTATTATCATCTTTAGGCATACCTAATTTGTAAGCGTAATCTAGGTTAAATGCAGATTCAGCTTCATGATACCAAATTTTACCTTCTGGATGTTGTTTTCTGAAATTAGCCATAACTTCAACCCCAATTCCAGTTTTATTAGTTGAATTATTTCCAACTACGTTAGATATTCTTCTAAGTGGAAACCCCCCTCCAATAGTACAATCTAGTAACGTACATCCAGAAGATATGAATTCAAGCGGCTTTTCAGCCAATTTATAATTTCCAATTATTTCTTCTTCTTTTTTATTTCTTGCCATTTATTTTTCCTATTATTTTTTTAATTATTTTTTTTGCACTACTTTTATCTTTTGATGGTCCATTTTGTCTTGGTCCAGTATGTAGAACTTCAAATTGTTTTCTTATAGTATCTAATTGTTCTGTGGTTAATTTTTCAGAAGTAGTAAATATACCTTCTATTTTTTCTTCAGTATGTGGTTTCTGTTTATGAAATGTTTCTTTAATATGGATACCAATATCATCTAATTCTGGAGGTAATATTCCTCTACCAACACGTTCTTGGGTATCAATTAAACATGATAAATTCCATATTGCGGCTGATAGGTGATCTTCTGTATCCTCACCACTAAGATACCCAAATAAATGTCTAATTCCTGAATCTACATATTCACTAGTAGGAATACCTTTTTCCCAGTTACGTGGGTTATATTTAATAGCACCATTCTGAAAATGTCTAGCTAATCTATGAATAGCGAAAGGGGGGAGTAGGTCGTACCTCCCCTTAGATTCTTTATTATCCCTTTTAGCTCCACTAGGAAAATCTCTATGTTTACCGGAATCATTCACTTTGTTGAATTCTTGCACGATTCATAACCTCCTTACCTAATTCATATTTAAGCTCAGAAGCAGTAGGTTTTACTTTAGGTGCTGTTATCTGGATATTATTATATGAATTAGAAATATGGATACTTGCCATCTCATGAAGCATCTTTCCACGTTGAATAAAGCTCTCCTTCATGATTGTCCATCTACTACATAGAGTCTTAGCTTCTGAATATTTACCATTCGCTACAATGTAATCCTTATCAATTTCAGCATGTTGTTTCGCTAATGTATCAGTTACTTTATCACCTGAACTTTTACTTTTAAGATATGCTGTAGTCCATGCAGTATCTTTTACTTTTTCTAACATATCCATAATTGAAACATAATCTATCACTTTAGAGGAGACTTCTTCAAATAATGCAGAATGTCTTTTACATTCGGTGATTAAATCATTTTCATCAATTATTAGATATTGTCTTGCAGCCTCTAATGTTAATTCCATTATTTCACCTTTTTCAATGTCTCATTTATAGCTTTCTCTCTTGCAGATGTTTCAGTAGGAATAGGAATTTCAATCTGTTTAATTTCACAAATTTCTTCAATTAATTCTTTAATAGGAAGCATATCAACCCATCTTGCTTTTACACCAACACCTAATGCATAATTTCTTAATGCATCTTCTTCCATATCAAGAAGTGTATCAATAGTTATGGTTTCAGGTTCTGCTTTCTTTACTTTGTCAATATTTGTTTCTACAATTATTCTTTTAGGTTCTTCTCTTACAACTTCTTTTTCAACAACAACATCTTTAACAATGTTTTTGATAATTTCTCTTGCAGGTGCAATTTCTGCAATAGCAATTACTTCATTTTCTTCACCAGGATCATATTCTTTACCATCAAATACTTTTTTGATATAATCATAATCTTTAATTCTAAACTGTGCAGGAACAGGGTTTGACATAATGAAATTCAACCATGCATCAGACTCTTTAAAATCAGTAGATAATGGTGAAGGTGTTCTGGCAATAGTCTCACCAGTATACTTTGTTTTCAGTAACTCTCCTTCTTTTACAAAAGAAACATCATATCCATTAATAGGATCATCAACATAAAGAATTTTTCCATCATCATCAACAGCCTGTATTATAAAATTCTTATCTATACCAGTAGGCATAAGAAATAATTTAGGACCATCAGCTTGAAGATCACGGTCAATAACCCATATAGCAATTTTCTTCTTAGCTCCAATCTGCTGATACATTGCTTTATCACCAAAATTTCTATCAACTTCTTCACATATAGGGCAAGGTTTATTGACAGTTTTAGGACATATAAATGCAGCCTTATTAATGTTATAATGAATGTATACATCGTAACCATAATGGTTGCCTTTGAATGTTGGAGGAAGAATTCTTAATTTATTCTTTCCAGCTTTAGGGGAATAAAGATTAATACCAGGTTTAGTAATCGGTTCTTTATTCTTGCCATTTGAATCTAATCTTTCTTTTACTTGTTCTGCTGTTCTTTGTTTGTAAGTAAATTCCATAATATCCTCCTAAGGATTAAGTGGTTTTAGTTAGAGTGTGTTCTATACTCTATACTTATGTATTCGTAGCTGATAGAAAAATTTTACACCCTTTTTGCATTTATTTGCAATTATTTTAAAATAATTTTCAAAGCATTAAAATTCTAAATGTACCCAATACCACATGTGAAAAAGTATCACCCATATTGGATATTATATCAAGTATGTTTAAAAATCTAACTCTTTGCTCCTCTGACTTAGCATTTAATACACAACTTATAAAGTATCCTGATAAGTTAACTTTGATACTATAAGGACTCATATCCTTTATTTTAATAAGCATTTCACTTAACTGCTTTTCTGTACCACCTCCTACTAGAAATCTACATAATTCCATAGTACCTATACTATTTTCTGTTGCACCTATAATAGAAGCCACAGCATCAAAATCAATACATTTTCTAACTTGTGATAAATACACTAAAGCTTGTCTAGGACATCCATAAGATTCTTTAATAAGTAAACTTAATGAATGTTTTGGTAATGTTATATTTTCTTTCTCTATTACATTCTTTAATATTACCTCCATTTCATAATTAGTTAATTCTTTTAGTTTGAATGTGTGACACCTATTTTTAATAGTAGCAATAATCTTGTGAAACTCTGTGGTACAAAATACAAAATATAAATGTTCTGGAGGTTCTTCTACTAATTTAAGCCATGAATTCCATGCTTTAGTAGATAACCCATGAGCTTCATCTAATATTAACAATTTCTTACCATTACCAATAATAGATTTAAACTTCAGACTCACAGCAATATCGGTCATATCATCTTTACCAGTAAAGGTTGACCCGTCAATTTCTAATATATCTTCACAGTCAACTAATTTAGCTATAATTCTAGCTAAGGTTGTTTTACCTGTACCTGTAGGTCCTGCAAAGATTATAGAATGGGGTAATTTATTATCCTTATATAAATCTTTTAAAACATTTACAGTCTCATTTTGACCTATAACTTGGTGTAATTCTGTAGGTCTATATTTTTTATCTAACTCTTCTTCCATTAATCACTCCAAGAACTACCAAATTCTTTTCTTTTAGAATCAAAAAATTCTTTACAAGCCACAAACCCTTTAGGACCTAACTCTTCATATTCTGTTCTAAAATCACCATTAAGTACATAAAATTTTCTAAATTCAATTTCATCACCTTCTGTACACAATGCTGTTTCTGCACATCCATTATCAGAAGCAAAAAATGGAATGTCACTACAAGGCATTACATTATAAGAAATATAATAACTATCAAAATCTAATATTTCATTATTAGGTAAAACCACCCATCCACGTTCATTCTTTTTAAATTTTTCTTTTGTCATTTTTTCTCCTTTTTTCTCTTTCAACATGGTATGCTAAAATGTAGTTACCAATTTTAATAAATGTCATTGCAATTCTAAACATTAATACTCCTTATTTCTTTCCAACTACTAAATATTCATGCGATTTTGCAGTTATCTTTCTATCCTCAACTTGACTTGCGAAACAAGCTCCTATTGCTGATTTCCAATTAATAATAATAACATCCCATAAATTAAATCCTACTTGCTGAAACAACTTGATTATATCTGCATGATATGGATAAAATATACCTCCTGACCTAAAGTCATTAATATTGTATATACAGTATTTATCAGGTTTTAATACCCTATAATTTTCTGATATACAACTTTTTAATGCAACTAAAAAATCATCATAAGTTTTAGCCTTGCCTAACTGTTCTTGTTCATCACCATACCATTCAACATTATAGTAAGGCGGACTAGAATAAACCAAATCAATAGAAGTATCTGCTTCATCTAATTTTTCAGATGATTTTTCTTTGAGGGTTATATCATACCCATTATAAAATATCTCACTTTTAATTTTAGCCTCAACTTCTAAATTAAATTTCATAAATTCTTTACTCACATCATAACCTATATAATGTCTATCAAGTAAATTGGTAACTTGAAATCTACTATTATGGCCAGCAAAAGGGTCTAATACTACATCACCCTTTTCGCTATAGAATAATACTATTCTTTTAGCAAGATCAGGTGGAAAGGTAGATAACCCACCATTCTTACCTCTTACATTCTGGCCAGAAGCTGAGAAATTGGAATAAAGATTCTTATCATAATCCATAGCTTTATGTTTCTCAACCGCTTTATTGTGTTGCTTTCTTTCATCATACTCATAAATATTACCTCCAACAGAATAGTCTATGTTCCAAATTGACTTTGGCACTTCCCCATATTTATCAAGGATTTCTTTTCTTCGTTCTCTTGATGCTTCTAATGATTCTATATCCTTTGGCATTTCCTAACCTCTCTTTAGTTAGATACATTTGTGTTTCTAATGGTCCTAATTCTGTAAAGCAAATTTCATCTGCTGTATTTTGTACCCATTTATCATCTCGTTTTGATAAGCTAATAACCCACCCAAATTTATCTTTACTCACTATCTCAAAAATCTTTCCTTTTGTTACAACCCAAGCATAATCTTTTATACATTTCAGATATTTAGCCATCATCTACTACCTCATTAAGATATTTCTGATACTCCAACTCTTCTTCCATAGTTTTATATTTAAATTTACGTTGTAACCTATACTTTGATTTATATTTATCAGTTCTATATTGTTTATAAGGTGCATTTTCTCTTCTATGGTATCTACAAAAGGCACATGAAACTAATCCTCTAAGAGCTAACCATAATTTTCTTTCTTTATTATTACCTTGAGGGTATGCTCCCAATTTATTTATCCACCTTTTCTAATATATTTTGTAACAATCTATATATCTTTTCTTGATTCTTATATAGTGTGGCTAGTTTATTTTCAATAACACTATATTCACAATAACTTGAACCAAAAACTTTTTCTAATGGTTCTATTTCAGGAATACATGTAATTTCACCAGTAGCTAAATTATACTCAACAGTACCATAATTACAATCCACTTTTACTTTTTTTTCTTTAATACGACTCAAATCATATCCTCCACTTTACAGATATTTTTATATTCATCTAATGTAATCTTACCAATGTTAGCTTGCTCATACAAATCTAATATAGTGGTAGGTTTCAATCTAACCTTAGAATCATGTAATGGTTTATATCCTACAGAACTTCCAAAGTTAGCAAACCCCTTAACACCATTATCATACCAATATTTACAAGCTGAATGGTGTAATATATAAGCACTATTATCAACTTGTGGATGATTATAATTAAAGTATCTTGTAACCAATACAATATTATTATCATTTATTTTTTCTGACAAATCATAACATATAAGGTTATCTTTATCATCAAATAATCCAGTAAATAAAAAATTAGATAAATTCATAAGATAGAAAACACTAATGGTATCAACAGTTTTAAATGCTCTGCTTTTATTAACACCACAAGATTCTTTCTTATACACCTCCCATTGCTTGTTTAACTCTTTACACTTGTTTATTATAGCATAATCTATATTAGAAGTCAAGTGTTTTATGCTACAATTTTTAAACTTATTTATATATCGTCTAAATTGTGCCCAATCTCCACCTTCTAATAGTGAGGTTTCTGTTATAGGATAAATAAACTCTGATAAACCTTTAACGATTTTAGTCTTACCTAATGGAATAGAACCATTCATAAACCTAGTTTTAATCTTCTCTTTCTCAAATAATAAGACTGTCTCCAACTCTATATCTATATCTCCATTCTTATGTATAGGTGGAAATGTAAGGTATACAACTGGTTGACCGATCATTTTCTTTTTTAATATACACAAACAATCATTTACAATTCCATAATAGTAATCCCCAGAATTTATCATATATAACAAACTCTGGAAAAATCTAGGATATGTAGAATTGTATATATTATAATACCCATAAATTGATTTGGTATCAGCTAGTGAATTAATTTTCTTGAAGTCTTTCGTTATGGTCATATTTTATCCTATATTAAATCAGTATTTATTTTCTCTCCATAAGCAAACTTTCTCCATTTATCAGAACCTTCTGTATACTCAATAAATTCTACTTCTGCAACACTTCCATCAGAATTAAATTTATCTTCTTTATTCAATAGCAAATAACAATTTGAGGAACAATAATATATTTTAGCTGTATTATATCCTAAAGTCTTAAAGAAATCCATAAGTTTTTTAAAGTGTACCTGCCTTACTCCTTCTTGTAATTCTTTTTTAACAAAGGTTAGTCTATATATTTCACTTTCTGTAAAACATATTGGGCATGTA
>Ga0315287_10006674_pt1 | contig 11506 bp, 8 predicted proteins | sample YL17G11_0_MG_FD_205037 | JGI IMG/M metagenome (GOLD analysis project Ga0315287, IMG submission 205037) | Sediment microbial communities from Yellowstone Lake, YNP, Wyoming, USA - YL17G11_0 | ecosystem: Environmental > Aquatic > Freshwater > Lake > Sediment | place: USA: Wyoming | collected...
TATGTGAATGACACCGCTGCGACTTACCAGGCACGGGGCGTAAGCGGGACAAATTTCGATGGTCTGAACTTCTTTTTTGACAACGGCACACACGGCACTTATGATGTGGAATGGCCTGACATCATCGCGACGAACGGCGGAAGCCTGAATGCCTTGTATTATGGGGCTGCGGGAATCACTGTGGCAGGCATCACGTTTTCAGGAACCGTTTCAGGCGGCACGACAGCCTGCAAGATCGTATGTTTCGGATTCCCGTTTGAAACCATCTATGACTCCACAAACCGCGCAAATGTGATGACAAGCATTATGAATTTCTTCGGCGAACCGGCTCCTATTCCCACACCGACTCCAACACCGACTCCGACACCAACTCCAACACCAACGCCAACGCCAACTCCGACGCCAACTCCGACACCCACGCCAACAAAGACACCGACGCCTACACCCACGAAAACACCAACGCCAACGCCAACAAAGACACCGACACCGACTCCGACATATACACCAAGCGGGATTGAAGAGTGGAAGGGACTGGGAGACTAGTGATCATGGAAAAAGTCACAAGGGATATGATATTGCCCGCTGGCGAAAATCCTCCCAGATCTTTGGGAAAAGCTTTAAGATTATCTCTTTAACTTCCTTTATCTCAATTATCCGACCAGCCTCCTCTGCGAGGCTGGTCATTTTTATTCCCTTAAGCCCGCAAGGGATGATATAATCAAAAAGCTTGAGATCGTTCGACACATTAAGCGCTATCCCATGATACGTGATCCAGCGCTCAAGATGGATGCCGATGGAGGCAAGTTTGCCGCGTTCGGTCCATGCGCCGGTTTTGCCGGGAATACGGAATGCGTTTATGCTATATTCCCTGCAACATCGAATGGCAAGCTCCTCATACGCCTTTAACAGATCATGCAACCGCTGCTCGCGCACGGTGAGCGCAATCACAGGATAGATCACCAGCTGGTCCGGGGAATGAAGAGTCACGTCCCCTCCCCTGTCAGAGATGACAACAGGAATGCCGGCTACTCCGCAGCCGTCGGGGTCCCGGGGTCCCACCAGATGCTCCTTCCGCGCGCGGCGTCCCATTGTGATCACCGGATCATGTTCCACAAGAAAGATCGTATCTTTTCCGCTGCCCTTGCGGCGTTCTTTCACAAGCTCCTTCATCGCCTGAACAGAGCTTGCATAATCCCGCCTGCCCCAGTCAATAAACCGGAAGCGTTCTGTGTCGAGGAGAAGAGAATTCATCTCCCATACATCCATTTGACAAGGAGTTGTTCGAACAGGCCGCCCCAGAGAAGGATTATAGCTGCAGCCAGGGCAAGAAAAGGTCCGAAAGGAATATGATGAACCGAGGGCGGTGGAGAGTTATCCGTTTCTGTTCCTTGAGATTCTTTTCCCTGAAGGATCTTCCTCAAAACCCGCTCTTCAATATCCAGAGGTTCGGTTGATTTTTCTTCTTCCGGATTTTCCCTGTTCATCTGTAATGTGTCAGTCACAGGGGGCGCCTCTCCTTCAACATGCCGGGCAAGCGGGGCAGTTTTTTTCGCCAATTTGCCGGCAATAAGAAGGATTCCCCCCACAACAGAGCCTATGATGGAACCCACCATGAGCACATAAACCGAATTGAGAGCGCCAAGAACCGCTCCTATAAGGAGAAAGAGTTTGACGTCGCCGAAACCCATGGCTTCCTTTCGGAAGATCAGGGTTCCGATCAGGCCTATTGCATACAGGAGCACAGCGCCTGCCAAAGCTCCTGCAGCGGCATTCACAAAAGGCGCATAATAAGCCTTGCTGGTCATGGGCCAGGCGCCGGAAAGGATGAATCCCTTCGGAAAAAATCCCGCAACAATGGCTGCCGCAAGGGCAAACACGGTTCCGCCCAGACTGACCCCATCCGGGATGATCCAATGATCGATATCCGTAAAGCTGGCAATGATGAGAAGACAGAGAAACACAATATAGACCGGCGTTGCCAGGGTATAACCAAAACGATAAAACGTGTACCCGAACATCACCCCTGTCAGGAGTTCGATAAAGAAATACCGCGGGCTGAAACTGGCTCCGCAAAAGCGGCAGCCGCCGCGAAGAATCACATAACTCAAAAGGGGGATATTATCATACCACCGGATGGGCGAGCCGCAGGAAAAGCAGTGGGAACCGGGCGTGACGATCGAAATACCGGCGGGAATTCGATAAATGCACACATTCAGGAAACTGCCGAACAGGAGTCCAAATCCCGTAACGATTACCAGATGGTAATAAAAAAATTCCGGAGAGAAAATATTGAACTCGCCAGCCATGCCTTTCTCCACAAGGATTTAAATCTGTATATCCCTTTCATCCGCTCGTGGCAAGAAAGAAGTGTGGGTTTTCCCTTGAAACAGTAAACCGGTTATTATATTAATATTAATTTATCGAATAGATTCCTGAAAATCAGATCTTCGTTTCCAGAAACAGGAGTGGATGAACATGGATCCGAGAATCATCTCATATCGTGAAGCAGCCCAGGCAATGAAAAACGGCAATTTCAAGGTGAATATCCAGATCGGGATAGAGGACGAGATCGGACTCCTGGGCCGGGAAATCCTTGAATTGGGACAGATCCTGGAAAAGCAATTTGAAGAAATCAACATGCTCAGTAAAGTGACGGAGAAAGTGAATGCCGGCCTTCTCCTGGATGAGGTTCTGAACCATGTGTATGAATCGTTTCGTCCCCTTATTCCTTATAATCGCATCGGATTTTCCCTCCTTGTTGAAGAAGAGGGCGAGCTCATGGTTCGCGCACGGTGGGCAATGTCCGACGCCCAGGAACTCAAGATCACCAAAGGATACGAGGCAAATCTTCAGGGAAGCAGCCTCCGGACAATTATAGAAACAGGCAGACCCAGAATCCTCAACGATCTGGCAGCGTACCTGGCAGAGCATCCGCAGTCCGACTCCACGAAAAGAATCGTGGAGGAAGGGATGCTCTCCAGCTTGACCTGCCCCCTCATTGCCATGGGAAAACACATCGGGTTCATGTTCTTCTCCAGCTTCCATCCGAATACTTACAAGGACGCCCATGTGGAATTGTTCCAGCAGATTGCAGGACAACTGGCAGTCATCGTTGAAAAAAGCAGGCTGTATCAGCAGCTCGTGGAGCTGAACGATTTGAAAAACAAGTTCCTTGGCATTGCCGCTCACGACCTGAGAAATCCCATCGGGGTGCTCATGGGATATACGGATATCATCCTTCATGGCATGCTGGGGGAAATTACTGAAGAACAGAAAGGTATGCTCCTGAAAATTTCCAGGGCTGCCAAACACATGCTCAGCCTGGTGAATGACCTCCTGGATGTGAGCGCCATAGAATCGGGGAAACTTGAGCTCGATCCCCGCGAGCTGGATCTGGAGGAATTTCTCCGGGAGTCGTATGAAGCCAATCGGCTCCTGGCAATGGACAAAAATATCGCCCTCGAACTCGACAAGGAGCCTGGTCTTCCCCGGGTGATCATTGACCCTGACCGTGTGAGCCAGATTTTGAATAATCTCGTGACCAATGCCATCAAGTTTTCCTTTCCAGGCTCCAGCATCATCATTCGCGCCGGAAAAGTAGAAAAGGAGATCCAAATCTCAGTGGAGGATCATGGTCAGGGGATTCCGGAGGATGAGGTGGGAAAACTCTTCACCGCATTTCAGAAAACCAGCGTCAAACCCACCGGAGGCGAAAAAAGCACGGGCCTGGGACTCGCCATCTGCAAACGCATGGTGGAAGCCCATGGCGGGCGCATCTGGTTCCAGAGCACATTCGGCAAGGGGTCCACGTTCAGCTTCTCCATTCCCCTCAAGCCAATCCATTACCCATAGATTTCTCAGAAGAAAGGGCATGGATAAACAATGATTTCCAAAAGAGAAAAAAAGAGAGGATCATGACAGATCCGAGAATTTCCCAGTACCGCGAGGCTGCCAAAGCCATGAAGACCGGCGACTTCCGCGTGGAAATCCCCATCAGCGAGGAAGACGATATCGGTCTTTTGGGAAAAGAACTGATTTCCCTGGGGCAAACCCTCGAAAATAAATGGAACGAGATCAAACTCCTCTCTCATATCACGGATAAGATCAATGCCGGTCTTCTCCTGGATGAGATCCTGGATCATATTTATGACACCTTCCGTCCGTTCATTCCCTATAACCGCCTGGGGCTCTGTCTCCTGGAAAAAAATAATACCATTGTCCGCGCCTGCTGGGCGCGAACAGATTCCCCCGCGCCCCAGATCACGAAAGGCTATGAAATGCCCATCGAAGGCAGCAGCCTGAAGAAAATTCTTGAAACAGGAACGCCGCGCATCATTAACGACCTGGAAGAGTATTTAAGAGACCATCCCAATTCCGAGTGCACAAAAAAAATCCTGAAGGAAGGGGTAAAATCCAATCTTGCCTGTCCCCTTATTGCCACGGGAAAACCCATCGGTTTTCTTTTCTTTTCCAGCTTCGAAAAAAATACCTATAAAAATATCCATGTGGAACTCTTCTCCCAGATTACGGGACAAGTCGCCATGAGCGTGGAGAAGGGGCGATTGTATCAGGATCTGGTCGAACTGAATAAAATGATGGATAAGTTCCTGGGAGTGGCTTCGCATGACCTCAGAAATCCGATCACAGTTATCTCGAGTTATGCCCGGATCCTGTCCCATGGGATGCTGGGTCCCCTGAATGAATCCCAACAGGAAACCATTCAGAAGATCCGCCAGAATTGCGATAATATGCTCCTGCTCGTGAATGATCTCGTGGACATCAGCGCCATTGAATCCGGGCAATTAGTCCTCAAACCGCAGGAAGTGGATCCGGCGAAATTCCTCAAGGAATGTTACGACGATAACCAGATTCTCGCAAGGGAGAAAGATATCGATCTTGTCCTGGATCTTGAATCCGATCTTCCCACAGTGCTCCTGGATCCGGAACGCATCATCCAGGTTTTGAACAACCTCGTGAATAATGGCATCAAATTCTCCAATCCCGGAACCTGCATCTCCATCAAAGCTCTCAGGGCTGGGGATAATGTCGAGATTTCGGTAAAGGATCAGGGACAGGGGATTCCGGAGGATGAACTGCCCATGATCTTTACCGCATTCGGACAGACCACTGTCAAACCCACAGCCGGAGAGAAGAGCACAGGGCTTGGACTTGTCATCTGCAAGCGGAATGTGGAGGCTCATGGAGGCAGCATTTGGGCGGAAAGCCAGGTCGGGAAAGGCTCAACCTTTACCTTCTCTCTTCCGATCAGAAACCCCTCTCTCCTTGTGATCATCCCAAAGAATAAATATCCCAATCCGGCTTGAAAAGGCTTTCTATGAATAACAACGGCATCAAGGATCAAATGAACCAGGACAAACTGTTATATCTGGATAAAGATATGGCAATGACTTTGCCTGAATATGAACACATCGAATCCGAACTCCTGAATCTTCTTGAATGGGAAGAAAAACCCTTTGACCTCCGCCTGATCGCAGGCGCTGTGTGGCTTGATATCCTGCGGGATTTTCTGAAGGCTGCCGCGCCCCCTCCGGGTGGGAATAACCAGATACGAAGAGAGGTCCTTGATACTTTTATGGAGACAATGAAAAGGGAACATTACGAACGGCCTTTTCGCATTGCAGCAAAACCGGTTCACTCCACTGCCATGCACAGGATGTTTATCGGGCTTTTTATTTCCTTCCGCAATCGTCCGGAAAAACGCCGTTCCAATCTCAGAACCCTCTTTTTCGTCCTTTCCCATTATGCCTTGTCTCTTTTTCGCATTGGCAGGATTTCCATGTCGCCGCTCGAAAGACCATTTCCCTTTTCCGCCTTTCGAAAATATCCCCTGAACATTGGTGATCCATCCCTTGCAGAATCCCTTCATACCTGGGCTGTAAAATTCATCAAAGAAAAAAAACTGCTCAAAACCGGGAACGTCCGATTCGGGTATTTTCATCTTCTCCTGTATTATGCCCTGATTCGCTGGTATGCGGCAGGCCTGGCATGGGGAAAAAATTCCTCCTCCCTGGCGCCGGAACTCATCTCCGCCGCGATTCAACTCACGGAGGAGCATTATGTCTTTCATCCCTGTTTTGAGGAACTCTTCACCTACAATCCCGTGCTCAAGGACATCATGGACAAGGCGTTTCATAAAAAAACCTGCCCCATGAGCCTTGTCCGCTCCCCGGTTTAAACCAAATCCCAGTTTTCCTCATCAATCATAATTGTAATCTTAATCATAATCCTAATTGGTTAATCCCTCAACCTGGAGCGGTTGAGGAAATAATAATCCAGGATGTCTTTTGCCACAGGCGCAGCAACGGATCCTCCCCCTCCCCCCTCTTCAATAAATACCAACACAACCACTTCAGGGGAATCGTAAGGCGCAAAACACACAAACCACGCATCATTCTTGTCTTTTCTCTCCGCTGTGCCTGTCTTCCCCGCCACTTTCCACTCGGGAGAAAAACCCGCATGACAGGCTGTCCCTCCCGGGGCATTGACCACATTGATCAATCCTTTTAATACAGCCTGATGATCCTCAAAACGCATGGGAACCTGCCAGGTTCCCGGAATGAAGTCCTTGCGCTTTCCCTCAGCATCCACAAAATATTTCAAGAGATGCGGAGGGACAATCCTGCCGACATTGGCAAAAATGCAGTAGGACTGGAGAACCTGGAGGGGCGTGGAGCTGATATGGCCCTGACCTATGCTCAGGTTCAAGAGATCCCCGGGGAGCATGGAATCGGCTGACTGGATCGGAAGATAGCCCGGGACTTCGAACGGAAGGTCAATGCCGGTGCGCGCTCCATAACCTGAATGCAAGGCCCATTCCAGGAGCCGGGCCGCACCCATGGTCTGAACGCTTTGATAAAAATAAATATTGCAGGAATATTTGATCGCTTCATACAGATCAATATCCCCGTGACCTGAAAGGGTGTCGCATTTAAAGGGTCTTTTCCATTGAGGAAGATAATAATACCCCTCGCAGATAAATTTCGATTTGGGGCGCAGCCCGGATGCCAATCCTCCCATTGCAGTCACAAGTTTAAAAGTGGAGGCTGGGAGATAGTTTTCCTGGATGGCTTTATTCAGAAAAGATACAGGCTCGATGGAAGCGGCGGTCGCTGCAGGATTATTGGAGTCATAAGAGGGGGCGCTCACCATCACAAACACATCCCCATTCTCAGGATTTGTGACAAGGATGACGCCGTTCCTGGAGCCGATTTTCGCCTCTGCATATTTTTGAAAATCCAGATCCAGAGTCAGGTGAAGATCCTCTCCCGGGACACTGGGTTCCGTTTCCAGTGTGGCGCAGTAGCGTCCCCGGGCATCCCGCTGCACAATCTCCTGACCGGGGATTCCTGCCAGGAGTTCCTCATACGTGTATTCGATTCCTGCCATGCCGACCAGGTCATCCCGTTCATATCCCTTATCGAGATAATTTTTCAATTTATCCGGGGGGATAAATCCGAGATAGCCTGAGATATGGGCTGTAAGAGAACCGGCTGGATAATATCTTTTAAAATCCGAGGAAATCCTGAGGCCAGGGAGATCCCACTCCCGTTCCAGGATGGGGGCTATGGTTTCGAGGGAGAGATTCCGCACAAGGAGGATGCGTTGCCAGCGTGGGCGGAGTTGATACGCCTCTTCTTCCTTTTGAGAAAAATCCGTTCCCAGAACACCTTCCAGGTATTTGATGGTATTGTGTAATTCCGATTTTTCAATCCCAAAGGGGCTGAGGGAGATGGAATAGGTGGCGCGGTTGACCGCAAGAGAATGCCCGTCCCGACTGTAGATCTTCCCCCTCGGGGCATCCAGTCTTTGGGGATGGATGAAATTACTCTTTGCCAGCTCCTGATAATAAGACTGGTGAAAAAGTGTCCACGAGGCAATGCGCCAAAGAAAAATCAGAAAGAGGACAACGAGGAGATACAAAAGGATGCGAATCCGGTTTAGAAACAGGCGCTGGATTTGTGATTCCGCATATAATGACATGGAATCTCTATAAGCCTTCAGGAGATTGTTGAAATGCCTTTGACACAATCTCCGAAATATTATTCCCGGAAAATAAAGAGTCCAGACCTGATGAGGGACGACAAAGATGCGCAAAATATTCCCGATTCCCCGACATTCCGGGAATGGGCGACGGTTCAAGACCCAAAATTTTCCAACCGTCTTTTATAAATTCCTCCAGCACGCGTTCCAGGACTTCCTCATGAACTCTCTTATCCTTCACAACCCCGCCCCTGGGAATCTTTTCCCTTCCTGCCTCAAACTGAGGTTTGATAAGCGCCACAACAGATCCTTTCCGCTGAAGAAGATTCGCCAAAGGTTTAAGGACCAGGCGAACGGATATAAAAGACACATCAATCACAACAAGGTCAACAGGCTCAGGCACTTCGCTCGTGGAAAGATACCTGGCATTGACACATTCCAGAAGTATGACCCGGGGGTCCTGGCGAAGACGGTAATCGATCTGGCCATATCCCACATCGACTGCATACACGCTTCGCGCGCCTCTCTGGAGAAGACAATCCGTAAATCCGCCTGTGGATGCGCCCAGGTCCAGACATGTGCATCCCCGGGGCTGGATATGAAAGTGATTCAGAGCATGGGCCAGTTTGATGCCGCCTCTGCTCACATATTTTTCGAGGGGTTCGTGAACAAGGATCTCCGCATCCTGGCTGAGGCGCATTCCGGCTTTAGGGGGGGTGGAGAGACCCTTGACCTCCACGAGGCCTGCCAGGATCAGGCGGCGCCCTTTTTCACTGGTTTCCACGAGTCGCTTCTCAACGAGAAGGATATCCAGACGTTTTTTTTCCATTTTCATATATGCTATAGAAACGGAAAGGAAATGCGCCGGAGGCTCGGTTTTTACCTGCGAATGGCAACGGTTGGATGTTGAAGGATGCCTGATGATTTTTCCCGCAAGATCAGTCGAATGCGTTCAGCAATACGTTCGGGAGACAGCCCATACTTATCATAGAGGTCTTCAGGTTTTCCATGTTCAACGAATTGATCCGGAAGACCGATGAGGCGGCAATTTTTCCCGATCCCGCGGGAAGCCAGAAATTCATTAATCCCGGAACCGAATCCACCGGCAATGACATTATCTTCTATGGTAAAAATCACATCATATTTTTCCACAGCATCAAGTAAGAGCTTTTCATCCAGGGGTTTGATGAACCGGGCATCCGCAACACCCACATGGATTCCTTCCTGTTCCAGGATTTTTGCCGCACCGAGGGCATGATTCACCATGGTACCCACGCCGATGATTGCTGCATGTCTCCCCTCGAGCAGCCACTGGCCCTGAGGAATGGACATAATGCGGGCAGGACGGGTAAGGTTCTGTTGGGGAAGATCGCTTCCGCCGCGGGGGTAGCGAAAGGCGACGGGACCGGATTCATGGGCAAGAGCGGTGGCGACCATATCCCGCAATTCCTCCTCACTGCGGGGCGCCATGAAAACCATGTTCGGGATCATGCGGAGATAGGAGAGATCAAACGCGCCATGATGGGTTGGACCATCCTGACCCACGAGGCCTCCGCGATCCAGAGCAAACACAACCGGCAGGTTCTGGAGGGCGACATCATGGATGATCATGTCAAAGGCTCTCTGGAGGAAAGTGGAATAAATCGCCACGACAGGCCGGAGTCCCTGGTTTGCCATTCCTGCGGCGACAATCACAGCCGCGCTTTCTCCAATGCCAAAATCATAGAAACGACGGGGGAACCTTTTTGCGAACTCCGAAAGGCCGGTTCCTCCGGGCATGGCAGCGGTGATAGCCACAATCCTCTCATCCTTTTCCGCGAGTTCCATCAGGACATTCCCAAAGGTATCGGTAAAGCTAACGCCGGAAGGTTTCTTTTTCATTCCTGTTTCAATATAAAAAGGACTGGCGCTATGGAATTCTTCCGGATCTTTTTCCGCAAACTCGTATCCTTTTCCTTTCCGGGTGACGACATGGAGGATGCGGGGTCCTCTGAAATTCAAGGTTTTTTTCAAGGCGGGAAGCAATTCATTGAAATCATGGCCGTCTATAGGTCCTACGTATCGAAATCCCAGTTCTTCAAAGAAGAGTCCTGGAACAACCAGGCCCTTGATGCTTTCCTCAATCCTATGGGAGATTTTAATCAGTTCTTCACCGATTTTACGATTCCCGGCACGGAAGCGTTGAAGAAGCCCTTCCAGTCGTTCCTTGGCATAGTTGTACCAATCGCCGGTGATGATTCTATTGAACATGTGGGGAATGGCGCCCACATTGCGGGCGATGCTCATCTCATTATCATTCAGAACGATCATGAAGCTGGTGCCGAGGATGCCGGCCGAGTTCAAGGCTTCATACACAAGGCCACAGGTCATTGCCCCATCCCCGATCACAGAGACCACTTTAAAATCCTGCCCTGCGAGATCGCGGGCGCGGGCAATACCCAGGGCAGCGGCCAGAGAGGTGCTGGCATGCCCGGCGCCAAAGGCGTCATATTCGCTTTCCTGGGGCTTTAAAAATCCGCTCAAGCCTCCCGTCTGGCGTAAGGTATCAAACCGCCCGTACCGGCCGGTCAATAATTTGTGGGCATAGGCTTGATGTCCCACATCCCATATCAATTTGTCCTTTGGCGTGTTCAGGATATAATGCAGGCTGATGGCGAGTTCAACTGTTCCGAGAGAGGAAGCCAGATGTCCGCCGGTATTTGAAACCACTTCGAGGATTTTCTCCCTCGTCTCCCGGGCAAGAAATTCGAGATCGGGAATGGAGAGTTTTCTGACATCAGATGGGTCTTTGATATTCTTTAAAATTTCTTTCATAAAATGGCCTTATTAAAGAATGAATTTGCTCAAATCCTCATCCTGGATGATATCCTGTAAATATCTTTTTACAAACTCGCAGTCAACTATCACTTCCTTGGTGGAGGAATCCGGAGCTTCAAACGAGATATCCTCAAGGAGTTTTTCCATCACAGTATAGAGCCTCCTGGCGCCGATATTTTCCGTCCGTTGATTGACTTCATACGCGGAACGGGAGATCTCATCCACGCCGTCTTCAGTGAAGACCACACGGACCCCTTCTGTTTGAAGCAGGGCTGTGTATTGTTTTGTCAGGGCGTTTTGCGGTTCGGTCAGGATGCGCCGAAATTCCTCCACACCGAGATCGGTCAGTTCGACTCTGAGGGGGAAACGGCCCTGAAGCTCAGGGATGAGATCCGAGGGTTTCGTCTGATGGAACGCCCCGGCTGCGATAAAAAGGATGTGATCCGTGGATACCATCCCATATTTTGTCATCACCTTTGACCCTTCGACAATGGGCAAAAGATCCCGTTGAACGCCCTCGCGGGAGACGTCCGGGCCATGGCCATGCGTTCCGCGTCCTGCGATCTTATCCAGCTCGTCAATGAAGACAATGCCCGATTCCTCCACACGGTTCAATGCCTCTTTAATCACTTTATCCATATCCAGGAGTTTTTCAATCTCCTCATTCATCAGGAAGCACCTTGCCTCG
>Ga0315287_10006675_pt1 | contig 11505 bp, 10 predicted proteins | sample YL17G11_0_MG_FD_205037 | JGI IMG/M metagenome (GOLD analysis project Ga0315287, IMG submission 205037) | Sediment microbial communities from Yellowstone Lake, YNP, Wyoming, USA - YL17G11_0 | ecosystem: Environmental > Aquatic > Freshwater > Lake > Sediment | place: USA: Wyoming | collected...
TGCCGCCGTTACGCAGGATTTCGCACCAGGCGAGCGCCCACTCGCGTGGGTCGTCCGGAAACTGATCGGTGTCCCAGCCGAGGCGCGGATCACCGCGATTGGCGTCGATGCTTCCGAAAATGCCATTGGCGATCGCGTAGGCGACCTCGTGCTGGAAGTCGTGCCCGGCGAGCGTCGCGTGGTTCACTTCGATGTTGAGCTTGATCTCGCGCTCGAGCCCGAACTTCTGCAGGAACGCATAGACGGCAGCCGCGTCGAAGTCGTACTGGTGCTTCGTCGGCTCGAACGGCTTGGGCTCGATCAGCAGCGTGCCGGAGAAGCCAATCTTGTGTTTGTGCTCGACGACCAGCTGCAGGAAGCGTCCGAGCTGCGCGAGTTCTCGCGCGAGATCGGTGTTCAGCAGCGTCTCGTAGCCCTCGCGACCGCCCCACAGCACGTAGTTCGCGCCGCCGAGGCGCTGTGTCGCTTCGAGGCAGTGCTTCACCTGCGCCGCCGCATACGCGAACACCTCCGGATCCGGGTTCGTCGCGGCGCCGGCCGCGTAGCGCGGGTGGCCGAACAGATTCGCGGTGCCCCACAGCAAGCGCGTGCCGCTGTGCGACATCTGCTCTTCCACCCGCTCCAGCAGCCGGTCAAGGATTGCGTGGCTCTCGCGCAGCGTCTCGCCTTCGGGCGCAATGTCCCGATCGTGGAAGCAGAAGAATGGCGCGCCGAGCTTGGTTACGAACTCGAAAGCCGTGTCGATCTTCAGCTCGGCGAGTTCGAGCGCGTCGTCGCCGCCGGTGAGCCACGCGCGCTCGAAGGTGCCGGTGCCGAACACGTCGCTCCCGGGCCAGCAGAAGCTGTGCCAGAAGCAGACGGCGAAGCGCGTGTGCTCTTCCATGCGCTTGCCGAGCACGACGCGATCGCGATCGTAGTAGCGGAACGCGAGCGGGTGTTCGCCGCGCAGACCTTCGAAACGAATCCGTTCGACTTCCGGAAAATGCGTCATCGCGCTTCGTCTCCTCGAGCAGATTCGGCCTGCGCATCGGCGAAGGCCGGGCGCAACCGAGCATAGAGCGCACGCCAGCGTTCGAGCGGCGCGCGATAATGATCGCGCAGCGCGGGGTCGGGTTCGAGCACGCGCAGCGCCGGCGGCGCGCTGCACACGTCTTCGGCGCGCTCGCCCGACACGGCGAGCCGCGCGAGCCGCGCAGCGCCGAGCGCTGGTCCGACATCGGCTCCCGCGCGAACCACGAGCGGGCGATCGAGCACCGCGGCCAGCATGCGAACCCACAGCGCGCTGCGCGCGCCACCACCCACCACCGACACCTCGCGCAGCACGGCACCGGTCTCGAGCAGCGCCTGCTGCGCGTCGGCGAATGCGAACGCCACGCCCTCGAGGACCGCGCGCGCGAGCGCGCTGCGATCGGTGTCGTGCGAAAGCCCGAAGAACACGCCGCGCGCGGCGGGATCGTTGTGCGGTGTGCGCTCGCCCGACAGATACGGAAGGAAGAGCAGCGCGCCGGCGGCGGGACGATCCTGCGCCTCCACGTCCGCGAGCAGCGCGGCCTCGCTCGCCGCGCCGGTGAGCCGTGTCACCCACGCAAGACAACTCGCCGCCGAGAGCAACACCGACATCTGATGCCAGCGTCCCGGCAGACAGTGGCAGAAGGCGTGCACCGCACGCGCGGGGTTCGGCTGGAAGCGATCGCCGGCGACGAAGAGCACGCCCGACGTGCCGAGTGCGAGCGACGCGTCGCCCGCATTCACGACGCCCGCGCCGACCGCGCCGGCCGCCTGATCGCCCGCGCCCGCCGCGACCGGAACGCACTCGACACCCCATGCGTTCGCCACTTCGGCGCGCAAGCGGCCCGTGATTTCGCTGCCTTCGAAGACGCGCGGCATTGCGCGCTCGTCGAGCCCGCAGCCGGCGAGCATCGCGGGCGACCATGCGCGCGCCGCAACGTCGAGCCACAACGTGCCGGACGCATCCGAGCAATCGGTCGCCGTGTCGCCGGTCATTCGCAGGCGCAGCCAGTCCTTCGGCAACAGCACGCGGCGCACGCGCGCGAAGACATCGGGCTCATGGGCGCGCACCCAGAGCAGCTTCGGCGCGGTGAAGCCGGGCATCGCGAGATTGCCGGTGATCGCGCGCGACGCGGGCACCGCGCGCTCCAGGACTTCGCATTCCGCGGCGCTACGACCGTCGTTCCACAAGATGGCCGGACGCAGCACGACATCCGCTGCGTCGAGCAGCGTCGCGCCGTGCATCTGACCCGACAGCCCGACCGCGCGCACCGTGCGCAGCGCGTCCGGCGCCTGCTCGCCGACGGCGTGCACCGCGGCATTCGCCGCGCTCCACCAATCCTCCGGGTGCTGCTCGGACCACGTCGGATGCGGGCGCGCGGCTTCGAGCGGCGCGCTCGCCGAGGCGACGACGCCGCCCGTGGCATCGACCAGCACGACTTTCACGCCCGAGGTGCCGAGGTCAATTCCCAGAGTTGTGGCGGAGGAAGACATGCTGCGGCTACCAGTACCACGGAGGCGCCAGCAAATGCTCCGCCGCGCTCATGAGACTGCTAGGCTTCGATCCCAAAGGGGGTTCATCATGCACGCCGCGTTGCGCGCTCTGCTTGCCATCGCACTCCTGGCAGTCGCCGTGCCGGTCCGCGCCGACGAGTCGAGCGAAGTCGTTGGAGTACCCGTTCCCGAGCGATCGACCACCGCAGAGCCTGCGGCGGAGGTCGTGGTTCCGTTGTCGACCCCGACCGCGTTGCCCAGCTACGCAACGACCGAAGGGCCGATCGAAGCGGTGCATCGGCCGAGCGGCGCCTGGGGTCCGCTCGCGATCGCGGCCGACCTGCTGGTGATGCGCCCGATCGGCTTCATCTCGCTGGCCGCCGGCGGTGCTGCGTTCGTAATGGTGTCGCCGGTCGCCGCGGCGACGCAGACACTGGGCAGTCGCGTCGACGCGCTCGACGAGCGCGCGAAGGACGTCTTCACGCGTCCGCTCGGCGCGCTCTAGCACAGCAACGCGTCGCGCCGAGCCGATCGCTCAGCGCCCGCCGAGCGGCGCCATCACTTCCGCCGCGAAGCGCTCGACCTGCTCCATATCGGCACCCTGGATTACGACGTAGGAAATGCCGGTCTGTTCGCGGCGCTTCGCGAGGCGATCCTGGATCTCCGCGGCGGAGCCGGTCAGGAACAGCGGGCAGTCGGCGATCTGTTCGGTCGTCAATCCGCTCGAACGCGCGAGGGCTTCGCGCAAGCCGTTCGGCGAGTCCGTGATGGCGAGCACGAACGAGAGGGCCTGCAACTCGATCGCGTTCGGATCGCGGCCCGCCCTTTCCGCAGCGGCGCGTACCCACGACACTTTCTCGCGCACGCGCTCGGGGCTCTGATCGGCCGGGGTCGTCGCGGTGACCTTGCCTTCGGGCAGCGACGGGTTGATGCCGGCGATGTCCGCGTAACGACCGGCCACCGAGAGCAGTCGCTTGCCACCACCTCCGACGAGAATCTGCGGCCGCTCCCCTGCCGGCAGCATCGCGGCCTTCGGCACGTCCTTGATCGCGTAGTGCTTGCCGGCGAACGAGAAGCTGTCCTCGCTCCACATGCCGAGCGCGATCTGCAGCGTCTCTTCGAGCCGCTCGATGCGGGTGCCAGGCGAGTCGTAGCGCATACCGGCCTGCTGGTAGTCGGTCTCCATCCAGCCGGCGCCGATGCCGAACTCGTGGCGACCTTGCGAGAGCAGGTGCAATGACGCCGCTTGCTTCGCGAAGATCACCGGATGGCGGTAATCGACGCCGTAGACCAGCGCGCCGACGCGCAGCCGCGTGGTGACCGCGGCCGCGCCCGCAAGCAGCACCGTCGGATCCCATTGCGGCGAGAAATGATCCGGGCAGAACAGCGTCGAGTAGCCGAGCGCCTCGATGCGCTGCACGCGCTTGGCGAAACCGTCAGGCGGCAGACTCGCGCACTGGACACCGAAGCGGAACGGTCGCATCACAGGCTCCTTCCTCGAGGGACGTAGCGGAAGAGCGCGCAGCGCTCAACCCGGATTGAAGAACGGATTCCATGGGTGCCCGCGCGCCGCGAGCACTTCGTCGAGAGCAGGCGTGCGATCGCGACCGGCTGCGAGCGCCGCGCGCGTCGCCGCACGATTGTTGCGATAGACGGCAGCGGCGTCGCGCGCGTCGGGACTCACCCAGACCGCCGCGATCAGCACCCATTCGTCGGCCCGCTCGGCTGCGAGGACGCCTTCGGCCAATGCATCGGCGACGCCACCTGCGACACCCGCCTGCGCCGCGCCCCAGGTGAGGCGCGCGTGCTCGTCGCCAACGATCGCCGCCTTGTTCACGAACAACGTCAGAGGCTTCACGGGCAGGCTCGGTCGCAGCACGACCACGAAAGGCGTGTGTCCGGCCGAAGGCGACGCGAGCGCGGTGGCCCAGGCGGTGCCCGTCGGTCCTTCGCGTGGACCGAAGACCGTGTTGATGTGCGCGGCATCGGCGCCGGCGCCGACGAAGCTCTCGCCAATCTCCATCTCTGCCAACCGTGTCAACCGTTCCGCCCGTAACGAGCGCGGCGCAGCAGCTCGCTCGAGACGGTATCGGGCCGCGTGTCGTACGCGAGCAGCGCGACGAGTCGTTCGACGCCGCCTTCGATCGGTGTCACGCGGTGCAGCGAGTGGCGGCCTTCGAAGAGCAGCAGCGTGCCGGGCGTCATCGGGATCGTGCGTACGCGCGAGCGATCGCCGTCGAGCACGGCCTGTACGGCGTCGTAGTGTTCGTCGTCGCGACTCCGGATCAGCGGCGTGTACTCGAAGTCGCCGCCGAACTCGGCGTCACGCAGCGCAATCGAGACGACGAAGTCGGTCTGGTCGAAGTGCCACTGCAACTCGTCGCCGGCCTTCATCGCAGCCACATTGAGCGCGCCGAGCGGATCGGCGTAGCGGTACAGCATCGACTTCCCGAGCGCCGCCGCGACGAAGTGCAGCAGACCGTCCCACTCGAACAACTGACGCAGCGCGTGCGCGGGTGGCATGCGGTCGTACGCGATCGCTTCGACGGCCGAGCGTCCGCCGAAACGGCCACGCGGATCTTCCTTCGCACGTTCCGGATCGGGCAGACCGAGATACACCGTCGCGCGCGTCTCGGCGAAATGACCGGTGCCAACGAGCGTCTCCGACTCCTTGACCATGCGCTCGGTGGCCTCGCGCTCGAGGAATCCCGGCAACTCGCAGGCACCCGTCGCTGCCAGTTCGGCGCGACAGCGCAGCACCAGCGCGCGACCCGCCCCAGCGAGGTCGAGAATCGGGTAGGCACGGAGGTCGACGAAGTGCGCGGGATTCGCGGCGGTCATGACCCACTCCTCGCAGCGGATCTGGCCACGCTAGCTCAAGCGCGCGAGCAGGCGATCGCCGGCCCGCACCAACGCGGGCCAGCATGCTGCGAAAGCAGCGCATTCCCTGGTTCTGGGAAGCACGGCGACAGCCTTGCGGGCGTCATACACCGAAATAATGTCATCTTGGGCCCGCTGGCGCTAACGATGCTCCGTCGCTCACTCCGGGACCTCGACCCGGGCGGCCTGGCTGGCGATCCAGGCCGCCCGGGCCCGCACGCGCCCGGAGGGCATCTCGACGCGCCGCTCGACCGGGTTGGGCAGCACCGCCGCCAGCAGCGCCGCCTCGCTGAGCGTCAGCGCCGAGGGCGACTTCCGGAAGAATGCCCGGCTCGCGGCGCCCACGCCAAAGGTGCAGCGCCCGAATTGCGCGACGTTCACGTAGACCTCGAGAATCCTCTGCTTCGGCCAGAGCACCTCGATCCAGATCGTCAGCCAGGCCTCGAGCCCCTTGCGAACGAGGCTGCGGCCCGGCCAGAGAAAGACGTTCTTCGCGACCTGCTGGGAGATCGTGCTCGCCCCGCGCGAGTGTCCGCTGGCGCCGCGCTCTTCGAGCGCGTCCTCGATCGCGTCGAAGTCGAATCCCGCGTGCCCGGCGAAGCGCTGGTCTTCGGCCGCGATCACCGCGCGGAACACATTCTTCCCGATCTCGCGCCGCGGGACCCAGGCGTACCGGATGTCGGCGCAGGCCTCGTCGCCGCGAGCCAGCGGCCACTTGTGCGCCAGCATGAACGCAGTCGTGAACGGCGGCACCACGCGCAGCACCGCGACCGGCAATGCGCTCGCGACGACGATCGCCGCCACGACGCGCCACGCGAAACCGCGAACCGTCACAGCAGACGCTGGCTCGCCAGCTCCGCGCCGGCCCGCAGCGCACGGAGCTTCTCCCACACGACATCGGCCGCCACCTGTCCCATGCCTGCGGCGGTGTCGAATCCGCAGTCGGTGCCGGCGAGCACGCGATGCGGATCGCCGATCGCCCGCGCCGCCAGCTCGATGCGATCCGCGACGACCTCCGGATGCTCGACGTAGTTGGTGGTGGTGTCGATCACGCCCGCGACCAGCAGCCACGACCCGGGCAGCGGCCGACGCGCCAGCACGCGATGTTCGTGCGCGTGGCGCGGATTCGCCATCGAGAGCACCAATGCGCCGACGCGCGCGGGCGCGAGGTGCGGCAGCAGCGTATCGAGCGGGATGTCGCAGGTGTGCGGCCCTTCGTAGTTACCCCAGCACAGGTGCAGTCGAACACGTTCGGACGGAACGTTCGCCAGCGCGCGATTCAGCGCCGCGACGGTGCCGTCGACGAAGTCGAGGAACTCGCGCTCCGGGCGGTCAGCGAAGAGCGTGTGGCGCTCCATCGCGAGATCGGGCGCGTCGATCTGGAGCACGTGGCCCGCAGCGACGACGGCTTCGTACTCGCTGCGCAACGCCTCGGCGACCGCGTCCACGTATTCGCCGAGCGACGCGTAATGCTCGTTCTGCATCGCGCAGGCGATGATGCCCGGCGAAGGGACGGTCCAGAACGACTCCAGGAAGCGTTGCGGCTGCGTAGCGACAATCTTCGTGAAACGCGCGAGGTCGGCGTCGAGCGGCGCGCGATTCTGGTAGTACACGGCGCCGATCGCCTTCGGCGCCGTCAGCAGGCTGACCGAACCCCGTGCGTAATGCGGCAGCATCAGTGCCAGGAACTCCGGATACAGCGCGAGATCGCGCATCAGCGGTCGCTGCGCCGCGCCGCCGAAGCCGCTCATCCGGTCGCGCACATAGGTGAAGAAGCTCTCGCGCGCCTGCTCGCCGTCGTTGCCGATGTCCACGCCGCAGGCGAGCTGCTGCGCGACCGCATGCTCGGTGGCGGCCAGCACTTCGCGACGCAGGGCGTCCGCATCCACCCCTTCGCCGCGACTCGCACGCACGTGGCAATCCACCAACTTGCGCGGGCGCGGCAGGCTGCCGGCGTGCGTCGTCAGAATGCGCGACTCGCTGCGCTGCATGAGCCCCCTCCTGCGGCGCCGCAAGGTAACCGCAATGTCATTGCCGCGCGCACTTCGATGAGACAGCATCGCTCGTCCGGAGGTGTGCGTGGCGGACTTCGCGGCCGATACGGCAGTTCACCACGTGGGGGTGCGCGGCAACAGCGCCCATCATCGCGCCGAACTCTCGCCCGCGTGGGAAGTCTGGGGACCGGTCGGCGGCTACGTCGCGGCGATTGCATTGCGCGCGCTCGCGGCCGAGACCGACCTGCCGCGCCCGGCCAGCTTCCACTGCAACTTCCTGTCGGTTGCGCGCTTCGGTGCAGTCGACCTCGAGGTCGCAACGCTGCGGCGCGGTAGGCGATCGCACGCACTGCGTGTCGCGATGACGCAAGAAGACACACCGATCCTCTCCGCAACGGCCTGGTTCGTCGCGGACGGCATGGCGGGGCTCGCGCACGAGCACATCGTCGCACCGGACGTTCCACAGCCCCGCGCGCTGAAGAGCTACGCCGAAGTCGCCGACAACTACGCCGACTGGTACCCGTTCTGGCGCTCCGTCGAGGGCCGGCCGTGCAATGGAGCCGAGCCGCATCCCCCCGAGTGGCACACCTGGATGCGCCTGCTCGAAATGCCGCGTCCGCTCGATCCCATCACCGAGGCCGGACGCCTGCTGCTGTGGCTCGACATGATGATGTGGAATGCCGCGGACGCGCCGCATCCATGGCCCCCGCCCTATCTTGCACCGAACCTCGATCTTTCGGCGAGCTTCCACGAACTGATGCCCCAGGAGGAATGGCTGCTCTGCGACGCGCACGCGCCGATTGCACGCGAAGGCATCATCGGCTGTCGCGGTCAGCTGTGGACGGAGTCGGGGCGGCTGCTGGCATCGGGCAATTCGACGCTCTTCTGCCGCCCGAACCCGATGGCGGCCCCACCAGCCGACGCGAGCACTCGAGGTTGAGACGCGGAGCGGGCGCGCTCGCGGTATTGGCGTTCGGCGTCCTGCTGCTCGTGCCCGGTCTCGGACGCATGGGCGCGATGGATTCGACCGACGCGCGCTACCTCGCCATCGGTCGCGAGATGTGGGCGACCAGCGACTGGCTGGTTCCGCGCCTCGGCGGCGTGCCGCACCTCGACAAGCCACCGCTCACCTACTGGGCGGCCTCGCTTGGCTACACACTCTTTGGTCCGACGGAGTTCGGTGGTCGCTTCGTCGAGCAGTTCGCGCTGATCGCGACGGCGCTGCTGGTGTATCGCGCGGCCCAGCGCTTCGCCGATCCGGGTTGGGCACTCCCGGCAGCGCTGATGTTCCTGACGATGGGTCTGCCCTTCGCGCTCTCGCGCGGCCTCGCAACCGACTTGTTCCAGCTGCTCTTCGTGACCGCGGCACTCGTCGCGCTGCTCGACGGCGTGACGCAGCGCTCGTCCGCGCGCGTCGCCGCGGCCGGTGCGCTGCTCGGCGTCTCGATGCTCGCCAAGGGACCCATCGGCCTGCTCGTCGTGGCGAGCATCGGACTCGTCGTTTCGCTCTGCGTGCGGGGCCGCGCGCGACTCCCGTGGCGTGGCGCCGCGTTCGGCTGCGCACTCTTCGCGGCGATCGGCGTTCCGTGGTTCGCGCTGTTGGTGTACAAGAACCATTCGATCCTCGACTGGTTCGTCGAAGTCCAGCTCGCGAGCCGTGTGACCGGCACCAATCGCGGCCATCTGAAGGACGCCACCTTCCTGCTCCGCATCTGGGTGTTGGGCCTGCTGCCATGGACGCCGATCGTCGCGCTCGCGTTCGCACGATTGCGTCCGCGCGGACGCCTGCGCGACGCGGACCTGGTCGACGTCGTCCTGCTCGCGTGGGCGATCGTCCCGGTGCTGCTCTTTTCGCTGTTCCCGACCAAGCTCGGCCCCTACATCGCGCCCGCGTTCCCGGGCGCTGCGCTGGTGGTGGCACGGGCGGGCAGCCGCGGCCTGCTCGACGATCGCCGCGCGCGCCGCACGCTCGCGGCATGCGGCGTGCTCGTGATCGCCGCAGCGCTCGTCGCGGGCATCGGGCTCCTCGCCGAGAGCGATCTCGGCTTCGATCTGTTGCCGTCGCTCGCGCTGCAAGGCAGTGGCGCTGTGCGCGTATTCGGCGCGCTCCTGATCGCGTCCGGCGTGCTCGGGGCGCTCGCGCTCCGACGCATCGCGACCGAGGAATCGCCGCGCGCCTACACTTTGACTGCTTGCGGTGCCGGCCTCGTGCTCGCGTTCGCGTTTCACAGCATCGCGCACTCGATCCCGACACTGCGAGAAGAAGGACGGATGATCCGGAGCGTTCCTGGCGCCCGCCTCGTCGAGTTCAGCCTGAAGCCGAGTCTGTTCTTCTATGCCGACGCGGAGGGCCGCGTCACATTGGCGACAGTCGGCGGCGTCGTCGACCCATTCGTCGACACCACGACCGCACAGCGACTGATGCAGTCGCGCGACGATGCGCTGGCGCTGCTGCGCGAAGACGCGCCGACCTTCGCGCTGATCGATGACGAGAAGTCCGCGGCGCTTGCAATCGACAGCGGCGCGCGAGAGGTGTCGCGGATGGGCCGCTACGTACTGCTCGCGAATCCGGCGGCGCTACGGGCGCTGGCAAGAAATGCGGGCGGCAGGCCGTGAGCACAGTGGTCGCCGGGATCCCCTTCACGGCCGCGCTTCGCATCTGGGCACGCATTGGACTCGAGAGCTTCGGGGGGCCCGCCGGGCAGATCGCGGTGATGCACCGCGTGCTGGTCGAAGAGCAGCGCTGGATCTCGGAAGAGCGGTTCCTGCACGCCCTCTCGTACTGCATGTTGTTGCCCGGTCCCGAGGCGCAGCAACTCGCGACCTACGTGGGTTGGCTGCTGCACCGCACGATGGGCGGTCTCGCGGCGGGCCTGCTGTTCGTAGCGCCGGGCTTCGTGACGATTCTGGTGCTGAGCCTGCTCTACGCAGCGTATGGGAACCTGCCGCTCGTCGCGGCGATCTTCTTCGGCATCAAGCCAGCCGTGCTCGCGCTGGTGCTCGAAGCGCTGCTGCGCATCAGCCGCCGCGCGCTGAAGCATCGTTTCCATTGGTGGGTCGCCGCGGCGGCGTTCATCGCGATCTTCGTGCTGCGCGTTCCATTCCCGCTGATCGTGCTCGGCGCGGCGGGACTCGGCTTCGCGCTGCAGCGGCTCGTCCCGGCGTTCGTTCCCGAGACCACGGCGGCGTCTTCGGCAGCCGGCGCGCCCGCCGTCGTCGATGCGATGTTCGATCGCGAGAGTCCCGCACACCCGCAGCCGTCGCTGGGACACGCACTGCGTGTCGTAGCGCTGTGGGGCGGGCTGTGGGTCACGCCGATCGGGCTGCTCTTCGCGACACTCGGCGGTGATCACGTGTTCACGCAGATCGCGGTGTTCTTTTCGAAGATGGCGGTGGTCACCTTCGGCGGCGCGTACGCAGTGCTGGCCTACGTCGCGCAGCAGGCGGTCGAGACCCATCACTGGCTCGCGCCCGGCGAGATGCTCGACGGACTCGGCATGGCCGAGACCACGCCGGGGCCGCTGATCCAGGTCGTGCAGTTCGTCGGCTTCCTCGCCGCCTACCGGCAACCCGGCGCGCTGACGCCGTGGATCGCGGGAACGATCGCTGCGGTGCTGACGACGTGGGTCACCTACGTCCCGTGTTTCCTGTGGATCTTCCTCGGGGCGCCGTACGTGGAGCGCGTGCGCTCCAACCGCGCACTGCGCGGGGCGCTTGCGAGCATCACCGCGGCGATCGTCGGCGTGATCCTCAACCTCACGGTCTGGTTCTCGCTGCACGTACTCTTCGGCACCGTGCGCGACGTGCGGGTGGGTCCGTTGTCGTTGCAGATGCCAGCGTGGGAGACCGTGGAGGTCGCAGCGGTCGCGATCGCCGTCGCCGCCGCCATCGCGACGCTGCGCTTCCATGCCGGGATCTTCGCGCTGCTCGGCAGCTCCGCGATCGCGGGGCTGCTGTGGCGCTTCGGGTTCGGCGCGTGACGCCGTGCTGCGTGGTGGCGTCGCCGCCGCACCGCTACGTGGTGGCATATCGCGAGCGGCGCTAGGCGGGGCCGTCACCCGGGATCTCGATCGCGAAGCGCTCGTCGACGCCGGCGTCGTTGCGAACTTCGCTGCGCGTCGAATGGAGC
>Ga0315287_10006676_pt1 | contig 11505 bp, 6 predicted proteins | sample YL17G11_0_MG_FD_205037 | JGI IMG/M metagenome (GOLD analysis project Ga0315287, IMG submission 205037) | Sediment microbial communities from Yellowstone Lake, YNP, Wyoming, USA - YL17G11_0 | ecosystem: Environmental > Aquatic > Freshwater > Lake > Sediment | place: USA: Wyoming | collected...
CGCACTGGGCCTGGCGTTTTGCAGTCCCCTGCTCCTGCTGTTCCTCTGCTTGGTCCTGTACCCGATCCTGTACATGATCTACATGGGGCTGGATTGGGATATCTACGAGGACATCTTCTCGGACCCGATTTTCATCCAGACGCTCTGGAACACGGTGATCTTCGTCGGGGCTGCCGTCAACATCAAGATGGCGCTGGCCCTGGTTCTCTCCGCGCTCTTTAACACCGAGAACCGATTCGCCCGGATCCTCAGCGGCCTGTTCCTGCTGCCCTGGGCCATCCCGTCGCTCCCCGGAATCCTGGCCTTCCGCTGGATGCTGAACGGTCAGTGGGGGATCGTGAACAAGATCCTGAACGACCTGGGGTTTGCCGGCTATCCCTGGCTGGTCCGCCGTCCCACGGCGCTTGCCGCCGCCGTGGTCTACCACATCTGGAAGTACCTCCCGTTCTGGACCCTGATCTTCGTGGCGGGCCGGCGGAGCATCCCGAAGGAAATGTACGAGGCCGGCGAGATCGACGGAACGACCCCGCTGCAGCGATTCCGATACATCACCGTCCCCATGCTGCGCAACCTCTTTATGATCTGCAGCCTGCTTTCCATGGTCTTCAGCTTGGGCGACTTCGTCATCATCAAGATCATGACGGGCGGTGCGCCCGGCGACTCGACCCACGTGCTGTCCACCCTGGCCTACCGGTACACCTTCCTGATGGGGAAGATCGACTGGGGTGTGGGAACGTTCATCACGGCGCTCCCGGTTACGTTCCTGTTCATCTTCATTCTGATCCGGTGGGTCAAGTAGGAGGGCGGCGCATGCGGCTCCGCGGCTGGCGAAAGGTGGGGTTTTACGGGGTGTGCGTGGTCCTGCTCGTCTGGACCGTCTTTCCCGTCTATTACATGATCATGCTCTCCCTGGTGACCTGGGAGGATCTGTTCAAGCCCCGCCTGTACGTGGCCAGCCCGACGTTCGAGAACTATTACCAGACCATCACGCAAGGCAACTACTTCGTGAGTCAGTTTTGGGTGCAGATGTACAACAGCGTCAGCATCGCCTTGGTCACCACGGCGGCCGTCTTGGTGATCGGCACGCTCGGAAGCTACGCCCTGGCGCGCATCACCTTCCGCGGCAGCCGGACAATTCAGAGCCTCACGCTCTTCACCTATATCATTCCCTCGTCCTTCCTTTCGATCCCGTTCTTCAAGCTGATGGCCGACTTTGACCTGCTCGGCAGTAAGCTCTCGGTCATCCTGGTCATGGTCACTTTCGCGTCCCCCTACGCGGTCTGGATACTGTGGGACTACGGGAAGACCATCCCCCCCGACATCGACGAGGCGGCCATGATCGACGGGGCCGGTCCGCTCGCCATCTTTTTCCGGATCTACCTTCCGCTCATCCTGCCCCCCATGGTGGCCATCGCCACATACGCGTTCCTGCTGTCCTGGAACGAATACTTGTACGCGGTCCTGTTCCTCTCGGGCGAGACGCACATCACCATTCCCGTGGCCATGGGGAATTTCCTCGCGACGGATGACGCACCCTGGAATATCCTGATGACGGTGGCCGTGCTCTATTCCATCCCGCAGGTGATCTTCTACTATTGTTTCCGCCGCCACTTGGTCAGGGGTCTGGTGACGGGAGCCGTGACCGGCGTGTAGGTCGACCGCGGCTGTTCCCTTGGCTCGCCACCCCACCCCGGAGGCACCCGCGCATGAGCAAGGCATTTGACTTCACCCCGAAGGCGGTACCCGCCGTCCGGACGCGCTTTCGGCGGATCACGACCCCGATACCCGCCCCGGACTCCCTGGAGATTCTCGAGACCGTAGCGTCGAGGGGGATTTTCACGGGCGCGCCTGACGCGCCTGGACCGGAGGTGCCCATGATTGCGATCGAGCGGAGCGCGTTGGCGTGGGTCGAGCGCCATCGGGGCGACGTCGTGGCCTTGCTCCAACGGCTCGTCGCCATCCCGAGCATCGTCGGCGCGGAGGGCGCGTGCCAGACCCTGGTGGCGCAACTCATGGGCGACTGTTGCGACGCGGTGGACGCATGGGAGCCCGACCAGGCCTGGCTGGATCGCCACCCGGCCTATTTCCATGCCGGCACGGCGTTCGCGGGCCGGCCCAACGTGGTGGGCACGCTTCGGGGGCACGGCGGCGGCCGATCGCTCATCCTCAACGCGCACGTGGACGTCGTGGACCCCGGCCCCCTCGAGGCTTGGACGCACGGTCCGTGGTCCGGCGCACTGGTGGATGGGAAGCTCTACGGACGGGGCGCGGTGGACGACAAGGCGGGCCTGGCCGTGATGCTCCTGGTGGCCCGGTGCGTGCGAGAATTGGGGGTGTCGCTCGGCGGAGACCTCATCCTGGAGAGCGTGGTGGACGAAGAGTGGGGCGGGGGCGGGACGCTGGCCACGCTGCATCGCGGCTACCGCGCGGACGCGGCGGTCGTCTTTGAGCCGTCGGACCTGGACCTGTGCCCGGCATCCCGCGGGGGCCAGGCATTTCGGGTCACCGTCCACGGCAAGGGGGCGCACCCGATCCGCTCCTACGATGGGGTGAGCGCGCTGGAGAAGGCCGTTCCGATTCTGGCGGCGCTCAAGCAGCTCGAGGCGGATCGCCAGGCGCGCCTCCGGACGCCGCTCTTCGCGCGGTATCCCATCTTCGCCCCGATCGTCATCGGCAAGATCGCAGCCGACCGAATCCCCTCGAAAGTTCCGGAGACGTGTGTCTTCGAGGGGCTGATGGGCTACGCCCCGGCCGAGACGTACCAACAGGCGCGCGCGGACCTTGAGCGCTGCGTCGCCCAGGTAGCCGCCCACGATTCCTGGCTCCGCACCCACCCCCCAGCCGTGGAGTGGCTCGGCCTGAACAAGGAGGGGGCCGAGACACCGGCGGAAGACCCATTCGTCGTGACTCTCCAGGGCGCTTTCGGTTCCACCGAGGGGCGCCCGCCCGTTCTGGCCGGCTTCCCGGCTGGGTGCGACCTCCCGTACTTGCGGCGGCACGCGGGCATCCCCAGCCTCGTCTTCGGGCCGGGTGACTGCACCGTCGCGCACGGATCGAACGAGCACGTGCCGGTTGAGGAGGTCGTGGCGGCGTGTCGGGTCTTGGTCGTGGCCGTATTGCGCTGGTGTGGCTGGCGCCAGGGGGACGGATCGTTTTCGAACCGGCCAGTTTGAAATTGACAGCCCGAAATTGCTCTGTTACCGTCGCCGCACGTATTGTGAGCGCCGGTTTTCGTGCTGGCGAGAACCCGTCGTCATCCCTCGGAGGTTCTGGTGTTGAAGCGTGACAAGGAGCGGGTCGGGGCCGACTTCGGCGAGATTCGGGCCTTCCTCGGAGAGGGAACACAGTTTAAGGGGGTCCTGAGCTTCGCCGGCGCCGTCCGCATTGACGGCCACGTGGAGGGCGAGGTGATCGGCGACGAGTTGCTGATCATCGGCGAACCCGGCCAGGTAAGCGCCGAGATCGAAGTCGGGACGCTGGTCGTGAGCGGCCGGGTCCAGGGAACCATCACCGCACGCGAGCGGGTAGAGCTCCTCCGACCCAGCCGCGTGAGCGGGACCATTAGGACCCCCTGTTTGGTGGTGGCCGAGGGCGCCCTCTTCAACGGGAACTGCGAGATGACAGGGCCTGACGAAGCATCAGGGGGGCGACCCGCCGCAAAGAAGGAGGACCTGCAGGCGGCGGACGGGGCCTAGCCCCAGCCGCTCCGGTCTTGTACGTCAGGGCGCGCGTTGCGCCTGGTGATTCCGACTCGTCACGTCGTAGCCTGGTCTGCTGAGTTTGCCCTTCGGTCCTCCCCGAGTCAACGATCTTACTTTGCCTGCTGTGTGAGTTGCCGGTGGGTTTTCTTTGGTTGTTTTCGGAGTAAAAGGGTCCCGTTCACCGCGAATCGGCCGCGCCCATCCCTGGTATCCTTCCGACTCACACGCGAGCAGGGCGCGCGGCACGGCCGGGGAGCTGCCATGAACGATCGTGACGTGATCCAAGCGGCCCTGCGACGGCTGTCCCAGCGACTCCGACTGGTCCGAGCCGTGACCGCCGGGAGTCGTTTCTTGGTCACCGGCCTCGTCCTTTCTGTGCCGCCGCTTCTCGTGAAGGGTGCGTTCCCGACCGCCGCGCCCTGGGCCGTCGTTGGCCTGGCGGCGGGCCTCACAATCCTCGGCCTGCTGTACGGTGGATTGCTGCGGGTGCGGCCAGGCCACGCCGCGCGCCTCGCCGACCACCACCTCGCCCTCAAGGAGCGGATGACCTCGGCTGTGGAGCATCTGGCGGTGACAGACGCGCCGGAGATGGCGCAGGCCCAACTGGCCGAGACCGCCGCCCGCGTTCGGAGCCTCCGGCCGCAGGATGCCTTCCCGCTCAGGTTGGGCCTCGAGACCCGTCTCGCCGGGCCGCTCGCAATGCTGGTCCTCGCCTTGGCGCTGCTCCCGCCGATTCCCCTGCGCCTTCCGCAACCCAACGACCTGCCCAGCCCCCCTGCGGCCGAGGTCGCGGAGGAGCCGAAAGAGCGGCCACTCGAGCCGAGGCTTGCCACCCCGGCACTCCCCAAAGAGGTGACCCCCAAGACGGAGAAGCAGGATGCCACTCGCGGCCCGCTTGCGGCTCACTCCCAGGCCGGCGACCAGGCGGCGGTCTTCCGGGACACCAAGATGAGTCAGCAGCGACCCGATTTCGGAAGCTTCGTCAAGCAAGGAGACGACCGCCTGAAGCTCCTGGGACAACCCGAGGCAATCCCCGACCTCCGACGCGACGTCACGCAGAGCCCCTACCAGGTCATGATCCGCCGGATGCAAGAACAGGTCAAAGCCGGCAAGCTGCAAGGTTTGAGTTGGGAGCAGATCGAGCGGTTGTTGTCGGAACTCGGTCAGAACGAGCAGCGGATGGGCGGCGGCAGCGAGATCGCGGACGAGCTCATGCGGGAAATGGAGGGCCAGGGCGGGCGCTCCGCGGACAAGATGATGTCCGCACTCTCCCGGGCGCTCAACCGCTTGCGTGACCGCGACGAAGCGTCGCGCGGGAAGGGGAAGGGGCTGCGCGACGCCCCGTCGCGCCAGGCAGGGGCCGGCGACGCCAAGGGCGACGGGGAGGGCGGCCGCGACGGCGATGGGGCTGGCGGGACGGCGCCCGGCACGGAGAAATCCCTCCAGACACGCGGGGACGCCACCCAGCGGATCGGAGGCGAGAAGCAAGACTCCACGCTGGACGGCGATCCGCGCGATGGTCAGACGGAGTCCTACGACACCAACCTCTCCGGGTTGGGTGCCCAGGTCCCCTCGCGCCTCCCGTACCTGGACGTGTTCTCGCAGTACAAGAAGCTGATGGAAGAAGCCCTGACCAAGGAACCGATCCCGTTCAGCTACCGGGAACAGGTCAAGGAGTACTTCAAGGCCCTGGAGCCCCGCTGAGGCCCTGCGGCCGGACGGTGACACATGGCGCACGTGACGCGACGCATCTTCGACCAGGAGTTCTTGAAGCGGCTCGACGCACTCTCCATCGTCTCCCGTCGCGTGGGGACCGGGCAAGCTAAGGGCGAACGACGCACGCTGCGGAAGGGCTCCGGGGTCGAGTTCATGGACTATCGCCCATACACCGTGGGCGACGACCTGCGCTACGTGGACTGGAACATCTACAGCCGACTGGACAAGTTGATCCTCAAGCTCTACGTGGAAGAGGAGGACATGTGCCTCCACCTCCTGGTGGACGGGAGCGCGTCGATGGGGTTCGGGGCGCCGTCGAAGCTCGACTACGCTCTGCAGGTGGCTGCGGCTCTGGGATACATCAGTCTCGCGAACCTGGAGCGGGTGGCCCTGGGCGTCTTTTCCCAGGACGCCACGCGAGTGTTGCGACCCATGCGCGGGCGCGGCCAGATCCTGCCGATCCTCGATTTCCTCTCCGGCGTCGAGGCCGGCGGGGCCACCGCGCTGACTCCGTGCCTCGCCCGGTATGCCCTGAAAAGCCGGGTACCCGGCGTTGCCGTCGTGTTGACAGATCTCTTGGATCCGGGCGGCTATGCCGACGGCCTCAAGGCGCTCCTCCAGCGACGCCTGGAGGTCTTCGTGCTCCACGTGGTGAGTGAAGAGGAGCTCAATCCGCCCCTGGGCGGCGACCTCACGCTGGTGGACGCCGAAGGGGGAAGCGCGCGCGAGGTCAGCGTGGACCGCTGGGCGCTGGACCGATACCGCGAGCGGCTGCAGCAGCACTTCGACGAGGCCGAGCGTTTCTGCGCCCGGCACGGGATCGACTACCTGCGCACCGCCACCACGGTGCCCTTCCAAGACCTGATTCTGCGTCACCTCCGACGCGGTGGGTTTCTGCGATGAGCTTTCTCAATCCGGCGGCGTTCTTCTTCCTGTTGGGCATTCCAGCCGTCATCCTCCTGCATCTGCTCAAGATCCGTCGTCGCCAGGCGCTGGTGAGCAGCACCCTCCTCTGGACGGACAGCCTGCGGGACCAGCAGGCGAGCGCCCCCTTCCGCCGGCTGAAGCCGACCCTGCTCTTGCTGCTGCAGATCCTGGCCATCCTGCTCTTGGCCCTGGCGCTCGCGCGGCCCGTCCGCACCGTGTTGGTCCCCGGGTACGAGCGCACCGTCTTCATCCTCGACGTGTCGGCCAGCATGCAGGCGACCGATGTCGCCGGCTCGCGTTTTGCGGCGGCCAAGGCCGCCGTCGCTGCCGCCATCGCCACGCTGGGAGCGGGCCAGCAGGCCATGCTCGTCGCCTCGGCGCAGGACGCGCAGGTGGTGGTCCCGTTCACCGACGATCGCGAGACGCTCCGGCGCGGCCTCGCCGGCCTCGCCGCGCTCGATGTCCCCGGGCGGCTCCCAGAGGCGCTCCGCCTCGCCCAGGCGAACCTGCAGGTGCGGAGCGGGACCGCCGCCGTCGAGGTGTTCACCGACGGGGCGTTCGAACCGCCCAGCGTGCCCGACATGGGTGGCGCGGCGGTCCACTGGCACCGTTTCGGTACCCGCGGCAGGAACGTCGGCATCACGGCCTTCGAGGCCCGGAAAACCTTCTTTGGGGCGTTCGACTACCAGGCGTTCCTTTCGGTGGCGAATTTCACCACGGAAACAGTGTCGTTCGACCTCACGCTCACGCTGGCCGGCCGGCCCATCAAAACAGAACGGGTCACGCTCACGCCGGAGCTCAAGCGTTCCCTCGTTTTCCCCTTCGTGGATAACGAAGGCGGCGTCCTCAAGGCCACCATCGGCGTTGACGACGACCTTGCGGTGGACAATCAGGCCCTGGCCATTCTGCCCGCGCCACGCCCGCTCAACGTCCTGCTCGTGAGTGCGGGGAACGCGTTCCTGGAAAAGGCCCTGGCCGCAGACTCGCAGGTGAAGGTCGAGACCGGGGGCCCCGAGCTCTTGGAGAAGAAGCCCCAATTCGACGTGGCGATCATCGATGGGGTCCAAGTCGCGCGCGTTCCCCCCGGACGCTATCTGTTCGTGAACACGGTGCCGGGTGGCTTGCCGCTGGAGGTCCAGGGAAAGGTCCAGGACCCGCCGATCGTGGACTGGGACCGAAACCATCCAGCCATGCGCTACCTGGATCTGTCCAAGGTGGCGATCCAGGAGGCGATGCGAGTCCGGCCCCTGGGGGGCGGACGCGCGTTGGTGGAATCGAATCTGACGCCGCTGATCTATGCGATGGACGAGGGGGGCGTCAAGGCCATCGTGATCGGGTTCGATCTGTACCGGACCGACCTTCCGCTGCGGGTGGCGTTTCCGCTGTTCGTCTCGAACGCCTTGCGGTGGCTCTCGCCGAGCCGCCTCGAGGATGTCGGCCTGCAGCTTCGCGCCGGCCAGCCGCTGTCCGCCACCCTGCCCGCCGGCGCCGGCGCGGCCACCCTGGTGGATCCGATCGGCCGGAAGCATACGCTGCAGGCGGACGCGGACGGCCGGGTGAGTTTCGTGGACACGACCCGGGCCGGCCTCTACACCGTCACAGCCGACGGCTGGGAGCAGCGATTCGTCGTGAACCTCCTGGACGACGCCGAGTCGAGTATCGGCGTGCAGACCCCGGGGGTCGCCGAAGGGGTCGGGTCGCAACGCGCCGAGGACGCGTCGGCGCTCTTCCCTTCACGGCAGGACCTCTGGAAGATCTGCGCGATCGCCGCCCTCGCGCTCTTGCTCTTGGAGGGGGTCCTCTACCATCGCGACGTCCACGGACGCTGGCCCTGGGCGGCAGCCGCATTTCGCTTAGTGGTGGTGCTCTTGATCGCCGGGGGGCTGGTGGGTTTTGGCCTCCATCGCTCGACGGATTCCCAGACCGTCCTGTTCGTGGTGGACGCGTCGGACAGCGTTTCGCTCGAAAACCGCGTTCGCACCCGCCAGTATGTGGCGGAGGCGATCAAGGGGGCCGGCCCCCAGGACCGCTACGGCGTCGTCACCTTCGGCGCAAGTCCCGTACTGGAGACCCCCGTCGGGCGCGAACCGCTGGCCACCAAGCCGCCGCAGGCGAGCGACGGGCGCGGGACCAACATCGGCGCGGCGCTGAAGTTGGCCCTGGCGGCGTTCCCGCAGGACGGGGCGCGGCGGATGGTCCTCTTGAGCGACGGGAACGAGAATCGGGGCGGCGCCCGCGACGCCGCCCAGTTGGCCCGGGCGGGCGGGGCGGAGATCTATACCGTCCCGATGAAGAACGAGTACGCTGGGGAGGTGCTCGTCGAGCGACTGGTGGTTCCGCAAGAGGTGAAATTCGGGGAGTCCTTCCTGGTTCGCGTGGTCGCGTGGAGCGCCCGGGAGACCAACGGCCGCCTGTCGCTCTACCGCGACGGCACATTCGTGGGGGCCCAGCCGGTGAAGCTCGCCGCCGGGAAGAACGTCTTCTCCTACCAACAGGCGATCGACCAGGGCGGCTTCCACATGTTTCAGGCGCGCCTGGAGGCACCGGACGACGTCATCGAGGAGAACAACCGCGGGATCGGGCTCGTGGCGGTGCGCGGCAGGCCCCGTGTCCTGTACGTCGAAAAGGACCGGGACCAGGGGGTGAACCTTCTGAACGCGCTCAAGTCCCAGCATCTCCAGGTGGAAATGGTCGGGCCCGAAGCGCTGCCCACCACCCTGGACGGCCTCAACAAATACGACTCCATCATCCTGAGTAACGTCTCCGCCTTGCGGATCAGCAAACGACAGATGGAGCTGGTGCGGACCTACGTCCGCGATCACGGGGGCGGCCTGGTGATGCTGGGCGGGGAGGAGAGCTTTGGCGTGGGGGGCTACTACCACACGCCGGTGGAAGAGGCCTTGCCGGTGACCATGGAGGCGCGCCAGAAGGTCGAAATCCCCTCCCTCGCGGTCGTCCTGGTCCTCGATCGGTCGGGGAGCATGGAGACCAGCATCGATAGCCGCTTCTCCAAGCTGGATCTGGCCAAAGAGGCCGCCCAGCTGGTGGTGGAACTGCTGGACGACCGGAACGAAGTCGGCGTCATCGCCTTCGACACCGCCTGGAGCTGGATCGTACCGATGCAGCCGGCCCGGGACAAAGACCGGATCATCCGCGAGATCGCTACCATCAAGGCGGGCGGCGGGACGGACCTCTTTCCGCCCCTCAAGGAGGCGTATCAGGCCGTATACGATCGGAAGGCGCTCTTGCGGCACGTCTTGGTCCTCTCCGACGGGGAGGTGACGGCGGCGGACTTCGCCGGCCTCGTGCGGCGCATGCAGAAGGACAAGATCAGTGTCTCGTCGGTCGCCATCGGTAAGGATTCGGACGTGCGGTTCATGACCGACCTCAGTCGCTGGGGTCGCGGGCGGTTCTACTACACGGAGGACGTCTACGGCATCCCGCGCATCCTGACCCTCGAGACGCAGCTTGCCAGCAAAGCCTCCATCATCGAGCAGGCGTTCAGGCCCGTGCTCAGCCATGGGAGCCACGAGATCGTCCAGGACATCCGCTGGGACCAGGTCCCCCCCCTCGGGGGCTACGTCTCCGCGACGCCGAAACCGACGGCGGACGTGCTCCTGTTGTCCCACCAGCGGGATCCCGTCCTGGCGGCCTGGCGATACGGCCTGGGCCGATCGGTGGCGTTCACCTCGGACGCCAAGGCGAAATGGGGTGTCCTCTGGGTCAAGTGGGACGAGTATAACAAGCTCTTCGGCCAAATGCTGCGCTGGAGCCTACGCACCACGCAACGGCGCGAGGTGGTGGCGTCGGTGGTCCAGCAGGAGGGGCGGGGCGAAATCCAGCTCGAAGCCGTGGACGAGAAGGGAGACTTCATCAACTTCGTCGAGGCGAATACCGGGGTGGTGCTGCCCGACAAAACCCGGCAAGTCCTTCCCCTGGTCCAGGTGGGGCCCGGCAGATACCGGGGCGCCTTTGAAGCCGGCGACCAGGGGGCGTACCTGGTCGGCGTGTCGGAGCGGAAGGACCGGAAGCTGCTCGGATCAGAGGTGGCTTCCCTGGTGGTCCCGTATTCCCCGGAGCATCGGGCCCTGACAGTGAACGAAGGGTTGCTGCGCGACCTGGTCACTGTATCCGGCGGGGCGGTGCCGACCGCGCCGGCGCAGGTGTTCACCCAGAACCGACGGCAGGCTCGCGTCCGGGTGGAGGCCTGGCCGTATTTCCTGGGCCTGGCGCTGCTCCTGTTCTTGCCGGATATCGCCCTGCGCCGTTTTTGGTTGCGAGGGGCAGGCGCGCCCCGAGCGTCAAGCGAGATGGCGCCGCGCGGCACGGGGTGGATTCGGACAGGCGCCGGTGGAGCGCCCAGCGCTCCGATGGCCGAGCGGTTCGGATCTCGCGGACGACGGAGATGAGGGCAGCCGGGGGCCGCACGGATGCGGGGCCGGAGGTCGGCGATGCGGCCGCATCCCGGGCAGGGGCTGCGCCTCTGAACCTGACGCGCACGAGCGTCAAGGAGGGCATGACCATGTGGACGCGCGGAGGGTGTGGACGCACCAGCATCAAGGCGCGGCGGCCTCGCCTCCCCCTGTTGGGGTTGGTGATGGCCGTCGGTGTGGTGGGGTTGCTGTCCGGTATCAGCCTCGCAGGCCAGGCGACCCCACCGGGCCCGACCAAACCGCGAGTGTCCGTGGTCCCGTTTGCGGGGTCGGCGGAGACACTTCCGGAGGGGTATGGGGCTGCCCCCCGGCAGGCCATCCACGACGCGTTACGGCAACTGCGCGCCGTCCGCGCGGTGGACTCGGTGGAAATCGTGGAGGCGGCGAGCCGCCTGGGTCTGGCCCTGTCGGATGGGTTGACGGACGATGCGCTGATTCGGCTCGCGCGGGAGCTCCAGGTGCGGGGGCTGATCGCCGGGAGCTTCACCGCCGAAGGCGAGACCGTGACGATCAAGGCCCGCATCGTGGACGCTGCGGGTCAGGGTCGGGTGGTTCAGGGGGAAACGACGTCCGGACCCGCCCGCGATGTCCTGGCGACGTCTGGCCGCATCCTCACTCACGCCTTGCAGCAGTTCCAGGTGCGCCCGACCGAATTCGACGAGCGCCGGCTGGAAACCGCATTCGCCAGCGGGACGGCATCCGTGGAGGCCTACACCCTGTACGCGCGC
>Ga0315287_10006677_pt1 | contig 11504 bp, 7 predicted proteins | sample YL17G11_0_MG_FD_205037 | JGI IMG/M metagenome (GOLD analysis project Ga0315287, IMG submission 205037) | Sediment microbial communities from Yellowstone Lake, YNP, Wyoming, USA - YL17G11_0 | ecosystem: Environmental > Aquatic > Freshwater > Lake > Sediment | place: USA: Wyoming | collected...
TGCCGACGAGCATGGTGGGCAGGCGCCAGGACGAATGCTGGCTGTGTCACAAGCCTGCCCCGCTGCCGCCACCGGAGTACCCCCATCCGGCGGATTCTCGCCTGGCCTGCAGGACCTGCCACCAGTCCACCGAGGTCGGCAACATGCCGATCGACCACGCCCTCCGCAAGGACGAGACGTGCCTCCTGTGCCACGACATCAAGGTTGCCTCGCAGGGGCCGGCGTCGTCGCCGGGTCCGGTCGCGTCGCCGCAGCCGGGAGGCTGACCGGGGCCAGTCCGGCGCGAGGAGTCAGATCGTGCGGTGCCGCGCAACGCGGCTAGAATGCCGCGCATGACCGGAGACATCGGGGCGACCCTCCAGCAGGCGTGGACGAGCTTCCTCGACCTCGTGGCGCCGGTCGTCAGCCCCGACTGGGGCGCGCTCGTCCTCCTCCTCCCGCTGGCGATCGTCCCCCTCGCGCTCCTGTATCTCGCCGCGAGCGGCGGCCTCTGGACTCGCTTCGGGATCACGAAGCCGCGGCCCCGCGTCCGCTGGGAGGAGGGCTCGCGGCCCCTGGAGCGCGATGGGCAGGGCGCCCCGATCGCGCCGATCGGCCTCCCCTTCTCGCTTCGGACGGGCCTCGTCTACCCCTCCGGGACGGCCCGCTCGGACGACGGCGAGGACCTCGCGGTCGTCTGTCCGATGTGCCGGGTCGAGCGCCTGGCCCAGGTCCCGACGTGCGGGAGCTGTGGCCTTGTCCTGAAGGTCAGGCAGGGCCTGACCGTGGCCCGTCCGGCGGGCCCGCCGCCCGGCGGCGCCGCGATCGCCTGACCGGTCACCGGCCGCCGTCCCGGGGAATGCCCGCATGGCCACCGCGTCCCACTACCTCTACGTCGTCGCCGGGCTCCTCCTCGCCGGGGCGTTCGCGACCCACGTCGCCCACGCCACGCTCCTCGCCGCCGGCCGCGGCCTGGCCGCCGCATTGTCGCCGCGCCCGTCGCCGGCGTTCGCCGGGGTGGTCGGGGGCAGCTTCGCCGCCGGGGTGTCCGCCTCCCCCGCCGACGAGACCGGGCCGCGCACCGCGGCCGGGCCCTTCGCGATCGGCCTCGCCTGGGCTGCCGGCGCCTCCCTCGGCGTGGCCCTCCTCCTGCGCGGGATCGTGGTCGGCCGCGGGCCGTGGGGCAGCATGTTCGAGTTCACGGTCGCCTTCGCCTTCGGGATCGTGGCGGGCTACCTCGTCCTCGAGCGCCGGTACGCGGTTCGCTCGATCGGCTTCGTGCCCCTCGGCGTAGCCCTCGGCCTCTTCCTCTACAGCTGGACCCTGCCCCGGGAGATCGAGGCACTCGTCCCGGCGCTCCAGAACCCGCCGCTGCTGACGATCCACGTCGGGATGGCGATGGTGAGCTACGGGATCTTCGCCATGAGCTTCGCTGCGGGCCTCGCGTACCTCGTGCAGGAGCGTCGGCTGGCCGACGGGCACACGGTCGACCGGTTCACGTGGCTGCCCTCGCGGCAGACGCTCGACGCGGTCGCCTTCCGGGCCGTCATCGTCGGCTTCCCCGTCTTCGCCACGATGATCGTCCTGGGCAGCTGGTGGGCGAGCATCGCCTGGTCGCGCTACTGGGGCTGGGACCCCAAGGAGACGAGCGCCCTGGTGACCTGGCTTGTCTACGCCGTCTACCTGCACCTCCGGAACCAGCGCGGCTGGCAGGGCCGTCCCGCGGCGCTCGTCCTCGTCGTCGGATTCGTCATGGTCCTGGTCACCTACTCCGGCAACCTGTGGTTCCCGGGACTGCACAGCTACAGCGGGCTGTAGGGACCGCTCGAGGCGGGTCGGCCGGCGCCCAGGAGGCGCCCCCCGCGGGCCTGCGTGCCGCCGCCGGGAACCAGGCCCCTGATTCCGATGCCCCCGGGGGCATCAGCCGCGCATCGGCCGCGCCCCGGGAGGGCCGACTGCGGCGACGTGATGCCACGGCGATGCGCGCAGGGGCATCGAATCCCCGCACGTCTCCTGCCACGAAGCAGAAGCAGAAGGCAGTCGTCCCCGACCGATGCCGATCCGTCCACGCCGCCGCCTCGACGCGTCCGCGCTCGGCGCGTCCGAAGTGGCCTGATCCACTACATGTTGTTGTCCGAGGCCACCCTGGACCACTACATCTTGTGGTTTGCCGTTGACTCGCCCTGCGTCGCGCGATACTCTACGGAGACCGCCTTCGACCGGGCAGACCGCCTCCGCGACGCGCCGGAGCGGCCATGGACCGGGCCCGGCGGAGGGCAGCCGCGGCGCCTCGGGTCGCATGCACGCGACCACGGCGCAGCTACACCGGACCGGCAGCGTGGGCCCATCGCCCAACGCGTGCCGGCCGGGGAGAGCACTCGGATGCAGGGGCGGGCAGACCGCCACGAGAAGGGCCCGGCGCATGACGCCGGCGGCATGGACCGGGGCGGCGAGCCGCCGACTCGGAAGAGGAGCACGCGCAGCATGGCTCGAGCCGCACACGACGTCGTCCCCGTCGTCCCCCAGGACGCCCCGCCCGCGAAGCCGCGCCGCAAACCGGGAGCCGGGGCCGCGCCCCGGGCCACCGTCCGGCCGGCCGGCAGCTCCGAGGCCATGGCCGCGCGCACCGACATCGCCTTCGCCGAAGCAGCCACGCTGCGGACCCGGGCCGAGGAGGCCGCCGCGGCGGCCATGGGCGCCCTGCGCTTCACCGGCGAGGGGACACGAGGCCTCACCCTCGAGCGCCGCTGGACCCGCCCCGGCGTCCATCCGTACGACGAGATCACATGGGAGATCCGGACCGCCGCCATCGGCAACGAATCCGGCAAGCTCGTCTTCGAGCAGAAGGATGTCGAGGTCCCGGCGTCGTGGAGCCAGCTGGCCACGAACGTCGTGGTCAGCAAGTACTTCCGCGGCCACCTCAACACGCCCGAGCGCGAGACCAGCGTCCGCCAGCTGATCGACCGGGTGGTCCTCGCGATCGCGGCCTGGGCCGAGACCCAGCGTTACTTCGCGACGCCGGAGGACCTCGCTACCTTCACGGCCGAGCTCACCTACCTGCTCGTCCACCAGAAGATGAGCTTCAACTCGCCGGTCTGGTTCAACGTCGGGATCGAGGCGAAGCCGCAGTGCTCGGCGTGCTTCATCAACTCCGTGCAGGACTCCATGACCAGCATCATGGACCTCGCGAAGACCGAGGCGATGCTCTTCAAGTTCGGCTCCGGCGCGGGCAGCAACCTGTCCACGATCCGCTCCAGCCGCGAGAAGATGGCCGGCGGCGGCACCGCGTCCGGGCCTGTCTCCTTCATGAAGGGCTACGACGCATTTGCCGGCGTCGTCAAGTGCCTCATGGCCGACACCTACATCAGCACGGGCGGCGGCCTGCTGCGAATCGACGAGGCGATCGAAGTCGAAGGACCAGCGGGCTTCGAGCCCGACGACTCGCTGACCCTCAACACGCCGGCCGGGCCGACGCGGATCTCGCACGTCTACCGGAGCCCGCTTGCGGACGTCCGCAGGGCGACGCTGCGAACCGGCCTCGAACTGACGGGCACGCACGAGCATCCGGTGCTCACCCTCAGCCGGGCCTTCGAGCTCCGCTGGACCCGCCTCGCCGACCTGCGGCCGGGCGACCGCGTCGCCGTCGAGCGCCGCCGCGAGCTGTGGCCGACGCGCGCGCCGGCCCTCGACCTGTTCGATTCGGACCTCGTGGCCGAGCGCCTCGCGCTGCGCTACCCGACCGAGATGACCCCCGATCTGGCCCGCCTGCTCGGCTACCTCGTGGCCGAGGGCTCGATCGGGCACAAGGCGTTTGCCTTCAGTTCCGCCGATCCCGAGATCATGGCCGACTACTGCCGCTGCGTCGAGGCAGTGTTCGGCATCGATCCGACGCCCCAGGTCCGCGATCGCGTCAACCAGACGACAGGCGTGCCAACTCAGGTTCTCCAGCTCAGCTGGAAGGGCGCCCTCCAGTTCCTGGCGTTCTGCGGCCTCCCCGCCGGCCGCTCGGCGGACAAGTCCGTCCCGGTCGCCGTGCGCCGCTCGCCGCGCTCGCTCGTGCTGGAGTTCCTCGCCGCCTACGCCGAGGGCGACGCCCACCTGGGCGCCACTCGGATCGAGATCGCGAGCGCGTCGCGACGCCTGCTCGAGGAGATCCAGCTGATCGCCCTCAACCTGGGCGTGGTCGGCCGCCGGTCCACGATCAACGGCTACGCGCGCCTGGCGTTCCTCGGCGTCGAGGCCGCGCACCTCGCGCGCCTGATGCGGCCGTACCTCGTCACTCCACGTAAGCGCGAAGCGGCGGCCGGGATGGCCGGCGCGCCGGCCATCGGAAACCCGAACCTCGACGTCATTCCGGGCCTCGTGCCCGCCCTTCGATCGCTCCTCGCAGGCCCCAACGGCTGGGCTCGGGCAGCCAGCGGTGAGCTTGTGCAGGCAGGCTTCGGGATCTTCAACCGGTCCGGCGACAACGTGTCGTACGCGCGGACGCGGGCAATCCCCGGTCTCGTCGACCAGGTCGCTCGCCTCTCACCCGGGATGGGCGGGACCATCGAGCGCGTCCTCGACGACGAGTACCTCTGGGACGAGGTTGTGGCCGTCGCCGATGCCGGCCAGGCGCTCACGTACGACTTCACGGTTCCGGACATTCACGCCTTCGTCTCCAACGGGATCGTCTCGCACAACTCGGGCGGCAAGACCCGCCGTGCGGCCAAGATGGTCATCCTCGACGCCGGCCACCCGGACATCCTCGACTTCGTCGACTCCAAGAAGCTCGAGGAGCAGAAGGCCTGGGCCCTCATCGAGCAGGGCTACGACGCCTCCTTCACCGGCGAGGCCTACGGCTCGGTCGCATTCCAGAACGCCAATCACTCGGTCCGCGTGACGGACGACTTCATGCGCGCGGTCGAGACGGGCGGCGACTGGACGACCCACGCCGTCGTCGGCGGCGCGGCGATGGACACCCACCGCGCCCGCGACATCTTCCGGCGCATGGCCGAGGCGGCCCACGTCTGCGGCGACCCCGGCATCCAGTACGACACGATCATCAACGACTGGAACCCCGTTTCCAATACAGATAGGCAGTACGCTACTAATCCTTGCAGTGAGTTTTCCTTTTTGAATGATTCGTCATGTAATCTGGCGAGTCTGAACCTCATGACCTTCGTCGGCGAGGACGGCGAGCTCGACGTCGACGACTTCCGCTACGGCTGCCGCCTGACAATCACGGCCCAGGAGATCCTCGTCGACAACGCGAGCTACCCCACGCCGAAGATCGAGGAGAACAGCCACCGATTCCGGCCGCTCGGCCTCGGCTACGCCAACCTCGGGGCGCTCCTCATGAGCCGCGGCCTGGCCTACGACTCGCCCGACGGCCAGGCCTACGCGGGCGCGATCACCTCGATCATGACCGCCGAGGCCTACCGCCAGAGCGCCGTGATCGCCCGCGACCACGGCGGCCCGTTCATCGAGTTCGAGAAGAACCGGGCGCCGTTCATGCGGGTGATCGAGAAACACCGCGAGGCGGCGACGCACATCCCCTCGGATGGCGTCCCGGCCGGCCTGGCCGCCACCGCCCGCACCCTCTGGGACGAGACCCACGCGCTCGGCGAGCGGCACGGCTACCGCAACGCCCAGACCACCCTCCTCGCTCCCACAGGCACCATCGCCTTCATGATGGACTGCGACACCACCGGCATCGAGCCCGACATCGCCCTCGTCAAGTACAAGAAGCTCGTCGGCGAGGGCTACCTCAAGATCGTGAACCACACGGTCCCGGGGGCCCTCCGGCAGCTCGGCTACACCCCCGCCCAGGTCGAGGAGATCGTCGCTTTCGTGGACGAGCGCGAGACGATCGAGGGCGCGCCGGGCCTGCTGCCGGAGCACCTCACCGTCTTCGATTGCGCCTTCAAGCCGCGCAACGGCGTGCGCTCCATCCTGCCCATGGGCCACGTCCGGATGATGGCCGCGGTCCAGCCGTTCCTCTCCGGGGCCATCAGCAAGACGGTCAACATGCCGGAGGCGGCCACCGTCGACGAGATCGAGCAGATCTACCTCGAAGGCTGGCGGATGGGCCTCAAGGCGATCGCCATCTACCGCGACAACAGCAAGCGGAGCCAACCGCTCAGCACCAGCAAGCTCAAGAGCGACGACGAGACGAAGGCGGCCTCCGAGGTCGTGGCCGAGCTGCGCAAGCAGCTGGCGGCGGCCCAGGCGGAGGCGGTCAAGCCGCACCGGCGCCGGCTCCCCGCCGAGCGAGCGGCGGTCACCCACAAGTTCGAGATCTCCGGTCACGAGGGCTACATCACGGTGGGCCTCTACCCGGACGGCCAGCCGGGCGAGATCTTCCTCAAGATGGCCAAGGAGGGGTCCACGGTCTCGGGCCTGATGGACACCTACGCCACGGCCATCAGCCTGGCCCTCCAGTACGGCGTCCCGCTGCGCGACCTGGTCAACAAGTTCGCCCATGTCCGCTTCGAGCCCAGCGGCTTCACCGGCAACAGCGAGATCCCGATCGCGAAGTCCAGCGTGGACTACATCTTCCGCTGGCTCGGCAGCCGCTTCCTGGTCGGCGACGACCGGGCGGCCCTCGGGATCCAGGACCGCGGCGGGTCCGTGGTTGCCTCGCCCTTCTCGTTCGGGGCAGCGGCGCTCGCGCCCCAGCCGGAGGAAGGCCCGTCGGCGGTCGACGAGGCGCAGGAGCCGCCGACGGCGACCGCAACGGCCACCGCGACGGCGACGGCCCAGGGGTCGAGCCCGGCGTCGGGCCGGGCCGGCGCCCCGGCGGCCTCGGCGAAGGCGGGCATCCCGGTCATCGAGCCGGCGAAGAACGGCCATGTCAACGGGAATGGCAACGGGAACGGCAACGGGGCCGGGAGGAGCGGCGCGGCGTCCGCGCTGGCGGCCTCGCTCGGCGCGGAGCGCACCGCCTTCAGGATCCAGGAGGACGCCCCGTCCTGCGCCGACTGCGGCTCGATCATGGTCCGCAACGGCAGCTGCTACAAGTGCCTCAACTGCGGCTCCACCAGCGGCTGCAGCTGAACTCATCCCCCACACACCACCGGGAAGCGGCGCGGGTCACCGGACGAGCTTCACCGGCACCGATGCCTCATCCGGGTAGCCGCCGGTGAGCACGGGGTGGGACTGGGTCGAGACGAGGTCGCCGCGCTCGACGATGCCCGTCCCCGTCACGTCGACGTGGACGCGCACGGTGTAGCGAGCCCGCGCCTCGATGCGCCCGCTCGGCACCTCGACCGCGAATGTGACCTCTCCCTCGCCGAGCGACACGTGCTCGAGGTGCTGCTCCGCCACCACGGTCGACGGCGCATCGGCGCGGGAGACGTCCTCCACGGCCACGACGATCGAGGCCGCCTCGTGGGGCAGCTCGTCCCGGGGCAGCACGATTCGGCCGCGGACGTGGCGCACGTGCCCTGGTCCGGGGTCGCGCGGGTCCAACGCATCGTTCATGACGTCATCATCGCTCTTTGTCGAGGGCGATGAGGAGGTCCGCCATCGCCTGCGTGATGGGCTGGCCGGTGCGGTCCTCGACGAACCGCCATTCGCCCGCCGGGTTCACCTCGAGGAAGACGTCGCCGTCGTCCGGGGTCCGCCGCAGGTCGATCGCGCCGTACACGATGCCCAGCCGCCGCATGAGCGCGAGCAGCTTCGCCCCCATCTCCGGTGCGAGCTCGGTGGGCGTGAAGGACGCGCCGCCCAGGTCCATCCGGTAGTCGAAGGCGTACGAGCCCGGCGCGGTGGTGACCGCGGTTGCGAAGAGCCGGTCACCGAGGACCGTCACGCGGATGTCGGCGACCGCCGGCACGAACTCCTGGAAGATGACCGGCGCGAGCCGGACCCGGTCCAGGAGCACGAGCTCGTCCGGCCGGAGGATGCGCGTCTCTCGCCAGTGCTCTTCGGTCGCGAGGAACGTCTTGTAGATCGTGCCGCCCGGGCCGTTCGAAGCGCCGAACGCGGCGGCCGCGTCGGGGTCGTTCGTGATGACGGTGCGCGGGATGGGCAGCCCCACCTCGGCCGCAACCGCGAGCTGATACGGCTTGTGGTGGGCCATCTCGTCGAGCGGCGGTGAATTGACCCACGTGAGATCGAGGGCACCCCACAGGCCCGCCACGGCCTCGTTGCACTCGGTGTAGGTGAACGCGGCGACGTCCGGTGCAATGCCGTCGTGCAGGGTGAACGGCCGGGGCCGACGCCACCAGCCCACGCGCGCCGGAGCCAGGTCCACCGGCGCGCCGTCCACCACCAGCTCAAACCGGGACGGCCCGTCCCCGAAACGCTGCGTGAGGGTCGAGCGCGTCGGGAACAGGCCGGTGTCCACCAGCGCGAAAGGGTGCCGCCGCGCCCCCAGCGCGGCGAGCACCCCGATCGCGTGGTCGTCTTCCTGGTGCGAGACGACGACGATCATCGCCGGCCTACGCGCCGCCGAGGTCCGCCAGCGCCTGCTCGTATTCGCGTGCCAGGGCGTCGCTCGCCTCGCTGAGACGGGCCACGTCCGCGTTCGCCTGTGCCGACGTCGCCTTCGCCTGCGCGATGGCGGCCTCGACCTCCAGCATCTGGCGCTGGAGCCCGCCGATGTACGCCGCGGTGGAGTCCGCGGCCGCGAGCGACGCGTCCCCGGCGCCACCGAGCGGAGCGTGGTGGCCGGTGGCGACGCTGAAGGGCTGAAGGGTCCCGGGCAGCGTCACGATGACCGCCGGGTTCGGGAAGACGTCCCGCTTGATCGGCCCGGGGTCGCCGGCGAACTTGATGGGGTCACGCAGCGGCTTCACGACGAGCTCGTCGTCGCGGAACTTCTTGAACCGCTGGTCGTCGCGGACCTTCTTGAACGGCTGCGGCTCGTCGATGACCTTCTTGATGCCCGGACGGACATCCTTCCACGCCGGCTTCGGCACGACACAGCCGGGATACATCTGGCCGACGGCCGCGATGTCGCCCGCCGACAGGCCGTTCCGCTGGCCGATCTGGGCGTTGGGGTCCGTCGGCGTGATCGTCTCCTGGCCGTTGGCGGAGAAGGCCGTCCGCGGATAGTGCATGATCGAGCCGTAGTCGTATGCGCCCAGGTCGTCGCCATCGGTGATGTGCTGGTTGAATTGGGCGGCCATGCCCGACTGGATGTTGGCCCAGTTGATGGTCACGAAGAGGTCGCGGTCCTCGCGGCTCTGCTCGTGCCAGAGGCCGACCGCGTGGCCGATCTCGTGGATCGCGTTGCCCATGCTGCAGCCCGTGCCCAGGCTGATGATCTGCTGGCCCGTGCCCTGCATGCCCACGTAGGACCAGCAGCCGCCCTGGTCGCTGAAGCGCACGTAGTTGGTGTAGGTGCCCGCGTTGGCCGGCGTTCGCAGCGGGAAGCGGAACGGGGTGTTCTGCTCCCAGTGGGCGATGGCGTCGGTCACCCGCGCCTGGTTGGGCAGGGCGGGGTCGATCTCGTAGGGGATCTGGCAGTTCGGCCAGCGGTACTGGCTGCCGGTGATCCCGACCCCTCGGGCGATCTCGGGATCGCCGGCGGCGATGGCCTCGCGTGCTGCGTCGGTGGCCGCGACGACCAGGTCGGTGGGACCAATCGCGATGTCGCCCTCGACGAGCGCCATCCCGTCGACGTCGTAGAAGGTGACCGAGCGGGTCCCGAAGGTGTTGCCGCGGATGACCGCCGTCCCCATCTGGGGACTGCCGCGCTGCTCTCCCTCGCCCTCGGGCGGACGATCCTTGGCGCCCTTGGTGGCCATGTCCCGACCCTCCTCTTCGTCGCCCGGAGGGTCGTCGGCGAGGTGCGCGCGCTGATCGTCGCGTGCCCCACCCGTGTGTTGCCCCCCGGTCGATGGCCGCCCCCGCGGCCCTCGAGGACGCCACCATAGCCGCCGGGGCGACGTGTGTAAACCCTCTGTGCCCGGTCGTACCCGGTCGGTGCCCGGTCGAGCGACGTCGGCTCCTGCTCGGCTCCGGGCGCGCTGCCGCTGGCCGAGGCCGCCGCGGGCGGCGGACCCTCAGGGTGCGACCGCAAGCAGGTCCAGCGCGCCCTGGGCCAGTCCCACCGCCGCCAGCGTGTGGTCGGCGGCGCTCGCAGGGTCGTCGATGGTCATCGAGAGCACGAACCAGCGGTCGTCGGCGCGGCGGAGGAGCCAGGTGAGCTGGAGGACACCGGGTTCGGAGCCGCCCTTGAAGCCGACATAGGGCCAGCGGGCGGCGTCGACCTGCATTCCCGGGTTGACGGCTAGGATCTCGAGCACCGCGGACCGGTCCGCCGGGCCGCCGAGGTCGCGCAGCGCCGCCATCGCCGCGCACAGGTCGTTCGTGCCGGCGAACCATTCGAGCGTGTCGATCGCCCGCGGCGCCGTCCAGTCGGCGAGATCGGCCAGCGCGATCGGGGTCGCTGCAACGCGCCCGTCGAGGAGCGCCCGGCGGCCCTTCAAATCGCGTGGTGCCTTCGGGCGGATCGCCTCTCGCCGGGGGGCGGCCGGCCGCCTACTCTCGAGCCATGCAGGTGATCCCGGTCGCGGCCGGCGTGCCGATCCACTCGTGGGCGCCCAGCGTCGAGCGCTCGGCCCTGGAGCAGGCCGCCAACCTGGCCCGGCTCCCATTCGCCATCGACCACGTGGCGCTCATGCCGGACGCCCACACGGGCTACGGCATGCCGATCGGCGGCGTCCTCTTCGCCGACGCGGCCGTCGTGCCCTACGCCATCGGGGTCGACATCGGCTGCGGCGTGGCATTCGCGGAGACCGACCTGACCGCAGAAACCCTGGGCCGGCGCGGCCTGCGCGACGTCCTCGAGGCGATCGAGCGCACGGTGCCCACCGGCACGAAGAGCCACTCGCGCCCGGTGGACCGCGGCCGGGCGGAGGAGCAGATCGGCCTGGAGCGGCCGGCGTCGATCGGGCGCGCCTGGTGGGAGCGGGGGGTCGACCAGCTGGGGACGCTCGGCTCCGGGAACCACTTTCTCGAGGTCCAGCGCGACGGTGCCGGCCGCGTCTGCGTGATGCTCCATTCCGGCTCGCGCAGCCTGGGCAAGGCCATCTGCGACGACTTCCAGCGCCGGGCGCTGGCCGGCAATCTCGCCCGCGGCGACCCCCTGCCTCACCGCGAGCTCGCCTACCTCCGCGAGGGGACCGCCGACTTCGACGGCTACTGGGCGGCGATGACGTATGCCCGCCGCTTCGCCGAGGTCAACCGGTCGCGGATGCTCGACGCCGTCGAGGCTGCCTTCGAGGCTCACACGCGGATCCGGCGGTTCGAGCGCCTCGTAGACATCCACCACAACGACGCGGCCCGGGAGACCCATCTCGTGGGCGGGGGTCGCCGGGAGGGCCTCGTCCACCGCAAGGGCGCCGTGCGAGCCCGGGCGGGCGAGCCCGTGCTGGTGCCCGGGAGCATGGAGACGGCATCGTACGTCGGGGAGGGCCTGGGCAATCCCGGGGCTTTCGAGACCTGCCAGCACGGAGCCGGCCGGGCGATGAGCCGGACGGCGGCGCGGAAGGCGCGCCGCGCCCCCGCGGTGTTGGCGGCGATGGAGGCGG
>Ga0315287_10006678_pt1 | contig 11504 bp, 9 predicted proteins | sample YL17G11_0_MG_FD_205037 | JGI IMG/M metagenome (GOLD analysis project Ga0315287, IMG submission 205037) | Sediment microbial communities from Yellowstone Lake, YNP, Wyoming, USA - YL17G11_0 | ecosystem: Environmental > Aquatic > Freshwater > Lake > Sediment | place: USA: Wyoming | collected...
GAATTCCGTGTCGGGGGACGTCGCGAGATCGGCCTCGATTGCCGCGAGTTCACCGAGTCGCTGCTCGATGATGGCAGCGCGCTCGCCGTCGGCAGTGCCCACGCCGCTGGCGCCGCCCTGGCCGCCACGCGCGGCCAGCCGCAGGTACAGGCCGACGTGCCGGGCCTCGGCCGCGGCCAGCGAGCCATAGAACTCTGCGAGCGGTGACCCGAGCCGCGGGATCAGTCCCATGAATCGTTCGTGGGAGCGGGCCTCGATGAGCGCGCCGGTCAGCATCAGGTCGAGGCGGCGCAAGGGCTCCTGCCGGCGTGTCGCCTTGCGCAGCCCCGCTGCATAACGCGACGGACTCAGGCGGCGATGTGGCACGCCGAGCGCCGCCAGTTGCTGCTGCACCAGCTCGAAGTGCCGCAATTCCTCGCGGGCCAGGCGCGACAGCCGCTGGGCCAGGTCCGCATCTTCAGGGTACGCGAACATCAGCGACAGCGCGGTGGACGCGGCCTTCTTTTCGCACGTGGCGTGGTCGATCAGCAGGTCCTGCCAGTGCTCGAGGGCGGCATCGAACCAGCGCGGATCCGTGTCGGCCCGCAATATCGATGCTGGCCCGCTCATTACGCGGCTGCGCGGTCGAGCAACTCGTCGACGCGGGCGATGATCGCGGCGGCCGTAGGCAGCCGGTCAGCCGGCTTCTTCGCAAGCAGCACATCGAGCAGCCCCTGCAGGTGCGACATCGCGGCTGGCAGGCGCGGCACCGGTGCATTGGCGTGCTTGTAGATGACGGCCAGCGGGGCCTCCGCGGTGAACGGCTTCTCGCCGGTCAGCATCTCGTAGAGGATCACGCCGAGGCTGTAGAGGTCGCTGCGCTCATCGAGCGTCGTACCGTGCCCCTGTTCAGGGCTCATGTAATGCGGCGTGCCGAAAATCGTGCCCACGCCCGTGATGTCGCTTTCCAGGTTGAGCTGCCGTGCCAACCCGAAGTCAATGAACGCCACGCTGCCGTCCTCGCGCAGCAGCAGGTTGCCGGGCTTCACGTCGCGATGCAGCACGCCCACGACGTGGAGCGCACCGAGGGCGGCCGCCATCTGCCGCAGGTACGCGAGCGCTTCCTGCCACGGCAGGGAGCGGCTCATGCGCGAGCGCAGGTCGCCACCGGCGAAATACTCCATCGCCAGGAAGAGGTGATCGTCGGCGACGCCGATGTCGTAGATCCGCACGATATTCGGGTGGTCGAGGTGGGCCACCAGTTCGTACTCGCGCAGGAACCGGTCGAACGTCGTGCTGCCCTCCACCACGTCGGGCACCTGGCGGAAGATCTTCAGCACGAGGCGCTCGCCCGTTCGCGTGTTCTCGGCCAGGAACACGCTCGCTGAGCCGCCCACTGCCAGGCGGCGAACGCAACGATAGCCGCGGATGCGCACGGACCCGAATCGATCCGGCGGCAGCGGCTCGAGCGCGGCCCGCGAGGTGTGGGCAAGCACGTTGTGCCGGCTCGCGATGGCGGAACGCAGCGCCGAGGACAGCTGGGAGTGCTCGAATTCGGATCGCCCGAGCACGTAGGCTGCCCCGCCGCTCAACGCCCGCGTCGAGATCGTCGCGTCGGTGCCGGGCACGAAGTAGACGATCGGCGGGAAATACTGGCGCTCGGCCAGGTCCTCGAGCCACTCGAGACCGCGTCCCTCCTGCACTTCGTGGTCCAGCAGCACGACGTCATAGGCGGCGCCCGTAAACCCGGGCGGGAGCCGGCCGCGCGTCGCGGGCTCGTACTCGGCCGGCAGCGCGTCGCGCCACTCGAGCGTGACGTGATGGGCCAGGAGCTGCCGGTATTCCGGGCGGTCGCTGACGATGAGTGCGCGCAACGTCATGCTGCCCGGCTTCCTCTCACACCCAAGACGATATCTCCCACGTTGGTCAGCGTCGGTCCAGTATGCAGCAGGTCGCCGGCCGCTTCGAGGAATCGGCCGGAATCCGCTGCGGCGAGGCAGCGGGCCGCATCGAGCCCGGCGTCGCTGCCGCGCGCCAACGTGTCCCCGTCCACGATCGCACCGGCATCCGCCGTGACGCCGTCGATGCCGTCGGTTCCGCCCGCGAGCAGCATTGCGTCACTGCGCCCGGAGAACACTACGGCCGCACACAGGGCCAAGTGTTCATTGCGTCCACCGTACCCGGGCTCCGGCGGCAACGTCATCGTGGATTCTCCTCCCCAGACGTGCAAGGTCCGCGCCGGCCCGTCCAGCACCGTGCGCGCAAACCGTGCGCCCAGGCGAGCAGCGTCGCCGCTGAAACGCGTCCGCGACAGGCGGACGTCCAGGCCGCGGCCGCGACCGCGGGCCGCCGCCGCACGACATGCATCGCCAACCGCAGCGATGATCCGGACCGGAATCCCGGCGCCCGGCGCCCGTGCAGCCGTGCGACCGGCGCGATCGACGATGCGCGCGATCTCCGGTGGCAGCCGGCCCGGCCGCGCATCGCCTCGACCCGGCCCGTGCAACAGTCCGGAGCCGATGACCGCGGGGTCGTCGTTCGGCACATCCGAGATCATCAGTGCTCGCGCGCGGCGACGGCCGGTCAGGGACGCCAATCCACCACCCTTGATGAGCGAGATGGCGCGACGCAAGGCATTGACCTCCCCGATCGGACGGCCGGAGCCCAGCGCCCAGGCATTGAATCGGCGCAGGTCATCGAGCCCGACGCCGGGAGCCAACTGCTCGACGAGACTCGACGCGCCTCCCGAGACCAGGAACAGCACCTGCGCGCGACTACCCAGCCCCGTGACGAACTCCGCCACTGCCGCGCCGGCCGCGAGGCTGCGATCATCGGGCTGCGGGTGCGCGGACTCAATGACCCGCAGGCCACCATACCCTGCGAGCGCGCCGGGCACGTGGCCCGGCTTGGTCACGATGACCCCGTCCACGAGGCGCGCTCCGAGCGATTCGACGGCGCCCAGCGTCATGGCGCCGGCCGCCTTGCCAATGGCGACCACGTGCCACTCTCCGTCGAGCGCGTGCGCGGCGAGTTCCCGCCGGACGCAACCCCGCGCATCGACCGCGGCGAGGGCCGCCTGAAAGCAATCCAGGAGGATTTCCCGAGCCGCGAGTGACACCGCAGCCAGGCTAGATGACCGCCTTCAATACGCTGCCGCCGGCCGTGCGCCGCTGCGACTTGGCGTGGTCCGAGCGCTCGGCCTCGAGACGCGCCAGGTACTCCGGCGTGACGTCGTCGGTCACGTACTCGCCGGAGAAGCACGACGTATCGAATTCAGTGACGGCGGCGTCGTGGTGACGGACTGCGCGGATCAAGTCGTCGAGATCCTGGTAGATGAGCCAGTCGGCGCCGATCAGGCGCGCCACTTCGTCTTCGCTGCGTCCGGCCGCGACCAGCTCGGAAGTCGACGGCATGTCGATGCCGTAGACGTTCGGGTGGCGCACCGGGGGGGCCGCCGACGCGAAGTACACCTTGTTCGCCCCGGCTTCGCGCGCCATTTCGATGATCTGCGCCGAGGTGGTGCCGCGCACGATCGAGTCGTCGACGAGCATCACGTTCTTGCCGCGGAACTCCAGGTCGATCGCGTTCAACTTGCTGCGCACGGACCTCTGGCGCTGGTCCTGCCCGGGCATGATGAACGTGCGGCCGATATAGCGGTTCTTGATGAAGCCTTCGCGGTACTTCACGCCGAGCAACTGCGCGACCTGCATCGCGCTGGTGCGGCTCGTGTCTGGAATCGGGATGACCACGTCGATGTCGTGATCGGGCCGCACCCGGCGGATCTTCTCGGCCAGCAGCTCGCCCATGCGCAGGCGTGCCTTGTAGACGGAGATGTTGTCGATGATCGAGTCGGGGCGGGCGAAGTACACGTATTCGAAGATGCACGGCGTCAGATGCGACGGCTCGCCGCACTGCTGCGCGTGCAGGTGGCCCAGCTCGTCGATGTAGACCGCCTCGCCGGGGCCGACGTCGCGCAGCAGATCGAAGCCCGACTGGTCGAGCGCAACGCTCTCGGAGGCGATCATGTATTCGCGGCCGCGCGCGCTTTCGCGCGTGCCGATGACGAGCGGGCGGATGCCGTGCCGGTCGCGCAAGCCGAGCACCCCGTGACCGAGGATCATCGCGACGACCGCGAAGCCGCCGCGGATGCGCCGGAAGGTGGCGCTCGCCGCGGCGAAGATGTCGGCCGGGGAGGCGCGCGGCGTGCCGCCGCGCTGCAACTCGCTCGCCAGCACGTTGAGCAGCACCTCCGAATCGGAGGACGTGTTCAGGTGGCGGCGGTCCTCGCGTACCAGCACGTCCGCCAGCTGGGTCGCGTTGGTCAGGTTGCCGTTGTGCGCGAGGCAGATGCCGTAGGGCGCGTTCACGTAGAAAGGCTGCGCCTCGGCCGAACTGTCGCAACCCGCGGTCGGATAGCGCACGTGGCCGATACCGACGTTGCCCTTCAGCTGCACCATGTGCCGCTGCTGGAACACGTCGCGCACCAGGCCGTTGTCCTTGCGCATGTAGAGCGCGCCTTCGTGCATCGTCATGATGCCGGCGGCGTCCTGGCCCCGGTGCTGCAGCACCGTCAGCGCGTCATAGATCTGCTGGTTGGCGGGGTTGAAGCCGACGATGCCGACGATGCCGCACATGGCCGATCCTCACGAATCCGTCACGGTTTCGTCGACGACCTGCCGGCCCGTCTCGACGTAGCCGCGCAGCACCGATGCCATCTCCTGGGCCACCGGCATCAGCTTCGATGCCTGCCACCACGGCTCATGGGACAGGTCGGCGGCCTCACCGAGCATGACCGCAAACCCGACGATCACGGTGCCGCGCACCAGGCCGAACACGCCCCCGAGGATGCGGTCCACGCCGAGCGTCAGTCCGGATCGCTGGACGATGTAACCGAGCAGGCTGCCGAGCAGCCCGGCCGCGATCACCACCGCCATCAGGACGATCAGTCGCGCTATCCAGACCTGCAGTGCCGTGCCAGCCAGCGTGCCGCCGAGGTAGGGCAGCAACAGCGGCGCGTGGCGCCAGGCCAGCCACAGGCCGACCAGCCAGCCCAGCAGGGCGACCGACTCACGCAGGAAACCGCGGATGGCGCCGAACAGCACCGAGACGAGAACCACGGCGGCGAGGATGTAGTCCACTGGCGTCATGTTGCGTCTCGAGAGCCTCCGCCGGTTACGAGGCCGCGAATTCTAACAGAGGGCGCTCACTCGTTTGCGACGACCGTCGCAGGCAAGCCACGCCCCTTGAGTTTTTCGGCTAACTGGTCGGCGTCCGGCCGATCGGCCAGGTGCCCGACCCGGACACGGTGCAGTGTCTTGCCGCCCCTGGCGAGCGGCGAGACATAAGCTTTGAATCCCGCGGAATTCAAGTCACTCGCCATTTTCCGGGCGGTCGCCGGGGTTCCGAAGGCGCCCACCTGCACGGTCCAGCCACCCTGGGTCGGGGTACTCGATGGAATGGCGGGCGGCGGCGCGGTCTGCACCGCTGCCGGCGGAGCAGTGTTCAGGGCAGGTTCGGTGGTCGTTGCCTTCTGCGCTGCCGGCGCACTCACCGTCGGCTCGGGGGGGCCGCTCGGCACCGGCGACGTGGACAGCGGTGCCGCGGAGCGCGGAATCGGCTGCGGAGTCGCGTTGCCGGACTCCGTTGCAGGCGACAGGGCGCCACTGCCCAGGTCGATGATTTGCGTGCGCATGCCGCGCTCCGCGGCGCCATCAGCAGGCGGGGCCGTCGCAGCTTTTCGTCCCGACAGCAATTCGGGAATCAGCAGCACGGCGATCACGACCAGTACCACCGCGCCGATCAGCCTGATCTTGAGTTGTTCGTCCATGGGGACCCGATTATAGGTGATCGCCGCTGGCCGACAGGGCCGGACCGACGGTGTGAAACGAGCCGAACACCACAATGCGGTCGCCCGCGCGAGCCAGGGTCGCGGCACGCTGCAGCGCCTCGGCCACCGGACCTGCGGGCTGCATGTCGATGCCGGCAGCCCTGCCCCGCGCGGCGAGTTGTGCGTCCGTGAGCCCGCGCGCGCCATCCGTGCCAGCCGCCAGCCACAGGCCGACGAACGGACTCAACTTCGCAAGCACCCCGGCCACGTCCTTGTCGCCCAGCATCCCGCAGAGCGCGATGGTCCTGCCCGGTGCAGGATACCGAGCGAGATTCTCCGCCAGCACCGCGGCCGCGTCGGGATTGTGGGCGACGTCGAAGATCCACTCGAATCCGCGCGGATCGACTCGCCGTTGGAACCGTCCGGACAGCGACACCGAACGCAGCCCGCGCTCCACGGCCGCGCGGTGGACCGGCAGCCGGTCACCGAGCTCCGCCAGTGCCGCCAGTACCGTCGCTGCATTACCGACCTGAATCGCGCCGTGCAGGGCGGGCACCGGCAGGTCGCGCTCGAGGTCCGTGCCGCGCCGGAAGTCCCAATGGCGGGCATCGCGCGCGATACCGTCGAAATCGCGCCCGCGCAACTGGAGCCGCGCCCCGCAGTCGCGCGCGCTCAGCAGGACCGACTCCGGCGGGACGGGCATGCCACAGATGGCGGGTCGGCCCTTGCGGAAGATGCCCGCCTTCTCCCGCCCGATCGCTTCCACGTCGGCGCCGAGCCAATCCGTGTGATCGATCCCCACCGAGGCCACGATCGCCACATCGGCATCGACGACGTTGACGGCATCGAGGCGTCCGCCCATGCCGACTTCGAGCACGGTCGCATCCGGCGCGAACGTTTCTAAGACCAGCAGCGCGGCAAGTGCATTGAACTCGAAGAAAGTGAGTGAATCGTCGCCGAGGGCATCCGCGATGCGCTCGAAGGCCGCGACCAGCGACGCCTCGGAGACCATCTGCCCGTCGAGGCGGATGCGCTCGCGGTAGTCGATCAGGTGCGGGGACGTGAAGGTGCCGACACGATAGCCGGAGGCGCGCAGGATCGCATCCAGCAGCGCGACGCACGAGCCCTTGCCATTGGTGCCGGCGACGGTGATGACCGGTTCGCGACCACGACGCCAGCCGGTGCGCGTAAGCACGCGAGCCACTCGATCGAGACCGAGATCGATCGCGTGCGGATGGAGTGCCTGCTGCCAGTCCAGCCAGTCGGACAGCCGCGCGCAGCGTTGGCCGGTCGGCATCTCGGTCAGGCGGTCTCGACCTGCGCCTCGAGGGGCGGACGCCGCAGCAGCAGCGCGAGCAGCGCGGCAATCCGGTCCCGCAGGTCGCGGCGGTCCACGATCATGTCGATCGCGCCATGCTCGAGCAGGAACTCGCTGCGCTGGAAGCCTTCCGGCAGGGTCTCGCGGACGGTCTGTTCGATGACCCGCGGCCCGGCAAACCCGATCAACGCCCGCGGTTCGCCGATGTTCAGGTCGCCGAGCATCGCGAGACTCGCCGACACGCCGCCGGTCGTGGGATCGGTCAGCACGGAAATGAACGGCAGGCGCGCGCGCGCCATCCGGGCCAGTGCGGCGCTGGTCTTGCTCATCTGCAGCAGGGACAGCAGGCCCTCCTGCATGCGGGCGCCGCCGCTCGAGGAAAAGCAGATGAGCGGCAGCCGGTGCTCCAGGCAATGTTCGGCGCCGCGAACGAAGCGCTCGCCGACCACCGAGCCCATCGATCCGCCGAGGAAGCGGAACTCGAAGCCGCAGGCGACCACGCCGATGCCCTTCAACTCGCCGGCCATCACGATCAGCGCGTCCTTCTCGCCCACCGCCTTCTGCGCGGCAGTCAGGCGATCGCGGTACTTCTTGCTGTCGCGAAACTTGAGCGGGTCTTCCGGTTCCACGTCCACTGCCAGTTCGCGGCCGGTCCCGGAATCGAGGAAGAGTTGCAGCCGGTCGCGCGCGCCGATGCGCATGTGGTGGCTGCACTTCGGACAAACCTGCAGGTTGCGCTCGAGTTCGGCACGGTAGAGCACCGCGTCGCACGCGGGGCACTTGATCCACAGGCCCTCCGGGACCGAGCGTGTGCGACGTTCGGTCTTGATCCGCGGGGGCATGATCTTTTCGAACCAGGTCACGGGTTGGCTCCAGGACGCAGCCCGTGAAGTCTAACCGAAGGCAGGTCGAGGCCGGACGGGTACTCGACGGCGGCCAGGTACAGGCCCTGCGGGGGCGCCGTCACGCCGCCAAGGGTACGATCGCGCACTGCGAGCACCTCGGCGACCCATTGCGGCGGGCGATCGCCGCGCCCCACGGCGAGCAGGACGCCGGCGATGTTGCGCACCATATGCTGAAGGAACGCATTGGCCCGGACGTGGAGATCCACGCACTCACCGTCGCGCACGACCGAAATCTCGAGCAGCTTGCGGATCGGCGTGCGCGACTGGCACTGCGCGGCGCGAAACGAACTGAAATCGTGCTCGCCCACCAGGACCTGCGCGGCCGCGTGCATGAGTCCGGCATCGAGCGGTTGGCGTTGCCAGCACACCCGGTCGCGCTCGAGAGCCGGGCGCATCGGCCGGTTCAGCATGCGGTAGACGTAGCTGCGCGACAAGGCACTGTAGCGGGCGCTGAAGTCGTCCGGTACCCGGCGGGCCCAGAGCACGCTGACGTCGACCGTCGACTCGGCATTGGTGCCCAGCACCCATGCCAGCAAGGGTCGGTCCGCATCGCTGTCGAAGTGCGCGACCTGGGACAGCGCGTGGACCCCGGCGTCGGTGCGGCCCGCGGCAGTCAGCACCACCGGACAGTCGGCGACACGTGACAGTGCGCGCTCCAGCTCGCCCTGCACGCTGCGGGCGTGGGACTGCGTCTGCCAGCCCGAGTAAGCCGAGCCGTCGTACTCGATGCCGAGCGCGATGCGAGCCATCCGCCCCGTCAGGGCAGGCTGGCCATCAGCCGCTGCGCCTCCTGTTTCTGCACGGCGCTGCCCTCCTGCAGGACCTCGTCGAGGATGGCGCGGGCGCCTTCCGGATCGCCCATGTCGAGATAGGCGCGCGCCAGGTCGAGCTTCGTGCCGACCTCGCTCATCGTCGCCGCTTCCTCGCCGATGGAGAAATCCTCCTCGGTGACCGCTGCATCCGCCGACAGCCGGGCGGTCTCGATCGTCACCAACTCGGCGGTGGCGTCGGTGACGTCGGTGCCGGTGGCACCGGACAGGTCGAATATTGCGGTCCCGGTATCGGTGACCTCCGCCTGTTCCGCGACGAAGTTCTCACTGAGCTTCATCAGGCTCGTCGAACCGAGCATGTCCTCTTCGACGGTGTCGCCGCCGCTATCGCGCATGACCGGACTCTGCACCGTGTCATCGACCTTGACCTTCATCCGGTTCTTTGACTCGGGCGTGTCGCCGGCCTTGTCGAGTTCATCGAGTGAATGCAGCGAATCAACCTCGAGCCCGAGACTCTCGATCGAGACCTCTTCCGTGTCGTCCCCACCGAGCCGGGCCGTTTCGATCGTCCGCACCAGCATCGAGCCGTCGTCCACGCCGCCCAGGCTCTCCATCTCCACCGTGGGCGCGAGGGACGACGCGTCCTCGGTGCCGCGCACGGGCTCGTCGATCACGAAGTCGATCCCGGTGCCGTCGCTGGCCTGGGGTTCGGGTGCTGTCAGGTCGAGATCGGGCGCCGGGCCCGCCCCCGAGATCAGGTCCATGTCGAGCGTGCCGGCGGCGGCGTGCAATTCCATGTCGAGATCCGCATGCGTGGCGCGCGGGCTGGCCGCGAACAGCGCAACGTCGGGGGCGATCTGCTTGCCCATGATCAGGACCTTGTCCCACTCGCCGGGAGCGCCCTCCGCACCTGCCGACCTCATCTCGCCCGCAATCTCCAGGAACCGTTCGCGATTGCCCCAGACGAAAAATATCTCGAGCAGTTTGAGCTTCAGGTCGCGGCGCTGCGGCTCGCGCTTGATCGCCAGCTGGACCAGGTCGGCAGCCTGGTCGTACAGGCCGTAGGCCATGTGGAAGTCGGCCTCGGCCAACGGATCGCCGGCCTCGATGCTGGCAGGCCCATCGCCTGACAGCGTGTCATCCAACGACACGGCCTGACGCGGCAGGTCCGACGCTCGCTTCGCCGCGGGCGCCACGGGCGCCACGGGCACCACGGGCACCACGGGCACCGCAGCTTCCACCGGTCGCTTTTCCTCGACCACGATGCTCGATTCGCGGGACGGACGAACTGCCTTCGACACACCCGTCGTGCGCAGATCCCGGCCGAAAGTCTCCTCGAGGTCATCCGTTCCTGAGTCCGATCGCCCGCGCATTTTCTGGAACAGCGCCACGCCGCCGACCGCGGCCAACAGCGCGAGCAACAACCACCAGTACTGCGCCGCCCGCTCGAACAGCGACGGGCCTTGCGCAACCGGCACGGGCGTGGCCTGCGGCTGCACCTTGGCAGCAGGCGGCGGTGCCGCTACCACAGCGGGTGCCGGGGCCGGAGTCGTGCCAGCGCCAGCCTGACCCTGCAACGTCGCCAGTTCCGCATTGCGGACTTCGAGTAACCGGCGCGCCTCGGCCAGCTCGCCTTCGAGTTGCTTCACCCGCGTCTCGAGGTCGCCGCCCTCGGCACTGCTGCCCGGGGTGGGCGCACCGGAAACCGCGGCCGACGGCGCAGGCGTGCCCTGCTCCGGTGTCACCAGGCGCAAGCGGCCTGCGCTTGCATCCGCTGACTCGGCGGCGGCCGCGCCGTCCTTCCACCTCTGGTACTGGCGCGCCACTTCGGCAGACGCCTCGGCAGCGGAAATCGACGCGATCTCGCCGGACTGCGGGATCTTCAGCACGCTGCCCGCGCGCAGCACATTGATGTTGTGATCGAACGCGTTCGGGTTGCGCTGGAAGATCGCCACCATTGCGCGATTGACGTCCGCGCGGGAGCCCGGGTTGGTCGCGCTGGCAATTCTCCACAGCGTGTCGTTCGGGCGGACGCGATATTCGGCGCCACCCTCGAGGCTAGGCGCGGAAGTCGCGCTGCGGGCCGGGCGCGATTCGCCGGATGTCGCCGTGCCTGAGTCGAGCGATTCCACGCGGTTCGCCGGCGCAGCGGACACGCGCGGCGGCGCGACGGCCGGCTCGGCGCTGGCGGGCGTCGGGGCGAACACCGGCGGATCGAGCAGCACGGTGTATTCACGCAGCAACCGGCCGCGCGGCCAATTGGCTTCGACGAGCAATGTCACGAACGGCTCGGTCACCGGGCGCGGCGAGGTGACCTTGAGGATGTCCTGGCCATTCGCGGCCTTGGTGACCTGGAAGCTGAAATCAGTGAGGTAGGCCGGCCGGTCCAGGCCATAACGCGCGAACACGTCATTGGGGGCCAGCGCAGCTCGCAACGCCCCCAGGTCGTCCTGGGATGCGGCGATGAGCTCGATATCGGCATCGAAGGGCTGGTTGAGCGCCGAGTTCAAGTGGATCTCGCCCAGGCCGAGCGCGTACAGCGCTCCGGGCGACAGCAAGGCACTCAGAAGAAGTACGCGGCGGACGGCAGTCTTCATCGGATCTCCCAGGCAACGTGATTCCATGCGTCGCCGGTCGGGCAGCCTGCCGGTGCATGTTCACGTGATTTCGACAAATTGAACATAACTATAGCCCACGGCCGCATC
>Ga0315287_10006679_pt1 | contig 11504 bp, 9 predicted proteins | sample YL17G11_0_MG_FD_205037 | JGI IMG/M metagenome (GOLD analysis project Ga0315287, IMG submission 205037) | Sediment microbial communities from Yellowstone Lake, YNP, Wyoming, USA - YL17G11_0 | ecosystem: Environmental > Aquatic > Freshwater > Lake > Sediment | place: USA: Wyoming | collected...
GGGTACGTCCACCGCGGCATCGAGAAGATGGGCGAGGCCATGACCGTGCTGCAGTTCACGCACCTCACCGACCGGCTCGACTACCTCTCGGCGCACATGAACAACTGGGGCTGGTCGCTGGCGGTGGAGCAGGCGCTCGGCATCGAGGTCCCGGCGCGCGCCGAGCACATCCGCGTGATCATGTCCGAGCTGGCGCGCATCTCCTCGCACCAGCTCTGGTGGGGCTGCCTCGGCATGGACCTCGGGGCCTTCACCCCGTTCCTCTACGGCTTCCGCGACCGCGAGCGGGTCAACGACATCTTCGAGAAGACCTGCGGCGCGCGGCTGACGGTGAACTACATCCGCCCCGGCGGCGTTACGGCCGACGTCGAGGAGGACTTCGCGAAGGACGTGCGCGCCTTCCTCGACTACTTCACGCCGGTCATCGACGAGTACGAGACGCTGGTCGGCGGCAACATCATCTTCCAGGAACGCACGAAGGGGGTCGGCGTGCTCGGCGCCGACCTGGCGCGTTCTCTCGGCTGCACCGGCCCGACGCTGCGGGCCAGCGGCGTGTGTTACGACGTGCGCCGCAACCGCCCGTACGGCATCTACCCGAAACTGGACTTTCTGGTGCCGATCGCGACCGAGGGCGACAGTTGGGCGCGCTACAAGGTGCGCATCGCCGAGATGCGCGAGAGCCTTTTGATCATCCGGCAGGCTCTCGACACGATGCCGGAGGGCCCGGTGCGGGCCAAGCTTCCGGTCATCGTCAAGGTGCCGGCGGGCCGGTGGCTCGGACGCGTCGAAGCCGCCCGCGGCGAGATCGGCTTTTTCCTGGTCGGCGACGGCACCGACAAGCCGTGGCGCGTCAAGGTGCGCAGCCCGAACTTCTCGAACCTGGCGGCGCTGCCCGAGATCATCAAGGGCTGCCGGGTGGCCGACGTGGTGGCCGTGCTCTCCACGCTGGACGTCGTCGTCCCGTGTATTGATAGATAATGACTGATAATTGGATCTGGCACACCGAGCGCATCCCCGCGGCTGTTACGGCCTGGCTCACCAGCCTGCTCGGCGAGGGGCTCGCCGTCGACCTGGCGAAGATGGTCATCGTTGCGGCGATCCTCACCGGGTTCGTCTCGCTGCTGGCGCTGGTGCTGGTCTGGGTCGAGCGCAAGGTCGCGGCCCACGTCCAGCAGCGGCTCGGGCCGATGCGGGTCGGGCCGCACGGGATGCTTCAGACGCTCGCCGATGGGCTCAAACTGTTGAGCAAGGAGAACATCACACCGCTGGAGGCCGACCGCTTCGTCTTTCACCTGGCGCCGCTGCTCTGCTTCGCGGCGACCTTCGTTGCAATCGCCTTCATCCCGTTCGCCCCCGGCATCCAGGCCGTGAATTTCAACGTCGGGTTGGTCTTCGTGCTCGGGATCGGCTCCGTCGGCGTGCTCGGGATTTTCGCGGCCGGCTGGTCGAGCAACAACAAGTGGTCGCTGCTGGGGGCGATGCGCGCCGGCGCGCAGATCATCTCTTACGAACTCTCGGCGACCGTCGCCCTGCTTTCGATCCTCGTCTTCGCGGGGTCGCTGGATTTTCGCGGGATCGTCGCCTCCCAGGCCGGCGGCTGGTGGATCTGGCGCGCCCCGGTTGTCGGATTCCTGGCCTTCGTGATCTACACGGTCGCCTCCACCGCCGAGTGCAACCGCACCCCCTTCGATCTCGTCGAGGGGGAGAGCGAGCTGACCGCCGGGTTCCACACCGAGTACACCTCCATCCGCTTCGCGATGTTCTTCCTCGCCGAGTTCGTGAACATGTTCGTGGTCTGCGCGATTTCGGCCACGGTCTTTCTCGGCGGCTGGATGCCCTTCCACATCGGGAACCTGACCGGCTTCAACCGGATCGCCGATCTCATCCCCCCGTGGGCCTGGTTCTTTGGCAAGACCATGGGGTTGATCCTGCTGTTCATGTGGGTGCGCTGGACCTTCCCGCGCCTGCGGGTCGACCAGCTCATGAACCTCGAGTGGAAGTTCCTGCTGCCCCTGGCGTTCGGCACCCTGGCGGTCGCGAGCATCCTCGTGACAGCCGGCTGGTATTTCTTCCCCGGGTGAGGGGGCGGGTGGCGACGATGGGATTTTTCGAGAGGGCGACGACGGCGGTGGGCGGACTCCTCAAGGGGATGGGCATCACCTTCGGGCACTTCGTGCGCTTCAGCGAGGTCATCACCCAGCAGTACCCCGAGAACCGCGCGACTCTGCGCATGCCGCCGAGATTCCGCGGCAAGGTCACCCTGCTGCGCGATACTGCGACTGGCAAGTACCCCTGCACGGCCTGCGGCCTGTGCATGAAGGCCTGCCCAAACAATTCACTGGCGGTAAAGCGCGAGAAGGACCCGGAGACAAACAAGTTCCGCCTCTCCGGGTACTACTACCACTTCGAGCGCTGCACGCTCTGCGGCCTGTGCGTGGACACCTGCAAGTTCTCGGCGCTGGCGATGGGCAACGAGTTCGAGAACGCCGCCCTCGACCGCCGCACGCTGACCCTGCGGCTGGACACCCCCGACGGCGTGCCGCAGCCGGCCCCGGAGGAGGCTTCATGAAACTGCTCCGCAAAATACTCGTGATCCGCGAGAATACTCAATCGACAAGCCTGCAAAGTCTTGCGGGCGGGGCGCCCGCGCTATGACGATCGAGACGTTCGCTTTCTGGATGATCGCGGTCTACACCCTGGGTGCCGCGTACTTTGTCGTGACGGCCCGCAACCTCTTCCGGTGCGCGGTCGGTCTCGCGGCGACCCTGATCGGCATCGCCGGGCTCTACCTGCTCATGGACGCCCAGTTTCTCTCGGCGGTCCAGATCGCGGTCTACGTCGGCGGCGTGGTCGTGCTGGTAGTCTTCGCCATTCTCATGGTCGCGGACGTCACCCAGAAGGAATTTCTCAGGTCCCCCCTCTCGCGCTGCCTCATCGCCTCGGTCGTCGCGGAATTGCTGATGCTGATCGTCTGCGGCACCATGCTCACCCAGGGCTTCGGCACGGCGCGCCCCCCCCAGGCCGCTGCCCAGGTCAACGAGATCGGGCACGCCCTGCTCAACACGGGACCGGGGGGCTTCGTGCTGCCCTTCGAGGTGATCTCGCTCGTGCTCGTCGCCGCCCTGGTCGGGGCAATCACGGTGGCGGGCAAGCCGGGCGACGATTTCGAAGAGCGGGGGGAGGACTGATGCACCCGGGCCTCGAACACTACCTGGTCCTCTCGGCGCTGATCTTCTGCTTCGGCGTCTACGGCCTGCTCACGCGGCGCAACCTGGTCGCGATGCTGTTGTGTGTCGAGCTGGTGCTCAACGCGGCGGCGCTGAACTTCGTCGCCTTCCACCGCTTCCTCTTCAAGGGTGACCCGGCCGGGGTGGTCTTCCCGATCCTGATCATCGCGGTCGCGGCGGCCGAGGCCGCCGTTGCCCTCGCCATCGTCATCGCGCTCTTCCGCCACCGGCGCAACCTCGACGCCCGGGCCGCGGACACGCTCCATGGGTAGGCGCTGATGACGGGCTCCTGGTTCCTCGACCATCTCTGGCTGGTGCCGCTGCTGCCGTTCCTCGGCTCCCTGCTCGTGGCGCTCGTGCTGCGCCCGCTGGCGGGCCCGCGCGCCTCGGCCGCCGGCGCCATCGCGGCGGTGGCCGGCAGCGCGTTCGTCGGCTGGGGCGCGGCGTTCGCCTATTTCACCAGGCACACCGGCGAGACCCTCGTGCCCTGGCAGACACTCTGGCTGGCATTCACACCGACCTTCGCCGGCAATGTCGGCGTACTCGCCGACGACCTCTCGATGCTGCTGGTCATGGTGGTGACGGGAGTCAGCCTGCTCGTGCATATCTACTCCACCGGCTACCTGCACGGCGAGGGGGGCTACTCCCGCTACTTCGCCGCCCTCAACCTCTTCACCTGCTCCATGCTTGGACTGGTCCTCTCGACATCCATCCTCCAGATCTATGTCTTCTGGGAACTCGTCGGCGTCTCGTCTTTTCTTCTGATCGGCTACTACTGGGAAAAGCCGAGCGCGGTCGCCGCCTGCAAGAAAGCCTTCATCGTCACCCGCTTCGCCGACCTCGGTTTTCTGCTCGGGCTGCTCGTGCTCTCGGCCTACGCCGGCGGGCTGGACTTCGCCCACCTGAGCGACCCCGCGACCATCGCGCGCCTGGAGAGTGTGCAGCTGCTCGGCGTCAGCGCGCTGACGCTCTCGGCGGTGCTGGTCTACATGGGCGCGGCGGGTAAAAGCGCGATGTTCCCGCTGCACATCTGGCTCCCCGACGCGATGGAAGGCCCGACCCCGGTCTCGGCGCTGATCCACGCCGCAACCATGGTGGTCGCCGGCGTCTACCTCGTGGCGCGGCTGTTCCCGCTCTTCTCGGCGACCAACGAAGGCATGACGGTCGTGATGGTGGTCGGGACATTCACCTCGCTGTTCGCCGCCGTGATCGCCGTGACGCAGTTCGACATCAAGCGCGTCCTGGCGTTCTCGACGCTCTCCCAGCTCGGGTACATGATGCTCGCCCTCGGCGTCGCGCGCATGGAATCGCCGCTCGGGTTCACGGCCTCGCTCTTTCACCTCGCGACGCACGCCTGTTTCAAGGCGCTGCTCTTTCTCGGCGCCGGCAGCGTGATCCACGCCGTTCACAGCAATGACATCCGCGAGATGGGCGGGCTGCGGCGCAAGATGCCGATTACGCACGCCACGTTCCTGGTCGCCTGCCTGGCCATCGCCGGGGTGCCGGGGTTCTCCGGCTTCTTCTCGAAGGACGAGATTCTCGCGGCGGCGCTGCACGGCGGGCACCCCGTGGTCTTCGGGGTGGCGCTGCTTGTCGCCGGACTCACGGCGTTTTACATGTTCCGGATCTACTTCATGACCTTCACCGGCGAGGCCCGCGACCACCACAAGTTCGAGCACGCGCACGAGTCGCCCCCGAGCATGTGGGTGCCACTGGCGATCCTCGCGGTGCCCTCCGTATTTCTCGGCTTCGTGCCGTTTGGCAGCTTCGTGTACCGTGGCGAGCTCGAGCACGCCAAGATCGACTTCGCCGTCGCGATACCCGCGACCCTCGCCGGCCTGGCGGGGATCGGACTCTCGGCCATGCTCTACGGCCGCAAGAGCGGCGCGCCGGCCAGGGTTGCCGCCAGCCTCGGCTTCGTCTACCGGGCCATCGCCGCGAAGTTCTACTTCGACGAGATCTACCTGTTTGTCACCCACCGCATCATCTTCCGCTATGTGAGCGCGCCCCTCGCCTGGTTCGACCGCCGCATCGTGGACGGCACAATGGATCTCTCGGCGCAGTCCTCCCGGCTCGGTGGCACCTGGCTGCGGCGCATGGCGAGCGGGCGCCTGCAGACCTCGCTGCTGGTGGTCGCCGGCGGGGCGGCCCTGCTGATGCTCTTTCTGATCCTCGCGGGGCGGCCGCTGTTCACCGCGATCACCGTTGCCGGCTACGCTGCGGTCGTGGGCACCGTCGGCCGCCAGATCGTGCTGCTGCTCCTCGGCCGCACCGAACCCCTCAAGCGTATTCCGCGGGACTAGGGGGGAGCCATGGGACTGCTCACGCTTATCACGGTCGTGCCCTTCGTGGCCGTGGCAATCATCATGTTCTTGCCCGCCGAGCGGCTCAAGACGATCAAGCAGATAGCGCTTGCCGCCGCCGGCATCGATCTCGCGCTCGCAATCTACCTCGTCTTCGACGCCCTCGAACGCGTCAGCACCCCCGGCCCCGCCGGCGCGCCGCCGCTCTGGCACGTCGAGCGCTACGCCTGGCTCGACAGGCTCGGCATCGAGTACTACTTCGGCGTGGACGGGGTCGCGGTGCTGATGATCCTGCTCACCGCCGTCGTCATCTTCTGCGGCGTGCTTGCCTCCTGGCGCCACGAGCACCGCGGCAAGGAGTTCTTCGCTTTCCTGCTGCTGCTGGTCGGCGGCGTCTTCGGCGTCTTCGCCTCGCAGGACCTCTTCCTGTTCTTCCTCTTCTACGAGATCGCCGTGCTGCCGATGTACCTGCTGATCGGGCTCTGGGGGACCGGCCCGAAGGAGTACTCCGCGATGAAGCTGACCATGATGCTGATGGGCGGCTCGGCGCTGATCGTGGTCGGCATCCTGGTGCTGTTCTTCCAGTCCGGATCGCCGACCTTCGCGATGGAAACCATCGCCCGCGCCGGCGTCCCGCTGGCGACCCAGGCCTGGGTCTTCCCGCTGATGTTCTTCGGGTTCGGCACGCTCGGGGGGCTCTGGCCATTCCACACCTGGTCGCCCGATGGTCACGCCTCGGCGCCGACCGCGGTCTCGATGCTGCACGCCGGCGTCCTGATGAAGCTCGGCGGCTACGGCTGCCTCAAGGTGATCTGGCTGATGCCCGAAGGTGCGAAGATGTGGGGGACCTTCTTCCTCGCGCTGACGACCGTGAACATCTTCTACGGGGCGCTCGTCGCCTGCAAGAAGACCGACCTGAAGTACATCACCGCGTACAGTTCGGTCAGCCACTGCGGCCTGGTCATCTTCGGGCTCTCGACGCTCAACCAGACCGGCTTCCAGGGGGCCGTCTTTCAGATGTTCGCCCACGGCCTGATGACGGCGCTCTTCTTCGCGCTGATCGGCATGATCTACGGGCGCACGCACACCCGCTTCATCACCGAGATGGGCGGACTGCTCAAGGTGATGCCGTTTCTCGGCGTCTGCTACATGATTGGCGGGATGGCGGGGCTCGGGCTCCCCGGCCTGGCCGGTTTCATCGCCGAGGTCCAGGTCTTCGTCGGCGCCTTCGCCGACGCCTCGACCTCGCACCGCGTGATGACCGTTCTCGCGGCCTCCAGCGTGGTCACCACGGCGGTCTACATGCTCCGCGCGCTGACCAAGATGCTCTACGGCCCGCTCCTGGACCCACATCACGCCGAACTCACGGACGCGACCTTCGTCGAGCGCGTGCCGCTCGTGATCCTCGTGTTCTTCCTCGCCTTCGCCGGCATGTTCCCCGGCTGGATGATCAAGCTCATCGCCCCCTCCGTCGCGCCGATCGTTGCGCGGCTCGGGGCGGGGTGAGCGGGGAATGGCGCCAATGAACGGACCATTCGCGATGATCGCGCTCGAGAGCGCCCTGATCGTACTCGCGGCGATCGTGCTCGGCATCGGCATGGTCAATCCCAAGCGCCGGGACGGCCGGCCGGAGGCGCTCGTCGCCGCTCTCGGCTTTGCCGTCCTCTTTGCCGGCACTTTCTTCGGGCTTTCCCCCCTGGGTGAGGCTTTCGGCGGCGCCTGGGGCGTGGGGCCGCTCTCCGTGCTCTACAAGCGCCTCTTCCTGGCCGCCGGTGCGCTGACCGCGCTGCTCGCCTGTCCGAGTGGCGAGCCGAAGCCGTCGATCCCGCGCGGGCGCCTGGGCGAGGCGCTCGGCCTGATCGTCTTCTCGGTCACGGGCATGTGCGTGCTCGTGTCATCGCGAGAGTTGGCGCTCCTCTACACCGGCCTCGAGTTGGTGACCATGCCGCTGGTCGCCTTGGTAGCCTTCCACCCGCGCGATCCCCGCGGCGCCGAGGCCGGCCTCAAGTACGTTTTCACCTCGGCGCTCTCCTCGGGCTTTTTGCTCTACGGCCTCTCGTTCGTCTACGGCCTGACCGGGACGACGATGATCGCGGAGGTCGCCCACCGGCTGCCCTTCGGGCCGCTGACGGTCGTGGCCATGGTGATGGTGCTGGTCGGGGTCGGTTTCAAGATCTCGGCGGTGCCGTTCCACCTTTGGGCCCCGGACGTTTACGAGGGCGGCCCGGTCGTCGTCTCGGCATTTCTCGCCGTGGCCTCCAAGGCCGCCGGGTTCGCGCTCTTCACCAAGGTCATCACCGTCGCCTTCGAAACGGTGGGCGACAACCTGAGCGCGCTCGTCGCGCTGCTTGCGGTCGTGACCATGACCGTCGGAAATTTGGTCGCGCTGCACCAGACGAACATCAAGCGCTTCCTCGCCTATTCGTCGATCGCCCAGGCCGGCTATCTGATGATTGGCCTGGCCCCCGGCGGTTACCGCGCCGACGCTTCGGTCGCCTTCTATCTGTTGGTCTACCTCGTCTCCTGCCTCGCGGCATTCGGCGTGGCGGCGATCGTCGCCGGAGCGACCGGGCGCGAGGACATGCGGGAGTACATCGGGCTCTCGGAGTCGAACCCGAGGCTGGCGTTCGTGATGATGCTCTCGCTTTTCTCGCTCTCGGGCATCCCGCCGCTGGCGGGCTTTCTGGGGAAGTTCTACCTCTTCGCGGCGGCTGCCGAGAAAGGGATGGCCTGGCTCGTGCTCGTCGGCGCCGTCAACTCCACGATTTCGCTCTTCTACTACCTGACGGTGATCCGCTGGATGTACATCGAGAAGCCGACCCCGGAGCAGTCGGCGGTCCCGCCGATCCGCACCTCGAACTGCGCCGGCGCGGTTCTCGCGATCTGCACGGTGGGCATGCTCGCGCTCGGCCTGCTGCCGCAAGTGTTGCGCTGGGTCGAGTCCGCCGCCGCCGCCGGATTCTGATACCCGGGCCGGCGGGGAGGGCCTTTTTCGCCCCGGCTGCGTTGCGGGGCGGGCTGCTTGTGCGAAGGCCACCAGGCCGTCTCCGCGCGCCTTTCCCCGCTGCCTTGCCGGGACGAAAAATGCCGCTCCCGGCCGACTCGGGACCGATTGCGTATTGGAACGGCTAGGCACGGGACGGAGAGGCCGCTCAGAAGGGTCCAGGTGCAAGGCGCGCGTCGATCCGGCGACTGAGCAAGGCGGGCTGGTGCCCGCCGCAGGCTCCCTCCCACTCGCTACCCTCGCAGGAGGCAAGGTCAGCACCGCAGCAGATGGGCCATTTTCAGCGGCCGAAACGACAGCGGCGCCAGCCGCGCACCGAGTTGATCAGCCAGACCTCTTTCGCTTCGCGCAGCTCGTCCAGTGTAATGCGTCGCTCGTGGATCGCCCCGCGCTCCAGCAACTCGGCTCGAAAGGTCCCGGGGAGCAGGCCGCTCGCAAGCGGCGGCGTCCAGTACCCGTCGTCATCGCGCACCACGACATTGGCGATCGTCGATTCCGTGATCTCGCCCTCTTCGTTCACGAGGATAACGTCGTCGCACCCGGGGGATCCGGCCATCGCCCGTTCGTAGACCTGGCGCCTCGTGGTCTTGTGATAGAGGAACAGGTCGCGCCGCCGGACCGGTTCCGAAGCGGCGGCGACACGGACAGCGCGTGCCGAGCGGCGCGACGGCGGCGCATCGCCCAGGGACGCCGCGCGGAGGCCGACCGGCGCAACGGTCACCATGATCCCACCCAGTTCGTCGAGTAGCAGGCGCACGCGGTGCGGGCGTCGCAAGCCGCGCGTCGCCTCGGCGAGGCGCGCGCGGATTGCGTCTGCGTCACAGACGAACCCGAAATACTCCGCGGAATCGCCGATGCGCCGCAGGTGCCGCTCGAGCAGCAGCAGGCCCTTCTCCGGCGTCCAGGCCAGCGTCTCAATCAGCTGAAACGGCGGCGGCAGGCCGCCGAGCACCAGCGTCTTGGTCCGGCACTCGTCGTATTCAGCCGCGGCCCGCGCGTCCCAGACGATACCGCTGCCGGTCCCGTACTCGGCAAGGTTATTTCGGCGGTCTACGACGAGCGTCCGGATCGCCACGTTCATCCAGCCGCGACGACCGGGGCCGAGAACGCCCACGCACCCGGTGTAGATCCCGCGCGGCGTGCGCTCGATCTCCTTGATGATCTGCATCGTCCGCACCTTGGGGGCGCCGGTAATCGACGCGGAAGGGAAGAGCGCGAGCAGGATCTCGTCGAGCGGGGCGGCGGTCTCGGCGCAGACGGTCGAGGTCATCTGCCAGAGCGTCGGATAGCGCTCGGTCTCCCAGAGCCTCGGCACCCGGACAGTCCCCCCCCGGGCGATGCGGCCCAGATCGTTGCGCACCATATCCACGATCATGACGTTCTCGGCACGCTCCTTCTCGGAGGCGCGCAGGCCGGCGGCTTGCAACCGGTCCTCGACCAGTGACAGCCCGCGCGGTGCCGTTCCCTTCATCGGGCGGCAGGTCAGCAGATCGCCCTCGAGGCGGAAGCAGAGTTCCGGGGATGCCGAGAGAACGGCGTATCTTCCGGCATCGATAAACGCCGCGTACCGCGACCGCTGGGCGCGCGAGAGAGCGATGAAGCGTTCGAACGGGTCGCCATCCCAGGGAGCGCGCAGCCGATAGGTGTAGTTGACCTGGTAGGTGTCCCCCGCTGCGATGTGCTCGTGAATCCGTCGCACGGCCCCGTGGTAGATCTCCCGGGTCGGCCCACCGCTCCATGGCGGCGTGAACGGCGTCGCCGCGGGGGTGATCGACGGGGCGACCGCATCCTCCCCGGCCGCGAAGAGCGCGAACCACGCCAACGGCACCGGGCCGGGCGGATGGACCACGAGCGCCGCATCGAACGCGGGGGCGGCTTCGTAGGCGATCCAGCCGACCGCGACGCGCCCCGCGATCGTCTGACGGCGCACCTCCGCCAGAAGCGGCAGGACGTCGCAGAGGCGCGATGTGGACAGCACCCCGAGTGGCGCGCGGTACCGCCGCCAGCCGGAACCGGCGTCGCGGCCGTCAGTCGCCAGGGCGGACACGGTCGGCGTTTTGACGTATTTCCTTTGGGGCATTCGCGCAGTTTTTCACGCCATGGGCGGCGAGTCAAACCGGCTGGGACCGCCGCTCGATCTACGGCTCGATTGAGCATCGGACTCAGGGACGCTCAGTTCGCGTAGAACCCGCCGCTCGAGAGGATCTCGAGCATCTCCTCCGTGATCTCCTCCTGCCGCAGGTAGTTGCGCAGGGAACCCAGCTCGCCGATGCGCCGCTTCAGGTTTTCGGTCGCCCCCTCGAGCACCCGCATGCGATACCAGTTCTCACTGCGCAGCGACTCGGCGAAGCAGCGGTAGAGGCTGATCGCAATCAGCTCGCGCATCACTCCGTTGAGCAATTCCCGGCCCTCGAGCGTCAGCACCGTTGGCGCCCCGGACGGCTGTTCCGCAGCGAGTGCAGTGAGATCCGGGGGGAGAACCCGCTCAAAGACCACCCGGGCCTGCGAACCCGAGACCGCCGTGAACATGAACGACAGGGTGTAGGTATCCCCCCGCAGGTAGCGCTCGAGAATCCAGGCGATCGTCGCCTGCAGCGCCGGCCGGATGCCGCTGACGCTGACGACTGAGTCGAGAAAATCGGGTGTCGTCAGGTTTCTGGCCGCCGCCGCGGTCTGCAGCCGGCGGCCGACGATCAGCAGGTTGTCCCCTGCTTGCAGTTCATGCTGTAGCGCGTCCGCGACGTGTTCGTTCAACGCCCCGCAGAGCCCCTGCGAGGAACCGAAGGCTACGAGAATCCTTGTGCCGCCCGCCGGCGCCGCGGCGAAGAATCCTGGGTCGAGCGCCGTGACGAGCGCGAGCGCCCGGACGACCTGCTCCTCATAGGCGCGCACCGCCTTCACCATCTCTTCGGTGCGTTTGATCGTCACGCCGGCGTAAGCCTTCATCGCGTTGACGATGTCCTCGATCGA
>Ga0315287_10006683_pt1 | contig 11503 bp, 7 predicted proteins | sample YL17G11_0_MG_FD_205037 | JGI IMG/M metagenome (GOLD analysis project Ga0315287, IMG submission 205037) | Sediment microbial communities from Yellowstone Lake, YNP, Wyoming, USA - YL17G11_0 | ecosystem: Environmental > Aquatic > Freshwater > Lake > Sediment | place: USA: Wyoming | collected...
CGAGTAGGCAGTGGTGCGCGGATCGTGCAGCAGAAGAAGGAGCAATGCCCTCAATGGCAAACAAGGGGAAAGCAGATTCTAAGCCTGAGACCGGTGCCAATCTCGGCTTCGAGGCCAAGCTGTGGCAAATGGCCGACGGCCTCCGCAACAATATGGATGCGGCGGAGTACAAGCACGTCGTCCTGGGCCTGATTTTCCTCAAGTACATCTCCGACGCCTTCGAGGCCAAGCACGCCGAACTTGACGCACAACGTAAGCAAGGCGCCGATCCCGAAGACCCCGACGAATACAAAGCCGCCAGCATCTTCTGGGTTCCGAAAGAGGCGCGATGGGCGCACCTGAAGGCAAAGGCTCCCCAGTCGACCATCGGCACCTTTGTGGACGATGCGATGAGCGCTATCGAGCGCGACAATCCGTCTCTCAAGGGTGTACTGCCAAAGGACTTCGGGCGAACAGGCCTCGACAAGCAACGGCTCGGCCAGCTCATTAATCTCGTATCCGGCATCGCGCTTGGCGCGCCAGCAGACCGCGCAAAGGACACCCTCGGCCGCGTCTACGAGTACTTCCTCTCACAGTTCGCCAGCGCCGAGGGCAAGAAGGGCGGCCAGTTCTACACACCTTCTCGCGTGGTGCGTGTCTTGGTCGAGATGCTCGCTCCCTATAAGGGCCGCGTGTACGACCCCTGCTGTGGCTCGGGCGGCATGTTCGTGAGCAGCGAGAAGTTCATCGAGGCTCACAGCGGTAAGATCGGCGACATCTCCATCTATGGTCAGGAGTCCAACTACACCACCTGGCGTTTGGCCAAGATGAACCTCGCTATCCGCGGCATCGACGCGCAGATCGGCCACGGCGACACCTTTCACAACGACAAGCACCCTGACCTCAAGGCCGACTACGTGCTGGCCAATCCGCCCTTCAACGACAGCGACTGGCGCGGCGAGCTGCTCAAGGACGACAAACGCTGGGTCTATGGCGTGCCGCCAGCGGGAAATGCCAACTACGCCTGGGTGCAACACTTCATCCACCACCTCGCGCCCACCGGGCTGGCGGGCTTCGTGCTCGCCAACGGCTCGATGTCATCTAACCAGTCTGGCGAGGGCGAGATCCGCAAGGCGATCATCGACGCCGACCTCGTGGACTGCATGGTGGCGCTACCAGGTCAACTCTTCTACTCGACGCAGATCCCGGTGTGCCTCTGGTTCCTCGCTCGCAACAAGAAGAACGGAAGGTTTAGAGACCGTCGCGGCGAAACGCTCTTCATCGATGCACGCAAGATGGGAACCTTGGTGGACCGCACGCATCGCGAGCTGACCGACGACGACCTCGCCAAGATCGCCGGTACCTACCACGCCTGGCGCGGTGACAAAGGCGCGGGTAAGTACGAAGACGTGCCAGGATTTTGCAAGGCGGCGAAACTCGAAGACATCCGCAAGCACGGCCACGTGCTCACGCCAGGCCGTTACGTAGGCGCTGAGGCGGTCGAGGACGACGGCGAGCTGTTCGAGGAGAAGATGAAGCGACTCGCCGCGATGCTGCGAGAACAGCAGAAGGAAGCGGCAAAGCTGGATACCGCGATCGCTGCGAACCTGAAGGCACTGGGGTTTGACTCATGATACCCACGAGTCCGGCATCACCAGAGAAATAGACCATGATTGATTATGACAAACTCCAAAAATCGCTCAAGCATCTGGAGCTGCAATACGCCAATCACAAGCAAGCGCAGAGTCGTGCCGAACTCACCGATATCGACCGCGAAGCGATTGCGGAATCCGTCATTCAGCGCTTCGAAACCTGCTACGACACCTTGTGGAAAGACCTCAAGCGCTACCTCATCGAAGAAATCGGCCTGGCGGATGTGCCCAACAGCCCCAAACCACTGTTGAAGCTGGCCGGGCAGAACGATCTCTTTGCGTCCCCTGTGGAGCAGTGGCTGAAATACGCCGATGCCCGCACCAGCACCGCCCATGACTACAGCGGGGAAAAGGCGGAGGAGACGCTCGCCCTCATGGGCGACTTCATTGACGATGCCATCGGCCTCTATCAGACGATGACAGGAACCACGTGGGAATGACCGATGCGATAGACCTCGCAAAAGAGCAGCGGAACACGCTGCGCGCGCTCTTGCGCCGATTCATCCCCAGCGTCTCCGTGTGGGCCTATGGCTCCCGTGTGAAATGGACCGCCCGTCCCAACTCCGACCTCGATCTCGTTGCCTTCACCACACCCCCACAACGCCCTCAGGTGGCGGAACTCAAAGAGGCCCTGGCTGAAAGCAATCTGCCCTTTCCGGTGGACCTCCATGTCTGGGACGAAGTGCCTGAGCGTTTCCGTGAGATCATTCGCAAGGAATATGTTGTCCTCCAAGAAGCCAAGCAACCGGGAAGCGGTTCGAATATGGCGGGCTGGAAAGACATCACGCTCGGTGACTTCGTGGCGCTTCAACGTGGGCACGATCTAACAGAGCCAGAACGCAGACCAGGCCACGTCCCGGTAATGGGTTCCGCCGGACAGAATGGTTTCCATGATACTGCCCTGGCTAAAGGCCCTGGTATCGTGATCGGGCGAAGCGGTGCGTCGTTCGGACAAGTTCACTTCTGCACGACTGATTACTGGCCACACAACACTGGACTCTATGTCACCGACTTCAAGGGAAACGACCCTCGCTTCGCGTATTATTTTCTCAAGGCTCTCGACTTCGACCGATATAACTCCGGCAGCGCACAGCCGTCGTTGAATCGCAATTTCATCTATCCGATTCCGATTTGTGTGCCGGAGCCTGCTGAACAAAAATCTATCGCCCATGTCATCGGGACATTGGACGATAAGATCGAGCTGAACCGGCGGATGAACGAAACGCTGGAGGCGATGGCGCGGGCGCTCTTCAAGTCATGGTTCGTGGACTTCGACCCCGTCCGCGCCAAGGCCGAAGGCCGCGATCACGGCCTCCCCAAGCCCCTCGCCGATCTGTTCCCGGATTCCTTCGAGGACTCAGAGCTGGGGGAGATTCCGAAGGGGTGGGAGGTGAAGAAGTTGTCCGAACTTTGTTCGACCCAATACGGATACACGGCGAGTGCCGTCCTCGAACCAGTTGGACCCAAGTTCATCCGTGTGACAGACATAAACAAGCGTAACTGGATTGAATGGGCCAATGTTCCGCATTGCCAGATAGACGACGAGGCAAGGGTCGACTACGCGCTTCAAGTTGGGGACATCGTGGTTGCCCGGATGGCTGATCCCGGGAAATCGGCAATCATCGAAGAAGATATTGACGCCGTCTTTGCTTCCTACCTTGTACGCCTGAAAACGGAATCTCTAGCTCACAGCTACTACGTCTATGGGTTCCTCAAGTCCGATCTCTACCTGGAATACGCCGAGGGTGCGAAGAGTGGGTCGGTTCAAGCGAATATGAACGCAAGGGTCATCGTTGGTGCTGATATCGTCGTCCCGTCACAGCTTGTGATTGAGCGTTTTTTCGGAGCAGTACTACCGCTCCGAAAGCGTCTAATAGCGAGCGTCCGCGAGGCCCACACCCTCGCAGCTCTACGAGATACGCTGCTGCCCAAGCTCATCTCCGGCAAACTGCGGGTGAAAGACACCAAGTCGTTTCTGGAACAACAGTCATGAGTTGGGACGATGGACTCACCGGGACGGCTCGGAATATCGCAGCAACAGACGATAGCCCTCTCCGAGTCATGGCAGGACCCGGAACGGGTAAGTCTTTCGCTATGAAGCGTCGTGTCGCGCGGCTATTAGAGGCCGGGCAGGACCCGCGCCGGGTCCTCGCCGTCACTTTCACGCGCAATGCAGCGGCGAGTCTAGTCAAGGATCTCCATGCGCTCGGGATTGAGAACTGCAAAAAGGCCAGAGTCGGAACTCTCCATGCCTTCTGTTTCGGGCTTCTGAGTCGTCAGGAGGTCTTTGACTACCTCGGACGCGTTCCACACCCTGTTGTGACCTTCGCCAAGTCGGGAGTTCTGCAGTTCGAAGGCGGTGTAATGCTCGATGACTTGGTCTCTGCGGGCGCCTTCGGGCCGAAGAGAGACTGTACTCGGCGCATCCGAGCCTTCGAGGCCGCATGGGCGAGGCTGCAGTCCGAGGTTCCTGGCTGGCCACAAGATCCCGTCGACCGGAAGTTCCAAGCGGCACTCATCAGTTGGTTGCGATTTCATCGTGCCATGCTGATCGGCGAACTGGTCCCGGAAGCGCTTCGCTTCTTGCGCAATAATCCGGCGGCGGATGCGCGCTCGGCCTTCGACCATGTGATCGTCGATGAGTACCAAGATCTGAACAAGGCCGAGCAAGACCTGATCGATCTCCTCGCCGGTCACGGTACGACAGCGATCGTGGGTGATGTGGACCAGTCCATCTATAGGTTTCGTCATGCGAATCCGGAAGGGATTGTAACGTTCCAGCAGCAACACCCGGCAACGCATGATGAGACGCTCGACGAGTGCCGAAGATGCCCGACTCACGTTGTGGCGATCGCAGACCACTTGATTTGTCACAATCATCCACATGCTACAGCTCCCCGCCTGCAGCCGAGGACGGGCAATCCGAATGGCCAAATTCACATAGTTCAGTGGGCAAGTATCGACGAAGAGGCTCAGGGCCTTGCCGCTTTTGTCCTCACGCTAGTTGACAATGGCGATTACTCGCCAGGCGATATCTTGATCCTCACACCGCGCCGACTGCTTGGTTATGGAATTAGGGATCGCATCGCAGAGGCAGGCGTCCAGGTCCACAGCTTCTACCACGAGGAAGCTCTTGAAGGTGAGGCAGCCCAGCGTGCGTTTGCGCTCCTGTCGCTACTCGTGGATGCTGAGGACAGAGTTGCACTTCGCTGGTGGCTCGGGGAGGGTAGCCCGTCGAGCCGGAAAAATGCGTATCAGCGCTTGCGCCAGCACTGCGAAGTGGATGGTGTCTCGCCGAAAGCGGCGCTAGAGGCTTTGGCGCAAGGCTCCCTAGCGTTACCCAGGGTCGCGGAGCTGGTGGCAAAATATCGTGAGCTCCGAGGAGTCATTGCAGACCTAGCGAGTCGGACACTAATCGATCTCGTCGAGGATTTGCTGCCATGTGGCAATGAAGAGTGCAGCGTATTGCGCGAAGTAGCCCTGCTGGCGATCCCTCAGCTTGAAAATGTCGGCGACTTGTTCGATCGTATCAAGACGCACATTACGCAGCCCGAGATGCCGGAGGAAGGTGAGTTCGTGCGCGTAATGAGCTTGCACAAGTCAAAAGGCCTAACCAGCAAGGTTGCAATCATTGCTGGCTGTACCCAAGGTTTGATTCCGTTCCAAGACAAGGAGCAATCACTGATCGAGCAAGCTGCCGTCCTTCAGGAACAGCGTCGACTGTTCTATGTGGCCATCACCCGATGCACCGAGGTCCTCGTGCTCTCGTCTGCGGTGCGAATGGAGCGGCAGTTAGCATGGAAGATCGGAGCACAACTCCAACCAGGGCGTTCGAACGTAGGCACCACGATCACAAGCCAGTTCATCGACGAATTGGGACCGACGGCACCAGCCCCTCGTAGAGGTGACGAGTGGGCCGATACGGGATACGCACTATGAGCCAGGTCTTCACCAAATCCATTGTCGAAGTGGGCGCCCTGTGCGACACGCTGCCACCGAACTTATATTCTGAGGGGATACACACGAAGGGCGTTGACAAAATCTTGGAGGCAAATCTGTGAAGATATCTACCATCCTTGACAAAGTTGATGAAAACCAACTGTTTGTGCCCGCCTTTCAGCGCGAATACGTTTGGAAGCGTGATGATGCGAAACAGCTGATTGATTCACTCATCAAAGAGTACCCGACTGGGACCATGCTGACGTGGGAGACGGCTAATCCGCCAGAATTGAAGGGCCCGCACAAGTACAACGAGAGGCAAGGCGCGGTGAAACTTCTTCTCGACGGCCAGCAACGTGTCACTACGTTGTACATGTTGATTCGCGGGAAAATCCCGCCGTACTACACCCCTCCAGAGATCCTGAACGATACCCGCGGCCTCTATGTGAATCTGGAAACGCGAGAACTCTCCTACTATATGAAGACGAAGATGGAGAACAATCCTCTATGGCAGAACATTACGGATGTCTTTCAAGGCAAGGTCAGCGCTTTTGATTTGCAGTCGAAGTTCGCCGAGGTCGGCAAGGACATTGGCATGGCTGAGCTGAAGCGGCTTAACGAAAATATCAACGTGATCACGCTGATTCGGGAACGTGAGTTTCCTGAACAAACCATTCCAGTGAAGGCGAAGGTCCGGGAGGCGATCGACATCTTCTACAAGGTCAACGCAAGTGGCGTCGCCTTGACCGATGCGGAGCTGGCACTTGCCCAGATATCCGGCTACTGGCCGCAGGCCCGCGACACCTTTAAGAAGAAGCTCGCTGAGCTTGCCCAGCAAGGCTTCGTCTTGAGGCTAGATTTTGTTGTATATGCACTACTGGCATGCCTCCAGCATCTTGGCTCAGACATGCGCAAGCTTCATGGGGATGAAAATAATGAGTTAGTGCGAAATGCCTGGAATCGACTCGACGAGCAGGTGCTGGATTATGTGGTCAATCTTTTGCGGACACACGCCTATGTTGATCACACCGATGAGATCAACTCCATCTATGCCCTCATTCCGATTATCGCCTACTGCTTCGATAAAAATGGGAAACACCTAACGGACCAGGAAATCCGTAAGATGATTAAGTGGTTTTACTTCTCGCAAATCAGAACCCGTTATGTAAGTCAATTGCCACAAAAGCTAGATTTCGACCTTCGCATAATTGCGGAGTCTGATCAGCCTTTCGATGAACTACTAAACGTTATCAAGGAAGAGCGAAGACTGGAGATTACACCAGAAGAATTTGAAGGTCGGTCCATCTCTCATCCCCTTTTTGGCCTCATGCGTTGGTATTTTAAAAGTTGTGGCGCTGTGTGTTTGACCACGGGAGTTGGTCTTCGCATGAATATGGGCAAGAAATACCAATTGGAAAACGACCATATCTTTCCGTATTCCCGATTGAAGGACATTGGCTATGGGAAAAAGAATCGTCTGAAGTACGCTATGGCGCAGGAACTGACTAACCGTGCCATCCTGACCCAGTTGGCCAACAGGTCAAAGTCAGCCACGCCTGCTGCAGACTATCTGGTCGAGGCTAAGCAGCGTTTCCCTAAGGCGCTAACGTTGCAATGTATCCCTGAAGACGAGTCACTTTGGCAGCTCGATAAGTTTGAAGAGTTTCTGGGAGAGCGACGTCGTCTGCTCGCTGATGCGCTCAATAAGTTTGTTCAAGACATAACTGTAACCGTTGAAGTTGCTGCAGCAGCCACTATTGAAGAATTGATTGCCGAGGGAGAGAGCGATGCCCTGGAGTTCAAGTCTTCCCTACGCTGGGATCTTGATCAGGGGAACGTCAATAAGAAGTTGGAAGATGTGATAGTCAAGTCCGTCGCGGCATTCGCGAATGCTGATGGAGGTACCTTGCTTATCGGGGTTGGTGACTCTGGAACGGTACTCGGCCTTGAGAATGACTATGCCTCCCTGAACGGTGACAAGGACAAATTTGAGCTGCATCTACGGAACCTGTTCAACCAGGCGTTTGGAGCTGCGTTTGTCGCTACTAAGTTGCAGGTCACATTCCCGACATCAGCGGGCGTTGAGATATGTCAGATTGAGATCGGTCGAACCAGTGAACCCTTAGTCGTCAAGTTGAAGGACAACAGTGGCCAGCTTGTTGAACGGTTCTTCGTGCGAAATGGCAATTTCTCACAGGAGATGCCCTTGAGCCAGATGAAGATCTATTTTCAAGATCGTTTCAAGTGAGGAGAACCGAAGGGTGAGTTTCACCGAATCCATCGTCGAAGACGCGGCCCTTGCCTGGGTGGCAGGCCTGGGCTACGCCGTCCTCCATGGTCCCGATATCGCAGCCGGTGAGCCTGGTGCCGAGCGCGGCGACCCCAACTATCGCGATGTGGTGTTGGAGCGGCGATTGCGGCAGGCACTTGGACAACTGAATCCCGACCTGCCCGCCGAAGCCATGGAAGATGCCTATCGCAAGCTGACGCGAAGCGATACACCGTCATTGGTCGAGCGCAACCGCGCTGTGCATCTTATGCTCGTGAACGGAGTCACGGTTGAGTATCGCCGTGCAGATGGCTCTATCGCAGGCGAACAGGCGCGGGTGCTTGATTTCGATCTACCCGACAACAACGACTGGCTGGCCGTGAACCAGTTTACCGTTGCCGAGGGCCAACACATCCGCCGCCCGGACGTAGTGCTGTTTGTGAATGGGCTGCCGCTCGCGGTGATCGAACTAAAGAACCCTGCTGATGAGAACGCCACCATCTGGAGCGCCTATCAACAACTCCAAACCTATCAGGCGCAGATTCCCGCTCTCTTCACGACTAACGCGGCGCTGATCGTCTCTGACGGGGTACAGGCGCGGATTGGTTCACTGGGGGCTGGGCGGGAATGGTTCAAGCCTTGGCGCACGATCATGGGGCGGGAGGATGCCGCGGCAAAGCTGGCTGAATTGCAAGTCATGCTCGAAGGGGTGTTCGAGAAGCGACGGTTCCTCGACCTTGTCCGTCATTTCATTGTGTTTGAGGACGAGGGTGCCGGCAAACTCACCAAGAAGATGGTGGGCTACCACCAGTTTCACGCGGTGAATGTGGCTGTCGAAGAAACCTTGCGGGCAGCCCGCCGCGTGATGGAGCATCGGGCTGCGGATGTCTTGGGCCAATACAAGGCAGGCCACCAGCCGGGTGGCGAACCGGGGGATCGGCGGGTCGGTGTGGTGTGGCACACGCAAGGCTCGGGCAAGAGCCTGACGATGGCGTTCTACGCGGGACGGGTCATCTTACATTCGGCGATGGCTAACCCAACCATCGTGGTACTCACCGACCGCAACGACCTCGACGATCAGCTCTTCGGCACCTTCGCCCGTTGCCATGACCTGCTACGCCAGCCACCTGTGCAGGCAGCGGACCGCGCTGACCTGCGCGAGAAGCTGAAGGTCGCGTCCGGGGGCGTGGTCTTTACCACCATCCAGAAATTCTTCCCCGAAGAGAAAGGCGACCTGCCTGCGCCAAGCGGAGCGCGGCAGGCAGGCCGCCATCCCATTCTCTCGGACCGGCGCAATGTCGTCGTGATCGCGGACGAGGCTCACCGTAGCCAGTATGATTTCATTGACGGCTTCGCCCGGCACATGCGCGATGCGCTGCCGAACGCGTCGTTCATCGGCTTCACCGGGACGCCCATTGAGAAGACCGACGCCAACACCTGCGCTGTCTTTGGCGACTACATTAGCGTCTACGACATCCAGCGGGCGGTCGTCGATGGTGCCACGGTCCCCATCTATTACGAGAGTCGTCTCGCCAAGCTGGAGCTGAAGGCATCGGAACGGCCCAAGATCGATCCTGAGTTCGAGGAAGCCACCGAAGGCGAGGAGGTCGAGCGCAAGGAGAAGCTCAAGAGCCGATGGGCGCAACTCGAAGCCGTGGTGGGATCGGACAACCGGATCAAGTTGATCGCGCGTGACCTGGTTTATCACTTCGAGAACCGGCTTTCGACGATGGACGGGAAGGCGATGGTGGTCTGCATGAGCCGCCGAATCTGCGTCGAGCTGTACCGCGAGATTACTGCGTTGCGCCCCCAGTGGCATGGCGACACGGACGAACTTGGCTCGATGAAGGTGATCATGACTGGGTCGGCATCCGATCCGATGGAATGGCAGGGACACATCCGCAACAAGAAACGACGCGAGGACATGGCGCTACGGTTTCGCAACCCCAAAGACCCTTTTCAAATTGTGATCGTGCGGGATATGTGGCTGACGGGCTTCGACGCGCCAAGTCTCCACACGATGTACGTGGACAAGCCGATGCGCGGGCACGGGCTCATGCAGGCCATCGCTCGGGTCAACCGCGTGTTCAAGGATAAGCCCGGCGGGCTGGTTGTGGATTACCTCGGCCTTGCCGACGAACTCAAAAAAGCGCTGGCGACGTACACCGAAAGCGGCGGCACCGGGAAGACGGCAATCGATCAGGCCGAGGCGGTAGCCGTCATGCTGGAGAAGTACGAGATCTGCCAAGGACTCTTCGGTTCATACACCACGCCTGCCGGCATGGTGAGGGGCTTTGACTGGTCGCGCTGGATGACGGGGAAACCGCAAGAGCGTCTCTCGGTGTTGCCCGCCGCGCAGGAACATATTCTTGCCCAGCCAGACGGTAAACCCCGTCTGCTGCGCGCAGTCACCGACCTATCGCAAGCCTTCGCGCTTGCCGTGCCACACGAGGAGACGTTCCGCATTCGCGACGATGTGGGATTTTTCCAGGCCGTTCGTTCGGTATTGGCCAAGAACACGCCGGGAGAGCAGAAGACTGACGAAGAGCTCGACCACGCCATCCGGCAGATCATCTCGAAGGCAGTTGCGTCCGACGAGGTAGTGGATATCTTCGCTGCGGCCGGACTGAAGAAGCCGGACCTTTCGATCCTCTCCGACGAGTTCCTGGCAGAAGTGCGAGGGATGCCGCAACGCAACCTCGCGGTCGAGCTGCTCCGCAAGCTCCTGGCGGGTGAGATCAAGATGCGCTCGAAGCGGAACGTCGTGCAGGCTCGCTCTTTTGCGGACCTGCTGGAGCAGGCGATACGGAAGTACCAGAACCGGGCCATCGAGACCGCCCAGGTGATCGAGGAGCTGATCGGCCTGGCGAAGGATATGCGCTCAGCCCATACGCGGGGTGAGACGCTTGGCCTGACCGAAGACGAGTTAGCCTTCTACGACGCACTGGAGACCAACGACAGCGCGGTAAAGGTGCTCGGTGAGCCGACGCTCACCAAGATCGCGCGCGAGCTAGCGGAGATGGTGAAGAAGAACGTGACTATCGATTGGACAGTGAGAGAAAATGTGCGAGCGCAACTCCGTGTTCTGGTGAAGCTCATTCTTCGCAAGTACGGCTACCCACCGGACAAGCAGGAGCAAGCGACGAAAATAGTGCTGGAGCAGGCGGAGGTCCTATCGGAAATGTGGGCGGTGGGGTGACGGCAGCCAGGGATTTGCGGTCAGGCATGACTGTTGACGTATTGGAGCCGGCCGCCTTGCTTGAAGCTATTGAGGGGCGTGCGAAGCGGGGTCGTTGCTTGACTTGATACTTCGAAGCGGAAGATTGAAACAGCGGGGTGGGGCTTGATTACTCGATCTGCCACCGCGCGGCCCCTGTTGTGGTTTGGCTGGGCAAAGACTCGAGGGGGTGGTGAGCTCTGCCTACCGGTATGATGCCATCGCTGTCGTGCACGTCGATGTAGCCATGACAGGAGCTGTCGGAGCACCAGAAGACACCGCGTCAGGACCCGGACCAGCCAGGTTCGCATCGGGCAGGCCTCCTCGATATCTCTATTATGGTGTAGCGGGGAATCGCCGGTCAGGCGGGTGTGGCCAGCGTTACCGTTTCCAGGTCTCGATGACTAAATTGGGTACGCGCTGAAAGTGAGCGAGGTTGTTTGTGAC
>Ga0315287_10006684_pt1 | contig 11503 bp, 8 predicted proteins | sample YL17G11_0_MG_FD_205037 | JGI IMG/M metagenome (GOLD analysis project Ga0315287, IMG submission 205037) | Sediment microbial communities from Yellowstone Lake, YNP, Wyoming, USA - YL17G11_0 | ecosystem: Environmental > Aquatic > Freshwater > Lake > Sediment | place: USA: Wyoming | collected...
CTGTCGACGACCCCCCGCACGCCCGTGGCGCGGCTCTGAAACGTCTGCAGGCGCAACGCGTCCGTCTTGGTGACCTCGCGGGCCGCGTTGATCTCGTCGTTCAGGACGACGAGTACGCCCTTGCCTTTCGCGTCGGGGGACGCGGCCACGCGAAACGCTTCGAGCAGGTTGGCCGCGCCCTCGTAGCCGAGCGTGCTCGGGTTGCGCATCGAGCCGACCACGACCACCGGCCGCGCGTCGCGCACCGTCAGGTTGAGGAAGTAGGCGAGCTCCTCGAGCGTGTCGGTGCCCGAGGTCACCACGAGTCCGCCCAGGTCCGGGCGCGTCGCGACCAGCTCGTTCAGCCGGCGGGCCAGCTGGAGCCACTGCGCGAGCGACATGTCCGAGCTCGACGTGTTGGCGAACTGCTCGGACTCGGGCGTCGCATATCGGCGGACGTCCGGGACGAGGCCGACAAGCTCGTCGGCGGTGAGGCGGCCGCCGGTCCGGTTCGAAATCGTGCCGCCGGTGGCGACCAGTCTCACGGCCGGCGGATCGGCCGCGCGCGCCAGCGGGGCACAGCCCAGCCAGACGCCCAACAGGGCGACGACAAGATGCAGACGAGGCACACGCATGGGAATCCTACTTGGCGGGTTGGGGGGTGACGGCGTGCGCGCGGGTCAGCCATCGCACCAGTTGCGAGGCCGCGTCGGCCGGCGTCGGACCGTAGAAGGGCATGAGCGCCGACGGCATGCCCGGCCGCCGGGCGATCTGCGCCCGCCAGCGATCCGTCTGTACCGGCGAGGTCTCGATGACGTACAGACGCCCGCCGATTTCCTGTTCGAAGCGCTGGGTTCCCGTCGCCATGGTCCGATATCCGATCGTCGGGCACGTCACAGAGGCGAGTGCCCGGAATCACATCCCGAGTAGGCTCAGCCATTCTACGCATCCAGCGCAACCGATCAAGCGAAGGCTTGCGCGAAGGTGCCATCCACAGCGCGCACATACGAATCCATCGCCGATTTCCGGCGTGAAACGGCGGCACGTTGTCGGGCCGTCCACAGGTTTTGCACGTCGTCATCCACACGTTTTCCACAGCCCGTTTTCACCCGTGATCGCGGGTGTGCGCGCTTGACGCTTTCAAGACCCGCCGACTACGCTTGCTCTGCAGGTCCACAGCCATGTTGCGTCGCGATTCCTTCGCGCCAGTTTCAGGCCGCCGTGCCGCGTGCGCGTGCGCGCTGGCGATGGTGTGGATGCTGGGCGTGGCGGCGGAGCCGGTGTCTGCGCAGCGTGCTGAGCCGCGCCCGAGCTTCCGGATCTTCCTGATGGACGGCACGCCGCTCCTGAGTGCCGGGGAGTTCGTGCGAAGCGACGGCCGCGTCGTGTTCAGCATGCCCATCGGCGGCGAGGCTGAGCCGGGGGCCCTGCAGGTGATCAGCCTTCCGGACGCCGTCATCGACTGGACCCGCACGAATCGATACGCCGACGCGGTGCGTCACCGGCGGTACGCCGCCAGCCAGGGTGAGGACGACTACCTGGCGCTGAGCAACCAGGTGGCGCGGGCGCTGAGCGACATGGCGTTTGCCCCGGACGCCGAGACCAAGGTGCGCATCGGCGAAGCGATCAGGCGGCAGCTGCTGGCGTGGCCGGCCGACCACCACGGGTATCGGGCCGCGGACGTCCGCGACATGGTCGCCATCGTCGAAGAGTCCCTGACTAGCGTGCGCGCAGGATCCGGCCAGCAGGCGTTCGATCTCAATCTGGTGGCGAGCATCGAGCCGCCCGCCGAACCGCTGCTGCCGGAACCGACGGTCGAGGAGTCGGTGGGACTGGCACGGCAGGCATCGCGCGCCGCCGATTCGCCGCACGAGCGGGTGTCGCTGCAGTCGGCGATTCTCGTCGTGCTCGCCCAGCGCCGCGCCGCCTCGCCGGAGCCGTGGATGCGGTCGGCGGAACGGCTCGCGAAGGCGTCCCTTGCGTTCGAGGCCCGCGTCGATCGGCAGTACGGCGAGCTGTCGCAGCGCACTCGCGCGGCGGCTGCCGCGGCGTCGTCGCGGGGCGACGTCCGCGCCATCGAGTCGCGGATGTCCGACGTCCGGCGCCAGGACGATCGCTTTGGCCGCCAGCGTCCTGACATGGTCACGTCGCTGGTCGAAGCACTCGAGGCCGCGCTCGAGGTCGCCCGCAACAATCGGCTGGCCCTCGACCGCTGGCAATATCGCCTCGATGTCTTCGGCGCGTACAAGCGCGTCATCGAAGCGGCCTTGTCCCGTATCGCGAAACACGGGTCCGACGTCGAGGCGGTGCGGACGCTCGCCGGGCCGGACGCCAGGCACCTGGGCGACACGGACCGGGACCTGGCGGAGCTCGAAGTCTCGCTGCTGCCTGTCACGCCACCGCCCGACGTGAAAGACACCCACGACACGATGCTGGCGGCGATTCGCCTGCTGCGCGAGGCCGTCCGTCTTCGCCGGGAGGCGGTGGCGGCGAACGACATGGACGTGGCTTACAACGCCTCGTCGGCCGCCGCGGGCGGCTGGCTGCTCTCCGACCGGGTCCGGGCGCAAGTCGCCGAGTACTTCCGCCGCCCGAGTCCCCAGTGATCGCGCCGCGCGTCACCCGCCTCCTGCGCGTCCCCGACCTGCGCACCTTTCGCCGCGTGGTGAGCGATCTCTGCCGCGAGGGCGGCATCGCCGACGTCAGGCGCCGGGCGGTCATCCTTCCGTCGCACGCCGCCGCGGAACAACTGCGGCGAGGGCTCGAGGACGATGCCCGCGCCACGGGTGCGCGCGCCATCGTCCTGCCGCATCTGGTCACGCGCGCGGAGTGGTTCGACTTGCTGCTGCCGGCGCTCCAGGGGGCGCGGCCCCAGCTCACCGGGATCGAGCGCGACGTCCTGCTCGGCGCCGCGGCGCAGGAGGCCGTGGAGGCCGGCGCCGTTCCGCCGTTCACGCTGCGGCCCGGGCTGGTCGCGACGATGCTCGACTTCTACGATGCCGTCCGGCGCCATCTCCGCACCGTCGACGATTTCGAACGGGTCGCCACCACCGAGCTCGAGCGCGACGCCGAAGGTGACCGCGGCGCGGCGCGCATGCTCGAGCAGACCCGGTTTCTCGTCGCCGCGTTCCGGGGCTACCAGTCGGCGCTCGACGCGCGCGGCGTGGCGGACGAGCATGTCGCGCGGCGCGCGCTGCTGGACGCGCCCTCGTCCCCGCTGACCCACGTGGTGATTACCGTCGGTGATCGGGCCGGCGATCCGGCCGGGCTCTGGCCCGCGGATTTCGACGTGCTGACGCGCCTGGCCGGGCTGGAACGCCTCGATGTCGTCGCGACGGAACGCGAACTGGCGTCGGGCCTGCTGCCCCGCCTGCGGAACTGGCTGCCGGGCCTCGATGAAGTGATCGAGGCGGCCGGCCCCTCGCACGCGGCGCCGCGCATCGTGGTGCCGGCTGATCCGGCCGGATCCGTGTTCTGGCGCTTTCGCGATCGGGAAGAAGAGATGGCCGCCGCCGCCCGGCGGATCAAGGCGGCCGCCCGGGCGCAGCCGGATCGGCCGCTGTCGCGCACGGCCGTGGTCTACAAGCGGCCGCTGCCGTACGTCTACCTGGCGCGGCAGACGTGGCCGTCGGCCGGCGTGCCGTTCCAGGCCTTCGACGCGCTGCCGCTGGCGGCCGAACCGTACGCCGCCGTGTTCGATCTGGTGGCGGCGTGTGTCGACACCGACGGATCCCGATCGGCGCTGGTCGCGCTGCTCCGATCGCCGCACCTGCGCGTCGACGCCGATGGGGCAGCGCTCACCGCGGGCGCGGTCGCCGAACTGGATCGGGCGCTCGCGGACGGGCGATACCTGGCGGGCCCGGCCGACCTGCGCCGGCTCGTCGAGACGTGGTCCGGTGCCGCCGAGCCCGACGGCCAGGCCGCGTTGCGTCGTTCGGCCAGCCGCAGGCTCGCGCGGGCCGGCCGCGCCGCGCTCTCGGTGGTCGATGCGCTGGTCGCCCTGCGTCTGGATGCGCCGCCGGCGCACCACCTGGACGGGCTGCTCGCGTTCCTGATGGCGCACGAGCCGCGTCCGAACGCCGCGCATCCGCTTCGTGAACGGCATCTGCGGGCTCGCGCGGCCGTCCTGCAGGCGCTGACCGGGTTGCGACACGCGCACGCGCGGCTCGACGATCGGCCGCGGCCGTTCGCCGACACGATGGCCGCGGTCCGCCGGCGGATTGAGCGGCAGACATTTTCGCCGCGCCACGGATCGTCCGGCGTCCAGCTGGTCGACGCCCGCGCGGCCCGTTTCGGATCCTTCGAGACGCTGCATCTGGTCGGGTTGACCGATCGCGAGTGGCCCGAGAGTCCCGATCGCAACATCTTCTACCCGCCGGCGATGCTCTCGCATCTGGGCTGGCCGGCCGAGGCCGACGTGCGCGCCTCCGAGCGCGCGATCTTCGAGGATCTCGTGCACGCCGCCGGGCTCGACGTCATTGTCTCGACCATCACGCTCGAGGACGACGCGATCGTGGAGCCGTCGCCGTTTCTCGAGGATCTGACGCAGAGCGGGCTGACTGTGACGCGCGAGCCGCCGGCGCCGACGGCCCGCATCTTCACGCACGAGGCCGTGCTCGTCGATCCGATCGAACCCGGCGCGCTGGCGGACGAGGCGGCGGCGTGGCTGACCCTGCGTGATTCGCGGTCACCGTCCGCCGAGCCCCGCTTCCATGGCCAGGCGGATCCGGCCCGCACGGCACGTTACAAGGTGAGCGCGATCGATCAGTACCTCGCGTGTCCGTTCGTGTACTTCGCGTCTCAGGTCCTGCGGCTCGACGAGGAGCCGGACGACGAGGAATCGCTCGGGCCGAAGGCCCAGGGCCGATTCGTCCATGCGGTCCTCGAGGCGTTCTTCCTCGCCTGGCAGGGGCGTGGACGGGGCGCCATCACGGCCGACACGCTGGAGGACGCCCGGGCGCTGTTCACCGACATCGTCGACGTTCAGCTTGCGTCGCTGCCGGAAAGTGACGCGGCACTCCAGCGCACGCGGCTCCTGGGATCGCCGGTCGCGCCGGGTTTCGGAGACGTCGTCTTCCTCGCGGAGGCCGTGCGCGATCGCGAGGCGCCGATTGTCGAACGGCGCATGGAGTTCACGCTCGACGGGCCGACCACGCTTCGCGCGGGCGACCGCACGCGCGAGATCGTGCTGGCCGCGAAGGCCGACCGCGTCGACCTGCTGGCCGACGGCACGTTTCGCGTCATCGACTACAAGCTGTCGAAGGCGCCGAACCTGAAGCACGTCGCGCAGTTGCCTGCGTACGCGGCAGCCGTGCGCCAGCGGCTCGACGGATACCAGGGCCGTCAGTGGCAGGCGGCCGACGCGGCGTACATCGCCTTCGGGAAAGGCGGTCGGTACGAGCCGCTGACATCCAACGCCGCGCAGCTCGATGCCGTGCTGGCCGCGGGCGAGGCGCGGCTGGTGGACGCCGTGGAGCGGATCGAGCGGGGCGAGTTCCCGCCCGCTCCGGCCGAGAAGCGTCGCTGCCGGACCTGCGCGTTCTCGCCGGTGTGCCGGAAGGATTTCGTCGATGACGAATGACGTCCGCCTGCCGTTCGATCCGGAGACCCGGCCGGGGGACGCCGCCGCGCGGCCGGTGCCGGATGCGGCGGCCCGCCGGGCCGCCGTGGACCCGCGGCGCAATATCGTCCTCGAGGCGTCGGCGGGCACGGGAAAGACGCGCGTGCTGGTCGACCGGTACCTCAACCTGCTGCGCGCCGGCGTCGATCCGCGGAACATCCTGGCGATGACGTTCACGCGCAAAGCCGCCGCGGAGATGCGCCAGCGGATCGTCGACCAGCTGCGCGCGGCGGCGCTGCGCTCGCCCGAGGACGCGCAGCGCTGGCGCGGACTTCGCGACCGGCTGAACGAGATCGCGATCAGCACCATCGACGCGTTCTGTCTGGCGCTGCTGCGCGAGTTTCCGCTGGAGGCCGATCTGGATCCCGGCTTCGACATCGCCGACCAGACCGAAGTGCCGCGCCTGGTGGAGGAATCGCTCGACCAGACGCTGCGGATCTGCCGTGCGCGGGCGCGAACCCGCGAGGACATCGCGCTGCTCTTCGCGGAACTGGGCGAGCCGCGGCTGCGTGCCGGGCTGGCGGCCCTGCTGGAGCGCAGGATCGTGGCGGCGTCGGTGCTGCGGCGCGTGCTGCCGCACTCCGCGCGCCGGCTGACGGTGGCCGAGGCCTGTCGCCATGGCGTCGAACGCGTCGCCAGCGTGCTCACCGCCATGCCCGGCGGCGTCGAGGCCTTTCTCGACGCGGGGCCCGTCCATCACGCGCGGTTCGCGATTCTGGCCCGGGAGATTCGCGCACTGATCGCCGCGGGATCGTCGGCGGATCCCGATCGGGTCTTGCTCGACCCGGCGGGGCTCCGGGGGCGCGTCAATCGTCTGCAGGCGCACTTCTTCACGCAGGCCGGCACGCCGCGGAAGAAGTCGACGGAGTACCGGAAGACGGACTTCCCGACCTCCGACGCGGCGCGGGCGCACTGGGCGACGGTGACCGACGCCGCGCCCCAGCTGGAGCGCGCCCTGCGCGCGCTGCGGCGCGATCTTAACGGCATCCTCGCGCGCGGCGTGTGGCATGCGTTCGGCATCGCGCTCGACCGGTACCGGCGCACCCTCGAGACGCACGGCGTGCTTGACTTCGGCGAACTGCTCGTGCGGACGCAGGCGCTGCTTGGCAACATGGACGAATTCGCCCGCAGCCGGTACCTGCTGGAGGCGCGGTACCACCACGTGCTGGTCGACGAGTTCCAGGACACGTCGCGGGCCCAGTGGGAACTGGTGTCCCTGCTCGTGCGGACGTGGAGCGAAGGGATCGGGCTTTCCCACGACGTGCCGCTCGCGCCGTCGATCTTCATCGTCGGCGACCGCAAGCAGTCGATCTACGGGTTCCGCGACGCCGAAGGTTCGGTCCTGGACGAGGCCGCGTCGGCCGTGGCCCAACTGCGGCCCGACGACGACCCGTTGACGAGCATTGCGAACAGCTTCCGGTCGGTGGCCCCGCTGCTCGCGTTCGCCAACGACGTGTTCGCGGACATCGAGAAGGCCGGCGATCGTCCGGACGCATTCCGATACGACGAGCGCGACGCGTTTCCGGTGACGGACGCCCCGGAAGACGCCGGAGGTGCCGACCCGGCCGTCGGCGTGATCGCCGCCGATGACGTCCGGACGTGCGCGGCGGCGGTGGCCGCCGAGATCGCGCGGCTCGCCGCCGGCGCGACGGTCCGCGATCGCCAGTCCGGGATGCGCCGCGACATCCGCCCCGCCGACATCGCCATCCTGTTCCGATCGCGGGAGAGCCACCGCGAGTTCGAGGCCGCCCTCGAAGCGCGGGGGATTCTTACCTACGTGTACAAGGGGCTCGGGTTTTTCGAGGCGGGCGAAGTGCGCGACCTCGTCGCGTTGGTGCGCTACCTGGCCGAGCCCTCGTCCGATCTGCGCGCCGCGGCGTTCCTGCGATCGCGCGTCGTGCGCCTGTCCGATCCGGGCATCCAGCGCCTCTCGCCGGGGATCGCCGGCGCGCTGACGTCGCCCGAGGCGCCGGCGCGGGCGTCGGCACTCGATTCGGAGGACGCGCGCGTGCTGGCGCGCCTCCGCGCCAGCCTGACCGGGTGGCTGGATCTGGCCGACCGCGTGCCTCCGGCGGACGTCGTCGACCAGGTCCTGCGCGACTGCGCGTACGACCACGAACTGCGCGGGCCGCGTGTCATCCAGGCGCGCGAGAATGTGAAGAAGATCCGCGGACTGATCCGGCGGATCCAGAACCGCGGGTATCTCACGCTCTCGAGGCTCGCCGGGTACCTCGATCGGCTCGCGGTCGGCGACGAGTCCAACGCCGTCGTCGATGCCATCGATGCGGTCAACCTGATGACCGTGCACGCGGCCAAGGGGCTCGAGTTCCCGGTGGTTTTCGTCGTCAATCTGAGCCGCGGCACGGGTGGCCACCAGGATCCCATCCGCCTGGCGCCCCACGCGGACCCCGACGACGCGATCGCCGTCGGAGACTTCCATACCGAGTTCGACGACGATGCCCGCGCGAAGGACCGGGAAGAGACCAAGCGCCTGCTCTACGTGGCGCTGACGCGCGCGCGGGATCGCCTGTACCTGGCGTCGGCCACCGAGCGTGGAGCCTTCAGGCCGCGGATGGGCAGCCTTGGCGAAGTGCTGCCGCACAGCGTGGGCGGTGTGTTCACGCGTGCGGCCGCCGCACCCGGTGACGGCTCACGGCTGGAATGGATGAGCGCGGGCGGGCGCCGGCACGAGATCCTCGTGTGCGCCAACGCCGCCGCGCCGCGGGTGCCGACCGACCCGTTCGCCCGCGCGGCCGGGGCCGGGGACGGGCAGGCCGAACGCCTGTTCCCGCCGCCCGACGACTTCGGGCCGATCATCGCCGCCGCCGCCGAGCGCGTCGCGGTAACCGCCCTCGGGCGCGAGGCCGCGGCCCCGACGCGCGTGGCCGACCGCGTCGATGACGGGGCGCGCGTGGTGGTCGGACGGCTCGTGCACCGGCTGTTCCAGCGCGGGGCGCGGGGCGACGACGAGCCGTCGGCGCTGGTCGAGCGCGCCAGGCGGCTGCTGACCCAGGACGAGCGCGATACGGTGGAGTCGCCTGAGCGCGCGGCCGCAGACGCGGCGCGCGTGTTCGCACGGATGTGGGTGCAGCCCGAGGTCCGTGCGGCACTCGACCAGGCCACGTGCCTGTATGAAGTGCCGATCTCGATCGACGCGCCGGATGGGGCGTCGGGCGGGGGAGCGGTCATCCTGCGAGGGGTGATCGACTGTCTGGCGCTGCGTCCGGACGGATCGGCCGTCGTGCTGGACTTCAAGACCGGGGCGCCGCGCGATGCGGACCAGCGGCAGCTCGACGCGTACGTGGAGGCGGCGCGTGGACTGTGTCCCGGGGCGACCGTCACCGGGCGGCTGGTGTACCCCGGCCCCCCCGACGCGGGCGCACCCTCGCGTCGTTAGCGGTGCCTGCCAGCTAGCCCACGCGGCCTTCCGCGAAGTCGCGTGCGCGCGATTCCGCCTCGTCCCTGGTCTTGCCGACCAGGAGGATGGCCTGGTCGGGCTTGCCGTCCGGCGTGCGAACGACCCACGCCACCCAGTGCCCGCCCCGCAGTTCCGAACGAATTTCGTAGGTACCGGTGCTCATGATTCAGCTTTCTCCGACAAGCAGTTATACCGTACAATCATTCGGCAGCCATCCCCGAACGTAGGGGTGGCCGTCGTGAAGGAGTCCATGATGGCAGTTGCGTGTTCGAGTTGCGGCAACACGCGGAGCTTCCTCGTCAAGACCCTGCAGATGCACGTGGTCCAGGTGGAAGAGACGCGGGTGGAAGTAGCCGAAGAAAACCGGCCGACCGTCTTCGAAGTGCTGTGCGACGAGTGTGAAACCGCGATGGCCTTCAATGAATTCGACGAAGAGATCCGGAAGGAAATCCTGCTGATGCTGGGCGCCCGCTAGCCGGGCGCCCGGTCGTCTTCGACCTCTTCGTAGAAGTCGCACTCCGGGCAGGTCCACTCCCGCACCACTCGCCGCACCACCTGGGACTGCCCGGGAATCCGGTCGACGAGTTCCCGCGTCTCGATCCGCATCATCTTCCCGCACAGCGGGCATTCTCCGGAGACGGTTTCATCGCCTGCGTACGATGACGGCGTGGCGTCGCGAGAACGGGCGATGAATCCGGTCGTCTTGTCCCCCACGGCGTCGCCCTACTTCCGCACGGTCAACTGGACGGGGACGCTCGCCGGGCTGTTCGGGGCCCCCGGCATCACGATGGTGACGGTGGCGACGTAGGTGCCCGGGGCGAGTCCGGTCGCGTTGGCCTCGAGCGGAACGGCCCCCGGCGTGACCCCTTCGGCCGCGAGGACCTTCAGCCACGCCGTGTCGCTCGAGGCCTTCCAGTCCAGCTGCTGCCGGCCGCTGCCCACCCCGATGCGCGCCTGCTGCGTGCGCTGCGCGCCCGCCACGACGAGGCTGATGGCCGGCGGATCGACCGCCAGCGCCGTGTCATTCTGCAGAATCACCACGCGCAGCGTCATCGCCTGCGTGGCCAGCGCGGGCGGCGTCGCCGAATCGGTCACCGCGATCGTGAACTGGAAGTTGCCGGCGAAGTGCGTCATCCCGATCACCGCGCCGTTCGACACCACAAGGCCCACCGGGAGCCGGCCCTGCACGACGCGCATCGTGTAGGGCGGCTTGCCGCCGCGGACGGGCACGGCCTGGGTGTAGGGCAGGTTGCGGGTCGCGGGCGGCAACGACTGGGCGTCGATGGTCAGCGGCACGGGTTGCTCGGGCTGCCCGGGCTTGGCGGCCCCAGACGTCGTGGCTGCTGTCCCTGCGGCGCCCGCGCTCCCCGTCGTCGCAGTCACGGTGAAGAAGACCGGGACCACCAGCAGCGGTTCACCCGCCGTGTTGAAAAACTGCAACGAACCCTGGTACCCGCCCGGCTCGAGCTGACTCGCGTCGGCCTTGACGTTGACTCTGGTCGACGTCCTGCCCGACCGCGGCTCGGCCGTCAGCCACGGCGCGTCCGAGCTCAATTGCCAGTTGGTCGCCGCACCGCCAGGGCCGTCGAGATCGAACGCCCAGAGGGCCGGGGCTTTCGAGCCCGCCGCCGCGGTCAGCGGCACCTTGGCCGCCGCCGCCACCGGCGGCGACGTGGCACGCGTGGTTGTCGCCGTCTGCGCGGTGACCGTGATGGTGGCCGGCGAGTCGTCGGCATCGACGGCGTCGATCCTGATGTGCCCGTCGAGTTTGTCCGCACGGAGGCGCGACGGATCGATCGTGACAACGAGATCGGCGTCTCCCATGCCGGATGTCGGTGAGACGTGGATCCACTCGGCGTCGGCGGTCACGCGCCACCGCAGGGTTCCGCTGCCCCGGTTCTCGACGCGCACCTGCTGCGGCGCGGGTTGGCTGTGCCCCGCGGCCGTGACGAACAGGAGCGTGGTGGGCGAGACGCGCAGGACGGGAATCTGGGCTGAAGCCAGGGCCGGCAGCAGCGCGAGCGTGATTGCGAGTGCAATTCGCATAGCTGGTGGCAGAATACTACCACGCACGCTGGAGACCGCCTCCGGCTCGTGGGGCCCATGTGATGATGCGACACATCGACTTGCTGTCAGTGCTCTACCGTCTCTGGGGCGTGCTCGCCCTGGTGGCCGGGCTCGCCATCCTGATGCTCGCCATCGGGGCGCTGGCCATCATCACGTCGGCCGAGCGCGCGGCTCTCGGGCCGGATATTGCCGCGGGGCTCACGGCGGGGGCGTTCTTCGTCTTCGCCGCGCTCGCGCTGCTCTGGGGCGGCATCCACGTCCTGACTGGCATGGCGCTCCGACGCCATAGCCAGTGGGCCCGCCTGGTCGGGATGGCGCTGGCCGTCCTGAACCTCTTCTTCCTGCCATTCGGTACCGCGCTCGCCGTCTACACCTTCTGGACGCTGCTGTCGGACGAGACCTGCCGGCTGTTCGACCCG
>Ga0315287_10006687_pt1 | contig 11501 bp, 9 predicted proteins | sample YL17G11_0_MG_FD_205037 | JGI IMG/M metagenome (GOLD analysis project Ga0315287, IMG submission 205037) | Sediment microbial communities from Yellowstone Lake, YNP, Wyoming, USA - YL17G11_0 | ecosystem: Environmental > Aquatic > Freshwater > Lake > Sediment | place: USA: Wyoming | collected...
AGTTGCATCCGCAGAAACAAGTACACGAGCGGGATCACCGGAGAGCCGTGCCAAGAAGAAGACGGCCGTTAGGACTGCGAACATCGTGACCAGAATCGTCCCAATTCTTCTGAGGAAGAAGCCGACCATGTTTGCCTTCTTCTTTCGCGCTTCGGACAGTTCGAATCCGCCCAGGTGCGGCGGCCGGGGCAAACGAGACGCCCACCTCGCAGGCAGACTGATCTGACGGCCAACGCGGGCAGCAAGCTCGTCAGTCACTCACCACGGCTCGTCTCGTGTAGTCGAGGGAGCCTGCTGCCCGCCGCACGAGCCACTAACCCCTGAGTGTGATCACTCCTTGGTGACCTTCGTCATGATGTCGAGTTCGTCAGGCATCATGATGTAATTCTTCACACGCTCGTTCATCCCATATAGCTCGTCGAAATTGAACAGGAATATGAACGGCGCGTCCTCTTTCAGGAGAGCCAGAAAGCCATGATACAGCGAGTCCCTGACCTCCCGATCTACCGTCAACGAAGCGACTTTTGCGATATCAATCGCATCGCCGCGTGGCAGCCCCCAGTTGTGGCGCCGAGCAGGGTCGAAGTAGCCGGCAGAGAAGTCATCCATGTCGAGTGTAGACGTTCCGAGGGACATGTAGTACATTGGGAGTTTCGCCTCCAGCCAAACACCGATGTACTCACCCCATTCATACATTTTCAAGGTCACTTTGATCCCTACGGCCTTCAGGTACGCGGCGATAGTTTGCGTGATATCCTCTGCTCCAGTGGGATTACCTTGAGCGAAGGCAAGCGTCGTCTCAAAGCCGTTTGGATAACCAGCTTGCGCCAACAGGGCGCGAGCCTTAGCCGGATCATAGGGGTATGGATCCTGAGTTTCGTCGTATCCAAGCCATGCGGGGCTACCGACGGTTGGCGAACGGTTTGCACGTCCGCCGAACAGGGACTGGATGATCGCGTCGACATCCACCGCATAGTTCATGGCTTGACGCACAAGGACGTTGTCGAATGGCGCGACGTTCTTGTTCAGGATGACGTACACACTCCTGACGCTCGTCTGTGAAACGACACGGAGGTTGGGGTCTGCTTCAATCTGTGCGACTGAGTCAACTCCGATGGATTGTGCTATGTCAATCTCGCCGGCTTGCAGCGCAGCGAGCCTGGTGGCCACCTCGGGGATGGGCAGGTACACGAGGCGGCGCATGGTTGCCGGACCTCCCCAGTAGTTGTCGTACCTATCCAGGACGAGCCGTTGGTCAGGGATCCATTCGCTGAACATGAAGGGCCCGGTTCCCACTGGATGCTTGAGAAACTCGTCCCAGCCCAGCGTACTGACTGTTTCACTTGGAACGATGTAACCGGCTTGGGTCAGTGTGGCGGGGAGTATCGGATCCATTGCGTATGTATGAAGATCGACAACATACGGCTCCACAGCTTCCGCTGATTCCACAGTGCCTATGAACCAGGCAGCTTGGAGTGCTTCCTTTGGGTCTACGAGGCGGTTGATACTATACACCACATCTTCGGCATCAAATGGTTCCCCGTTGTGGAACGTAACTCCCTCTCGCAGGTAGAACCGCCACGTGGTCTCCCCGATCATCTCCCAGCTCACGGCAAGCCACGGAACCAGCTGTTCAGTCTCATCACGCGACACGAGCGTTTCGAACATATTCCGTGTGATGTTTACAATCGAACTGGTGGTTTCATCGTGTGGGTCCAATGTCTTTATCCCAGCGACGCCACCAATTACGAGCTCATCGTCCGCTGTCGTTCCGAGAGTCACTGATCCGCTGAGTACAAGCATACCCGTCATGACAACAACCACGATGCCAAACAACCTACTCTTCATGGCCACTCCTCCCTTGCGTAGTCCATAGCCAGGCTATTCCAACCCGTTCATAAGCAACTCCGGTGAAGCGACGCGGCCGCCGATGATCACCTCCCTCACCCGTCGTAGGGCGGCAACATCCTTCGTAGGATCACCGTCCACGAGCACAAGGTCCGCCTGTTTCCCCTCTTCAATGCTGCCAATTGTGCCGTCCAGCCCAAGGATGTGTGCTGACCCAAGCGTCGCAGCAGCTAACGCTTGAGAGCGAGACATGCCGCAGTCAACCAGCATTCCTATCTCCTGATGCATGTGTCCCAGGGAATCCGTGCCTGTTCCGATTGGAATGCCTGCGTCGACACACTTGGAGACAACTTCCTGATGCTGACTGATTGCCTCCCATAGCAACTCGACGATCCTCTCATCACCTACAGCACGCTGCACTTCATAGACGTTCCTAAGCCCTGACATTGTCGGTACGAAGGCAACGCCGGCCCTGCTCATCATGTCTATGGCTTCGTCATCCAGAAGGGAGCCATGCTCGATGCAATCGACGCCGGCCCTGATCGCCATCTTCACGCCTCTAGCCGAGTTCCCGTGCACCATGACTTTTCGGCCTCTCATGTGAGCTTCATCAGCCGCCACTCTGACTTCGTCCTCCGAAAACTCAACCATTGACGCCTTGCGGCCCTGATCAATGTCTGCCAGGCCACCGCTCACGCAGACTTTGATCCACTCAGCGCCAGCTTTGAGATCTGCTCGTACCGCCTTCCGCATCTCCTCTACTCCGTCCACCTCCACTCCCCCCATTATGCCGTGCGTTGCGTGCCCCCCGGTCATGGCAAGAAACGCCCCAGTTGCAATGATTCTTGGCCCCGTGAATGGCTGGCCAGCAAATGCGCGCTTGAGTTCGATATAGAGATCATCCTTCGTCCCAGCAGTTCGCTGAGTCGTCACTCCGTCCTTGAGAAGCTCGACCCAGGCATTCCTGATTGCCCAAGCCATCCTCAGGGGATCGGGGAGAGCATCGATTGAACCCGCCACAGCATCGGACAGGCTCATCATGCTTCGCCCTTCGTTCCGAGGAGGTGTCAGTTGCTCAAGGAAGAACCGTGCATGTCTTCGTTCCGGATGTGTATGGAGGTTGACCAGTCCGGGGATGGCAGTAAGACCCGTGGCCAGTATGGTGCGATCCGCTTGCACGGCAGGGCTAGACTCCGTCGTTACGGTCGCGAATCGGTCTCCCACTATCAAGATACTGGAGGGTGGAAGGACCTGTTGCTGTACGGAATCGAACAGATTGCAGGAAGCAATCAGGATCGACGTCACTGCCGCTCCTCTCGTGTCACGTCTCTCATGAGCAGGATCCCGCCGCTGGCGATTGGCGGCCGGCCTGCAGTTTCTTCCGCCAGCCGATGATTGGTGGCTGTCCCTTCCACATGGGCGTTGTTGCCACTGAAACAAAAGATGGCCCGTCCTCCTTCATGGCTTTCCTGAGCGCCTTGCCGAGGGACTTCGTATCCGACACCGACTCGCCCGCCATCCCCATTGCCTTCGCGATCGCACTGTAGTCCCGTGGCGGAAAATCCAGGCCCAGATGCTCGCTCCGGCCGCCAGCTTTCTCCCCCGTCTTACACCAGCCGTACTCATCATTCTGCATAAGGACGATCACTGCATTTATCTTGTTGTCCACCAGCGTGACAAGCTCGTTCATGCTCATCCGCATGCTTCCGTCGCCCATCACGGCAACGATCTTCCGACCCGCCTCACCGATGTGCTCGAGGCCGTAGTGCGCACCGACCACCGCCGGAATTGCCCACCCCAGGCCCCCGTGGCCCCGAGGAATGAGAACGTGCCTTCCAGTGCGCGATTCCAGGTAGGCTGCTAGATACGGACATGGGGTGCCTGCATCCGCAACGTACAGAGCATCTTCTGGAGCTACGTCGCGCAGGAGCCCAACTATGCTCATTGGATGGCATGAGGGACTTCCATCTCCTTGCATGTCAGATTCTTGCTTCCGCCATTCAGTCACTTCGCGCCGAAGCTGGCGCTCACGTTCTCCCATCTCACGCCGCTTTGGCAACCTGGCCCGGAGAGCGTCGAGCGTGGCGCGGGCATCTCCAACTAGGCCGACCTCCAAGCAGTAGTTGCGGCCAACCTCTTCGGCGTTTGAGTCGATTTGAACTATGGCCTGTCCCTTTCCCTGAGTTGGGACTGTCCACTTCTGAGTGACGACGGATCCAGTGTGTGTCCCGACGAAAATGACAAGGTCAGCTTCGGCCACCGCCTTGCTCGCGACTTCCGAACCGCCGTTCTCCCCCACGACTCCAAGAGCGAGATCGTGCGTCTCAGCGATTGCCCCCTTTCCTGAAATGCTCGTCGCCACCGGAGCGGCGATATGTTCCGCGAACTCCCGCAGAGCGTCGTAGCCACGAGACAAGTGGATTCCGCCCCCCACAACCAGGACCGGTTTCCGGCTTCCCTCTATCGCCCTTGCTGCAGCTTCCAGCTCCTCGTCAGAGGGGCGCTGCCGTGTTGTTGGGAGCCGAAAGGGGGCCCCCCTGACAACTGATGCTGTGACTCCGTCTGCGGCACTGTCCATGACATTCGAGGGTAGAGCCAGATGTACGGCTCCTGGGCGAGGGCCCAGAGCGATTCTGAAGGCCTTCCGCACGCTGAAGGGTATTTGTCGCACATCATCTAGTGATGCACTCCATCGTGTCATCGGCGCTGCTATGCTCACTTGGTCCAGTTCCGTCAGGCGAGCCCTTCCACGAAAGAACGTCTCAATGTCCGTGTTGAGCGCAATGAGGGGGATGGAATTGTCATTCGCTTCGCAGATTCCCGGAAGCATGTAGGTGAAGCCTGCACCTGACGGGCCCTCACATACACCTGGCTCGTTGGTGATCCGTGCGAACGCGTCCGCCATGAAGCCAGCATTCCTTTCATCCGTTGCTAGCACGTGCTTCACGAGTGGTTGTGTACGCATCGCGTCATACCACGCGATGCTCGTGTCTCCCGGAACCCCGAAGATGTACCGAACGCCATGCCGCACCAACTCACCAACCAGTAGCTCCGCGCCGTTCATTCTTCACTCTCCTGTCGATTTCCCTTCATCGCACGTCTATCCGAGAAAGCTGGCAAGCGCCTCTTTGGACACAGGGTCCATCTGCTCCTGTAAGTTGAACCGGGTCCCCGCCCCAGTGTTCAATGCCTCCCGATAGGCTAGAGCCGCCACTGCCAAATCGGAAACCGCCATTCCACGAGGGATGTACCAGACATTCTGATCGGGCGACGTACGTCCCGAGATCCCTTCTGCCAGCAATCGGGGTAACTCGCCGCTGATGCGAGGCTCCACAATGGAACTCTTCGTCGCGAAGAGGCGAGCCAGCGCTCCACGATGCCTAGCTTGTTGAAGGTTGTCGACGAAGACCCTATCGGCCCAGTCGAGAACACTGTCAGCAGCCTCAGAATAGGATCCAACCGTACAGAGGAAGCCCCCCCTCTTCTTCAGATGCCCCGCTTCAATGAATGGCGTCTTAGCGGCTGTCGCGGAGAAGACCAGGTCCGAGGCTTCTGTTGCCTCTCGCACGCTGCCAGCTACCGCGATACGGCTATCGAGGTAGGCCGACAAGGACTTCACGGCCGCTTCGCATCGCTCGCGGTCAATGTCGAAGATGCAGATCTCGCTGGGAGCGAAAACCGCAGCTGCCAGCACAGCATGAGTGACTCCTTGAGTTCCTGCCCCGAGGATTCCAACTCGCCTAGGAGACCTACAACCGAGATGCTTCGCTCCGAGCATGGAGACCGCCGCCGTCCGAAACGCTGTTATCCAGGTTCCGTCCATGAGACAGAGCAGGTGGCCTGTGTCCGGGTCTATCAGAAGTATTTTCCCGATAATGCTAGGCAACCCGCGCGTAGCGTTGCTCCAGTACCCCCCCACGATCTTCATTCCGGCTAGGTTCAGCTTGTCAATGTAGCTCGGCATGGCATCGATGAACGAGTTGTGATGCGGCCACGACACGCCGTCTTCGCCCAGGCTCATGTTCAGCTTCGGCGGCATGATTGCCTTTTGTCCTCCCATCTGAACGAACGCATCCTCGATCGTGCCCACCAGATCGACCGACTTCAGCAGCTTGATGACATCGCTTTGGCAAAGCAGCAACGTCCCATCATGCATGTTGGCCATGCACCTCCTCACTAACACTAATACCTAGAACCATGAATGGACTCCCCACCACAATGCCATCTAGTGGTAGCCATTACTTATCCATCCTTCTTACTTGCGGCTTCTCCACGACAATAGTTTCCCCTAGCCGGGAGAAGACGCGCCGCTTCCCTGCCAGAATGTGCCCTTGCATTTCGCTTCTCGCCGCCTCCGGATCACGCGCGAGCATGACATTCACAAGTTGTTCATTCAGTTGCTGTTCCTCTTCCAGGCCGTGGATCCCCATTCGGGGATCCGTCATCCGTATGCGGGTGCCATCACGCAGAAGCGCGCTGATGAACTCTGCTAGACGTCCATTCTTGGCCAGCCGTGCGATCTCAAGGTGAAACGAATCGTGGAACTGAGTGTAGGCACGCTGGTCCGGACTGGTCTTCCGCAGTTCTCTGGCCGTGGCTCGGTCATTGTCAGCCAGGCTCCGCAGCTCGTCGTCCGTCCCCCTGTCTGTGGCAAGTGCTGCCGCCTCTCCTTCCAGGAGGAGGCGGAGATCAAAGACCTCTTCCACGTCCTCAACCGTGATGGGAGTCACTTGATAGCCGACACGCGGGAGCACGTCAATCAAACCCTCGTAGCGAAGTCGGAGCAGGGCCTCACGGACGGGAGTTCTGCTCACGTTGAACTCCAGGGCCAAGTCTCCCTCCACGAGCACCTGGTTTGCCAAGAACTGCCACGTAAGAATGCGCTCTCTGATTCGCTCGTGGATTCCCTCTGCCAAGGTACTCGTACCGGTCTGACCCCGCGTTGCTGTCCACGCCACATCTTTGCTGGTATTCATAGCAGTATACCGAGCACCATACTACCGCCCCTTGCGCTCCAAGTCAAGGTCAAGTTTTGTCTCACGCGAGATGAGCATGGAGAGGGTCACGTCGTTAGAGTCCACGGACGTGGTGTACGGGGTGAGCCCGGCGGATGCGACTACGGCGGGTTCCACGTCGTGGATGGCGGGGCGAACTACAAGAGCACGCCGGTTGTTCTAACCCTAAGCGTTGTCTCTCCATAGGGGGAGGCGGCCCTGGGGCGTGGGGGGCCCCTTATGCTGATATTGTCTGCGGGCGGCCGGTCTTCCGACGTGCGTGACTGCCGACCGGCGGTTCAAGAGTAGTCCCGCAGAGGGTAGTAGTGCCGGAAGATCCTTGTTCATGCGACTTCCGCGACAGCCCCTGCGGACGGTCTTGAACTCATTGGCTCTGCGAGGCTGATCGTTCCCGATTAGGTTAGGTGAGGATTGACTCTCTCGGCGGACCTGTTCTTTGGGCTGCGGAACCTGTCGCTTCCACCCGCCGGCCGCCTCCGTGAATGGGCCTTGCGTGTGGCCGATTGTGAGAGCGGACGCGTGGTGCAGCCAGTGGAAAGCGAACGCCGCATCAGTCCTTGAGAAAGCTGTTCCGGAGCCCGGACGGATCGACCGCAAGATGGGCTAGAAGCCAGATCGACCGTCTGGAAGCCAAGAGAACGGCCCTGGGATTCATGGGCTGGGCAGCGCTGCCCCCTCTTGTCCCGACTCCATCGTGCGCCCTATGATCCTCCTAGAGACTAGAGGAGGTGCAGGATGAAGAGGAAGCTATGGTGGATCGTCTTGCTGGGAGTGCTGGCCGTTGGGGCTGTCGTCTATTTCGTCGCATTCGGCCAATTCTCAACAACCACGCCCAGGTCGCTGCAGGTGGTCCACGACGCGACTGACGTGTACTACCTCCTGGTCGATGCGAACGGGGAAAACAGGGTCGAAGCGCTACAGGCTCAGGTGAACGATCTGACCGCGAAACTCAATGATGTCACCGCGAAGCTCGATGCAGTCACGGCGCAGGTCACGGAGATACAGAGCGTGGTCGGGGTACTCAATAGCTGGAACGGGACCAGCAGCGGGCTGGCGCAGTTCCTGTGGGGAGCGCCTGGGGTAGGCCATCCGCGAACCGCGACCAATGTGCTGTACGGACAACAGTCGCTTCTGCACGGTCTTCGGCAACTCATCTTGCAGCTGTGGGATGGGCAGATCAGACAGTAGGCGACGGCGGCCTCGTCGAGTTCGCTGACGGGGGCGGGATCGAGCGTTGGATCCGCATGCGCTCGAGAGGCGTTCCTTGCCAGGATCAAGACCTAGGCCGGACGGCGCGAAAGCCAGGGGAGCGGAGCGCGCGGTTGACCCTGACTTGGAGAGATGGCAGAGTCTCACCCATGGAGAAACCTCCGCAGGAGTTTCCCAGGCAATCAACAGACAAGGTCCGATACGCTGACACGGACCGGCAAGGGCACGTCAACAACGCAGTTTTCGCAAGCTTCCTGTGACCCGCCCCCGGTGGACGGTCCACTTTCCAAGCTAGTCTACCCCGCCTCCGGTGACGCCGACTAACGCCTCAGGTGCAGGCGGCCAGTACCCAAGACTACTGTGGGGGCGGACTGTGTTGTACTCGCGTCGCCAGTTCTCGATCAGCACCTTGGCCTCCTCAAGTGTGTAGAAGACCTCCCGATTCAAGAACTCGTCACGAAGCTTGCCGTTGAAGCTCTCGTTGTACCCGTTCTCCCACGGACTCCCCGGCTCGATGAACAGCGTCTCGACCCCAAGACCCTTCAGCCACTCCCGTACCGCTCTCGAGCAGAGCTCCGGCCCGTTGTCCGACCGGATGTGTTCCGGCGCTCCTCGCTCGACGAACAGATCAGCCAGCGTCTCGATCACGTCCTCTGACTTCAGCGCCCGGCCCGGCACGATTGCCAGGCACTCGCGGCTGTACTCGTTGACCACCGTCAGCATCCGCAGGGGCTTCCCGTCGTGAGTTCGGTCGGCCACGAAGTCGTACGCCCACACATGGTCGGTGTACTCCGGGCGCAGGCGCACACACGAGCCGTCGTTGAGCCACAGCCGCCCTCGCTTCGGTTGCTTCTGCGGCACCTTCAGTCCCTCGCGCCGCCAGATCCGCTCCACTCGTTTGTGGTTGACCTCCCACCCCGCGTGCTGAAGAAGAGCGGTGACGCGCCGGTACCCGTACCGTCCGTACCAACTCGCAAGGGAGACAACAGATGCAGTGAGCGCATCTTCGTCGTCCCGTGGCGTTGACGCGTAACGCTGCACCGATCGATGCTGGTCGAGCACCCGACACGCACGCCGCTCCGACACCTGGAGCTTCTCACACACAAGCTGGACGCAGGCGCGGCGGCGTTCGGGGCTCAGAAGTTTCCCCGGGCGGCCTCCTGGAGAATCATCTTGTCCAACGTGAGGTCGGAGATGGCTTTGCGCAGCCGGCCGTTCTCCTTCTCCAGTTCGCGCAACCGCTTCACCTGGGTGACCTTGAGCCCGCCGTACTCCTTGCGCCAGCGGTAGTACGTCACCTCGTGGATCTCGATCGCCTTCGCGACGTCGGCGACCTTGGCGCCTCGGCTCAACAGAACATCGGCCTCACGCAGCTTGGCGATGATCTCCTCTGGTCGGTACCGCTTCCTCGACATCTCTGCCTCCCTTCACTCCGATCCTAGCTCTCAATCCGGACCGTTCTGAAGGGGGCAGGTCACGAAGGGGTGCTTGTTCACTCCTCCTGCCGACCTCGTTCCGGCTCTTCTGCCGTCCTCCCTGACAATGCGATGATCGGCTAGTCGAAGGGGACGTCTCCGTGGCGCGTCCTGTTTTCCCTCTCACTCTCGCGCTTCTCGGAGTCGCCGCGGTCGCTTGCGCGTCGGACGCTGCATCGGAGCCCCCGAAGAGCCGTAACGGAGGAAACGCCACGCGCGGATTTCGAACCGGCGGTCAACCGAGGCTGGTCTTGATGGGGGGGGTGCTGCTTGGAGTAGATCGCGCAGAACTTGCCCGACGGCTCGACGGGGAAAGCATCTACGAACTCGATGTCGACAGGGAGCTTCGCATCGAGGCGTCCAAGCGACGCCTCGATCCGTTCCGCTAGCAGCTTCAGGTTCTCTGTCTCAGGGATGACTCGCACGTGCAGGCGACCGTCCTCTTGCTGCACAACCTGGTAACGCCGCACAGCATACCGATTCGAGTCCACACAGAGAGAGGCAATAGCGATCAGGCTATCCACGCTGCGAGGCGAGATCCGTCGCCCATCCGACGTCCAGAGGTAGTCACCCTCGCGTCCTTCGAGCAGGGACAAGGACGCGCCGCGGTGCCCGCAACTGCAGGCCGTGCCGGACTCGTGCACCAGGGCGGCTCGGTCGCCAAGCTCATAGCGGATGAACGGCATCGTCCAATTGTAGAGGTTAGTCAGTACTACTCGACCGGAGACCCCCGGTGGACAACGCCGCTCGCCTGCGAGGACTTCGACGATGCACGCGTCGGTATTGACATGCATGATCGCCGTGTCCCGGGGACACTGCCAAGCGACATTGCCGACCTCGTCGCAGTTGTAGTAGTCAACAACACTGCATTGAAAGACCTCTCGTAGGCGATCGCGGGTCGCCGCTCGAAGCATCTCACCGCGGGATATGACCAGGCGTGGGGCGACCGTTCCCTTCCGCTCTGCAAGCTCATCGGCGAGGATCTCAATGCAGGATGGGGGGCCGGTGACCACGTCGGGGCATGAGGCGATCACGCGCTCTACTTGTTCGACGACCGGCATAAGCCGGGGAATCCGGACGACCCGGGCAAACCCCAGGCTCTGTGTTGCCCCGCGCCGACTGAGCGCTACCTCCCCTGTTCCGACTTCGACGATAGTGAACGGGAGCGGAAGCGTCGTGTTCTTGCGGATTGCCCTAAGTAGTAGGAGCTTGCGATAGAGGGACTCCCCGGGGCTCATGAAGATGTCGAGAGGCATGCCCGTCGTTCCGCTCGTCTGCACGCGGCGGCATAGGGCGGGATCTGTGTCAGCCCGGAGGTAGTCCGGTCGATTCGTGGACGCAAACGCCCGACGGTCCATGAGCGGGATGCGTTCGATGTCCGCGACTCCCGTGATCGCGCCCGGATGCACGCCCGCCGCACGCATTCGCTCGCGGAAGGTGCGAACGTGCGCGTAGGCGTCGTTCACCAAACGTCGGAGCGCCACATCGATGTCTCGGCTCGTCTTGTTGAGTCTGAATCGCCTCGGATCTCTGCGCCGTCCTCCCATGTCGACTTCGACGCCTCCCGTTCCGTCGGACGTCCCAGCTCACAGTATGCTTGACGCATCACTGTCTGCCTAGCGACCGGCGGCAGAGTCACGGCGAGGCTCATCGCCACAGCCACCAGGGCGCCAGCATGCACTTGAGGCTCTCGTCACTTTCGCCACAGAGACTCGACTAGCCTGGCACGTAGACCGAATACTAGGGGCTTGTCGCACCGATACTCGGCATGTACTCAGGTGACAGAGTTCTAAGATCGTCCTCCACTCCCAAAAGGGAACCCTGAGGAGATCCTCCTTCTCAGGGTTCCCTTTTGGGTGCGGCGGTGAGAAGTCCCACTCCGAGGAAGGAGTTCGCGTCAGCGAACTCCCCAGCGACTGGAGAACCGAAGAGCCACTCCAGTCGCCATCCTCCA
>Ga0315287_10006688_pt1 | contig 11500 bp, 11 predicted proteins | sample YL17G11_0_MG_FD_205037 | JGI IMG/M metagenome (GOLD analysis project Ga0315287, IMG submission 205037) | Sediment microbial communities from Yellowstone Lake, YNP, Wyoming, USA - YL17G11_0 | ecosystem: Environmental > Aquatic > Freshwater > Lake > Sediment | place: USA: Wyoming | collected...
TTGACCTTTTCTCCAGACTTGCCGGAACGAGTCGGGAGCGAAGAATGAGCTATGTCCTCTTTGGGTCATTTAAGAACCTTGGTTTGGCTGCTGCGATCGCGATCGTCCTCTTTAACGAGAGGGCGGCCATTCCAGCGGCGGTCACCATTCCTTTCGAACTTCTCTTCTTCATCTGGTTCAACTATTTCCAAAAAAGGTGGGGTTAGCAACAAATTCTCCAACCTTCTCATTGAAAGCCTCAGGCGACTCAATCATCACCATATGGCCGGCATTGGGAAGGATCCCTAGTCTTGAACCTTTGATTCGACTGTGGATGAATTGTGAATATTTTACAGGCGTCAGTTCATCTTCGTCGCCACAGAGGACAAGTGTCGGAAGATCAATCTTCTCCACCTCATTCATAAGATCAAATCGGTCACAGGCCAGAAAGTCACCATAGAGAACTTCCGGCCGACATCGCATCATGTCGGAGATACCCTTTTCAACCAAATCGGACGAAGTCCTTCGAGAGTAGGCAAAACGGGTAATCGTCCGAACAGTCTCCTCGAAATTATTCATGATCCCATTCAGAATCATTGGGAAAACCTTTAACCTCACCCCGGTTGCTACCAACACGATTCCCTTGATCACCTCTGGGTGTATCAAGGCCAACGTCTGGACAATGGCTCCACCCATGGAATGGCCGACGAGAAAGACCTTTCGGAGACCCAGGACCTTCAGAAAAGCATGGACATCCTCGGCATACTTTCCAATCTCATCTTCCCCCTCTCCTCCTGATTCTCCATGGCCGGGAAGTTCGATGATGATGGGATTGAATCGTTTTTCAAAAAAACCCTTCTGATAACTCCATGTATACTGTCCTCCCCCTGCCCCATGGATGAAGAGGACAACTTCCCTTCCTTCGAGGAGACCATTTCTTCCTATCCAGTAGCTGATCTGTTTTCCCTCGATACGAGCGATTGGCATTGGTTTCTCCCCTCAATGAAATCGAAATAAGATTTGATAGCATCGAACAACGCTTCTTTTTCCTTCAGGCTTGATAACGTTGAACGAAAGGAGGCACTAAAAGGAAGCCCCTTCGTATACCAAGCTAAATGCCTCCGAATCTTTTTCATCGCTCCTTCATCCCCATAATGGTTTCTAAGGAGCGAGAAGTGATGCTCGATTGCCTTCTGCCTTTGGTCAAGGGAAGGACCGATGGCTGGCCCTTCCTCCAAAAAGTCTATATTCTTCGGACTGAAGATCCAGGGGTTCCCCAGAGCACCTCTGCCGATCATGACCCCATCACACCCTGTCTCTTCCACCATCCTCCTTGCTAATAAAGGCGTGGTCACATCTCCATTTCCAACGATAGGGATGTGGACCGCCTTCTTCACCTCTCCGATCAGGTTCCAATCTGCCCGACCACAAAATCCCTGAACTCTTGTTCGTGGGTGAAGAGTGATCGCATCCACACCGCAGTCCTCAGCGATTTTAGAAATCTCAACGGCATTGATGTGCTCATTATCCCATCCGGAACGAATTTTGATCGTAAGAGGGATTTTCACCTCTTTTCTCACCTTTGTGAGTATCCCCTTCACCTTTTCCGGAAACCGCATCAGGTCAGCACCCGCTCCGGTCTCAACGACCTGCTCGGCCGGACAACCCATATTGATGTCAATGACATCGGCCTCCATTGCCTCGGCCATTTTAGCAGCCTCGGCCAAGACCTCTGGCTTCGAGCCAAAGAGTTGAACAGAAATCGGATGCTCATCCTCCTCAATTCTTAGAAACGACGCCCCTTTACGTAACAGTCCTTCTGCACTGACCATCTCCGTGAAAACCAGACCGCATCCATTCTCCTTTGCTAAGCGTCGAAAAGGATAATCTGTATTCCCTGACATCGGTGCCAGCACGAGCGAACTATTTAATTGAAGTTTCCTCAGTCTCATAACAAATTTCGGATTTCGGAATTCAGATTTCGGAATTCTATTCCGCATTCCGCAATCTGCGATCCGCAATTAAATTTACTTCTTAGTCTCTTCCCAGTGTCTTTTAATCGATTGAATCGCCTCATCGATACGGAGGGGGTCTCCAAAATCGAGCCCCTCCTTTTTTAATCCCTTGAAGAGCCTCGTCAGGGTAGGTTCTTCCAGATTAAAACTTTCTAAATCCTTAAATCTTCCAAAAATTTCATCCGGTCTTCCCCGTTCGCTGAGATCCCCATGTCCATGCATGAGGTAAAGAATATCGGTCATTTCTGGCACCAGATCGACTTCGTGGAGTGTTATGATGAAGGTGACCCCTTTTTCTTTGTTCAACTCATTCAGAATCTGGATCAAATCTCTCCTGGACACAGAATCCAATCCTGTGAAAGGCTCATCCAGGATCAGCAGGTCCGGTTCCATAACTAACGCCCCTGCTAAAGCAACCTTTTTCTTTTCACCGCCTGATAAATAATTGACGATCTTTCCCTTAATGGACTCAATATTTAACCTCTCGATCACATCCTTGGCCAGCGCCTCTGCCTTGGCCTGCTCCATGCCATAATTCAGCGGAGCAAAAAGAATATCATCGTAAACCGTTGGGCCGAGGATCTGCTCGTCCACATCCTGCATGACAACCCCGATCCTCTCTCTGATTTTTGAGAATTCCTTCCCGGGATCCACTCCAAAAACCCTCACACTCCCGTCCTTTGGGACAAGCACTCCCAGGAGATGTTTGAGCAGAGTGGTCTTTCCACAGCCGTTCGAGCCCAGGATAGAAACTCTCTCCCCTCGATTCACAATAAAGTCCAGACCACAAATCTGTACCTTGGTCATATCCGGATAGACATGGGTAATACAATCCACTTCGACAATCTTCTCCCGATCCCTCATGGCCCTATTCTCCCCTGTAATGAATTTTGTTTTTAAAACCCCTGAGTACCATCGATTCGTACATTCTTTCGCTGGCATCTATCCCTTTAATGATCAAATGGCCGAACGCATTTGAAATATTGTTCAGACTCCTCCAGGGATGTCTCCACTGAAACCCTCCCCGAAGGTAGAGGGCATGCTGTGTCTCTTCAAGGACGTTGAGCAGGATGAAGATCGATCGGTATGTCAAAAAAAGAGCGGTCACAAAAAGAGAAGGGAGGACTCTTCCCAAGACACGAAAAATGGAGGGATAAGGAGTTGTGGCCAAAAGCAGAACAACCCCAGTAGACCCGCAGAGGACCTTCAGGAAGATGAGAAGAATAAAAAGGATTTGAAACCCTGAAATAAAAATGAAAAGGATGGCAAAGATGAGAGGGTAGAGGGTGAGAGAAAATATTCTCAGTGGAATTCGTGAAATGAAAAAAAAGGTGAGGAGGATCCCATAAAGGAGAATCAGTCCAGAAAGGTTCCTCAGCGTGACGATGCCTAATAAAACGAGGGCCATCCCGATGATTTTTAGCTTGGGCGAGAGATGATGAAGCCAGCTCTTTCCCTCAGCAGCCAAATAATCCAAATACGAAAGTTGAATCATAAGGATTTTCCTCTTAAACTTTATGACAGATTCATCGCCTACGAACGATGAAAATGGTTATTGAGTTAAGGCAAGGATGCCTGTTTAGGTTAGGGCAAGTGGTTAAGGCTAATAATTTTTAAGACTAACGACCTAACCCATCGACCAAACGGGCGTCTTAACCGTACCCCTTACACCAGAGACTCTTATTTTCTATCCAATCTTAATAAATCCGGTCGCAATCGGTGGATGTACCGAGCGATCAATGTGGTGATCACCCCTTCCATCATCCATCCAATGAAACCCAATGGAAGGACGATGGCTATAAATCGTTTCAAATTAACCTTATTCTCAGCTACCCCCTCTTGATGTTGATCATCCTTCTCCTTTGAAAGATGAAATTCGATGATCCCTTTCCTTTCCTGGTGGATCAGCTCTTCATAATGGGACGCCCCTAAACTGACCACCCCGATCATCGAAAGAGTTGAGCAGAAAAGGGCCAGAAAGGTGGCCAGAAAGATTGCAGGGGTTAATCTTCTCAACAGACTCCAGAAGAGGCGAAAAAGAAAATATCCCAGTATCCCTTCGATCGATAGAACAAGCGTGTTGAGTCCGATGACCGTAATCCCACCATGCCCGAATAACCCCAGAATCACATTAACCACAAAGGTAGCCAGAAAGATGAGAGAGGGTCCCAATAAAATCCCAGAAATGACCGTCAGGTTGACATGATAAGCGATGGGAACGATCTCGACGGAAGCGCCAAGGACCATTGCGGCGGCCATCATTCCAAGTAAGGGAAGGCGTCTGGCTAAATCCTCCTTCTTAATAAACCGAAAAAGAATTACTCCGACCAGAATGGCAATGAAGAATCCCGAAACCCAGAGCCAAACGGGCAAAACCCCATCCGGGAGATGAATGTGAGACATAGACTTCTCCTCTCAATCAAATTTCACCCCCACCCTTGCCCTCCCCCATCAAGGGGGAGGGATTCACCATGGATTTTCTGCACCCTCATGCAGTCCATTAACTTATCTCCCCTCCTCTTGCGGGAGGGGATGCACCCTGTTAGATAGAACATTTTTGACTAGGAAGGCCAAACAGAGCACCTTATCTAACAGGGTAAAGGGGAGGGGGATAGTAATCGCTCAAGTTAGATCCAAGTTTACCTTTGACACTCTTTGCAAAGCCCATAAAAACTCAATTGATGATCGGTGACCTGATAACCTGTGGACTCCATCACCTTCTTGGACCATTTAGAGATATCACAAAAGTCCAATTCGACCACATGACCGCATGTTTTACAGACGATATGGTGATGGTGATTCTCCAACTCACAGAGTTTATATTTCATATTTGACCCATTAATGATTTTGAAGACCATTCCCAGGGATTCGAAAAGATCAAGAGATCGATAGATGGAAGTGAGCCCAATCCTTTTCTTTTTTTAAAGAAGGCCTTGGTAAAGTTCTTGCGGGCTCAATGGCCTGGTAGCATTGAAAAGTTCTTGATAGACAAGAAGCCTGGGATGGCTCATACGGACCTTCTTCTCTCTGAAAAAGTTTTTAAAAAGCCCTTTACTCATAGAAAGTTAAGAAGAGAATGAAAATATTTTCATTAAGAATAAATGGTTCCTTTCCTTCTTGTCAAGACACCCTGTTGCCCTTAAAGGTTTTTGATTAATAAATTTACAAACAATACTCATTTTGATATAAATTTTCTATCATTCATTACAATAATTCAAAATATCATGCAGAAGCATCGGGGCTTGCCCTTGACATTTGACAAATCAAGAATTCATTCGGTCTGACAACTTGCTTAAGGTGACCGTTTACAGCTTCGCTGTTGGCGTAGCTTAGCTCAGCGTTCGCTCTTTTGTAATTATGAGATCGCTTGTAATAGGTATTTATTTTGAACTATATTTTTATTCATTAATACTTTTTAGGGAGTACGATGGAATCAAATAAAACAATTCGTATTTTTGATGGTGCCACTGCAATTGTCACCGGTGGAGCATCAGGAATTGGTCGAGCCCTTACCGAGGAATTGGCAAAGCGTGGCTCCGAGGTGGTATTGGCTGATCTTCAGATCGAATTAGCAGAAGAAGTCGCCTCAAAAATCCATGTTTCCGGTGGCAAAGCAAAGGCAGTGAAAATAGATGTGACCAATTTCCCTGCGATGGAACAGCTTGTCCAAGAAACCGTTAAGCGTACGGGTCGGTTAGACTATATGTTCAACAATGCGGGAATTGCAATTGGTGGCAACGTCAATAACTACGGTATCGAAGATTGGAATCAAATTGTAGATGTCAATCTCCGTGGCGTGATAAATGGAATTCAAGCAGCTTACAAGATTATGATGGAGCAAGGATTCGGACACATCATCAATACTGCCTCAATGGCTGGGCTTATGTCCTCTCCAGGAGCGGTAGCCTATGCGACAACCAAGCACGCAGTGGTAGGTCTTTCAAAATCGATGCGGGCCGAGGCCGCACAGATAGGAGTCCGCATTAGTGTCCTATGCCCTGGGGTTGTTCGTACACCTATTTTAGAAGGAGGAGGGAAATATGGCAAAATGCTTATAGACATCCCACCTGAACAACTACGTCGTATGTGGGAAAGACTCAGGCCTATGTCCCCAAATATATTTGCAGAAAAGGTGCTAAATTCAGTTGCGAAAAATAAGGCAATCATTATTGTACCATCATGGTGGAAGTTGTTCTGGTGGATAAACCGTCTATCTCCTTCACTTGGAATATTCCTTGCTCAAAAGCGTTTTCAAAAAGTGCAAAAGGAGCTGGGTATAGTACAAAAGGGCTAACCAAAATATTTGAAATTTCCCAAATATTTTCCCTCTCCCTTTGGAGACTGTGTCGTAATCATGAGGGAGGGTAGATACCAGCGGAACAGGCAGTCAGGCTTCTCAACTTTAGAATGCGGTCGTTTAAAATTATGGGTAATTGGCCTTCTTAGAAAGGGATTCTTATTCATGGGTTTGGAGCCCCGAAGCTGAGCAATGAAAGGTTTCCGCTCTAAAGCTTCGTCACCCGACCGCCTGTTCCGTCTTGCAACGGGAATAGTTTCTCGTTCATTATGACACAGTCTCTTGATGGGGGAGGGAGAGGATGGGGGTGGACAAGAAGGAATTTGGTCCCCCTCCCCTTCCTCCCCTCCCGCCAGGGGAGGGGAGGTTTTTGGGGGTCATCAAAGATGTTAGAGATAAATTCTCAGACTTCAATGTGTAAGAATCTACGCCTCGTCCGGGACTTCGCCCGGAAGAGGTGGCCCCTTCGGGGCAATTGTTTTCCAGGTAGCCGCAACCTTCAGGTTGCGTTTCGGAGTACGTTCTAATCCCGAGCCACATGCGCAGGCTAAAGCCTGCGACTACCAATTGGCCGTTAATAAATATCGACAATTTTTTGTCGATGTTGATTTACTAAGCGCCTAACCATTCACTGAGGTTGATAGTTTAATAATTTTGGTATTAGCCCGCGGAAATTGGGGTAATCCCTTAAATCAATTCAAGGAGGTTATTAATGGTAAAGATTGGCATTATTGGCGGTTCAGGACTGGATGATCCAAACTTATTGAGAGATGCGGAGGAACTTCATATGACCACTCCCTTTGGAGAGCCGAGTTCTCCATTAACGGTTGGCTCGATAGAGGGAAGAGAGGTTGTAATATTGGCACGACATGGAAGGCAACATACCATCCCACCCACTCAGGTGAATTACAGAGCTAATATCCATGCGCTGAAAAGTCAGAGCTGTACACATATTTTGGCAACAGCGGCCTGCGGTTCTCTGAGAGAAGAGATTAAACGGGGAGATTTTTTGATTCTCGATCAATTTATCGATTTCACGCGATTCAGACCGATTACCTTCTTTGAAACCTTTCCTCCAGGAGCGGAAAATGCGAAACACACTCCAATGGCCGATCCTTTTTCCGAACTGTTGCGACAGAAACTCATTGCAACAGCAAAGCAGTTGGGGCTGAGTTTTCATGAAAGAGGGACGGTGATTACCATTGAGGGGCCCCGGTTTTCGACACGGGCTGAATCACATATGTTTCGAATATGGGGGGCAGATGTCGTCAATATGTCCTTGGCTCCTGAAGTCATCCTCGCAAATGAGGCGGGGATCCCTTATGCCGCAGTCGCTATATCAACCGATTATGATTGCTGGAAGACTGACGAAGCCCCAGTCGAATGGTCTGAGGTGTTAAGAATTTTTGAGATTAATGTCAGAAGCGTCAAAAAACTCCTTTGGGGGACAATCCAAGCACTCTAAGTGGACGAGGCTATCGAAAAACAAAAGAAACGGAGACAGCACAAGAAATAGTAAATAAATATAACCTAATTTGAGCAATTCTTTTGACCAAAATGAAGAAAAACATTGAGCTAAAATCCTTTTAAATCACATCAGGTATCCACCTAATGAGTGAGATAGAACCATGTCATTCCTGTGAAAACAGGAATCCAGGTTCTTGGCTTTATTTCTGGATTCCCGCTTCTGCGGAGATTTTATTGAGGGTGATCATTTTACAATTGGTCCGTTTCCATTCGATCAATCGAGATGAAGTCCTCAGAAATAAGGGCAACCCTTCATGACGGAGCGTCACCTGCGAACAATGAAAATTGATTCCCATCTATCCCCCCCCTTCGATGGGGGAGGGTCAGGGTGGGGGTGGACCTCCAAACCATATCCCCCTCACCTCAATCCTCTCCCTCCGAGGGGAGAGGAGGTATTTTGTGGTGTTACTTTCTAGGAGGTGTCAAATTAAAAATGGCGGTTCTTCATAGATGAGCATGTTCAATATTCCCATAAATAGACTACATTTTATTGTATGCATCAAAAGGGCGAATCGGAAAAACCGCCATAATTTATATGACACAAATCTCCTTGTATCAATAAGAAATCTAAAAATCACAGTTACTTACAATCGTGACAACCAATTGATATGTACAACAAATTACCCCGTTAAAATCTCTGCTTCTGCGGGAATGACAATCTTCAATGCTTCAAACATAGAATCGCTCAATTTAGGTTTAGACGGACAAAAGTAAACCATGAAATGGTGTGTTGTTATCTTAACGTTCCTTTTCGTTGCACCGAAAGTCTTGGCGGGTGATTATCGACTGACTGTGGCGTAATCTGATCCCAATCTATTCCAATATCTTCTTTAACTCTTTCTCATCCCTAACTGGAGGCAGGCAGGTGAAATTTTTACAGACAAAGGTCGTTGGAACTTCTGTGACTCCTTTCTCCATTAGAAATGGAAACCAATTCCCTCCGATCGGTTCTTGAGGATCTTTTAGGCTCAGAATTTTGTTGGGGAGGTAGGCGAGGTAAATCTCTCGGAGCATGGATTTTGTCCTGAAATCGTTCTTTGAACCAATGATCCCGATTTCCTCCGGGCTCAAGAAGAAGGAGAAGCCGGATAGCATATGGCTGAATCCAGAAGGATGTTCTGAAAGAAAGTTATAAAAAAGGTGAAGTATCTGCTCGGCCTTTTCCTTTAGAGATTCCTGTCCAGTCAGATAGCCGAGCCTGATCAGATTGAATACCGCTACCGAATTGGATGAAGGAGTGGCATTATCGTAAGGGTTTTTTGATCGAGCAATCAAAGTCTCGTTCGCCTTTCCCGTGAAGAAAAAACCTCCCTCTCTCTCATCCCAGAATTGGTCAATCATCCTCTGGTTAAGTTCATCTGCTTCCTTGAGCCATCGGATCTCAAAGGTGGCTTCATGAAGATCGATGAGGGCTTGGATGAAAAAGGCATAGTCTTCTGAATACCCCTTCACCTGGCATTTCCCTTTATTGAATACCCTCATCAAATGATCATCTTTCCTCATCTCCTGAAGGATGAAACGCGCTGCCTCTTCGGCCCCTTTAAGATACTGCTCATTCCTAGTGACTTTAAACCCATCAACAAAACTGGAGATCATCAAACCATTCCATGAGGTCAGGATCTTCTCATCCCGGCGGGGTTTGACCCTCTTCTCCCTTTCGGCAAAAAGTTTCTTTCGCCCCTCCTCCAACAGTTTTTCTAAGCCTTTCACAGGAATCCCGTATAATTCAGAAACCTTTTCTAAGGGGGAAACAATATTGAGAACGCTCGATCCTCCCTCAAAATTTCCATTGGGGGTTACTCCGTAATAGGCACAGAAAGGAGTCCCTTTCTCCTTTCCCAATACCTCCTTAATCTGATCTCTCGACCAGACATAAAATTTTCCTTCCTCGCCTTCGCTATCCGCATCCTGGGTGGAGTAGAAAACTCCGTCCGGGCTTCTCATGTCTCGAAGAACATAGTTAAGGATGTCCTCGCCAACACGGCGATACCTCTCATTTTGGGTCGCCTGATAGGCCTCAAAGTAGGTTCGAGAAAGAAGGGCATGGTCATAGAGCATCTTCTCAAAATGGGGAATGAGCCATCGTTCATCCACGGAATAGCGATGGAAACCTCCACCTAAATGGTCGTAGATTCCGCCATTGGATATCTTCTCCAATGTTACTTCAACTATCTTCAATGCCTCTTTTGCACCGGTCCTTTTCCAATACCTTAGAAGGAAAGAGAGGGCCATGCTGCTTGGAAATTTAGGGGCTCCCCCAAATCCTCCATACGTTGAATCAAACTGTGTCTCAAAGTAATTAATAGCCTTTGACAGGATTTTCTCATCCATGGTCTCTTGCGAGGCAGTAATCGATACAATCTGATGGAGGGCATCTCTCACCTGTGCTTCCATCTTCCTCACTTCCTCTCGCCGGGACCGGTAGTAGTCAGAAACGACAACCAATATTTTGGGAAACCCCGGCATCCCTCCCTTGTCCTCAGGAGGAAAATAGGTTCCCGCATGAAATGGAATGAGGTCAGGAGTTAAAAAGACGGTCATCGGCCATCCACCCGACCCTGTCATTACCTGAACGGCATTCATATAAATTTCATCAAGATCCGGTCGCTCTTCCCGATCGACCTTAATATTGACGAAGCGTTCGTTCATGATCTGAGCGATCGTCTCGTTCTCGAAGGACTCTCTTTCCATTACATGGCACCAGTGGCAGGACGAGTAGCCAATGCTGAGGAGGATGGGTTTGTCTTCATTTTTGGACTGGCTCAGAGCCTCCTCACCCCACGGATACCAATCCACCGGATTGTGCGCATGCTGCAAAAGGTAAGGACTGGTTTCATGAATCAACCGATTCGTATATTTGGGCTCCATCTTCTCTCCTTTTGATTCCTTTATAGTATTTATAATCATTCGAATGACGAATAACAAGGAATTAGTTATATCACTGGGGACCTTATCACAAGACCCTTTCCCTATGCCTTTAAGAAAAACAAGTTGTCTTTAATAGGGAAGAGATTTGGGAAAAACGGGGCAAGCAATTTCTCAAAAAATTGGCCTACAAAATTCCTCTCATGGGAATATGCAGGCCAGATGATCATTTAAATTTTTCGACCTATTAAGTGCACCGAACTAAGAAGATAGGCTTTGGTGAATGGCGGAGCAGCTTTTCTGCCACGCTCCCAAGGAGAAAGCGTTTGATCCCGCTACGACCGTGCGTTGACATGGCAATTAAACTGACATCTTTTTGAGCAGCGTGATCTAAGATCTCCTCTGCGTCATCCCCATATCGGACATGGCTATCCACTTTAAATCCCTTGGCTTTAAGCCGTTCCTCTAACCCACGAAGGTACTCTTCTGCTTCCCGGACGACCTTCACCTCAGCCTCAGTCGGATCCACACCCGGGAAAGTGTGCGCATACACAACGCGCAAAAGGGAAATGCTAGCCTTGAAGTCAGTGGCAAGCTTCTCAACTGTAGGAAGGATGTTTTCTGCACACTCTGACCCATCTAAAGGTACAAGAATCTTTTCGTATTTTTCCATGGGCCTTCCCCCCTCTTAGACAAATTTTTGTAAAAAATTATATTTCACTTGTCCAACGTGGATCAACAAAAAACTGTTGGGCCATCGCTATTCAGCCTGGTTGATGGCTGACAATCGCCAGGGGTTGTTCCCCACCGACCGAGT
>Ga0315287_10006689_pt1 | contig 11500 bp, 9 predicted proteins | sample YL17G11_0_MG_FD_205037 | JGI IMG/M metagenome (GOLD analysis project Ga0315287, IMG submission 205037) | Sediment microbial communities from Yellowstone Lake, YNP, Wyoming, USA - YL17G11_0 | ecosystem: Environmental > Aquatic > Freshwater > Lake > Sediment | place: USA: Wyoming | collected...
ATCAGGAGCACTCGATCCCGTCGATGCGGCGCGACTTGCGCGGGTCGCCTCCGGTCCGGCGTCCGGGCCCGCACCCGAGAGCGATGATCCGCTGGCGATGTACGCGCTCGCGCAATGGGCGCGGCGCTCGGGAGACCTCGCCGAGGCAGACGCGCGCCTCACGGCGCTTTTGACACGGAAAAGCGACGATCCGGTCGTGCTCGCGAGCGCCGCGAGCGCAAAGATCGCGCTCGGCGTTCCGAAGGAGGCGGTCGAGCTCTATCGCCGCGCAATTGCCGCAGAGCCGACGGCGCTGCTTTGGTTCAATCTGTCGCAGGCGCACGGAAGTGCGATCGACGTCGAGCAGCACGCACGCGCGCTCGCCGCCGCGCAGTCACTCGATCCGGACGCGGTGAGCGAACTGACGGCTCGCCTGGGCAGCTCTCGCGGCGCCTTCGTCGCCGACGTGCCGATGCCTCTCGAGCGGCTGCGCGACCGGCTTGCGACCCGCGACGCGAGTGCAGCAGCGGATCAGCTGCGCACTCCACTCGCGCCCGGTTGGCTGGGACGGTCGTCGTGGCTCGCCGCGCTCGCCTTCGCGGCGGCTGCCGCGCTCGGCACAGCGCTCGCCCGCGGATTCGAAGCGTCGACGATCTGCCTCGATTGCGGCACGCGCTTGTGTCGCCGCTGCGGAACCGCTGGCGAAACGCATCGCGGCGGATTCGCCGCGGAGTCGCGTTGCGAGACCTGCCGCTCCCGCCGTGTCGAGATGCGCGCCGCAGCGGGCTGGGAGCCGCGACCGGGCGGAGCGCGTGCGCGACGGGTGCGCGCGGCGAACACGCTCGGCGCGTTGTTCCCCGGTCTCGCGGGTCGCTCGGCAGGGCGGCCGGCGTTCGGACTGATCGCCGCGCTCTGTATGGCCGGCGGGCTGGCCTTTGGCCTGGGCGCGGATGCGGTCGTACCTGATCCGGCCCGTGTCGGCACTGCGGGTGCGATCACCTTCGGCCTCGCGACGGTATTCTGTGTGATGCTCTACGCGGCGATCGTGCTCTTGTCCGTGCGGCTCGAGCGGCGGAGCCGCGCATGACGATCGCGTTGCACGGCAATCTGCGCGACTTCGGCATGGGCGAGGTGTTCCAGCTGATCGGTCAGCAGCGCAAGACCGGCGTGCTCGAGGTGCGTGGCCAGAAGGGCGAAGTGACGCTGCGCTTCGATGCGGGCGGCGTCGTATCCGCGGCGCCCGGCGGGACGCGTGTCGACGAGGCGCTGGTGGAAATGATCGTGCGCTGCGGACTGGTTCCGCGTGACCGCCTCGCCGCGATCGAGGCGCAGCACGAAGCATCACTGCCGATTGCGCAGCACCTCGTCGAGGAAGGATTGCTGGGCGCGGAGTCGCTGCGCGAAGTCGAGGATCTGCTCACGCGCGAGACGATCTTCGAGCTGCTGCGGTGGGTGGACGGCTCGTTTCGCTTCGTCGCCCAGCCCGTTCTGCACGATCGACCGGCCGAGTCGTTGCTCGGCGCCGAGCAGGTCTTGATGGACGGCCTGCGCATGGTCGACGAATGGCACGCCTTCACGAACGAGGCGCCGGCCGAGACGGTCGTGTTCCGGCGCCGCGGCAGTATCGAGGAGTACCGCCACTCGCCGGCCGGTCGCGCGATGGCTTCGCCGGTCGAGGCCGAGCGCATCTTCCTGTTGGTCGACGGTCGTGCCAGTGTGCGGCGGGTGATCGATCTGTCCCGCCTCGGCAGCTTCGGCGCGATGCGGATCCTCGTGCAACTCGCGCACGCAGGGTGGATCGAGCCGGTGCAGGCACGCAGCGCCGCCGAGATCCGCACGACGGAACCCGATCCGAGTTCGGCGATGCGTCGCTGGGTCGCGATGCTGGCGCCGTTTGCGTTGCTCGCCGGGATCGCGGCCATCGGCCTCGCTCGCGCGGGACCTGACCGCGATGGCTTCGACGTCGGCGGTGATGCGTTGGAAGGCGCGCGCACGCGCGTCGCGACGCAGAATGCCCGAGCGATGGTCCTCGCCTATCGCGCCGCAGAAGGTCGCTGGCCCGATGGGCTCGAGAGCGTCGCGAAATGGGCCGAGGAGGGTGCCGCTGCGTTGACGCCCGCGGAACGCGGCGTCTACTATGTCGGCGCAAGCAGCGAGGGTCCGATCGTCCTCGCGCCCGACCGCTCGCCTCGCATCGACGCCGAACCCCGCAGGCCATCGAATCGCTGAACTCGCATCGGGAGATGTCCCTGGCCGACTCCAAGCCGCTGCAGCACGCCGAGACCCGATCCGACGCTCCGAGCGATGCCAGTACCCGGCAGACCCTGATCTTCGACGACAACCGGATGGCCGCCGAGCTCTATGGCGACGGCGAGCGCACGCTGCGCATTCTCGAGCAGGAGCTGCGCATCGACGTCCGCGCACGTGGCAACGAGGTGCGTCTGATCGGTGACGCCGTGCGGGTTGCGGCGGGCCGCAAGGTGCTCGAAGAGTTGTACGGCCGGCTGCGCGCCGGCCATCCGTTCCACGCGCGCGACGTAGCGTCGATCGCGCGCCTCGCCTCAGGCCGCCCCGACGTCGAGCTGCACGATGTCTACGAGGACGTTCTCGGCGACACCGGAACGCGACGTCGCGTGCTGGCGAAGAACCTGTCGCAGCGCCGCTATGTCGAGCTGATTCGCGACCACGACATGGTGTTCGCGATCGGTCCGGCCGGCACGGGAAAGACGTATCTGGCGATGGCGTGCGCAGTCGCGGCGCTGAATCGCCGCGAGGTGTCGCGCGTGATTCTCGCGCGACCCGCGGTGGAAGCGGGCGAGCGACTCGGTTTCCTGCCGGGCACGCTGGCCGAGAAGGTGAATCCCTACCTGCGACCCCTCTACGACGCGCTCCACGACATGATGCCGTTCGACAAAGCGGAGCAGCTGATCGAACGCGGCGTGATCGAGGTCGCGCCGCTCGCGTTCATGCGGGGCCGCACGCTGAACGACTCGTTCGTGATCCTCGACGAGGCGCAGAACACGACCAGTGAGCAGATGAAGATGTTCCTCACCCGGCTCGGCTTCGACTCGAAGGCAGTCGTGACGGGAGACACCACGCAGATCGACCTGCCGCCCGAGAAGATCAGCGGACTGGTCGAGGCGTCCCACGTGCTCGCGGACGTCGAAGGCATCGGCTTCATGCGCTTCACCGAGGCGGACGTGGTTCGCCACCCGTTGGTGCAGAGCATCATCCGCGCCTACGATCGAGCGAGCGCCAACCGTCCCGAAGAGCGATGACGCTGCGGCTCTCGGGCCCGCCGCGCGGGCTCGTGGCGGCACGCTTCGATCGTCCGCTGCTGGCGCGCCGCGCGCGTCGCGTATTGCGCGCGCTGGCGCAGGCGGGCGCCGAGCTGTCGCTCGCGCTCGTCGATGACGTCGCGATGGCGGAGCTGAACGAGCGCCACCGCGGCAAGCGAGGCGCCACGGACGTGCTCTCGTTCTCGCTGCTCGAGGGCGCCCACAGCGAGTATCGCGGCGCGCTGCTCGGTGACGTCGTGATCGACGTCGAACAGGCCGCGCGCCAGGCGCGTCGCGCGCGCCGCGCGCTCGATGACGAACTCGCGAAGCTGATGATCCACGGGGTGTTGCATCTGCTGGGTCACGACCACGAAGAGACCGACGCGGCGCGCCGCATGCGCACCGAAGAGCGACGCCTCTGGCAGGCAGCCCGCGCATGACGGGACGCCGTCGCGCGGCCCTTCTCGGCGCGTTCGCCATCGTGTTCTTGTTGGCGTTCCCGCAGCGCTTCGGGGACTTCCGCTTCGATCTCGGCTTCGGCGCGGCCTGGCTCGCACCGGCGCTGCTGATTCTCGGCTTGCGCGGACTCGCGCCGCGCGCGGCGGCCAGATGGGCGTTCTTCGCCGGTCTCGCCGCGCACGCGCTGGTGTTCCATTGGATCTACGTCGCGACGGTTCACTATGGCGATGCGCCGGTGCTGGTCGGCGTTCTCGTTCCGGTCGCGCTCGCGCTCTATCCGGCGCTGTTCTTCGCGGTGTTCGGGGCCGCATGGAGTGGGTTCGGCGCGGCGGGCCTGGCATCGCCGTTCGTCGCGGCGGCGCTGTGGGTCTCGCTCGAATGGGCGCGCACGTTCGTGCTGACGGGCTTTCCCTGGGCGCTGATCGGCTACGCGCAGCACCAGAACGCGTCGCTGCTCGGACTCGCGCCGTGGGCCGGCGTGTGGGGACTCAGCTTTGCGACGGTGCTGGGCAGCGCCGCACTCGCCGCTCTCGCGAGCGGCGATCGGCGCCGGCGCGAGCCGATCGCCGCGCTCGGGGTCGTCGCGATGCTGCACGCGGCTGGCACGCTCGATGGCGTTCTCGACGTGGCGGCGCCCACCGGCAGCGTTCGCGTTGCCACCATCCAGGGCAACATCGATCAGGCCGTGAAATGGAGCCCCGCGTGGGCCGAGCGCACGCTCGCGGACTACGAAGCGCTGACCCGCAAGGCCGCGGCGCAGGGCGCGCAGCTGGTGCTGTGGCCCGAGACTGCCGTGCCTGGCTCACCGGACTGGAACGACGAACTCGCGCTGCGACTCGGTGCGCTCGCGCGTGAAACGGACACGACGCTGGTCGTCGGGGCGGTCGGCGCCGAGCGGATCGCCGAGGGTGGTGCGCGCTACTACGACAGCGCTTTCGTCATTGCGCCGGACGGGCGCATCGTCGATCGCTACGACAAGACCCATCTCGTGCCATTTGGCGAGTACGTCCCCATGCGCGATCTGCTCGGCCGCTTCGTGTCGGCGATCGCACGCGGCGCCGCGACCACCGACGTGTCGCCGGGTCGCACGCCGCGCACCCTCGCGATCCCGCTGCCGGGCGGTGCGACGCTCACGGCCGGCGTACCGATCTGCTATGAACTGCTCTTTCCGAACCTGGTGGGTCGATTCGTGGGGGATGGAGGCCAGGTGCTCCTCGCGATCACGAACGATGCCTGGTATGGGCGCACCGGGGCGCCTTATCAGTTCCTGGTCATGACGGCGGTTCGTTCGGCTGAGAACCGGGTTTGGACGGCACGGGCCGCCAACACCGGCGTGTCGGCCTTGATCGACGACCGCGGTCGCGTGCGGATGCAAACGGAACTCTTCGAACAGACGCTGCTCGTCGCCGACCTCCCGCTGCGCACGGGCGCTTCGTTCTATGCGCGGCACGGCGACTGGTTGCCGCTCGCGGCTTCGGTGGGCGTCGCAGCGCTGGCCGTTGTCGGTCGCGTGCGGCGGAGCTGAACGATGGGCGAGCAATCCCAGACCGATCCCTTCCTGTCCGCGGAGCTGGCCGAACGGTTGCGCTGCCTGCGCGATCGCCTCGGTGAGCTCCGGGGGCGTCTTTGACGTCGCCGGACTGCGCGCCAGGCTGAACGAGCTGGAAGCCGACAGCGCTGCGCCGGATCTGTGGAACGATCGCGAGCGCGCCGAGCGGATCTTGCGCGAGAAGGGCGGCATCGAGCGTCAGCTCGGGCTCTTCGACGCGGCTGCCACGCAGCTCGACGATGCGGCCGTGCTGATCGAACTCGGGCAACAGGAAGGCGACGCCGGCACCCTGCGCGAGGGCGGCGAGAAGCTCGACGCGGTGCAAACGGAGCTGGACGCCGCGGAGCTGCGGCTGCTGCTCGGCGGCGAGCACGACCGCGGCAATGCGATCGTCTCGATCAACTCCGGGGCCGGCGGCACTGACGCCTGCGACTGGGCCGAGATGATGCTGCGGATGTACCTGCGCTGGGCCGAGGCGCACGGGATGAAAGTCGAGGAACTCGACCACCAGGACGGCGAGGAGGCCGGCCTGCGCGGCAGCACGCTGCTGATCTCGGGCGACTACGCCTACGGTCACCTGAAGACGGAGGAGGGCGTGCACCGCCTGGTGCGGATCTCGCCGTTCGACGCGCAGCATCGCCGGCACACCGCCTTTGCGAGCGTCTCGGTGTTGCCTGAACTCGACGACGCGGCCGAGGTGGAGATCGACGAAGAAAAGGATCTGCGCATCGACACCTACCGTGCGGGCGGCAAGGGCGGCCAGCACGTCAACAAGACCGACTCGGCGGTGCGCATCACGCACATCCCGAGCGGCATCGTCGTGCAGTGTCAGAACGAGCGCTCGCAGCACAAGAACAAATCGTTTGCGATGAAGGTGTTGCGGGCACGGCTCTGGGAGCGAGCGCGGCTCGAACACGAGGCGAAGATGGCGTCGCTGGCCGGCGAAAAGAAGGAAATCGGCTTCGGCTCGCAGATCCGCTCCTACACGCTGCACCCGTCGCAGCGCGTGAAGGATCACCGGACCGATCTCGAGATCGGCAATGCGATGGCCGTGCTCGACGGCGATCTCGATCGCTTCATGCGCGCACTCCTGTTGCAGCGGGCGGCACGGGCCAGCGGAGGAACGTCGTGAGCGAGAGTGAGCGAAAGGCGCGCGCCGAGCGATTGGCGGCGCTGCGTTCCGCCGGGCTCGATCCGTATCCGGCGCGAGTCGGACCGCTGCTGCGGCTCGCCGCGCTGCGCCGGCGCCACGACGCCGACGATGAAGCGGCGCTCGAAACCGCCGCGGTGGAGGTTGCGGTCGCGGGTCGCGTGCTGGCGATCCGCTCGTTCGGCAAGCTGGTCTTCATGACGCTCGTCGAGGACGGCGTGTCGCTGCAGGCGAGCTTCCGCAAGCCGGAGCTTTCGGCTGCTGCGCTGGCGCTGCTGCCGCTCGTCGACGTCGGCGACTTCGTGCGCGCCGAGGGCGTGCTGTGGCGCACGCGCACCGGCGAGCTGACGGTGGGCGCACGCGCGCTCGCCGTCGTTGCCAAGTGTCTGCACCCGCTGCCCGAGAAGTGGCACGGACTCGTCGACGTCGAGGCGCGCTATCGTCAGCGCTACCTCGACCTGCTCACCAACCCGGAAGCGCGCCGCGCTGCGGTGACGCGATCCCGCGCGATCACTGCGCTGCGCGGATTCCTCGACGGTCGCGATTTCCTCGAGGTGGAAACGCCCGTGCTGCAACCGCTCTACGGCGGCGCGTCGGCGCGTCCATTCGTCACGCACTACGACGCCTACGACCAGCAGGTCTATCTGCGCATTTCGGACGAGTTGTACCTGAAGCGACTCGTGATCGGTGGGTTCGATCGCGTCTACGAGGTCGGCCACAACTTTCGCAACGAGGGCGTGTCGCGCAAACACAACCCCGAGTTCACGATGATGGAGTGCTACCAGGCCTACGCCGACTACCGCGACATGATGGAGCTGGTGCAGGCCCTGCTGCAGCACGTCGTCGTCGCGGTGACGGGCGGGACGCGCGTCACGCATCGCGAGCAGCCGATCGAATTCGGCGGGGATTGGCCGCGCCTCGCGATCCGCGACGGCATCCTCGAGCGCTGCGGCGTGGACGTGCTCGCCGCCGCCGACTTCGCGACGCTGCGCGCGCTCGTACTCGCCAAGGGCCTCGACACCGGCGACGCGCGGACCTGGGGTCAACTCGTCGATCACCTGTTCAGCGAGCATGTCGAGCCCACGCTCGTGCAGCCGACCTTCGTGACGGACTACCCGGTCGAGTTGTCGCCGCTCGCGAAGCGCAGCACCGCGGATCCGCGTCTGGTCGAGCGCTTCGAGCTCTTCGTCGGCGGCATGGAGTTGGCGAATGCGTTCAGCGAACTGAACGATCCCGAGGACCAGCGCGGCCGCTTCGAGGAGCAGCGCGTCGCGAGAGCCGCCGGCGACGAAGAGGCGCAGCCGCTCGACGAGGATTTCCTGCTCGCGATGGAACACGGCATGCCCCCGACGGGCGGCCTCGGCGTGGGCATCGACCGCGTGGTGATGCTGCTCTGCGACGCCGCGCACCTCCGGGAAGTGCTGCTGTTCCCGTACATGCGCGCCGGCACGGAGTCCTGATCACGATGGCGGAGCTTGCGGCGCGGATCTGGGAAGTAGCGGCAGCCACCGGCGGCGCGTTGGCGTTGGCGTTCATCGTGTTGCTCGTCGCGGGACTGGTGCTGCTCGCGGCGATGTTCATCGGTGCCGCCGTCGTGGTGCTCGAACGCTTCGCGAGGCAGGTGCGGCGGCCGCGCAGCGTGCTGCTCGCGATGGCGCTCGTCGCGGGTGCGCTCACCTTCGTCGCGATCGACCTCGAAGTGCCGGGCGTATTCGAACACGGCGCGGGGCTCTTGCGCGCGTTGCCGCTCGCGCTCGGCTCCGCATTCGCATTGGTGGCGATCGCGACGGCGGCAGCCAGTCTTGCGCTGCGCACGTTGTCGCGGCGCGCGCTTGCGCGGCTCGGGCTGGTCGTGCTCGCGCTCGGCGTCGCGCTCGCGGCAGGTGCACCGCCGATCGGGTCGCTCGATCTCCACGCGCGCAGCGCGCTCGGTGACGCCGGCCGCGCGCTGCTCGCGCTGCTCGGTGCTCTCGTGCTGCTCGGCATCGCGCCGCTCGCGCTCGCGGGCTTCCTCGATCTACGCGGCAGCGCCGAGTGGTTCATCGCGTCGCGCTATCTGATCGCGAAGCGGCGCCAGACCTTCATCTCGGTGATCACCGGAATCTGCGTCGCCGGCGTCGCAGCGGGCGTGTGGCTGATCATCACGGTGCTCTCGGTGATGAACGGCTTCGAGCGCACGTGGCGCGAGGAGATCATCGGCAATCGCGCGCACTTCACCGTCCAGAGCGGGATCGGCCCGTTCGGGGACTATCCCGCGTTGCTCGAGCGCGTGCTGGCGCAGCCGGATGTCGTCGCCGGCTCGCCGTTCGTGCGGGCGGAGGGAATGGTGCGCGGCAATGGCGGCGAGATCGTCGGCGTGCGCTTGCAGGGCATCGACCCGGCCCGCGTCGGCGACGTCACCGATCTGCGAAAGGACCTGATCGCGGGCTCGCTCGACGCGCTGATTCCGCCGCCGTCGGCTGCCGGCGAAGCAGCGGACCCGGGCATCATCGTCGGTGACGAATTGGCCGGCGCGCTCGGCGTCGGGGTCGGCGATGCGCTGCTGCTGATCTCGCCGTTCGGCGGACCGCCGACGCCGCTCGGAACCGCGCCGCGGCTGATGCGCTTCCAGGTTGCCGGCATCTTTCGCTCGAGTCAGTTCCAGGGCGACGAGATCGTCACCTATACGAACCTGCACGCGGCTCAGGAGTTCAAGCGTGAGGGCGACGTGGTGGACGGCATCGAGATCCGCACCGTCGACTACTACCGCTCCGCGCGCGTCGCCGAACAGGTGCAGGCGGAACTCGGCTTTCCGTACTTCACGCGCGATTGGAAAGAGTTCTTCCCGGCGTTCTTCCAGGCGCTGAAGACCGAGCGCGTGATGATGTTCGTGCTGCTGACGATGATCATGGTGGTGGCGGCCTTCGCGATCGTCGTGACGTTGATCATGATGATCATGGAGAAGTCGAGCGACATCGCGATCCTGAAGGCGATGGGCGCGCGCGACGCTGCGATCGAGCGCATCTTCGCGATCGAGGGCGCGCTGATCGGGCTCACCGGGACGGTGATCGGTGTCGTCACCGGGATCGCCGTCACGACGCGCCTCGACTGGATCCAGAATCGCGTCGAAGATCTGTTCGGCATCGACGCGCTGCCCGCCTCGGTCTACCAGGGCATCTCGCAGTTGCCGGCACAGCTCGACGTCGTGCAGATCGCAGCCGTCGTCGGCATCGCAATGGCGCTGGCGCTCGGCGGCACCTGGATTCCCTCGCGACAGGGCGCGCGGCTCGATCCGGTGGAAGCGCTCCGCTATGAGTGAGCCCATCAACGCGGGAGCAGCGAGCGTTCCGCTGGTCGAGGTGAAGGGGCTCTGGAAGCGATTCACCTCCGGCGAGCGCGAGATCGAGGTGCTGCGCGGCATCGACTTCACGCTCGAGGCGGGCGATCGTGTGGCGATCGTCGGCCAGTCGGGCATCGGCAAGTCGACCTTCCTGCACGTGCTCGGCGGACTCGATCGCCCGACGGCCGGCTCGGTGCATTTCCGCGGCGAAGACCTGTTCGCGAAGCAAAGCGACGAGCTGGCCGAATTTCGAAATCACGCGCTCGGCTTCGTCTTCCAGTTCCACCACCTGCTGCCCGAGTTCAGCGCCGTCGAGAACGTGATGATGCCGGGGCTGCTCCGTGGGCTCGGCTTTGCCGAGATGCGCGAACGCGCGGCGAAGATCCTTTGCGAAGTCGAACTCGCCGCGCGACTCGACCATCGCGTCGGCAAGCTCTCCGGCGGCGAGCGGCAGCGCGTCGCGCTGGCGCGTGCGCTCGTGCTCGATCCGACGCTGGTGCTGGCGGACGAGCCGACCGGCAACCTCGATCCGGCGACCGGCGGACGCATCGGCGAACTGCTGCTCGAGATGAACCGAACCCGCGGCACCGCGCTGGTGGTCGTCACGCACAACGAGCGACTCGCGTCGCGGCTCGGTCGCACGCTATCGATGGAAGCCGGCGTGCTGGTCGCAGAGCACCCGGCGCGGATGTGACGAAGACGCGATAACTCTGCGTCAAGACTTGAAAAAACCCGGTCATTCGGGGTTGCCGAGGAAAACCCCCCCGCCTAAAATGCGACGCCGATCGTTCCTCCTCGCGAACCCTCACCGTCCGACCCCAACCGACGAATCGTCGAACCGGAGGAAGCGATTGCGCGCCGAAGCTCATGACGCCGCAGGCCCGGCGCTTCGCGCGCTGCGCGAGTTAGGGTGGTCCCGCCTCGCGTGGCTCGTGCTCTTGCTGGTTCTCTGTGCGACCGCGCAGCCGGCGCGAGCGCAGGGATCGGCTGCGATCAAGGTGCTGGTCGCCGTGCTGCCGTTCGAGGTACACAGCGCGCGGCCGCTCGCGCACCTCGAGACCTCGATCGCCGACGAGCTGACCAAGCGTCTCGAGGCCAGCGGCAAGGTCGACGTGGTCGACACCGTCGTGGTGCGCGAAGCGCTGATCGCCCATGTCGCCGGCGAGCGCACCGACGAGATCCTCCGCAAACTCGCGCGCGAGGTCGGTGCGGAGTGGGTGGTGCAGGGCAGCGTCACCGAATTGGCCGGCTCGTACAGTCTCGACGTGCGCGTCGCGCCGGCCGGCGAGCGGATCCCGACTCGAACGATGGTCTTTACCGCGAACGGTGATCCGGAACTCCTGGAGCGCGTAGGCGAACTCGGTGACCGCGTACTCGAGATCGTGTCGGGCGAAACCGCTGTAACGGGTCGCGTTGCGACGGTGCGCTTCGAGGGTCCGGCACAGATCGACGAGGCGCGCGTGCGCGGCGAACTGCGCACGCAACCGGGGCGACCCTACGACGGCGACGCGCTGAAGGCGGACCTCGATCAGTTGAAACGGATTCCCGGCATCGCCAGCGCGACGGCGAGCACCGAGCGCGGTCAGGGCGGCATCACGGTGGTGTTCCAGCTGGTTCCGGCTGAGCGCCTGGTGAACGCGGGCGTCGAGCCGGCCAAAGCCGGCGAGCGCATCGCCGAGATCCGCATCGTCGGCAACCGCCGCATCGAAGCCGACGCGATTCGCGCCCGCATCACCACCAAGGCGGGCGATCGCTTCAGCTCCGTG
>Ga0315287_10006690_pt1 | contig 11500 bp, 9 predicted proteins | sample YL17G11_0_MG_FD_205037 | JGI IMG/M metagenome (GOLD analysis project Ga0315287, IMG submission 205037) | Sediment microbial communities from Yellowstone Lake, YNP, Wyoming, USA - YL17G11_0 | ecosystem: Environmental > Aquatic > Freshwater > Lake > Sediment | place: USA: Wyoming | collected...
GCCGCGGTCCCCCGGGTGGTCCCGGGCGCCTCCAGGCCATTCACCGAGAGCAACTCCGCCAGCGTGGCCGAGGTGGCCGTCGCGGAGTCCACGATCGCCACCCGGTCGCCGACGGCTCGCGTCAGGATCGGGCGCAGGAGCGGGTAGTGGGTGCAGCCCAGGAGCAGCGTGTCGATCTTCGCCGACGGTGGCCGTGGGAACACGAACTCGCCCGCCCCGTCGCGCTCGCCGAGAAGCGGCGCCAGGTCCTCGGCGACCACCGCCTCGAGCTCGTCACCGGTCAGGATTCCCGCCTCCACCATGGGCACGAAGCGCGGCGTCGCGTGCTCGTAGACCTCGACCGCGGGGTTCTCGTCCTTGATCGCGTTGAAGTACGCGTGCGAGCGGACCGTGGCCGGCGTCGCGATGACCCCGACGCGCCGGTTCCGCGTGGCGAGAGCAGCCGCGGCCGCCCCCGGCCGGACCACGCCCAGGACCGGCAGGTCATACCGGACCCGGAGGTCCCGCAGCGCGACGGCGGTGGACGTGTTGCAGGCCACGACCAGCGCCTTCACGTCGCGCTTGGCCAGCTCGTCCAGCGCCTCCATCGAGAACCGGCGGACCTCGTCGTCGGTGCGGACGCCGTACGGGGCGCGGGCGTTGTCGCCGAGGTAGATCGTGGACTCGTGGGGCGACCGGCGGAGGATCTCGCGCAGGACGGTCAGGCCGCCGACACCGGAGTCGAAGACCCCGATGGGTCGCGGGTCGGACACGCGCCCCTCTACCGGCGCGCGGCGGCGACGGCCGGACGCACCATGAGCTCTGCGGCGGCCCGCGCGATGTCCTGGCTGATCTGGGCGTCCGGGTCCGCCAGGACGAACGGGATGCCCTCGTTGTTGGCCCGCACGACCAGGGCTCCACCGGAGCTCACGTGGTGCTCCGGGACGCGGCCCAGGGCACGGTTGAGGACCTCCGGATCGAAGCCGCCGGTGGAGTCCGCGCGATTCACCATGTAGCGGACCTTGGTGGGCGGGTAGCCGATCATCCGGAAGGCGTCCGCCACCACCATCGTGTTGTGGATCGCGGTGGAGTCGTAGGTGACGATCTCGAGGATCGTGTCGGACGTGTCGAGGAACGCGAGGTTGACGTCGTTGATCACCGCCGGCGTGTCCACGATGACCACCTCGTACACGCGGCGCAGCAGCGAGATCGTCTTCTCGAGATCGCGCACGGTCACCATCTCGGCCATCTCCACGCGCGGCGGGGCGAGCAGGATGTCGATGCCGGACGGGTCGCGCCACAGGACGTCCGCCAGGTCGGACTCGGCGATGCGGTCCGTCGGCAGGTCGAGCAGCGAGGGCGCCTCCATGGGCACCTTGAGCAGCGCCCGCATGTCCCCGAACTGGAGGCTGCCATCGATGAGCACCGTCTTCATGGGCAGCTGGCCGATCGCGACCGCGAGGTTGAAGGCGAGCGTGGTCTTCCCGACGCCGCCCTTGGGCGCGAAGATGGTGATCATCCGGGCGAGGTGCGTGTTGTCCGCGACCTGCGCGGTCTGGTTGACCTGCTGGAGGCGGGAGATCAGCTCGTAGCCCGTGAACGGCATGGCCAGGACGCCGTGGACGCCGTTGCCCGGATCCGCCACGACGGGTTGCTGCGGGACGGTGAGCACGATCACCGGGACCTGCAGGCCGGACTGGTGGATCTGGGCCACCAGGTTCATGCCCTTGACCCGGCCCTGGAGCAGCGCATCCACGAGGATCACGTCCGGGCGGAGCTCGCCGATGAGCCCGAGCACGCGCGAGCCGTCGCTCACGACGTCCAGCAGTTTGATCGCGGACTGCGAGTTCAGCAGCCCGCGGACGTACTGCGCGACCTGGGGGACGTCCTCGACGACGAGGAGGCGGATCTGGTCCGGCATCGGCTCGACTCTACCACGCAGGCCCCGCGACGGATGGCGGCCCCGAAGGTCCCATGCCGGCCGTCCGGGAGGGCCACCCGGCGAGGGTCACTCCGGGAGGGCTACTCGGCGAGGTCACCCCGAGAGCGGGTCAGGGCTTGCGGGCCACCATGACGACACGCTCGGCGCCCGGCTCGAGATCGTTCATGTCGTAGTCGCCGGCGAGGGTCTCCACCACGAGGCCGGCCGCCTCCGCGAACGACACGAGCTCGTCCGGAGAAACGAGGCGGAGCCGGTCCACGCGCACCCAGCGCACCGGCGGGTCTCCCGCGTGGCCCTCGTCGAAGATCGTGGTCAGCGTGACCGAGGACGTCGTCGCGTCGTAGCCGGCGCTGCAGGTCTTGGTCACGAGGCGGCCCGAGCCCGGGTCGCCACGGACCCACTCGAGGACGAGGCGGCCGTCGTAGCGCGCCAGGTCGTCGGCGTCCGGGAGCCAGGCGTCGACCATGGCCAGGCCGCCCGGGGCAAGGTGGGCGGCGAGGGTCGCGACCGCCGCCGCCTGGTCGGCCCTGGTGCCCATGAGGAAGATCGAGTTGAGGGGGATGAACGCGAGGCAGTAGTCGCCGGCGTCGGGCAGGCGGATGGACCGCGCGTCACCCGTCACCAGCCGGACTCGCCGCGCGACGGCCTTGCCCGCGGCGTCTGCGCGGTCGCGGGCACGGGCGACCATCGCCGGATCCGTATCCACGCCAGTGACCTCTTGGCCGTCCTCGGCGAGCGGGATCGTCAGCCGTCCCGATCCCGACGCGAGCTCCAGGATCGGACCGCCGGCCCGCGCAGCGAGCGCAAGGAGCAGGTCCAGGTCCCCCGGATCCTCCGAGAGGTCCAGGTCGTAGAGGCGGGCCAGGGCCGCGGACGCGGACTCGCTCATACGCGGTCCGTCACGTGCCGTCCGGTCGCTCGAAGCGGACCGGGTGACCGGCCAGGCGCTTCGCGGCGAGCGCCGAGATGCACTCCAGGGCGACCCGGTTGGCAGCCATGGCGGTCACCTCCGCGTGGTCGTAGGGCGGCGACACCTCGACGATGTCCATGCCGGCGATCTCCACGGCGCCCGCGATCCGGCGGACGGCCCGCAGCAGCTCGCGCGGCAGGAAGCCGCCGGGCTCGGGCGTGCCGGTGCCGGGGGCCGATCCCGGGTCGAGGACGTCGATGTCCACGGAGATGTAGACGGCGTCGGGTCCGTCGAGCGCCTCCGCGATGGCGTCGTCGATCACCGCCTCCGCACCGCGCTCCTCCACCTCGGTCATGAGGTGCCAGCGAAGCTCGTGCTCCTTCATCCACTCGAAGGTCTCGACCGGCGGCCAGTAGCCGCGCAGGCCGACCTGGACGAAGTTGCGGCCCTTGACCGCTCCGGATTCGATCAGGCGGCGCATCGGCGTGCCGTGGCCCGCGAGCACGCCCCAGATGTCGTTCGCGGTATCGGCATGAGCGTCGAAGTGGACGATCCCGATGGAACCCGGGTGGCGCACCTCCGCAACGGCGGTGGCCGAGGGCCAGGTGATCGAGTGATCCCCACCCAGGACGATCGGGATGGCACCGGTTGCCGCCACCTCCCGCACCTTGCGGTGGATGAGGGCATGGGACCGCTCGATCCAGGCCGGCACGATGCTCACGTCACCGGCGTCCACGACGTCCAGGATCTCGAAGGGCTCCACGCCCAGCTGCAGAGAGTGGATGGAACCGGTGGTGTACTGGGCCTCGCGGATCGCGCGCGGGCCGAAGCGGGCGCCGGACCGGTGGCTGGTCGCGTCGTCGAACGGGGCGCCGATGATGGCGACGTCCGCGCCTCGGGCCAGGAGATCTGCCGCGTCCGGCACCCAGGGGAGCCTCATGAACGTCGGGAGACCGACGTACGAGGGCAGGTCGAAGTCGTCGAAGGCCTCGTAGGCGCCGTCCCAGCCGTTACGCGCTGCGAAGTCGACGCGGCCCGGGTCATGAGGACGCTCGGCCACGGTTGGTCCCCAGCGGGAGGTGCGCCGCCGGTTCGGGTCCTCTGCCCGGCGGGGCGCGCAGTGCCGAATGGTAGCGCGTCCCGGGTGAGGTGCGGTGCGTTACCCCTGTCCGCGGAACTCCCGCCAGGCGGAGTCGGCAACCGACGGGTCCAGCAGCAGGTCCAGGGCGGTCTGGGCGACGAGGGTAGCCGCCAGGAGCACGGTCCGGTCGGCGCGGGGCCGGCCCGCCGCGTCGCGGAACTCCGTCGTGTGGCCGGGGATCGGCACGTCGGAGATGGAGAGGTCCGGGTGGATCGCGGGGATGACCCACGATACGTTGGCCATGTCGGTGGAGCCCGACGTCGGGTCCATCCCCTCGTCGCTGATCCCGTAGGCCGCCGCGTTGGCGTTCCAGCGGTCCGCGAGGACGTGGTTGTGCTTCATCGTGGACGCGTAGCCCGAGAACTCGATCTCCACCTCCACGCCGGCGGCCAGGGCGGCCGCCTCGCACAGCTGGCGGAAGCGGGGCTTCATGACCTCGTCGTAGAAGCGCTGGTTGGCGCTGCGGATCATGAACCAGGCGCGGGTCCGGTCCGGGATGATGTTGGCCGCCGTGCCGCCCTCCTGGACGATGCCGTGGACGCGGCAGTGCGGCGGCAGCTGCTGGCGCCAGAGGCCCACGGACACGAACAGCGCGATCAGCGCGTCCAGCGCGTTCTTCCCCTCCCACGGATCGGACGCGGCGTGCGCCGCGCGGCCCGTGAACACGATCACCACGTCCTCGGACGCCAATGGCGCGCTCTCGACGTGGTTGCGGTCGCACGGGTGGTACAGGAGCGCCGCGTCGAGGCCCTCGAACAGGCCGTCGCGGAGCATGATCTCCTTGCCGCTCCCCCGCTCCTCGGCCGGCGTGCCGAGGAACACGACCTCGCCCGCCCACTCGTCGCGGGTCGCGGCCAGGGCGATGGCGGCGCCGACGCCCGACGCGGCCATCGTGTTGTGGCCGCAGCCGTGGCCCAGGCCAGGGAGGGCGTCGTACTCGGCCAGGACGCCGATCCTGGACCCGGCCGCGCCCTTGCCGCCGGTGATCCGGCCCCGGACAGCCGTGGCAAGGCTGCCGACAGGGTGTTCCACCGTGAACCCGTGGCGGGCGACGATCTCCGCGCACCACGCCGCCGCCTGGTGCTCCTCGAAGGCGGGCTCCGGGTTGGCATGAATCCGGTGGGACAGCTCGAGGAGCTCGTCGCGCGCCGCCTCCACGGCGGCGGCGGCACGCGCCTTGACGTCGGCGAACGGTTCGGCGGGATGCGCGGCGATCGGCGACCTGGTCATGGGAGCTCCTAGCGCTCGGCGGAGAGGGTGATCTCGGCCACGATGAAGATGGCCGCGAGGAACAGGACGATGGGCAGCTGGAAGGCATCCACCAGCCGCAGGACCACGAGGACGGTCACGAACAGGCCGATCCAGGCACCCCGGCGGACGGCCCGCAACCAGTCGCCCTTGTAGGCGATCCGCCGGTGGCGGGCGAACACCACGAGCCACGCGAGGGGCACGGCGGTGAGGCCGACGGCAAGGCCGATCAGCAGGGCGCCCAGGTATCCCGCCATCGCGTCCTTGTATGGGTCACGGGTCGTGACGAGGAGCGCGAGGACGACCCACAGAACGCCGGCGGCCGCGAGCAGCCCGAGGTTCGCGATCCGGTCCCGTGCTTCCATCACGGCCGAGTCTACCGATGCCGGTGCCCGCGTGAGTCAGTGCCCGGCGCCCCGTCGGCCGCGTCACCTCGGCGGCTCGGGGACGCCGCGGTCAGCGCAGGCGCACCAGGCCCGCCTCGAGGTCGTCGAGCGTGGCCAGCTCCAGGTCCACCTCGGTCTCGTCGTCCCGTGCCGAACCCGGCAGCGGCGAGTCTGCGGGCCGGGACGCCAGCCACGCCGCGCGCCAGCCCGCCCGCTTCGCGCCGATGACGTCTGCCGCCCAGTCGTCGCCCACGTGGAGGATCTCCGAAGGCTCCGGGTCGCCCAGCGCCGCCCGGGCCGCGGCGAAGATGGCCGGGTGAGGCTTGATCGTCCCGACCCGCTGCGAAACGACGATCGCGGCCAGGTACGGAGCCCAGCCGGCCGCCTCGACATACCGGTCGATGGTCGCGGCGAGCGGCCAGTTGGACAGGATCCCGAGGCGGTACGTTCCGGCGAGCCGCTCGAGGAGCGCCCCGGCCGCAGGCGCCGGCGGCAGCGCGGCCACGAAGCTTCGCGAGTACACCGCCACGGCCCAGTCCACCTCCTCGGGCGTCGACAGGCGGGCGGCGGCCGCGTCGTCCCAGCGGCGCTCGGGAGGGGGCGGCGCCATCCCGCGCAGCCTGGCCAGGATCCGCACGACCCGCTCCGCCAGGTCCACCTCGCGGAACTGCGGAACCTCCTCGCGAAACTGGCGCTCGCGCTCCTCGCCCCAGGCATGGAGCACCTCGTCCACCTCGAACGGGCCGAGATCCTCCGCCATCACCGTGGCCGTCTGGACCACCACACCGCGCAACCCGGCGGCAGACACCGGAACCAGCGTGTTACCGAAGTCCAGGGTGATCACCCGGATCACGGCCCCGCTCCCCCGGCCCTCCCCTCCTCGGCCGCCAGCCGCTCCCGCGCGATCTCCACGGCGACCGGGTTGCGGTCCACCAGCAGCCACCGGCGGCCCAGCCGCGCCGCGGCGACGCCCGTCGTCCCGGAGCCCGCGTACGGGTCCAGCACGAGGTCGCCCGGCCCGCTCGACGCTGCGACGATCCGCTCCAGGAGCCGGACCGGCTTCTGGGTCGGGTACCCGGTCCGCTCGGCGGAGGCCGGCGGCACGATCGTCATCCACCAGACATCGGTCGGGAGCTTGCCGCGGGCTGCCTTCTCGGGCCCCACGAGGCCGGGGGCCATGTACGGGATCCGGTCGATCGCCTCGCGGTCGAACAGCCAGTGGTCGCCCTTCGCGTACCACAGGATCGTGTCGTGCTTGCGGGGCCAGCGGTCCCTCGCCCGGCCGCCGTAGTCGTAGGCCCACACGAGCTCGTTGAGGAACCGCTCGGGCCCGAAGACCTCGTCGAGCAGCAGCCGCACGTGGTGCACCGTCCGCCAGTCCACGTGCAGGTAGAGCGACCCGTGCGCCGCAAGCACGCGGTGGATCGCGCGGACGCGCGCCGCGAGCGCCTCCAGGTGAAGGTCCAGCGGCAGGTCATCGTCCCAGGCCATGTCGCTGACGGTCTCGTAGTTGACGACCTCGCCGCGGAACCCCGGCCGCGACACCTCCCCACTACCCGTCCGGATCGACACCAGCCGGCGCCGCCGACCCGTCGCGAACGGCGGGTCCGCATAGGCAAGGTCAACCGCCCCGTCGGGGATCACCGCCAGCACGTCCAGGTTGTCGGCTTCGATGACGGCACCGCGCGAGGACCCGGCCAGGACGCCGTCGAGGGTCGCGCGCGCCTCGTCAGACAGCGGAGCCATCGGTCAGCGCGCCGCGCTTGACGGGCAGATCTCCCGGAAGGCGCACCAGGTGCAGGCGAGCAGGTCCGGCTTCGCCGTGTAGTCCCGCGCTCGCATCCCCGTCGCCGCCGTCCGGATGGACTCGCGGGCCTTGTCGATCCGCTTGCGATCCACCGCCACGGTCCCCACCAGTCCGGTCTCGAGGAAGCTCAGCGCGACGGCATCGGGAAGCCGGCCGGTCATCGCCTCGTAGCCCATCGCGTAGATCGAGAGCTGGAGCGACTCCTTCGCCCGCTGGCGCGCCTTCGCCGGGTCGCGCACGTCGGACGACTTGTAGTCCGTGATCACCACGTGCTCCGGGTAGGTGAACATGGTTGGCTCGACGACGTCGGCGGCGGCCCCGTCGTAGGTGAGGGCATCGTCGTGAGCGGCCGCGAGCACCTCGGGCGCCGCCCCGTCGCGCGGGATGATGTCCACCCGGTCGTAGCGGCCGCGGACCCGGTCGCCATCGAGCAGGAAGCTGAACTCACGCTCCACGTAGGCCGGGATGATCGCCCCGGGACGCAGCTGCTCCTCGCGGAACCGGCGCAGGGACGCGCGCCCGGCGTCGAGGCGTGCCTCCTCGTGCTCACGCGACAGGAACCCCTCGGACCGCCACACGGCGACGAACGACGCCACCAGGTCGTCCTCGGACATGATGTCGCCGCGGGCGTGGCGCTTGTGGAACTCGGAGACGGCGGCGTGGAGCGCCGAGCCGTAGATCAGCGAGTGGTGGGGCGCCAGCGGCACCCGCAGCACGTGTCCGAACTTGTACTTGAGCGGGCAGGTCAGGTAGTCGTCGATGGCATAGAAGGAGAGCAGCAGCGGCTCCCCGTCCCGCGACCGGGGGGCCGCGGGTGAGGGCTCCGGCCGCTCGTTGGCGGCGAGGCGCTCGAGTGGGGTCGTGGACGCCGCGCCGCTGCCCGTGGCCCCGGCCGCGACCGGCAGATCCAGCGCCTCGAGGACGAACGGCGACACGCGCCTTGCCCGCTGCCCGCCGTAGTCCGCGGCGTGCGAGAGGACCAGCTCGTCGCGAGCCCGGGTCATGCCCACGTAGAACAGCCGGCGCTCCTCCTGGAGCTGGTAGTCGCCCTCGGGAAGCGTCTCGTTGACCAGCTCCACGGGCAGGGCCAGCTGCTCCCGGCGCCCGGAGGCCGGGAACCGGCCCGTCACCAGGCCCGGCAGGTACACGACCGGGAACTCGAGGCCCTTCGCCTTGTGCACGGTCATCACCGCCACGGCGTCGGCATCGGGGTCGATGTCCGCCGTGGGCGGGTCGTCGCCAGCCTGGATCAGCGTCTGGAGATGGCGGGCGAAGAAGACCGCCCGATCGTCTGCGAGGAGCGAGGACTGGGCGCGGACGATGTCGAAGAAGCGGGCGATGTTGGACAGGGCCTCCTCCGCGGCCACGGATTCGGTCTCGGCGAGGCGCCTGAGCCAGCCCGACCCCCGCAGGAACGCGTACAGCACCTCGCCGGCCGGGCGCTCGTGGGCGAGCTCGATGTAGGCACGCAGGTCCTCGACCAGCCTTGCGGCGCGTGCGCGCGTGTCCGGGGTCAGGCGCAGGATCCCCGGCTGGCGGCCCAGCTCCTCGAGGATCTCGAACACGCTCCGGTTCCGGCGGCGGGCCGTGTTCACGATGTTGACCAGGTCCTCGCCGCCCATCCCGTACAGCTCGGACGCGGCGAGCCCGTAGACGTCCGTGGACGCGTTCGGGTCCGCCACGGCACGAAGGAAGGACAGCAGGAGCCGAACCTCCGGCCGGGCATAGAGGCCGCTGGTGCCGGAGAACCGCCACGGGATCCCCTCGAGGTTCAGCGAGCGCAGCACGGGATCCGCGGCCGCGTTGGCTCGCACCAGGATCGCGACGTCCCGAGGTGCGCCGCCCTCGCGCACGCGCCGGGCGATGTCCGCGGCGATCCAGTCCGCCTCCTCCGCGCCGCTGGCGAAGGCCTCGTGGCGGACCGCCGGCGCGCCCTCGCTGCCGCGCTCCGCGACCAGCTTCTTGACGATCCCGGCACGGACCTCGAGGCGGTCCGGGTCGTTGTGGCGGACGAGGCGATAGGAGGCGTCGAGGATGGGCCCGCGGGACCGGTAGTTGCGCCGCAGGACCACGACGCGGGCGTTCCGGTAGCGCTCGCGGAACTCGAGGATGTTGCTGATGGCGGCGCCCCGGAACTTGTAGATGGACTGGTCGTCGTCGCCCACCACGGTCACGTTGCGATGGCGCTGGGCGACGAGCGCGACAAGCTCCGCCTGGGCCCGGTTCGTGTCCTGGAACTCGTCCACGAGGACGTACTTGAAGCGCTCCTGGACCTGCTCCCGCGCGGACGGGGACTCGCGCAAGAGCCGCAGGGCGAGCGAGACCTGGTCGCCGAAGTCCACGGCGCCGTTGGCGGCCAGCAGGCGCTGGTACACGCCGTACGCCCGGGCGAGCTCGCCACGCTTGCGCGCCTCCTCCGCGAGCGCCGCGGCAGCGTCGGGATCACCGCCGGCCGCCTCGGCCACAGCTGCCTTACCCGCCGCCGCCACCACCGCCTGCACGGCCAGACCCTCGGCGTGCGCGAGGAACGCCTCCGGGGAGACGTCCTCGTCCTTGGCCCGCGAGAACAGCGTCGCGAGCGCGTCCAGGAACTTGGTCGGGTCGCCCAGCGGCCGATACTCGTCCAAACCCAGCTCGAACACGTGCTCGCGCAGGAACACGACGGTCTCGGGTCTCGAGAACACCCGCACGTCCGATGGCAGGCCGAGCTCCAGAGCGAACTCCCGGATCAGGCTGTCCCCGAAGGCGTGGAACGTGGAGATGGCGGTGTCCGTGTAGCCGTACGGGACCAGCTGGTCCACGCGCACTTGCATCTCGTCCGCGGCCTGGTCCGTGAACGTGAGAGCCAGGATCTCCGACGGTCGCGCCCGCTTCGTGGCGATGAGCCAGGCGATCCGGCGCGTGATGACCGACGTCTTGCCGGTGCCCGCGCCCGCGACGACCAGCAGCGGTCCGTCGCCGTGCATGACCGCCTTGCGCTGCTCGGCGTTCAGCCCCTCGAGCAGCTGGTCCGTGCCGGCGGGTGCCGGACCCTCTGCCACGGGCGGCTCGATTGCGCCCCAGACCGGGATCTGGACCAGCGGCTCCGGCTCCCCGCGGCCCCTGCGGCGCCTCACGCGGCGCACCGGGCGCCGCTCGCCTGCAGCTTCGGAATGCGGATCGGGAACATATCGAGTCGGGGGCATGACGCGAGGTTGCGGCGAGCCCGTGCCAGCTCTGGTGTCACGGGTCGCATGGCGATCAGGCCTTCGCGGATCCCGTCCGGGATGCCAGGGCGATGCGCAGGGCCTCGGCCTCCTCGTCCGACAGCGCCCCATCGGCCTTGCCGGCGGTGATCGCCTTGCCATAGACGCGCGTGGCAGTGCGCGTGTGCAGGCTGCTGATGACGAACCCGTCGCCGTGGTGGTCCAGCAGTGCCAGGGCGAAGCTCTGGTTGCCGCCCGTGTCCTCGAAGGGGTTGTAACGGACGAGGCCGAGGCGCTGGAACGCGTCCTGCTGCACCCGCTCCAGGACCGCCGTGCGGACCTCCAGATCGTCCACCTCGCGGGCGACCGCGTACACCTTGTCGATGTGGGCCTCGAGCGTGGACTCCAGGCTGGTGCCATCCCCGCCGGCAGTCAGCGTGGCGATCCGCCCGTCCAGCTTGGAGACCCGCCGGATGAGCACCACGACGATCACGAGCAGCCCGAGGACGACGACGCCCAGCGCGAAGATGATCGCGCCGATCGACGGGGTCACGAGCTGGTTCAGGTCGTCCAATGCGGTCCTCTCAGGGCTGGGCGGGGCCGAGCATAGCAGCCGATCCTTACCGGCCACCCACCCCCGACGCGCGAGCCCGCCAGGCATGCCACCCGGCCCCGGCAACGCCACCCGGTGTATCCTGCCCGCCGACGGAAGCCGCGCCCGCGGCGACCCGCCCGACAGGAGGTCTCGAACCCCACCATGGCCAAGCGCGCCCGCGGCAGTGTCCGCCCCGGCCAGCGCCGGCGCATCGACCGGAGTCCCGCGTCGGCGGCGAAGCCGGCTGCCGCTCCCGCCTCCGCCGCCTCCGCCGCCTCCGCCGCCACGCCCAAGCCCGCTGGCCTCT
>Ga0315287_10006691_pt1 | contig 11499 bp, 10 predicted proteins | sample YL17G11_0_MG_FD_205037 | JGI IMG/M metagenome (GOLD analysis project Ga0315287, IMG submission 205037) | Sediment microbial communities from Yellowstone Lake, YNP, Wyoming, USA - YL17G11_0 | ecosystem: Environmental > Aquatic > Freshwater > Lake > Sediment | place: USA: Wyoming | collected...
AAGGCTCTAGAATATTTTGGCTTCGATGTTTCCGCAGCGGTCCCCCCGAGTTCCCCAGAAAAAAGCGGACCCTTCAGGCCCTTCATTTTTTTTGCCTGCGGCGCCAACTTTAGTTTTAAGCTTCCTCAGAGAGTACAATCCGGGCTCGTTGACGTACAAGGCCTTCAGATCACGATAGCCAGGGGGTTGTCTGACAGACAGATCAACTCATTTCGGATGTCCGTTGTTCAGATTTTTTGCATATTTTTCCATTTTTTGCGGCGCTCGGCTCTAATCGTCTGGGACCGGAGTGTTTATAGCAGCTGCGCACTCTCTTTTGAATTTGAAGGCGGGAGAAAACAGGTCACGTTGGAATCTGGGGCCGAAGAGAGACCCCAGAGAAACCTGCAACAAAGACAGCATGTTTTTGAGCGTCGTCTTGTATTGGTTCAGTTCACGGCAGTGCATGGGGTCAAAGGAGAGATCCGCGAGCTCAGCCCACAGTGGCATGATGACGAAGTCTTCCACGGCCATCGCCATCGACTCCATGCTTCCATCGCAGGGGTCGTACTCTTGGGACATGCCCCCGTCTTCCGTCGGGTCCACACTCAAGTGATTGTAGCGCCTGCTCCCGTGTTCGGGCAAGGCATTGTTGCACCTGGCCAGGTAAGGAGCCACGCTCTGGGTGGCATACCTGACTACGCGGGTGGGCAGTCTGTGTTGGTGCGAGTAGAGGAGACCGAGGAGCGCTCGGCTCAAGCAGTTGGTGACGTCCACGCTCGACCGCGGCTTGCGAGCGTCGGCTCCCCCGAGGTGAAGCATTTGCCAGTTCGCCGTGGACGCTGCGTGCCTGAAGAGGGTGTACCCGTACTTTGAGGCCTGGGTTGTGGCCGCGCACGCATCCGCCCAGGCGCCGGGCAGGAGCTGGCCCCTGCGAACCCCCCCACGTCGCTTCACGTCTTCGTCCATCCGGTGGAGCGTGTCCTCGAGGTAGGTTTCAAAAACGTATCTCCCCAAGGGTTCGGGGAGTGGCTTGTGTAGGTTGAAGATGGTGTCCCCGATCTGCATCAGAGCGGTTCCTGCTCCGCGTGGCTTGCAGCAAGCCTCCAAGAGACGCATTGAGATGTAGCCCACAAGAAAGTTGGCCCAGGCGAGACTCTTCAGGTCTTTCCCCTGGCTGCCAACGTAGTTCAAAGAGGCTTCGTGAATTAGATTGACGTGCTGTCCGAATTCGCCGACATCGGTGGGGCATTTTCTTGGCACAAGCAGGCGTGCTGCCATTTACTGCATGAAGAGATCGCACGTTTGAATCTTGATGCGCCGGACAGCTCGTTTTGAGGTTTGTAGAGCCCTTGACCACTCCCGATAGTCTGCCATGGCGCTGCCCTTCCTGGAACGCATCAAGCAGATGAAGGATTGCCTCAACTGGACGGCGTTTCTGACGGGTCTTGAAGAAGCGTTCGCATCCGATACGGAAACCTTATGGGCCTGCTATGTCGAGCTCTTCCCGACGGCCGAGGAAGTCGCTCCCCTCACGAAGGAGGAAGCTGTCATCAGGGCCGCCCACTGCTTGACATCGGCGTCGAATCGGCTGTGGCGCGCCTCTACACTTTGCACGGCCCTGGGGGCTTTGAGGAGCTCTGCCGAGGCCGGCGTCACCCTGATGCGTCACGTCATGCCCAAGCTGTACCACTATTTGCCCGACTGCAAGGTGGACGACGTCCTGGCTACGGTGTTGGCAATGCCGGCTGGCTTGTACTGCTTGCAGTTCTTCGACGACGTCACCCTCGTGCGGAATGCAGGCGATGTCGCTGAAGCCTGCGCGCGCTTCGGCTCGACGTGGGACGTCTCGCTCATGGGAGGGTTCGCCGCTCATCTTCCTCGCAGGCTGCTGCTGGACTTCGACTTCGTCGTCAACAACGTGAGCCGGGTCAATGACGGCGGGCTCAGTCTTCTCATCTGCTCCAAGTACACGAACAATCGCAGACTGCTCGCCCTGGAGTTCGTGGGGCGACAGCTTTGCCTCCAGCACACGGAGTTTGCGGACGACGAGGAGGTGGTGATGGCGGCTCTCCGCTTCAGCGTGCTGTCCTTGAACCACGCGTCCTTTCGGCTGCAGAAGAGCCGTGCGGTGCTTCGGTTCGCAGCCGCCAGGGGCCCTGAGTTCTTCAGCACGAAAGCCGGGTTTTACCTCCGAGCCGACCTCGACTTGGCGTTGGCGGCGGCTGCGTTGGACCGCGGCGGGTTGCTGGGGGTGCTGGCCCCGTCGCTGCGACAAAACCCATCGCTGCTCGCCGCCATGGTGGCCGCGAGGTTTCGGAGCGACCCCTCGCCGGCCGCGCTGCTTGTGGCGGGAGGCGAGACCTCCGGCGAGTTTTTCCGTGAGCTGCTGAGGAGAGACTATCGCTGCCTGGGAGTACTGGCCTCCCCGCAGCGCAGCGACCGTGAGTTGGTCTTCTTCGCCGCCCTCCAAGAGCCCGCTGCGGTGAGCTACGCCCTGCCTTCCGTGTGGAACCAGGACGGCGGCTTTCACGCCTTCATGGAGCTCCTGATCGCAGGTGGGTGCTCGAAGGAGCACATGCCGGCGGCTTGGGGGGAGTATTGGGCTTCGGGAGACGAGGTGGATCGACGCGATCGGGCCAGCCGAGCCCTGCTCAGGAGCCGGAGAGTGTGGCCTGGCCTTCCCTCGAGCGTCCAGGAGCTCTTCCCCGACTGCGTGACCTGCGCCTGCTGCATCTGCTACGAGCTGCCCCTGGAGTTCTTCGGGTGCGCCGGTGGCTGCTCTGGGCACGTTTGCGGAGGGTGTGCGGACTCGCTGATACGGGCCAGCACGAGCAGCGCTCAGCCGACGTCTTGCCCCATGTGCAAACACCGTCGGAAAAAGAACGCGTCCTATGGTCCGAAGAGCTGGGCGGCCTCTGCGCTGGTGAAGAGGGAGTTGGAGGGCGCTTCTCGATCCGTCAAGAAGATGATATTGAAGTGAGATTCTGATGGAGTTTGCCATGTACAGGGATGTCCGTGCAGAGCGTCTGAAAACTAATATTGCTTCCTGATGAGCTAGGACTCATTTTCAGACAAACTGTGACATGATCCATGGCTTGCAGGTGCCCAAGCACAAAGCATCACACCACGAATCATTTGTTACGTCGGTTTGCTCCCTAACCCCTATCCCACAGACAGTAGGTGAAGAAGCACTGAAACGCCAGCAAAACCTCGATTCCCTTTTCCTCATTCGCGCTTCGTTCCATCGGGCTCTGAGAAGGCCCGGCGTCATGTTTTCCCGAAGGTCAACTCACCCCGTCTCTGTGCTCGATGAATGCCGTGCCGCACTGCACAGTAAAAAACGACCTCTGGAAGACATGACGTTTGCAGGCGTCTTCTCTGAAAAGATCCTTGTGGAGAGGGTCAGGAGACGTCAAAGCGATGGCAGATACGAGCTCGTCGCGGGGAAGCTCTTGAAAATCGTGACCCAGAAGGAGCTGCCAGCAATCTTCTACGACGACGTCCGTGGGCTTTTTGATCCAGATGGAACGCTGTGGCATCACTCGGCGTTCCTGAAGAAAATCGCTGGCATTGCTGCCAAAGACAAGTTGCCGGATTGCTTCGATGGCACCGTCCTGGAACATCGCCGCAAGTTGCTTCCACGCCCCCCATCCGAGTCGAGTTCCAAGACACTTCTCCTCCTGCCGTTGCCGCATTTGGTTCCTTTCTTGGCGAAAGAGAGGCCGCTGCGGGCGACATGCCGGGAGCTGCGGGGCACGATGCCCTGGAACCCGAAGTCGTGTCCGCCGAGGGAGCTGCTCCGTGCCTGGGAGCGCTTGGGCCCAGGAGAAGCGGATGTCCACAACGTCGCTGCGTCCGCAATAGCCCGTTTGCACGACGTCCTCTTCCGTGAGCTCCGTCTGCGTCGCCACCTGGACAAGCGCGACCTCGCTCGTGCGGCCAAGTATGTGGCCTCTCAATTGGACTTGAAGACTTCGAGGGGTGTGGGAAGGGACTTGGTGCAGTCTTTCGGCGCCATCAAAGGCTGGATCTTGGCCTTTGACGAGAGCGGCGCCTTCATTATGGCCCAAGACAGTTATGACGGTTGGTCTCGGTCAGAACTCAGGGAGGCCTCGGAGTCGTTGAGATGCGTGGGGGTCCCGGCCGAAGTCCTCGGTCCCTTGAAGTATGCTCGTCGGAGCGATGCCAGTAGCCTCATGGGAGCGAATCCAAGCTACATCTTTGCGCACGGCTATTGCCTGCGCCGAGGAGAGATCTGGGCTCTCCGAGTCTGCAAACCCTTAGGGGGGTGGTAGATTTCACACAGACTCGACTCGACTTATACGATCCCAGACCTGATGCAAAAAACACTTTTTTTATAGGAAAAAGGGAATGTCGAGACATGTCAAGCGAGTCTGAAAAGTTTGAGTCCGCTGTGCTGCAAAAGTTTTTTCTTCAGACGCTCGCGGGTCTCTTCCAAGACCCGGTCAATGTTGCCACCATGATTCTCCCTTTTTCCTAGAATCCTAGAAAAAGGGGATCCTAGAAAAAGGGAATGTCGAGACATGTCAAGCGAGTCTGAAAAGTTTGAGTCCGCTGTGCTGCAAAAAGTTTTTCTTCAGACGCTCGCGGGTCTCTTCCAAGACCCGGTCGATGTTGCCACCATGGTTCCCCTTTTTCCTATTTTCTTCAGACGCTCGCTCGCATGTCTCTTCCAAGACCCGGTCAATGTTGCCACGCCGAAATAAGTCAGTTATGTAGCATTTTATGGCCATGTGTGTTCATCGTATTGAGATATCGATCTCTACACAAGAAAAGCATGCGGAGGGTGTCGACCGTCATTCTGCAGACAACGTGCGTAAAGCATTAATGATGCGTTTCTGTGGTTTCGATTTTTCAGACGCTCTCCTAGCCTCCGAAGTTCATAGGTTCATCGGCTCAAAATCCTCCAGCCATGCCCAAGCGACTACTGCCTGCAACGACTGAGGCCCAAGAGGCGTTTGTGATGGACTTTGCCATCTGGCTTGAGCTCCAGAAGGGGCCCATGCTGGTCAAATGGACTACCCTCCGCAAATTTGTGGAGAGCGCAGGCAACCTCTGCGCAAAGTCAGCCCTTGATTTGATGTGCAAGCATGAGCTCGTGCCAAAGGGGATTTGCAACAGCGAGACACGTGGCAAGAACACCGACTACGTCCACCGCAACGGAGAGCCGTTCCGGTTGTCAGTGGAGTTTGAAACTCGAGCTGTCCAGCCCGAACCTGCGCCAGCACAAGCCAACCTGGCCGCCATCCAGCCCGAACCTGCGCCAGCACAAGCCAACCTGGCCGCCATCCAGCCCGAACCTGCGCCAACACAAGCCGACCTGACCGCCATCATGCGCTTTGCGGCTTCTTATAGCCTCGATACTCGCTTGGGCACTGCCTGCTTTGACCTCTGCGATGGCAATGTGGTCCTTGACATGAAGAAACTGGGGCTGGCGGTAATGGCTTGTGCGCCAGAGAAGCACAACCGCTTTTGCCACGAAGCCCACCGCGTCAACGAGACCCTCGTCTTGACTGACGATCAGCTGTCTCTCATCAGGGATTGCGCCAACCAATTCTACACGAAGGGCGACGAACGCCCCTTCGAGATCAGCAGGCGTCCGCAAGATATCATGCGGACGCTGGCCCTCCAAGCTGCGCGAATGCCCCCTTGCGAGCCTGCCTGGGGAAAGACGCTGCTCAAGGACGCCCCTTACACGCAGGTCCTGCGAAGCATCCTCTCGAAGATCATAGGTGTTGAGATTGGGTCTCTCTTTTGCCACGTCCAAGCCGGCTTGCGGCCCTCAAATCAGCCGCTGAGGTCTTCCCAAGAGTACGCAGAGGACTCTGAGCAGGTGGGAACGGCTGTCGAAGAACTGGAATTTCTCGTGGGCGGTGGCTGTGTGCCACGCCCTCCACCTTTGGTCTTCCGATGTGATGGGCCAGCATTGGAGTTGCCGGCCGTTGGCATTACCGGCTCCTCGGGGCGCCCTCATCACCAGTTGGCTACGGTGGTCCAGGCGCCCCACTGAGTGGCGGGGGAGTTGGAGGTTCGTCCGTAGAGGCCGTTGCTGGTCTGGAACTGCTGCGTGACGGTGGCTCCTTGGCTGCTGAGCACCGTGGTGGCGAGGGAGCCCCATGTCGCGGCGATGATGGTGGAGGCGGCGTCGAGCGGGATCTGCGCCAAGGCCGGCCCCCACTTCTCCTCGTAGAAGAGGCCGGTCCCGGAGTTGACGTAGTAGGCGGGTGACTGTGAGGTGTACAGGAAGCCGGAGGCCGTCGCAGCTCCCGCGGGGTCGTAGTAGATCACATCAAGCCGGCCGCCTTGCGTGGGGTTGGGGGCGAAGCCCGCCGCGGCTTTGGCGAAGACGAGCGAGGCGCCGGGGCCGGCGGAGGTGGCGCCGAGGTCGAGGTCGGCGCTGGAGGCGAAGGTGCTGCTCGGAGCAAGAACGATGCCAGCGGTGAGCGAGGGGCTCATGGCGGGGTCCACGGTGAGGGAGCCGTAGAGCTTCTGGTTGCCGAAGACGTCCATCTCCGCGACGTTCACCACGGAGGACACGTCGCCCACGCTGACGTAGTCGCGGAAGCTGGCGGTGTGCGTGCAGACGCCGGTGCCGCAGAGGGTGGTTTTCCGGGGGATGACGTTGTTGTTGGCGTCCAGGACGGGCTTCCCGCTGGTGCAGGGGTAGCCGGCGAACCTGCTGCCGCAAGATTGTCCGTAGCCGCAGGGCATGGGTCTTTTTTTAGTGTTGCGCATTTTTTGAGGGTCGCTTCTGGGCTCTCAGCTATCCAACAGGGCGGCCCTCCTGGCGACGTCCGCGACGAGCCCTCCATGTGCGCGGACTCCGATGCCTTTCTCCGTCACGTAGAGGCACGCGCCCTCGATCTTGTCGGTGGCCCCGCAGACTCGGGTCTTGAAGACGTCGTCGGCCTCAATCATGGAGCAGGCCCGCTCGTCGCCGTCGTCGCAGAGCTCCACGAGGTGCATGTCCAGGTCGAGCGCGCGGATGAGCGCGGCCTCCGAGGGCAGTCTGATGAGCATGGCGCCGATGAGGAAAAAGGCGAGGAGGCAGGCGATGGCGTAGCTGCTCATTTATGTGGGTTGGTCATTTGCGGAAATGCGACCCTACGACGCCGCCTCCGTTGTGGATCCCTTCCGAGATCGCCACACGAAAAAGACGACGAGTCCGAGGAGGAGCAGGCCTCCGACTGCAGCGAGACTGATCCAGATGATCTGGGGCGCCGGTGGGGGTGGGACAGCCGGTGCGGCGGTGGGGGTGTCTGGATTGTAGGGAAGCACGCATTTGAGGTCGTATGTGCAGCCGAGTCCGTCGTCGCAGAAGTTCGAGACGCAGCACGGCTCGTCTTGACCCCCGCAGCTCGCGCACGTCATTTCTGATCGTAGCGATCATGGACGTGGAGGAGCTTCCGCCGACCTCCAGTCGCAGATTTTCACCAGCCGTCAAACTGACAAAATCCACTACCCGCGCCCGTTAAAGATGGATCGGGTGAGTCTACGTAGTGTGTTCCATCAACACAATAGTCGGGTATGCCTTCGCTGGCAGCAGACCCTGCCGAGTTGACCGCTTGTGTGTTTCTCAGCCCGCAAAAATTAGCATCATTTGGGTTTATTGAACTACCTATGACTTGGCCGCCAACGCAGTCCGAATCTTTTAAGTTAGATCGATTTGAATACGTCGCCGCTGTCCAAGTGGCAAAACTAGCATTGAGTCCACCAACACAAGTACAATTATAGCCCCCCGTATCCTTGTAGAGATGAGTACACACAGGAGTCCTGTCAGTTGCGCAGTGATTGTTCCCCTGTATTGGGTTTCCATCATCACCACACGTGCAGTCACCACTGAGAAAAGGGGGTTTACATTCGTTTGTGATAGTACCTTGGCTCGCCAACGGATTAGTCATATCGTGCCAATAGGGATTAAGCGGGTCGTCCTTGTCACTGCGCACCTGGACTGTAGGCCAAAGTGTTTTTGACGACACGGGGTCGCCACATATGTTGTCAATCTTAGCAGGCCAATCGTAACACTTACACGTCGACGTCGTCCCATCCCATAACGAAGCGGCTTGGGCATACTTGTGGACAGCTGTAGGATCACCCATATTTCCATCGCCGCAGATCTTTGAGCAAGTGTTCTGGCTTGTTGCGCCTTGGCCTGGCGTTGGTCTTAAGGTGGGGTTGGTATCAATATTCCCGTTAATCGTTACAGGTCTAGTCGGTATGCAGTTTATCTTATCGCTAATTTTAGAATCGCTTGTGGGTAGAATGAGCCAGTACTTACCAGGATCAGTAGGCGTTATACAATCTGCTAGGGGGTCTACGTTCAAATCGGTGCTTTTAATAAAACAATTTTTGTTATTAGTAACTCCAGCTTCAAACACTCCCATAACACCACTATCAGTGGACTCTAAATTTCGTGTCCCTACTTCCAAGGCGCACTTTTCCGCTGTAGGTGTATAAATCGAAGCGATGGGGCTTATAGTTCCCGCGACGAAATTTGGCACCGGTGATATAACAGGTACTGTAACGCAATTAGGCGCATTTTCTGAAGCAGCGCACGTGCTATATTTATCATCTTTATCATAAATGCATCGATCCCAGTAAGTGTCTGCACGCGTCGGCCGGCAAGCACATGTAGTATCAGTTGAGTTCCACAAAGCATATACAGCGTCTGTGTTATTGTAACAGTAATCTGAGCAGGTTTCAGCGTCGGGGGTTTTTCTTTCAATGCAAACTAGTTTTGTAGGGTCTGCTGCGGCTGGAGCTGGAGTCAGTGTACAGCTTCCTACCCCGTCTGTGAGTTGACAATAGTCGCCTTCTTGTGCGTATGAGAGTTTACAATAATCGCCGTCTGATGATGAGTGTGGAACAAGATCTCCCATGGAACCTTTCGCGCAAATCCAATTGCTTCCTTTCGAACGACCCGGACTAACGGTCGGAGGACCCCCTTTGTTCTGATTCTGCTGCCATACCACCCAAGCGACACCACCAGCGACAGCCACGATCAGAATAACTCCGATGATAATGAAAATTATCTTCGACGAAGGCTTGGATCCGGTTGCCCCACTTGAGTCTATCGTAATTTCTTGAACCATCTTTTACACACCGTCTGATAATTCCGCAGGTAAGTTGTACTGATATATGATAAGCAGATGGCTGTAACAGCTGTCAAAACGACTTAGTACGTTGTGTGTACGCCATCCCTCAAGCACTGCTGGCTTCACACCTGCAAAATCCAAGACCCGGTTTCACAAGGTACCCATCCAGCCGAGGTCGATAGGTGGATCGAGCATTTCGGACCCCCTAGTCCAACTCAGCCCCATGGTCTTTGCGCACCGTTCTCCGCAGCGAGGCGACGTGGTGCTGCTGCGGCGGATGCACGAGGCGGTGGCGGCCATGGAGGACTTGCTCTTCGAGGATGAGAAGGCCTCTTTGCTTCGATGCGAGGGCAAGATCGGCACCGTGGAGAAGATCTACGTGCACCGCGGCAAGAGAGAGTACCAGATCAGGATGAAGACCGGCTACGACGTGCTCGTCTCGGTCGGCAATCTGGAGAGGTGCGACGCGCAGATGACGCTGGACCGGCTGGAGCTCGCCGTGAAGGACCGCTGCCAGCACCGCCGAGAGCCCGGCACCTTCACGGTGGTGCGCCTCACTCCGCAGCGGCTCTACTTGCAGAACGACCTCAGCACCGCCCGCCTCCTCTGCGACCCGCGGAAGGTGCTGAAGGTCGCCTCGGGGGGCAAGGAGAGCAGGACTCTCCTGCGGGACTACCAGCAGGACGCGGTGGACTTCATGCTGCAGCAAAGACGCTCCATTTGCTTCTTGCGGCCGGGCGCTGGGAAGACGCTCATCGTGCTCGCCACGTTTCTGAGGATGAAGTTCGACTTGAAGTGCGCCGTGCGGCTGCAGCCCGGGGACCTCTGCCTCGTTCTCACCGCCGCCAATCTCGTGGAGGAGGTCTGGGCCAAGCAGGCGCACGAGCACGGCCTCGTCGATCACCTCTTTCTGGCGAGGTCCCGCGAGGCCCCCGCAGCGCACCAGCAGCTGGTGGTGGCTTCCACGCAATACTTCTCCACGTACCTCATGAGGAGCAAGGCCTTCGACGAGAAAGACTGCACGCTCTGGCACCGGCGGGTCTTGGCCGTCTTCATCGACGAGGTGCACTGCTTGGGCGGCACCCATACCTGGAACAGCGCAGCAGCCCTGATCACGAGCCGCGCGTCGCTGGCGGTGGGCTTGACGGGCACCTTCTTCCCCAATGAGCCGAGCACGGCCGCCCACATCGCCGCAGCTCTCGGCTTGCACCCCGACTTGCAGCAGGAGGGGTTCTGGCTCCGTCCTCAGGCTCTGCAGGTAGCTGTGGAGGCGCCGTACAAGGCCGTGCATCGTCCCTCGGAGGGCGCGTCGAGGGTGGGTGCTCCGCTGAGAGCGAAGAATCCTCCGTGGCGAAGGGTGGTGTACCAGGCTCGGCCAGAGAGGGATCCAACGCAGTGTGTGGTGAACGGCTTGTGCGAGTGCCTGGAAATCTCCCGGGATGATGCGGAGAAGTTCCATGCACTGCCGAGCATTGTTGAGAAGGCCCGCTGCTTCGAGAACAACGCCTTCGCCGCCTCCTCCAAGATCGAGGTGCTGATGGAGGCCCTGAGTCGCCTCTTCGAGGAGGGCAAGCACAAGATCCTTGTGACGGTGCTCTACCTCGACGTGCTGCTCGTCGTGAAGAAGTTCCTGACTCGGCGCTACCCTGACGTGGCCCTCTTCGAGTACCACGGCACCCTGAACGAGAATGGCCGAGAGAAGCAGCTCCAGGCCTATCTGGAGCGACCCTGCCACCCCTGCAGCCGCGCCATCATGGTCTTCTCAGTGTGCGCAGGCAAGACGGGCTTGAACATCACCCGCGGTGTGAGCTCGCCCATGGCTCACGTCGAATTTGAGCAGGACCACCTCGCCTCCGATAGGTTCCAAATGCAAATGCGCATTGACAGAGATGGCAACCCGTACCCCGTGCAGCTGGTGGTGTTGGAGGGCGAGAACACCGAGGCGAGTCTGAGGATTGAGCGACAATATAGGCAGGCAAAGCGCCAGAAGCAGGCGGGCTGCGACGAGATGCTCAACGCCTTGTTCGCAGGCAAAGGGTAGTTCACACTCGGTTAGGACGCATGTTGGCAGCGATGAAATAAGGTGTGTTTTTTTGACAGGTGTCTTGAATGGCTTGAATGCGCTCAGATTTTTCTCCGGCACGCTTATTTTTTGGGCATGGTCACTTGAATTGTTGTTTGAGTACTTCCAGGCGTTCATGCATGGCCAATGGAAATCTCGTAACTTATTAAAGGAACAATGTCGATGCGTCAGACTGCTCGTCTCAAATGTCCCCGTACAGTATGAAAAACGGTAAGCCTACAATCAAGCGATGCCGCTTCATCCTCGATGGCGAGACCTGCAAGACCTTGATACGAAACGAGACCGGCTTTTGCAAAGCCCATGGCGGACCCAAGCGCA
>Ga0315287_10006692_pt1 | contig 11499 bp, 11 predicted proteins | sample YL17G11_0_MG_FD_205037 | JGI IMG/M metagenome (GOLD analysis project Ga0315287, IMG submission 205037) | Sediment microbial communities from Yellowstone Lake, YNP, Wyoming, USA - YL17G11_0 | ecosystem: Environmental > Aquatic > Freshwater > Lake > Sediment | place: USA: Wyoming | collected...
CGATGGTGATGATCGGCTCCGCGCTTCTGTGGGTGGGCTGGCTCGGCTTCAACGTGGGCTCGAACCTCGAGGCCTCCGGCTTCGCAGGCCAGGTGTTCGCCAACACGATGCTCGCAACGGCGGCCGCAGCGCTGGCCTGGTCATTCGCCGAGTGGATCCACCGCGGCACGCCGACCATGCTCGGCGGTGCGTCCGGTGCGGTCGCGGGCCTCGTCGCCATCACGCCAGCCTGCGGCTGGGTGGGCCCGATGGGTTCGATCGCGATCGGGATCATCGCCGGCCTCATCTGCCTGTGGGCCGTGGCGAGCCTGAAGCAGAAGCTCGGCTACGACGACTCGCTCGACGTCTTCGGCGTGCATTGCGTGGGCGGCATCACGGGCGCACTGCTCACGGCCGTGTTCTGCTCACCCGCGCTCGGCGGCACCGGCGTGTACGACTACGTGGCGAACGCCGTGGGCGACTACTCCATCCTCACGCAGTTGAAGTCGCAGGTCTGGGCGGTGGGTGTGAGCCTGGTCTGGTCGGGCGTTGTCGCCGCGGTCTCGTTCAAGATCGTGGACGCCGTGGTCGGACTCCGGGTCGCGGAAGACCAAGAGCGTGAGGGGCTCGACACCGTGTCGCACGGGGAGCGGGCGTATAACTGACGTCAGTCAATTGGCGGCAGGCCCCGCAGGGGTGCGCACCCCCAAGGGGAGCCATGACCAGGGCGGCCGAGTTTGACTCGGCCGCCTTTTTTCATTGCGTTGGTTGCGATGGCCCGAAGCCGCCGCTGGGCAGCAGGTCAGCGCCGTTGCTAACTTCAGAACGTTTCCGCTTCACATAATGGCCGCAAAGCATGCGATCGGCCCGCGGCAGGACCAGCATCCCGCCGTCCGCCGGAACCGTCCTGATACACTCCGGACGTAGCTATGGAGACACTTGGCATGAAACCGATGGCATTGCTTCTCGCAGGCCTCCTGTTCGCGGGCTCCGCTGGCGCGGGCGACGTGTACGTCACCAGGGACTCGAAAGGGAACCCGATCTACACGGACACCCCACAGACCATCCCGGCGGAAAAGCTCGACATCCACACCGCAAGCACGGACTCGGCCAGCGCTGCGCAGAGCACCGCGGCCCAGGCGAAACAACCGAGCCAGCAGAGCCGATCCAGCTCCCCGGCGCCGGCGTCGCAAGCCGCCACCCAGCAGGCGGCACAATCCACGGCCGACGACCGCGCCAAGCGCTGCGTAGACGCGCGGACGCGATATCAGGCGCTCATGGATAACTGGCGGATGTACGAACCCGGCCCGAACGGCGAGCGGACCTACCTCACCAGCGAGCAGATCGATCAGGCACGCGGGAACGCGAAGCAGGTGATGGACGAGTTCTGCGCGGACCAGTGACGTGAGCCTCGCCGTCGGCTTCGTCGGCCTCGGCGCCATGGGTCGGAGCATGGCCCGCAATCTTCACCGGGCCGGCCTCCTGAAGGCCCTCTGGAATCGAACCACCGCCGTCTCCCTGGACCTCGCATCCGAGCTCGGCGTAATTGCCGCCTCGAATCCCGCCGAACTGGCCCACGCTTGCGACGTGGTCGTGCTCTGCGTCTCGGCCGACGCGGATGTGCTCGCGGTGGTCGATGCGATGCTGCCGGGCCTGCGGCAGGGCACGATCGTGATCGACTGCTCGACCGTGAGCTCGGACACGGCGCGCACTGCGGCGACCCGTCTTGCTGGCGTTGGCGCCTCATTCCTCGACGCGCCTGTGAGCGGCGGCGTCGAGGGCGCCCGCGACGGGACGCTCGCAATCATGGTGGGCGGCACCCCCGAAACCTTCGAACGTGCGGGCCCGGCGCTCGCGGCGATGGGCCGCACCATCACGCGCTTCGGGCCGAACGGCGCCGGGCAGGCGGCCAAGGCCACCAACCAGATCATGTGCGCGGGGATCATCCAGGCGGTGGCGGAAGCCATGGCCTTCGCAAAGGCCGAGGGGCTGCCGCTCGAGAAGCTCATCGACACGCTCGGCAAGGGCGCGGGCTCGAGCTGGTACTTCGTGAACCGTGCGCCGAACATGGTGCGGGGCACATACCCCGCGGGTTTCCGTGTCCGGCTGCACGAGAAGGACCTGCGCATCTGCCGCGACATGGCGGCGCGCCACGGAGTCGAGCTCCCGGTGGTCGAGGCGACGCTCGCGCACTACCTCCAGCTCGACGAGCAGGGTCATGGCGACGAGGACATCTCGACCATCTTCCGCCTCAAGGACGCGCTGTTTGCGCACGACGACGCGAGCGGCGGGGCAACGCCACGCCGATGAGCGCGGAACCGCCGGTGCCGGCTCCCGCCGGGGACGAGCGCAGTTCCTACCTTCCCGATTTCTGCGAACCGCACGCAGTCCTCGCGGTGGTGCTGGTCGCCGCACTCGTGGCGCTGGTGCTGGCGCTCGCGCGCCAGAGCGTGAGCGGCGAACTCTGGACCGAACTCGCCCGCACCTCGTCATACCTGCTATGGACCACCCTGCTCACGACGGCCCTCCTCTGTCGTATGCGGCCCTGGCTCGCGCGTCGGTCGCTGCGCGACTCCACGCTTATGGCAATGGGAATCATCGTCGGCACCGTGGCCCTCGTCTCGGAGTGCATCTACTGGTTCGGCCTCTCCTGGGACGCCCGGCTCGGCGCACCGTCCGGTCTCTTCCCGACCGGGCACGCCGCGTTCCTGCTGCCGAACCTGTTCATCGGTGCGATCGTGGGCGGCCTGGCGCTGCGCTACTTCTACGTCTCGAACGAGTGGCGGCGCAGCGTCGAGCTCGAGGCCCGCGCGAGGGTCCGCGCGCTGCAGGCGCGCATCCGCCCGCATTTCCTCTACAACAGCATGAACACCATCGCGGCGCTGACGCGCACCGACCCCGCACGCGCCGAGGAAGCCATCGAGGACCTCGCCGACCTCTTCCGCTTCACACTCGCCGAATCGCGCCCGCAGATCAGCCTGCGCGAGGAGCTTGAGGTCGCGCGCATCTACCAGCGCATCGAGCAGCTGCGGCTCGGGCCCCGTCTCACGGTGCGCTGGGACGTCGGGTCGCTGCCGCCGAACGCGGTCGTGCCCGGGCTGCTCCTCCAGCCCCTGCTCGAGAACGCCATCGGTCATGGCATCGAGCCGCTGCAGGAGGGAGGTACCGTGACCGTGGTCGGACGCGCGGGCGACGGCATGATCTCGCTCGAAGTCGCCAACCCGGTGTCCAGGCGCGCCCGGCCCGCACGGCCGGGAAACCGCATGGCGCTCGACAACATCCGCCAGCGGCTGGAGCTCGTCTTTCCCGGCCGCTCATCGGTGACGGTGCAGGACGATGGCGACGCCTACCGAGTCACGCTGAATTTCCCCCTGGTCCCGGGTCCTGCGGCGTCCGGCGACGAACAGTGACAGGCCGGGGCGGGCCGGCGGAAAATGCCCGCTGCCATGCCCCAGAGCCCTCCCCTCCATGAACCGATGCGCGCGCTGATCGTCGACGACGAGCCGCCCGCGCGGGCGCGGCTGCGCCGCCTGCTCGAGGAGATCCCTGACGTAAGCGTGGTCGGCGAGGCCGCGAACGGCCGCGAAGCCCTCGAAATGTGCGCCAGCCTCGAGCCCGACGTGGTGCTGCTCGACGTACGCATGCCCGGCATGGACGGCATCGAGGCGGCGCGGCATCTGAGCGCTCTCGACGACCCGCCGGCCGTGATCTTCACGACCGCGTACGACGAGTACGCGGTCGGGGCCTTCGAGGCACAGGCGGTCGGCTACCTGCTGAAACCCGTGCGGCAGGAGAAGCTCGCGAGTGCCCTGCGTCACGCGGCGAAGGTCGTCGGCACACAGCTCGCGAGGCTCTCCGAGCAGTCGCAGATGGGGCGGCGGCGCACGCAGATCTGCGCGCGCCTCGGGGAGCAGCTGCGACTCATACCGCTGGACGACGTGTACTATTTCATGGCGGGCCAGAAGTACGTCACGGTGCGGCACCGCGGGGGAAGCGAGCTCATCGACGAGGCGCTGCGCGCGCTGGCCGTGGAATTCGCGCCGGAGTTCGTGCGGGTGCATCGCAATGCGCTGGTCGCGATCCGCTCGGTGAGCGCGCTCGAGCGGGATGCGGAGGGCCACTACCTCGTGCGCCTGCGGGACTGCGAGGAAACGCTGCCGGTGAGCCGGCGGCACGCGGCGCAGACGCTGCGGCTGATCAGGGGCGGACACTGAATGGACACGGCGAAGGAAGACGTCGGGGAATCGACGATCACGATCGCGGACGAGGCCCCGCGACCGGCATGCAGCGAGTACTCCCGTCTCGGGGGCCTGCTGCTGCTTGCGCTGCTCGCGTACCTCGTCTGGCGCATCGTTACCCCGCTCTGGCAGCCGCTCGTGTGGGCCGCGCTGCTCGGCTCGCTGCTCGCGCCGTTCAACGCGCGCCTCACGCTGCGCCTGGGTGCACGGCCACGCCTGGCAAGCGGGATCACCACGCTCCTCGCCGTGCTGCTCTTTCTGCTGCCGGTGGCGGTCATCGCGGGCGCGGTCGCCGCGCAGTCAGCGCAGCTGCTCGGCCGCCTGAACGCGCAGGCGCCGCAGCTGGACGCCACCTCGCTCGACCTCACTCGCATTCCCCTGCTCGCACGGCCGCTCGAGTGGATGGGCAGCCACACGACGGTCACGATCGAGCAGCTGCAGGGCTGGCTCGTCGAGGCGGCGAAGCGAGTGCTGCAGTCCCTCGCGTCCTCGGGCGGCAACTTGGTGCTGGGAGCGCTCGGCACCGTGGCCAGCTTCGCGCTCATGCTGTTTGTGCTGTTCTTCGTGCTGCGCGACGGGCCGGCGCTCGCGCAGAAAGTGGTGCGGATGCTGCCGATCGAGGAGCGCCGCCGCTCGAGCCTCTGGCGCCACCTGGTCGACGTCACGCACGCGGTGTTCATGGGCATCGGGCTCACGGCGCTGGTCCAGGGCGTCCTGCTCGGTGTTGGCTTCTGGATCGCCGGCCTGCCGAGCCCGCTGGTCTTCGGCGTGCTGGGTGCCCTGTGCGCTCTCATACCGCTGGTCGGCACCGCGCTCGTCTGGGTGCCTGGCGCCGCTATCCTCGCGATCCACGCCGACTACGGGCACGCGACGTTTCTCGCCGCCTGGGGCATCCTCGTCGTGGGGTCGGTGGACAACTTCCTGCGGCCAATGCTGATTTCAGGCCGGTCGGAACTGCCTACCCTTGCGGTCTTCATCGGCGTGATGGGCGGGCTGTCGGCCTTCGGCTTCATCGGCCTGTTCCTCGGCCCCATCGTGCTCGGCCTGCTCGTCGCCCTGTTCCGATTCGAGAACGAGGAACGCGAAGCCGCGAGCCGCGCCACCTGAGCAATTTCATCCTGGAGTCCCGCTTGTCGAACCCGATACGCATCGCAACCCGTCGCAGCAGGCTGGCGCTCTGGCAGGCCGAGCACGTCATGGCGCTGCTTCGCGCCGCCCACCCGCAGGTCCCGGTCGAACTCGTGCCGATGAGCACGCAGGGCGACCGCGTGCTGGACCGCGCGCTCGCCGAGGTCGGCGGCAAGGGCCTGTTCGTGAAGGAACTCGAAGTCGCAATGCAGGAAGGCCGCGCCGACATCGCGGTGCACTCGATGAAGGACGTGCCGAGCGAACTGCCGCCGGGCTTCCGCATCGCTGCTGCCCTGCCGCGCGCCAATCCCAGCGACGCCTTCATCTCGCTGAAATTCCGTCGCTTCGCCGACCTTCCGCAGGGCGCGCGCGTCGGCACCTCGAGTCCGCGGCGCCAGGCCCAGCTGCGCAACGCCCGCCCGGACCTCGCGATCGAGCTGCTCCGCGGCAACGTGGAGACCCGCCTGCGTCGCCTCGAGGAAGGCAGCCTCGACGCGATCCTGCTCGCCTGCGCCGGTCTCGAGCGGCTGGGACTCGGCGATCGGATCACCGAGGTGCTCGACGCCGATTTCTGCGTGCCCGCCGTGGGCCAGGGCGTGATCGGCATCGAGTGCCGCGAGGACGACAGGCGAAGTCGCGAGGTGCTCGTCGCGCTGCACCACGAGGAATCATTCATCCGGCTCGCCGCGGAGCGCGCCTTCGCGCGGACCCTCCTCGGCAGCTGCCATTCGCCGATCGCAGCGCACGCGACCCTGGCCGCTGGTTCGCTCACGTTGCGTGGATTCGTCGGCGCACCCGACGGCAGCGAGGCCTACCGCGACGGGCTCTCGGGTCCGGCAACCGACGCGGAGGGCCTCGGCCTCGCGCTTGCCCGCCGCATGCAGGCCGCAGGCGCCGGGGCGCTGCTCGATCGCCTGCGCAGCGAGGCGGAACCACAGCCGTGACCCGGTCGCTCGCGGGCCTCACCGTCGTCGTGACGCGGCCCGCGCGCCAGGCGGTGCGGTTCACGCAGCTGCTCCGCGAGCGTGGCGCCGCGACCGTTGCATTCCCCGCGCTCGAGATCGAGCCGGTGACGCTCGATGCGTCCGCGCCGGGCGCGCTCGCCCCCGATGCCTGCGACTGGGTCGTGTACACGAGTGCGAACGCGGTGGAGTATTCACTTCGCGAGCTCGGTCGCCCCGGCCGAGCGCGCGTGGCCGCCATCGGCCGCGCGACGGCACGTGCGCTCGCGTCGGCCGGCGTCGAGGTTCACGTCGTGCCCGAGTCGGGCGCGGATTCCGAAGGCCTGCTCGCGCACCCCGGATTCGCCGACCCCCGCGGGCAGCGGATCCTGATCGTCAAGGGTGTCGGGGGCCGCGACTCGCTGCGAGCGGGGCTCGTCTCCCGCGGCGCGCTGGTCAGCACGGCCGAGGTCTACCGGCGAACCCGGCCGGCACCGACGACGGAAGCCCTTGATGAACTCGACCGCGCACGCGGCTCGGGATCGGTCGTCGTTGCGGTGACCAGCGTGGAGGTGCTCGAATCTCTGCTCGCGGCCGCGCCCGCGGGGCGCTATGGCTGGTTGCGCGAGGCCCCGCTGCTGGTGCCTGGCGAACGGGTCGCCGCGGCCGCGCGCCGGCTCGAATGGCGCGGCCCGCCGGTCGTCGCCCGCAGTGCCGAGGACGAGTCGATGCTGGATGCGCTGGAACTGTGGTCGTCCGACGGGGGCAGGATCACGCCTGCGTGATACGATCCACCTGAACTCCGGGCGCGCCTGCGCGAAGCCGATGTCCGCCGAAATCGAATCTCTCTCCAGCGACATGAACACCCGACGCCCGGGCGGCGGCGGGACGAGCCCCATGCTGGTGGCCTTCGCCGTGCTGGGCCTGCTGCTCGCGATCTACGCGCACTGGCGCATCGGCCAGTTCGTCGACCGCAGCGACCGCGTGCGCCGGCAGGTCGTCGAGCTGCGCGCAGCGCAGGGCCGGCTCGCGGGCCAGCTCACGACGCTCACCACGCGGCTCGAGACCTCGAACACCGCGCTGCGCTCTGAACTGCGCGGGCTGCAGGAATTGCCCGCCCAGCTCGCGGTCCTTGGCCGCGGCGTAGAGGAGCTCAGGGCGCGCACCGAGGCGCCGCAGCGGGCCTGGGCGCGCGCCGAGGCGCTGTACTTGCTCGACCTCGCCGAACGCCAGCTCTACATAGACCGCGACGTCGGCACGGCCATCGCGGCGATGGAGGCCGCCGATGCGCGGCTTGCGTCTTTCAATGACCCGGCGATCGCGCAGGTTCGCCGCCTGCTGGCCCAGGACCTCGCGGCCCTGCGCGCCGTGCCCCTGCCGGACCTCGCCGCGGTGCTCGCGCGGATCGCGGCGCTGGAGGACGGGGTGCCCACGCTGCCGGTTCTCGGCGTGCCCGTGACGCGGGGACCCAGGACCGACAAGGAACCGGAGCCGACCGGTGCGTTCGGGCGCGCGATGCATCGGATCGCGGAGGCGCTCCGCAGCCTCGTGACATTGAAGCGAGTGGATCCTTCGACCTCGCGGCTGGTCACGCAGGAAGAGCAGTCGCTGCGGCGCCAGCACCTGGAGCTGCTGCTGTTCGCGGCGCGGGTCGCCGCCATGCAGCCCGACGGCGCGGCCTATGCGCAATCGCTCGAGGCCGCCGGCACCTGGCTCACCCAATTCTTCGACCCCTCCTCGCCCGAGGTGGCGGCGGCGCGGGCCGAGATCGAGGCGCTCGGCAGCGCCAACGTCGAGCCCGCACGGCCTTCGATCGGCGCGGCCGCGCACCAGCTGCAGCGCCTGATGGACGCAGGCGCGACCACGCCATGAAGGGCGCCGCGCTGGTGGCGCTGGCGCTCGTGGGCGGCGGACTGCTCGCCCAGTTCCTGCTCGGCGACCCGGGCTACGTCGCCATCCGCGCGGGCCGCTCGCTCGTCGAGACGACGCTGCCCGTGTTCCTGCTGCTGCTCGGCGCCGCCTACCTCTCCGTGCGCGGCGTCGCGGGAGCGGTGGGCGCCCGCCGGCGCCTCGCGGAACTCCGCGCGGAGCGGCGCCGCCGGCGTGCCCGAGACGACACGGGCCGCGGCATGCTCGACCTCGCCGCAGGCAACTGGCGCAGCGCCGAGGACTTGCTGTCGCGATCAGCACCGGACGCGGACACGCCCGCGGCCAACTATCTCGTCGCGGCGCGGGCCGCGGACCTGCAGGACGCCATCGACCGGCGCGACGACTGGCTCGCGCAGGCACAGGAGAATGCGCCCGGAGAAAGGGCAGCGGCGCTGGTCACGCTGGCCGAGATGCAGTTGAGGCGCGGACAGGACCAGGCGGCCGTGCAGACGCTCGAGCAGCTCGACGCGTCGGGCGACTTGAACTCTCGCGGGCTCGAGCTGCTCGCGCGCCTCTACCCGAAGCTCGGTCACGGCGACAGGCTGCTCGCACTCGGCCCGCGCCTGCGGAGCGCGAAGGAACTGCCCGGAGCGAAGGTGGCCGAGCTCCTCGCACAGGTGCAGCTCGAGGAAATCCGGGCCGCGGGCGAGGCGGGAAACCAGTCTCGCCTCGAGAAGGCCTGGTCGGACCTGCCACGCGGCGTGCGCAGGCTGCCGCAGTCCATCGTGACCTACGCACGTGCCGCGATGACCTGCAATGACCACTCGACGGCGGAGAAGGTCCTGCGCGAACTCATCGAGGACCAGTCAGACCCGGCCGCGGTCCGCCTGTATGGAGACCTGGTACTTCCCGACCCGCTCGCGCCGCTCGAGCGCGCGGAGGTGTGGCTGCGCAAGCATCCCGAGGACCCGGAGCTGCTCGCGAGCTGCGCGCGCCTGTGTTTGCGCGCGGAACTCGTCGGCAAGGCGCGCAGCTACCTCGAGGCCAGCCTCGCACGGCGGCCGAACCCGGAGAACAGCCTGATCCTCTCAGACCTGCTCGAGCAGATCGGCGAGGGCGCGAAGGCCGCAGAGTGCCTGCGCGAGGCCGTGACCCTGTCGGTGGGCCGCCGCCCCAACGTGCCTCGCGTGCGACTCAGGCGCCGCTGAGACTGATCAGGACCGGGCGCTCTGCGCGCCGAGCTTCGCGAGCGTGTCCGGCGCGTAGTCGAACGAATCGAAGTGCAGCTGTTCCCGCGGCAGGCCGGCAGCCGCGGACCGCGCGCGGATGGCTTCGATCATCGCCGGTGGCCCGCTCGCATACATGTCGACACCGGAAAGCTCCGGGTGGTCGGCGAGCATCGCCTCGTGCACCAGGCCTGCACGGACGCCGGCCTCCGGCGGCGCGGGATCCGACAGGACCGGGCAATAGCGGAAGCCCGGCCGTTCCTTCTCGAGCCCGCGCAGCCACTCGTGCTCGTAGAGGCCGGCGGCGTCGCGGGCTCCCCAGTAGAGCGTCACCTGCCGACGGTCGCCCGTGGCAACGAGCTGGCGCAGCATCGCCCTGAGCGGCGCATAGCCCGTGCCGCCGCCCACCATCAGCGCTTGCCTCGACGACCCCGCCCGCAACCAGAACTGGCCCAGCGGTCCCTCGATGCGCAGCAGCGCGCCGGGGCGCAGGCTGTCGAAGAGCTGCGCCGTGAACCCGCTGGTCGAGGCACGCCGCACGTGCAGCTCGAGCAGCCGGCCGTCCGCCGGTGCGCTCGCGATCGAGAAGCTGCGACGTCGGCCCTCCGAAAGCATCACGTCCAGGTACTGCCCGGCCCGGTAGTGCAGTTCCTCGACCGCGGGCAATCGCAGGAACACCGCCATCACGTCGGGCGCGAGCAGTTCCTTGCGCTCGATGCGGCACGGCAGACTCTTCACCTCGACGTCGGGCGCAGGCCGCACCTCGCGCGCCTCGACGCGCAGGTCGGAGAGGGCGCGCGCCTGGCAGAGCAGCGCGAAACCGGCGCCCGCCTCCTCCGCCGTGATGCCGGCCGGCCGCTCGCCCGGGTAGGCGACCTCGCCGCTCACGATCCGCGCAAGGCAGGACGCACAGTGGCCTCCCTTGCAGCTGTGCGGCAGGTTGAGTCCCGCGCGCAGCGCAGCGGCCAGCACGGTCTCACCGCTCTCGACGGTGAAGTCCTGGCCCGATGGAATGAGCGTGACCTGCGCCATGCGCGCAGGATGCCACGAAGAGCGCAGGCGCGCGGCACCTGCCAGCGCGGGTATCCTAGGCCGCATGGATCGCAGGTTCCTGATTGCGGGTTGCGGCTATGTGGGTCGCCGGCTCGCGATGCGGCTCATGGAGTCGTGGCAGATCGTCGCCGTGGCGAGGTCACCCGCGACGCTCGCAGCGCTCCGCGCGCTCGGCATCGAGACCCTGTTCGCCGACCTCGACTCGATTGCGACGTCGCCAGCACTCGAGCGGATCGCCGAGGACGCGGCCGTGGCCTATCTTGCGCCGCCCCCCGGAACCGGCGTCACGGACCCGCGCCTGGAGCGATTCCTCGCCGCGCTGGGGAGTGCGCGGCCGTCGGTGCTTCTCTACATGAGCACGACAGGCGTCTACGGCGACGCGGGCGGTGCGGCCGTCGACGAACGCAGCCCCGTCGTTCCCGCCAACGACCGCTCGCGCCGCCGGCTCGCGGCCGAACGGGCCTCGGCGGCGTGGTGCGACGCCCGCGGCGTCCGCTGCGTGGTGCTGCGCGTGCCCGGGATCTACGGACCCCACCGGCTGCCGCTCGGGCGGCTCGGCCGCAGCGAGCCCGTGCTCAGGCCGGAAGACTCCGGTCCCGGCAATCGCATCCACGTGGATGATCTGGTCGCGGCCTGCATCGCGGCCGTCGAGCGGCCGGCGAGCGGGGTGTTCAACGTGGGCGACGGCGATCACGCGAGCACGACGGAATTCCTGCAGAGGACAGCAAGTCTCGCCGGCCTGCCGCCGCCCCGCGTGGTCTCGCTGGCCGAGGCGCGGGCCGGACAGATCAGCCAGGGGATGCTCGAGGTGCTCGTCGAATCGCGCCTCGTCCTCACCAGCCGCATGCGCCAGGAACTCGGCGTGACGCCGTGCTACGCGAGAGTCGAATCCGGGATCGCCGCGAGTCTCGGGGAAATGCGCGCGCAGGAGCTTTGAGCGTCGGATATGCTTGGCTCCATGCGGCTCGCCTTCACGAAGATGCATGGACTCGGCAACGACTTCATCGTCTTCGACGCACGCGACCCGGACGAGGTGCCCTCGCCGGTCGCCCTGCGACGCCTGGC
>Ga0315287_10006696_pt1 | contig 11498 bp, 13 predicted proteins | sample YL17G11_0_MG_FD_205037 | JGI IMG/M metagenome (GOLD analysis project Ga0315287, IMG submission 205037) | Sediment microbial communities from Yellowstone Lake, YNP, Wyoming, USA - YL17G11_0 | ecosystem: Environmental > Aquatic > Freshwater > Lake > Sediment | place: USA: Wyoming | collected...
AACGAGGTCGAGAGCTGTCAGGACATCACGTTCCTGTTCCCGCTTGCGCCCTACACGGCGGCGATCGGTCAGGAGATGATCGGCGCCATTGCGCAGGTCAAGCCGCAAGGCAAGACGCCTCTCGCAGGCTCGCTGACCGCAGCCGCGAACTCCATCGCTGGGCAGGGCCAAGGCGGCTTCATCGTCCTTGTAAGTGATGGCGAAGGGAACTGCGGCGGTCAGGAGGCCGTCGTCGCGCAGATGCTGGCGACGATGCAGCCTCCCATCGTGCTGCACGTCATCGGGCTGGACATGGACGCGCAGGCGAGCGAGACGTTGCGAGCCATGGCCATGGAAACCGGCGGCAGCTACTGGGCCGTGTCGGATTCCGACTCGCTCGCCGACGCGTTGTTCGCCGCGGTGGCGACTCCCATCGCCGAGCCGACCACAAGCCCGCCGGTGGATGGCGTTCCTCCGAGCTACGCCTGCTTCGGCGTGACGAACGTTGTCTACGGCACGGAGGGTGACGACGTGATCTACGGCACTCCGGGCAACGACCTGGTCTTCGGCCTCGGAGGGAATGACTTCATCATCGGCCTCGGAGGAAACGACGTCCTGGTCGGTGGGCCGGGGAAAGACATCCTTGAGGGCGGGGAAGGCAACGACGTCCTCATGGGCGGCGAGGGCGACGACCTCCTGTTCGGCGGCGCCGGCAACGACATCGTGTGCGGCGGCCCGGGCAACGACTCGCTCGAAGGGGAAGCGGGGAACGACATCCTGGATGGCGGCGAGGGGTGCGACACGCTCCTCGGCGGCGACGGCCAGAACGCGCTCTACTGCGCGGATGCCGTCGACGTGCTATTCCAGGGCACCGCGGTCTACGGAACGTACGGGTTGTGCACAGATGGCTGCAGCCCGCAGTGTCCCGCGCCCGAACTGCTGGCCTGCGCCGTGCCGGCGGCTCCCGCCTGTCCGGCGAGCGCACCTGTGCAGCCCGTCACGGCCCCGTGCAAGGCGCCAACCGTCGCCAAGGTCGTGAACGAAGGCGAATCGGTCCAGCTTCACGGCACGGCGTCGGACTACGACTGCAACATCCTCTCCATCCTCTGGCAAGCCTCGGCGGGCACGTTCGACAACCCGACGTCGCTCGACCCGGTCTACACGGCTCCCATGCTCTCGGGGTGCAATGACGCGGAGGTCACGGTTGCACTCACGGCCGTCGATGGATGCGGCTCGTCGGGGACGGACTCGTTCCGGCTTCTCATCGTGAACGTGAACCACGCCCCGACCGTCTCCGCCGGGAACGACATCTGGATAGAGGAAGGCGACGCGATCGTGCTTCAAGCCGTCGCCCAGGACGCTGACAACGAAGGGTTGGCGGTGCGTTGGGCCGCCGGCGGCCCAGGATCGTTCGATGATCCATCCGTTCTCGCCGCCGTCTTCCATGCGCCGCTCATCGATCTCTGCGAAGGCATCGACATCCCGCTCGTCATCACGGTGATCGATCCGTGCGGAGCGTCGGCGTGCGATACCGTCATGGTCCACGTTCGAAACGTCAACCGAGTTCCCATCGTGGATCTCGGCCCTGACTTCGCCATCGACGAAGGACAAGCGATTCGTTGGACTCCCTCGGTGACAGACCCGGATTGCGACGTTCTGTACTACTGCTGGACGACGTCGGCTGGCACCTTCGACGCGGCCAACGCCGTGAACCCATTGTTCGCGGTCCCGGCAACGTTCCAGTGCGCCGGGGAACCCATCGTGGTGACGCTGACGGTCACGGACCCCTGCGGGCTTACGGCGACCGATTCGGTCACGATCCAGGTACGCAACATCAATCGCGCGCCGACGGCAAAGCTCGAATCCGGGCTGTGCGTCAGCGAAGGCAATACGCTGACGCTGCTTCCGCAGGTCTCGGATCCGGACGGAGACGTTCTGCGCTACTCGTGGACGGTGTCCGCGGGACGCCTCGATAGCACGTGCGCGGCGACCCCGGTGTTCATCGCGCCGATTATCCAGGACTGCAACGGAATGGACGTCACCGTCACCCTGACTGTGACGGATCCGTGCGGCCTCACCGCGACGGATTCGGCGGTGATTCGCGTCCAGAACGTGAATCAGCCACCGATCGTCATTGCGGACCCGTAGTCTCGTTCTCCGGAACGCCTATCGGTTGATCTGTGATCTGCTCCTCTCTCCCCCGAGGGAGGAGCAGATCGTCTTTTCCGGTTCGCACGCCGACTGCACAAGCATCCCGAGAACAATGTCGCCGATTGGGTTCCGATCGACGAGCGCGTGGGCCACGTGAAGATGGAGGCACTTCAAGCGCCTTCGGTCGGCGATGCCCCCGATCCCTCGCGCATCGAGTTCACGCAGCTGCCCGCGCTCGGCAAGCTCACGCTCTTCCTTCGCCGTGAGCAGGCGCCGCCGCGCTGCGACGTACTCGACGTCCGCTCGATCCAACGCGGTTCGGAGCTCCGCCTCCGCGGCGAGGCGCTGCTCGAGCCGCCCCACCCATCCTCCCCCTTCCAGCTCGCTGACGGCCCGGCAGAACAAGGGACACGTGAGCCAGTAGAGCGTTGGGAACGGCTTCTCCTCCACCACGGGCGGTACCTGCAGCACCTGCGGAAACCCGTGAATGCACCGACGGGCAATGACGTAGTCGCCGCGCGGGACGCGCCCCATCTGGCGGGCAATGAGTTCCTGGTCGCTTATCGTGACTCGTTCCACTCTGGGTTCCTATACCGCGCAGCTTCCAGCTCCGCTGCGACTGTCCGCTCGCTAGACGCGATGGGCGTCCGACTCCACGGGCGCGGGAGAAGGCTGGCCAATCCCTGCAGCACGGCGCCCGCCGCTTCAGCCAGCCCCACCGGGCGCGCAAGGACATCGGACAGGGTCGTCGTAGCATGCGGATACGAGGGGAGCGACTGGGGCGCGTAGTCTGGGCGAAGTGCTCGCAAGACAGCGGCCATTTCCACGGTGTCCGGCCACACGAGCAGGGTCCCCTGGATGAGAATGGCCTTCCCGCGCCGCGCCTGCGCGGCTCCCGAGATCTTGCGTTCCCCCACGACGAGCGTCCGTCCGTGAGCGTCAACCGCTGCGCCAAGACCGCTGCGCAGACCAGCAGCCAGCGATTCCCCGAAACAGGCGAACGCCCCCTCCACGGTTCCGAACCGTCGCGAGTCCGCCGCCGTCACCGTCACGTTCAGGTTCCCAGGGTAATGGTAGACGGATCCGCCGCCCGAGAGACGCCTCACGATGGGGATCGCCAGTCGCCGAGCGGCCTCGCGGTCACATTCGTCCGCCGCAGACTGCGAACGTCCGAGGATCACCGCACGCTTCGACACCCACACCCGAATCGTGTCTTCCCCACCGTTCCGCACGGACTCGAGAAGAGCTTCGTCGGTCGCAAGCCCGACCGCCGCGTCGCGCGCTTCGAGGTCGAGGCAGAGTCTCATGGGTCGCCACAGACGGCTTCTGCGTGGTACGAGCTTCGCACGCGCGGCCCCGAGGTCACCCGGTCGAATCCCAGATGCCGAGCGTCCTTCGCCAGCTCCTCGAACTCCTCAGGCGGAATGTAGCGCCGCACGGGCGCCGCTTTGCTCGACGGGGCCAGGTACTGCCCGAGGGTCAGCGAGGAGACGCCGACCCGGCGAAGATCGGCGAACGTTTCTCTCACCTCGTCCGGCTCTTCTCCCAACCCCAGCATCAGCCCGCTCTTCACTGGGCGGCCGTCGCTGCCCCTGCGAAGCGTGCCGAGAACCTCCAGGGATCGCTCGTACGACGCGCGCCGGTCACGCAGAGCGGGCGAGATCCGTCTCACCGTCTCCACATTGTGTCCCAGAACGTCGGCACCTGAAGAGAGGATGCAGGCAAGGGAACGCGGGTCACCGCCGAAGTCGGGCACCAACACCTCGACGCGCGTCTCCGGTGACATCCGCTTGATTGCCCGCACCGCGTCACAGAACACCGTGGATCCGCCGTCAGGAAGGTCATCTCGGTCGACCGATGTGAGGACCACGTAGCGCAGACTCAGCTTGCGTGCCGCGGCGGCCACGCGTCCCGCTTCTCCCGAGTCGATCTCCTGTCCCTGCGGGGCGTGCTGCACCGCACAGAAGCGGCACGCGCGAGTACAGACCTCACCGAGCAGGAGGAACGTGGCGGTCCGCGCGCTCCAGCATTCCACGACGTTGGGGCACTTCGCCCCCTCGCAGATGGTGTGCACTCGCTCCTCGCGGAGCACTTCCCGCACAGCGCGGATCCCCTCCGCCTCGGTGGCCGAGGGCGCGCGCACTCTCAGCCAGACCGGTCTCTCAGACATGCGCCGCCTCCAGAACTGCCGCCAGCGAGGCTTTCTGCCATCGCACTCCGAGTAACTCACCGTATGCCCGGCAGAACTCCTCCTCCACATCGGCAAGCTGCGCCGGCACATCGAGGTCGTCGTTCATCGATACGGCCCGCACGGGGAGCCCGCACGGATGGATCATGGCGAAGTGGGACGGGTCGACCTCCACGTTCAGCGCGAGGCCGTGCATGCTCACCCACTTGCGGACCGACACGCCCACGGAGGCGATCTTGCCGCGGTCGGTCCACACCCCCGGAAGGCCGTCGCGCCGACTGCCAGCCAGCCCATAGCGTTCCAGCGTGCGAAGGGCGGCCTCCTCGAGGAACCTCACGTGCGCTTTGATGTCCCGCCCGTACCGTCGAAGATCCAGGATCGGGTAGACCACAAGTTGCCCCGGCCCGTGATAGGTCAAATCGCCCCCCCGCTCCGACTCGCGGACAGCGATTCCCGCTCGCTCGACGTCTTCCAAAGCAGCCCGGAAGCTCCCGTCGTGGGCGCTCCGGCCGCGCGTAAACACGGGATCGTGTTCAACCGTGAACAGGACATCGGGAACGAGTCCGGCCACGCGCAACGCGTGCATACGCCTCTGGATCTCCGCCGCCGCATCGTACGACAGCCGACCCAACGCCACGTGCACGGGGCACGTGCTAGCCGGCCTCAAGGATTCCAAGGATCTCACCGATGCGCACGCTCGCTCCCGCGGGAGCGCGGACCTCCGTCAGGATTCCATTCGATGGAGCCGGAACGATGAACGTCGTCTTCTCTGTCTCCACTTCCACGAGGTCGTCGCCCTCCTTCAACAAAGAACCCGGGAGGCACAGCCAGGCGACAACAACCGCAGATTCGATGTCTCCGAGATCGGGAAGCTGAACGTCCGTCTTCTTCGCGCCCATCGCGCCCTCCTTTGGCGCCGAGTCTAGCTCATGCTCACCAGCACTTCATCTTGTCGCAGCTCCAGCGGCACCCTATAGTTGCCCCCGAGGAGGAAACATGGGGTTCTCGTGCGGCTTGGTGGGTCTCCCGAACGCTGGCAAGTCAACCCTGTTCAATGCTCTCGCCAACGCGTCTGCACGCGTCGAAAGTTACCCATTCTGTACCATCGAGGCCAACATCGGGAGCATCCCTGTGCCCGATGATCGCCTGGATCGTCTCGCGGCGATGTTCCCTTCCAAGACCAAGGTTCCTACGCATCTCGACTTCATCGACATCGCAGGCCTGGTGGAACATGCCAACGAGGGCGAAGGAATGGGAAACCAGTTCCTGGCCGAGATCCGCGCCGTCGACGCGATCCTCCACGTCGTGCGATGCTTCGAGGACCCGAACGTCGCCCACGTCACGGGGACCCTCGACCCACGGCGTGATATTGCCATCGTCGAGACCGAACTCCTGCTCAAGGACTACGAGACGCTCTCCCGAGTCGCCAAGCACCTCCATCTGGGGACCAAGGGGCCAGATCGTCTCGCCCCGGCGCGCGCCGCGGCGTGGGACGCGCTCGTTGACCATGTGGCGCGCGGGCTCCCCGTGCGCTCCGCCCACATCAACCACCTCATCGAGGACCTCGTGCGCGAGGCGGGTCCGCTCACCGCCAAGCCGTGCCTGTTCGTGGCGAACGTCGGCGACGAGGGAGAGAACAGCTTCTCCGCCGACGTCGAGTCCGCAGCGAGAGAGCGCGGCACCGAGGTCATCGCCATCCGAGGGCGCCTCGAGGCGGAGATCGTCGATGCCACGGCAACGCAGGAGGAGAGATCGATGTTCCTCGCCGAGTTCGGCCTCTCCGAGACCAGTCTCGGACCCCTCGTCCGCGCGGGATACCGCCTCCTCCATCTCGTGACCTTCTTCACGGTGGAAGGGCCCGAAGTGCGCGCGTGGACGGTGCGGGAAGGCACGACGGCGCCCCAGGCGGGCGGACGGATCCATTCCGACTTCGCCGACCGCTTCGTCCTCGCCGAGGTCATGGACCTCCCCCTCCTCATCGCTGCTGGTTCCGAGAAGGCGCTGCGTGAGTCCGGCAAGATCCGACGGGCGGGCCGCGACCACGCGGTCCGGGATGGCGACGTCATCCACTTCATCTGCTCATGATCCCCATCGTCATGAGCGGCGACGATCCGGGCGTCGCGGCCGCCGTCCACGACGCGCTCGAAACCGGGCAAACGATCATCTTCCCCACCGACACGATTTACGGGATCGGCGGCAACCCGTGGGATGATGCGGTCGTGGCCAAGGTTCGCGCGCTCAAGGGGCGTACCGCAGACCAGCCCTTCACGCTTCACGTCGCGTCCGTCGCCGACGTGTCTCGATACGCTCATGTGGCGGATCGTATTCGCTCCGCAGTGAACGAGCTTCTTCCCGGTCCCTACACGTTGATCCTGCCCGCCCGCCCCGAGGCGCCGCCGTGCTCCGTCACCGCGAACACGATCGGCATCCGCGTCCCTCGCCACGCCTTCTTCGCATCGATCATGGCGTCTCTGGGAGTTCCCCTCTTCGGAACGAGCGTGAATGCGCACGGGGAAGACCCACTGGCGGACGTCGACGAGATGATCGACCGCTTCCCGTCCATTGACCTCGTGATTCTCGGCGACGTCGGCGGAAGCCCGTCGGACATCCTCGATCTTTGCGTCACCCCGCCGCGTGCCCTCCGCGGACGGCTGCCGACGTCACTGTGGACTTCTCCGGAAGGCAGCGACGCCTAGGACAGCCAAAGGATGGCCACTCCGGACGCCGCCAGCGCAGTTCCCGCCGCCGAGCGCCACGTCACTCGCTCTCCGAACGCCAGAGCGCTGAGGGGCAGGAGGAATACGGGGGTAAGAGCCATCAACGTCGACGCCACGCCCACGCGGGACGCGCTCAGCGCAACCAGGGACAACGTGACTCCGAGGACCGGCCCCACCACCGCCCCAACGGCCGTGGCCGCTGCGGCAGGGCGATCTCGAAGCGCCTCGAAGGTGCTCCGCCAACGGCCGCCGAGCAGGGCGAGCACCCACGCAGCCACGGCGGCCGCCAGGATCTGCATCACGTTCGTCGACAGGACCGGGAACCCGCCGCTCATTCCCTTCACGCAGAGCACGTAACGTAGCGACTGCGCGACGACGGTCCCGAGAGCGAAGAGCACTCCGAGTTTGGGATTCCGCGAAGCGTCCTTCTCTCCGAGGGACGGACGCGCCGTGACGATGAGGATGACGGCGGAGACCGTGATGGCCACGCCGAGAAGCTGCATCCCCGATAGCCGTTCTCCCATCGTCACCCAGGCGAGAAACGCGCTCGACACGGGAATGAGCGCCGTCACGATGGACGTTCGATGAGGGCCAAGGTGGTAGAGGGCGCGGAACAAGAAGGCATCGGCTAGGGTGAAGCCGATGACTCCCGAAAGGCTGAGCCAGCCCCACCGTGCCCCTTCCGCCGCCGTCGGCACGACCACGCCGTACACGACAAGGTGGGCGGTGGCAAGGATTCCGAGGGCGAGCAAGAGCCGCAGGCGGTTGACGTTGTCTGCACCGATGCGCCGAACCGCCGCCGTGAACGCGAGGTAGCTTCCGGACCAGAGGGCCGCGGCTCCGAGGGCTGCCCACTCGCCGAGGTGATCCATGCGTCCTCCCCACTAGCTCCGCGCCATGGGCGCGAAGCGTGCAGTGAAGTGACGCAGGGGACCCGCCCCCTCGACGATCCGATAGGCCGGCAGTTGGTCGCGCCCGGCGCTCACGCTGGCGGCCGCGCGGATGACGGCATCGAAGTGGTCGCGGGTGTACACACGCCGGGGAATCGCAAGGCGGACGAGTTCCAGCCGCGGGTACACCGAGCGGCCGTTCGCGTCCTCGTGGCCGAACATGACGCTGCCGATCTCGACCGCACGAACTCCCCCTTCGAGGTACAGGGCGTTCGTCACCGCAAGGGCCGGGAACTGCGCCTGGGGAAACCCGGGGAGAAGCCCGGCGGCATCGATGTACACCGCGTGACCGCCCACGGGCTCGAGAATGGGAACCCGGTGATCCCTCAGCCCTGCGGCGAGATAGCGGGTCTCTCCGATGCGGTCGGCAAGGTAGTGGATGTCAAGCGCTTCGTAGAGCCCCACGGCAATGCAGTCGAGATCCCGACCGGCAAGGCCTCCGTACGACGTGAATCCCTCCATGAGAATGAGTCGATCGCGGGCTCTTTCGAACAGGCTCGAGTCATTGAGCGCGAGGATCCCACCGATGTTCGCCAGCCCGTCCTTCTTGGCACTCATCGTCATGCCGTCGGCCAGGGCGAACATCTCCCGCGCAATCTCGAGCGGAGATGCGTCCTCGTAGCCCGGTTCGCGCTCGTGAATGAAGTAGGCGTTCTCTGCGTATCGGCAAGCGTCGAGAATCAAGGGAAGGCCACGCACGTGGGCGATCCGGCTCACATCGCGCAGGTTGGCGAGGGAAACCGGCTGGCCCCCGCCCCCGTTGTTCGTCACCGTCATCATCACGAACGGAACTCGATCGACGCCGACTTCATCCAGCAGGCGTTCGAGCTTCGCCAGATCCATGTTCCCTTTGAATGGATGCAGGGCACGTGGGTCGTACGCCTCGTCAATGACCACGTCCACCGGCTGTCCGCCGTTCGCGAGAATGTTGGCCCGCGTCGTGTCGAAGTGCATGTTGTTCGGGATCACGTGGCCCGGCCGAACGACGGCGGAGAACAGCACGTTCTCGGCGGCACGCCCCTGGTGCGTTGGAAGCACGTGGCGGAAACCGAAGATGTCGTCGACCGCAGCACGGAACCGCTCGTAGCTGCGGCTCCCTGCGTACGCCTCGTCGCCACGCATCATCGCCGCCCACTGCTCCTGACTCAGTGCGCCCGTGCCGGAGTCCGTGAGAAGGTCGACGTAGACGTCGGACGACCGCAGGTTGAACATGTTGTACCCTGCCGCCTCGAGGCAAGCGCGCCGCTCGTCGCCCGAAAGAACGGAAATGGGTTCCACTACCTTGATTCGGTAGGGCTTGTACGTTTCTTGTGGATGCACCTGTTCTCCTCCCTCTGACTTGACCGATCAACGCAGACCGCGCGCCCGTCCTGTCACGGCAAGAGAAGAGGAGGGTGAGGGATGTTCCGTCGCACCGCCTTCATCGCATCGAAGGCCCCATCAGCGATTCGGAGGTCAATCCTCGACGAAACCCGCATCCGCTGTCACCCCGCATAAGAGCATCGGGAATATGGTAGAGCCTACGTCGAGAGCCTGCAACACGTGGTCAGTTGACCCAACGAACGTTCCCGCCTACAGTTGCCGCAGACACCGAGGAGGAACATGCGCAAGGACAGAGCCGACGCTCCCCCGCTCGCAGACGCGGAAGACCTCACAAGGACTGTTGGCGGCGGTGGCCGGGGCGCCAGTCGCCTCACAGCGCGCCGACTCGCACGCCGGCTGACAGACGAACAGCTTCCCGTGCTCGAGCGAGCCCAACAGCTGTCGCAGCGTCCCGAAGCTCAGGCGCGCCTCGTCGCGTGCGAACTCGTGCCCCTTTCGTCCGACGAGGACCCCGAGGAGGCCATGGCTGTGCTCCACGACCTGGCGTCCGACGGAGACCCCGGGGTGCGCGCTGCCGCCGTCGCCGCCTGCGCCCGAATCGCCCGCACCCATTTCGGGCGCGTCATAGAGATCCTTTCCGGATGGCGCGACAGCCCGTCCCCGCACGTGCGTCGTGCCGTCGCCGTCTCCGCAACCCGCGCCGCGGAGGCCACCAGGCTCGAGCGGGCGCCGCACCTCATGCGCCTGGTCGAACCCCTCCTCACCGACCGCGATCCCACCGTGCGACGCCTCCTCGGGCCTTCGGCTCTCGGCGCCTTCCTCGGCGCCTATCCCGACGTGACGTTCGATTCCCTCATCGGGTGGTCCACGTCCAGCGACCCGCAAGTCCTGTGGAACGTCGCCATGGCCTTCACCTCCCCGTCCGCCGCGCCCCTCGCCAAACGGGCGCTCATCGTCTTGCGCAAGCTGGCGTTGGATGAACGCCGCATGGTGTGGCGCGCCGTGGCTGCCGCCATGTGGCAGCTCGGCCGCCGCCGCCCGGACGTGGTCCGCCCAGAGCTTGAGCGTTGGCTGGCGGAGGAGACGCGCGCCAAGGTCGCCCGGGAAGCCTTGAAGTACCTCTAGGTCGGACCTGGAGACCTCGCTTCCGTATCATCGGCCGCATCATGAGGACGGCCACGCTTCTCCCCGGTGCGGTCGTGACGGGCGGTTCCCGCGGCATCGGCGCTGCCATCGCCCCGTGAACCTCTGGCCGGACAGTCATCACTCACTTATGATCAACACCGGTCATCGTCCAGAAAGGGGGTCCGCCGTGAAGTTTCTTCGTGGTGTGATTCGGGGTGGCGGAATCGGGGCGTTCTTCTTCTTCAGCTGGATCATCCAGCTTCTCTGGAACAGCATCCTCGTCGACCAGTTGGGCCTGGTCGCGACGAAGGTGTCGTACTGGCAGGCGGCCGCGTTGTGGTTCCTGTCGATCATCTTCTTCGCGTGGGCGGGAATCGGCAGCTCGCCGAGCCTTCGCCGATGGTGGAAGTGGGAGTAACCACCTGAACGTGACTGCGCACTCGCTGCATCCTGACGCGACCCCCGACGCATGGGGAGAGCTTTGTCGGCTCGCGGCGGAGCCCTTTGTCGTTCTCGACACCGAGACGACGGGCCTCCTCGCTCCAGAAGTCGTCAGCATCGCGGTCGTCGACGACCGCGGGCGGCCGTTGCTCCACGAGCTCGTGCGGCCGGAGAAGCTCATCGAGCCTGGGGCGGCGCGCCTGACGGGGCTGTGCCTTGAGGCGCTCGAGGGGAAGCCGTCTTTCCTCGAGATCGCACCGTCCGTCGCGGACGCCATTCGAGGGCGTCGCGTCGTCATCTACAATGTGGCCTACGATGTCGCAGTGCTTCGGAACACGCATCGACGGTATGGCCTTGACATGCCGACCTTCGAGTCTTGGTGCGCGATGGAGTGGTTCGCCCGCCTGTATGGGCAATGGGACCCCGAGCGAAACGCCTTCGTGTGGCAGTCGCTCACCAAGGCCGCGACCTTCTTCGGAGTGCGCGTCGAGAGCGCGCACGACGCGCTCGCCGACTGTATGACCACGTGGCACATCCTGCAGGAGGCACTGCGCCGCTCCGGCCTCCGACGAAACGGCATGGATTCTCTTTTCTAGGCGCATTTCCCGCGTGGACCGAAGCGCA
>Ga0315287_10006697_pt1 | contig 11498 bp, 5 predicted proteins | sample YL17G11_0_MG_FD_205037 | JGI IMG/M metagenome (GOLD analysis project Ga0315287, IMG submission 205037) | Sediment microbial communities from Yellowstone Lake, YNP, Wyoming, USA - YL17G11_0 | ecosystem: Environmental > Aquatic > Freshwater > Lake > Sediment | place: USA: Wyoming | collected...
CAACCAGGTCGATTCACGCAGCAACGGAATCGCCAGTTGCGGCACCGCCTCCGGCACCAGCAACCCACCGTCGGGCGCCTGTCCCAGGAACAGCGCTTCACGGAAGGACGGCACGTGCGTGCGTTTTGTGGCTGTGCTGCGATACCCCACCATAGAACGGCAGAGTAGCCTGGGCGCGGCATGAAGGCGAGAGGATGTCGAACGGGGGGTTCAGGACCTGGAAACCGCGGGTGCCGCGCCGGTTTCGGGGCGCTCCGTCCACAGCGCCGGATCGAGCCCCTCGGGCGCCGGTGCGGCCCAGGTCTCACCGGCACGCAACCGGGCCGCGAGTTCGCGCCAGTGCGCCGCTGCGCGCCACGCTTGCCACATCCGTTGCGGCGCGCGTACCCACGCGACGCAGCGGTCTCGCCGCCGCGCCGGCAACGGGCGGCGGCCCAGCAGCCCAATCAGGGCCGGCGCATGCTGCAGGTCGGCTTTACGCAATCGCAACGTCGCGCCGCACCCCTGGGTGATGCACTCGTCCCCGTAGTCTTGCGTCGCCAGGGCCTCGAGAACCGCGAGCGGTGCTTCGAGCACTTGCGGTGCGAGCCGCAGGCGGTCACAACGCACGGCACCGGCCTCGCGCGCCGTTGCCTGGACCCAGAACGAAATCCCCGGTACGTCGCGGACATCGATGCGAACCGACAACGTATCGCCGGCGGTCAGCACGTGCCGCGCGCGTGACGACACGTTGTGGTGGAGCGCTCCCAATAGACGTTCCAAACGCGGTTCGCTCGCGTCGACCGTCTGCCGGTGCTCGGAGATCGCCATCGAAAAGACCGACCGCACGAGAACGTCGACTTCGTCTTCCGTGGGCCGGCGCCCGCCCATGGGGCGGATTTGATCGCCGACGACGCGATCTCCGGGCGCGAGCCAGTGGGTTTGCACCTCCGGGCCGGCTTGCCGGCGCAGTTCGTCACACGGTGAGGGCGCGCGCAGCCGTGCGGCATTGATCCACTGTGCATCGTCGTCCACGAACACCTGCGAGCCGCCGATCGGCAATGTGGTGGCGGCGCGCAGGCGCTGTGCGACATACGCGAACCCTTCGGCGGCAGCCTGTTCGCGTGCCGTCATGTCGGCCTTGGCGCCGTCTTCGAGCCGGATGCACCCGGGCAGCCAGTGGGGCGCACCATAGCCTACGAGTGCGATATCGAGGTACGGATGCCGGGCACGGATCAGACCACAGACATGGTCGATGACATGGCGGGGCGCCATGTTGAGTGCATCGTTGACGTTGACGAGCGTCCGGCCGTCCGCCTCGACCACCAGAATGCTGTCGTCGTGGACCCGGTACAGCGTCACATCCAGCGCCGGCGCCAGGCGGCGCTTTTCACCATGGCGCAATTCCACGACCCGCGTGAAGCCCAAGGTGGCGAAGACATCGCGCAGGCTCGTGTCGGCCAATTGCGGCACCAGCGCAACCGCCTCCTTGCGCATGGTACGCAGGGTGGGCACGTGCAAATGGTCTTCGTGACCGTGCGAAACAAAGATGAAGTCGGCCTTCTCGGAGTCCGCGACCTCCGGTCGTGGCAGCGGATACTGGAACCAGCGGCCCGCGAACGCCGGGCCGTTCCACCACGGGTCGCACACGATGCGCCGCGCCGCCGCTTCAATGGTCAGGCTCGCATGGCCGATGTATCGAATTCGCATGCGGACTCCGGTGGTGCCGGTGGGGGCGAATCGAGTCGCGTGGGGCGAACCGTGGACGGATGACGAACGCGCGCCAAGTGGGTTTCGGGTCGAAGGAGGGCACGCCCGGCGGGCGGACACCCGGCATCTGGGTGCGATGGACAGCAATACGGAGGCCAGGGCGGCCTCGGGGCCGGCGAGAGCGCATCGGATATCACGGGGCCGCACCCGGCGGCAGCATTGGAGCCGGGTTGGGCGAGCCAGCCCAGGCGGAGCGCAGGTTCTGCGGTCGCAGGCGCAGGCGCAGGCCGCGGCGCAGGGATCAGCGCAACAACGTCACGCGTACGGTCTGCGTCGCGAAACGGCCGCTCATGCGTACGAAATAGACCCCCGAGCCGAGCGGGGTGCCGTTCGCACCGCGACCCATCCAGCGCAGCGCGTGCACGCCGGCGGGATACGGACCGGAAGCCAGGCTCGCCACTCGCCGGCCGGCGACATCGAACACCGCCAGATTCACGTCCTCGCCGCGCACCAAGTCGAACCGGAGTGTGGTGCCGGCACTGGTGGGTGGATTCGGCATCGGCGTGTACAGGCGCGTGCGCACCGGCAACGAGGCGGCAACATCCACCGGCGCTGCGAGCACCTTGGCGCGCAACGTCACGACGAGATCCGGCTGCACCGTAGCGCCCGGCAACGCTTGATCGGCACTGCCGAACGTCAACGACGCCGTGAACACCGAATCGGCGTTGGCGATGAAATTCGTGGCGTCGAAGTGCAGCGAATAGGTCTGCGCCGTGCCTGCCACTTGCACCGGGCTGAAGCCGCCGGCGATCGAGAACCGGCCGTCGCCGCCGCTCACCGTCGCGCTGCCGAGGGCAAGCTGTGCCTGCAGCGCGGTCCAACCGCGGTTGTACACCGAGACCGGCTGGTCGGTGAACGCACCGGCTTGGTGGTCGCCAAAGTCGGCCAGACTCGCCAGAACCGTGGCCGCGCCATCCAACGACGCCACCGCATGCGCCAAGACCGTGCCGGACACCGCGATATTCGTGGCCGGCGCATCCGGCGCGTCCGAGCTCACGTGCACCGCTCCGGACTTCACGCCCGTCGTGGCGGTGTTCATGCTGATCGAATGCACGCCCGCCGGCGCTCCTGGCGCGACCGAGAAGGCGCCCCCGGGGGCGGCGAATCCAGCGTCGACGGTCATGGAGTAGTCCAAATTGTCGGCCGGCGAGGTGGCGGGATTCGTGATCGACAAGTCTTGCGCCGCCGTCGCGCCGGTAATGACGGTGCCGAACGCAATCACGCCCGGCGAAGCCAGGAAGCGCGCCGGCAGACGGATGTCGACGCGCACCGGCAGATGGTCACTGGCGCCCACTAGAGCGTCCGCGTACGTCTGGCCCTCGGGAATGAGTGGGGCGGCATTGATGTCCTTGTTGAAGTGCAGGGCGTCGTTGCCGACCGGAACGTAGCTCCCCGCGATGATCTCCAGGCCGGCGCCGTCCTTGAATGGATAGGTCGGCAACAAGAGATCGAAGCGGTCGTCCAGGCCGCCCCCCGCAAAACCGAAACCGGCCGGGCAATTGTTCAAGCACGGGCACTGGGTGTGGATCGAAGCGAAGGTCCCGTTGTTGTTCCAGGATTGCGTCACCAGCGTCGGGTTCATGGGGTCGTACAACCGGCCGTCGTTGTCCACCATGCTGGCCGTGAAGCGCCCGTAGGCCTGCTCCGAGCTCGTGTACATGTTGAAGTCGCCGCACAGGATTGCGTGCGCGCCGGCCGGCAGCGCGTCCATGTCGTTGCGGATTCCAACCGCCTCATTGAAGCGATCCGTCTCGAAACCCATCGAGGCCTTCAAGTGCGTGGAATACACCCAGATGTCTGCCGCGCTCGACGTGTAGTTCGCCGGCCGCAACTGCCATACGGTGACGTAGCGCAGATTGGTGGCCGGATTCGGATAGAACGCCCGCGAACTGATCACGGCGACCTTGTCCTGCTTGTAGAAGAGCGCGTTGTCGGTGTCGTTGCCGTTGTAGAACGGTGCGACCGACCACTGACCGGGCTCGAGGGTGTTCAACACGTTGGTCAGGAAATCGTTCAATCCTGGTGGGTTGACCCCGGCGCCGGACATTTCCTGGGTCACCAGGATGTCGGGCGAAATCGGCAACAAGATGGTGCGGTAGCGTGGATTGCGCACCGACGACTGGGTTCCCGGGTAGTTGGTCAGGTTGTAGTTCACGAGCCGCAGCGCTTGGGCGTCGGGTGCCAGAGCCAACGCCGCGATCAGGGCCGGCACGGCCAGTCGCGCCCGGCGCGCAAACACGGTGTTCAAAAGCACGGGGTTCCTCATCGGTTGGCGTCGTGCCCGACCCAAAGCCCCTTGGGTGTCTCCCGCTGAAGGAGGCGGCCGGCCGCGAACGCAGATGTACGTAGATTTTAGGCCGATTCGAGGACCAGAGCAAGACTCGAGGCGAGAGAAGAACCTGGAGCGCCGGCGACACTCGCGTCATGCATCCGGTCAGTGGCGGGTGGCGACCGCAACCGCGGGCACCGGCGCGGCGGCCGGTGTGACGAATGTGGCGGCGGCGGTCCCGGCACCGGCGTCCTGGGTCGAAGAACCCATGGCGGCACGGTGATCCGCCGCCTCGCCCAAGCGCACCATGGGCTCGAATGCCGGTGCCAGCGTCTTGAACGCCTGCAGCGCCAGCGAGCTCGTGAAGTAGTAATTCCCCGCCGCTTCGCCCACCACGTACGCCGACATCATCCCGAAGAAATGGTCGCCCACCGTGAAAACGAAGCTCGCCGTGCGGCTGACCGCGCGCGACGACAGGACGGCACCACTGGAGGCGAATTTCTCCACCCGGTTGTCGCCCGAGCCCGTCTTGCCACCGATGTCGATGGGCTTGCCGTCGGCGTCGGTCAGGCAGCCGTAGGTACGGCGACCGGTGCCGCCTTCGACGACGCTGTGCATGAGGGTCTTCAGCGACTGTGCAACCTCGCGCGGCATCACTTGTTCGCCCGGTCCCTGCGCCGGCTCGAAATGCGTTTCGTATGGCGTGCCTTCACCAAAATGCAGCGCTTCGACGCGCAAGAACGGCACGCGCCTGCCGTCGGACTGGATGATGCCCACCAATTCCGCGAGTGCCTGCGGCCGGTCGGCGCTGCTGCCGATCGCGGTCGCGAGCGAGGCCACCAACGAATCGAACGGATAGCCCAGCCGCTTCCATGCCTTGTGGATCTCGACGAACGCGCGGCGTTCGAGCTCGATGCGAATGCGCAAGTTCTGCGCTTCCTTGAACCGCTTCGGCCGGATCCAAGCGGATGCCTGACGGCGAACGTCGGTGCTGCGCTCGACGACGCCCGCCCAGCGGGTGTCCGGATGATCGCGCAAGTCGCGGAGTAGCCAAGGTTCCAGCGGGTGCCGGCCCAGCAAGTAGCCTTCGTCCTGCGCGCCGTGGATCCGGTGCGCGTAGGCGCGGTGGTACGACCGCAAGAGCGAGTCCTGCACCGCGCTGACCTCCGGGTAGATGCGGTGCGTGAAGGCTCGCAGCTCCTCCACGCTCCAGTCCGGATGTTCCGCATAAGCGAAGATGGCCAGCCGCTTGATGCCGCGGGTGTCCTTGCCGCACATCTTCACCAGTGCTTCCTCGTACGACACACGGCGGTAGCGCGACCACAGGCCAGACAGCACGTCACGCGCTTCCCAATCCATGGCCGCATCCAGCAGCGCCTGACGCTGCGGGTGATCGGCGTCGGCCAGGATGGCCTTCTGGTCGTAATTCAGCTCGGCCGTGTAGTACTGGGTGAGCTCACGCATCACCCGGATGTAGACCAAGTTCACCGAGTGTTGGAAAGCGGTCTTGAGCGCCGTCTGCCCGGTGAGGTCATCGTCGAAATTCGAGAAATAATGCACCCCGCGCCCGGTGAAAAAGGGCTCGCCGGGATCGGACGAGAACGTGCGGTTCAGGCTCGCTTCCAGCATTTCGTCGAGCGGCGCGCCGGGATGAGCGCGGACCCAGCCCGCCGCCCAGCGGGTCAGCGAATCGAGTGCCCCGCGCTCGGTGCCCAACAACGCCTCGGCCGGCATTTGCTGGTACCGCTGGTGCAGCGATGCAACCACCATCAAGTAGTTGGCCATCGTGCGCAGCTTGGCGGTCGATCCCAGTTCGAGCTTGGCGTTCCGGTTGATGTCGAGCGGTTTCTCGAGGTTGTCGGCCGAAACCCGCAGGCGGTTGCCCTGATCCGTGCGCTCGTACAACGCGAAGCTGTACTGGATGTTGGCGGGGTCCTGCCCGGGCCCCAGCAGGTGTTCGCCGTAAAAGCCGCGCCGTGCCAGAAAATCCGGATCCGCGAACGCGCGCAGCGTCGCGGTCACCTTCTCCTGAACTTTGGAGTCGATACTCGTTTCGACGCGCACGTCGTAGCGGTCGAGCGCATACAAGTTCTTGACGTGGAGCAGGTCCAGCAGCTCGGCGCGCACGGCGTTCGTCGCCTTCCGGTCGACGAAGGCGACACGCTGGCGCGGTGGCGGCGATTTGCGGAAATCCAGATCGGCCTTGTCCACGGCTGCCGCCAATTGCGGCGACAGGATGCCGCGCTCGACCAAGAGCGGCAGGAACGAACGAATGCGGTCCTCGAGCGCGCGGCGGTCGTTCGCCAAATAGAGCGTCGGACGGCGGGTGGCCATGACCAGCGCCAGCGACTGCTTGTACGTCTTCGCCTTGCGCTTCAGCGTCCGGTCTTCCTCTGGCAAGGTGAGGTCGTTCTGCAGGTCCTGCACCGACTTGCCGAACCAGGCCCACATTCCGTGCCCGATGCCGGTGACTTCGCCCTCGCCGGGCGCCGCGCCCAAAGGCATGCTGTTCAAGTAATCGAGCACGATGTTGCGGCGCGCGCCGCGCGTGTCGGGACCATTCCGGTAGGCGCGCAGGCTGGCGGCAAAAATCTGTTTGATCTTGTCGGAACCGCCCGCAGTGCGGCCCTCGTGCGAGTGGCGGAACTTTTCGATCTGGGTCGCGAGCGTGCTGCCGCCCTGCACACGGCCGCCGTCGTGCACCTTGTCCATCGCGTAGTTGGCGCTGGCGAAGAACAGCCGGTCCCACTCGAGCGCCGGATTGAGCGTCGTATGGTCTTGGTCCAGCAATTTGCGGTTTTCGACAAACAGCAGCGATTGCACCAGCAGCGCCGGAATCTCTCCGTACTCACGGAACGCGAACCGGTCGAGCGGCGCCTGATAGAGATCCTTGCCGTCGCGATCGAGGATCTCGAGGGTTGCGAGATGCTTCTCGTCATACGGCGGCGCGATGCCGCGTCCGGCCAATTTGACGAGTTCCGGCGATGGACAGGCTTGCCGCGCAATGCGGAAATCGCGCGTCGTGAGCTGCTGCGAAAGATCCGACAACTGGTGGTAACCCAAGCGCTGGTCGTACGGGCCGCCGGGCGCGACGAGCGGCGCATCGCACGCGCCGTTGCGCACTTCCCACGACAACTTGTTGGCATAGCGCGAGAAAAACCGCGCCTGCAGGGCCGACGTGCGCATCTCCATCCACACGAAGCCCGCCGTGACCGCGAGCGCGCAGGGCACGACAACGCCCGCCCGGGGCAGGCGCAGCGCACTGCGCGTGGCGGCTCTTGGGCGCGCCCGGGCATCCGCAACCGGCAGAGCCGTCTCGGCGGGCCCGGCAGCCTCGGGAGCGAAAAGCGGCGGCAGACCTCGGAATGGAATCCAACGGGAGAAATTCGGCCAGTGCGGCGACTTACTCATGCACGGGAGGGTGTCGTAGACGCCTCTCCCAATCCTCTCCTTCCACCGACCGGTGGCCAAGGGGGCACACACGTCGACTCGGCCCAGCCGGGAACGTGGTCAAAATCGTTGCAACCACGGAAGTCCGACGCTGCTCAAGGGTACCATAGGGTCCGAATCGCGAGAAGCGGAACCCGACGGCAACACTGAGTGGAGCTTGGTTCCGGCGTACGGCTCGCCGGGCCAGAGCTGGGGCGCCGGCCGTGGCACCCCCCGGGAGAAACTGGCTAATGAGTTGTCAGGAAAAGGGATCGAGGCTCGAGGTGTGGGGCGCACGGCAAGCGGTTTGCGGCCCGTGCCGCGCCGGCTCCAGGACTTCGTGTGGCGTCCGACGACGGGCCTTCTTATGATGGGCCGCTAGCCCCGATGGGGGGCCGGACCGGATTCCGGAGGTTGGCGATGGGTGCCCAGTTCATCCGCCGAGCCGCCTGGGCGGCGGCGGTCTTGACCGTGGCGAACTGCGGCGGCGGCCGGCGGCCCGGCGACACGCAACCGGCACACGGCGCTAGGACGGGTGCCGCGGCGGCAGCGAGCGGGCAGCCGTGGAGCGTGAACCTCGGCTCGCAAGGCGGCTTCACGGGCGGCGGCAGCGGCCATCGGGTGCGCTCCGACGGCACCGTGAGCTCGTGGTCGCGCATCACGCCGCAGGAGTCACTCACGACGCGGGCCGTGGGACTTGCAAGCAGCGAAACGCTGCACGTGCTGCACGCGGCGCTCGAGTCCTTGGACACGAGCCAAACCCGGTTCGCCAGTACCGGCAACATGACGGTGTTCATCGAATGGATCGAAGCACCTGCACCGCGCCGCTGGTCTTGGCCGGAGGGCACGTCCGACGCCAAGATCCCAAGCCCGGTGCACCGCGCCTACCTCGCGGCGCTCGCCGCGGTGGCCAGCGCACGGCCCGCGCCATGAGGGTGCGGCATTTCGAGACCGACGAGGGGTGGAAGACTCGATGACGGCTCCGCGCACGTTATGCGACATGTTTTTCGATTCGGTGCGCGACCGGTCGCGCCCGGCGGCTTTCCTCATCAAGAAAGACGGCGTCTACCGCGCGGTCTCGTCGCAGCAGGTGGCGGATCGCGTGCGCGCGGTCGCCTGCGGCCTGCAGCAATTGGGGGTCCGCCCCGGCGAACGCATCGTCATCCTGTCGGAGAACCGGCTCGAATGGGCGCTGGCCGACTACGCCACGTTGTGCTGTGGCGCCATCGTCGTGCCGATCTACGCCACACTGCAGCCCGCGCAAACGCAAGCGCAAGTCGCCGACAGCGGGGCGGTGCTGGCCTTCGTGTCGGGTCATGCGCAGCTCGAGAAACTGGGTGCACCTGGCACCTTGCCGGGCCTCCGAACCGCGGTGGTGTTCGACTCTGCGGAGGTCGAAATGGCCGCCGGCGGCGCACCGAACGTGCTGGCGTTTGCGGAGTTGGAATCCCGGGGGGCGGCGCGCGGCGACGCCGGGGCGTTGGAACGCAGTGCGCAGGCCGTGCGGCCGGATGACGTCGCAACGATTATCTACACCTCGGGCACCAGTGGCCAACCCAAGGGTGTCGTGTTGACGCACGCCAACCTGATCGCCAACGTGCTCGGCGTGGTCCGCGCCGTGCATTTGTCGATCGCCGACACCTGTTTGTCGTTCTTGCCCTTGTCGCACGTGCTCGAGCGCACCGCCGGACACTTCATCATGTGGCACGTGGGCGCCACCATCGCCTACGCCGAAGGCATGGACACCGTCGCGCACAACCTGCCGGAAGTGAGACCCACGGTTCTGATCAGCGTGCCGCGCCTGTACGAGAAGATGAACGCCCGCATCCTGGCGGCACTCGAGCAGGCGCCCGGGTGGCGGCGCAAGTTGTTTGCGTGGGCGCAGGTCCAGGGCACACAGCGGGTGCATCTGCAGCAGGCCGGCAAACCGGTGCCTTGGGCCCAAGAGCTCCGCTGCCTCCTCGCCGACCGGCTGGTGTTCGCCAAGCTGCGCGCCAAGCTCGGCGGCCGCTTGCGGCTCATCATTTCAGGCGGCGCACCGTTGTCGCGCTCCATTGCCGAGTTCTTCCATGCAGCGGGATTGCCGGTCATGGAGGGCTACGGCCTCACCGAGACCTCGCCGGTCTTGACCGTGACCCGGCCGGAACGCCCGCGCATCGGTTTCGTGGGCCCGCCACTCGACAACGTCGAATTGCGGATCGGCGACAACGGCGAGATTCTGGCGCGCGGCCCGAGTGTGATGCCGGGCTACTTCAACAATCCAACCGCCACCGCCGAGGTGCTCGCCGGCGGCTGGTTCCACACCGGCGACGTGGGTGAGATCGACACCGACGGCTCGCTGCGAATCACCGACCGGCTGAAGGATCTCATCGTCACCGCCGGCGGCAAGAAGGTGGCGCCGCAACCCATCGAGGCACGGCTCAAGGCGTTTCAGTACCTCTCCGAGGCGGTGTTGATCGGCGACAGCCGCAAGTACGTGGCAGCGCTCGTGGTGCCAAATTTCCACAACCTCGAGCAGCATGCGCGACAGCACGGCATCGCATTTACATCGCATACCGAATTGGTGGCATCACCGGCGGTTTTGAAGTTGTTCGGAGACTTCCTCGGCCAGGTGAACAACGAGCTCGCGCCCTTCGAACGCATCAAGCGCTTCCGGATTCTCGACCGCGAACTCGCGGCGCACACCGGTGAACTGACGCCCAGTATGAAGGTGAAGCGCAACGTCGTGATGAAGACGTTCGCCGCCAGCATCGAATCGATGTATGCCGAACCGGCGCCGGACGGCGTCGGCACGCTGACGGCCTGACGAACCCGGGCGCGGTACTGCCCGGCCACATTTGAGGCCCGCCAGTGCAGCAACAGACTCCGCAACCGCAGTTGGTTCTGGTCACCGGCGCGACCGGTTACGTCGGCGGCCGCTTGGTGCGCGCGCTCGAAGAGCGCAACGCCGCGGTCCGTTGCTTGGCCCGCCGGCCCGAATTCCTGCGGCCGCGCGTCGCGCCCACGACCGAAGTCATGGGCGGTGATATCACCGACGCCGGCGCGCTGCGCGACGTTCTCCGCGGCGTGCACACCGCGTACTACCTGGTGCACTCGATGGCGTCCGGCGACGATTTCGAGCGCGAAGATCGCGACACCGCACAGGGCTTCGCCGCCGCGGCTCTGAGCGCCGGCGTGCAACGCATCGTCTACTTGGGGGCGCTCGGCCACGGCACCGGCCTTTCAACTCACTTGGAGAGCCGCCAAGAAGTGGGTCGCATTCTGCGCCAGTCCGGCGTGCCGACGATCGAGTTTCGGGCTTCGGTCATCATCGGCTCCGGGAGCCTGTCGTTCGAAATGGTACGCGCGCTGGTCGACAAGCTGCCGGTGATGACCACGCCGCGCTGGGTCCGCACGCCGGCGCAGCCGATCGCCGTCGAGGATGTCATCGCCTACCTGGTCGAAGCACTCGACCGCCCGCCGGGACCGAGCGAAATCTTCGAGATCGGCGGCCGGGACGCCGTCGCGTATGGCGATCTCATGACCGAATACGCGCGTCAACGTGGGTTGCGGCGCTGGATCATCCCGGTTCCGGTGCTCACACCCGGCCTCTCCAGCCGGTGGCTGCGCTTGATCACGCCGCTGTACGCGCGGGTCGGCAAGGCGCTGATCGAAGGCGTACGCAATCCCACCGTGGTTCTCGACGATCGCGCCCGGCGCGAGTTCCGCGTCCAACCCCGCGGCATGCGCGAGGCCATCGCGCGCGCACTCGTGAACGAGGACCAGGAGTTCGCCGCGACCCGATGGTCGGATGCGCGCTCGTCCATTCCAACGCGGCCGGGCTATGGCGGCATGAAGCTGGGCTCACGCCTCGTCGATTCACGCTCGTTGCGGGTGCCCTGCGCGGCCGCCTACACGTTCACGGCAGTGCGCCGCATCGGCGGCCCGACTGGTTGGTATTGCGCCAATCTGTTGTGGCGCCTGCGCGGTGCGATCGATTTGCTGGTGGGCGGCGTGGGTCTGCGCCGCGGCCGTCGCGATCCCGAACACGTCACCCCCGGTGACACGCTGG
>Ga0315287_10006698_pt1 | contig 11498 bp, 5 predicted proteins | sample YL17G11_0_MG_FD_205037 | JGI IMG/M metagenome (GOLD analysis project Ga0315287, IMG submission 205037) | Sediment microbial communities from Yellowstone Lake, YNP, Wyoming, USA - YL17G11_0 | ecosystem: Environmental > Aquatic > Freshwater > Lake > Sediment | place: USA: Wyoming | collected...
TTGTATGAAAACGACTTTTTGGGGCACCCGGCCCCTCAGGGTGATCTTTCCAGCCGTCGGTCCAGAGGCAGAAGCCAGTCGCTCAAATTCCAACGATGTGATCACTTCCGGGTAACGCTGGGTTTCACCGTCGACGCCATAACCGAATTCCGGCTTGTGACGCGGGTCAAAAACGTCGAAGCCGGTGGCTGCCACAATGGCACCCACATCCACCTCCAACCGCTCGGCCTGCTCATCATGATGGATGGCCCCGCGCTGGCAGGCAGAGACACACTGCTTACATTCAGAGCATATGGCGCAAGCCAGGCAGCGCTGCGCTTCTGCTACAGCCTGTTCGGCGGTGAGGCCCAACTCGACCTCCCCAAATCCAGACACACGCCCCATCCGTGGAAGTTCTGACATGCGCTCACGTTTACTGTGGTTTTTACCGTCACGGTGGTTTTTACCGTCTGCGCCCAGCACCGGAGAAAACAGTTGAAGAGGGATTTCTTCAGGTCTGGTCCAAGAAGTTTTTCTGCCTTCCCGCAGATCCATGCCGCGCAGGTAACGGTGGATCGACTCGGCCGCCTCGATCCCGGCTCCCACCGCTTCCACCACCGAGGCCGGCCCCAGGACCGCATCGCCGCCCGCAAAAACACCGGGCAAAGATGTTTCCAGGGTGAGCGGATCTCCAACCAGCCTGCCCCGGTTTAACTCAGCCCCCAGCCCATCCGCTTCAACCGTCTGTCCGATGGCCGCAATTACCATATCCACTTCTAAAACAAACTCCGAACGAGCAATGGGCACAGGCCGGCGCCGGCCGCTGGCATCTGGCTCTCCCAACTGCATGCGGATGCATTCAATTCCACTGGCGTGGCCCTCATTCTCGAGCACACGCACCGGAGCAGCCAGAAAGTTGAGCTTTATCCCTTCGGCTTCCGCTGCAGCTACCTCATAGGAAGCAGCCGGCATCTCCGCCCGCGAACGGCGGTAGACAAGCTGCGCCTGTGCCCCAAGCCGCAGCGCACAACGGGCCGCATCGATGGCTGAATTGCCCCCCCCGATGACTGCCACCCGCTTCCCGATCTGCACGGCTTTTCCCAGGTTCAAGTCTTTCAGGAAGGGTACAGCCTGGAGCACCCCCTCCAGGTCCTCACCTGGAACTCCCAGGCGAGAGCTGCCCTGCGCGCCCACCGCCAGGAAGATCGCCTGGTACTCTCGCCGCAGGTCATCCAGGCTTGGGCCGCCGTCTCGGCCAACCGGGGTATTCAATCTCAATTCGACCCCCAGAGCGCAAATTAATTCGATCTCGTGGCTCAAGACCTCGCGCGGCAATCGGTAAGCCGGAATTCCAGCTGCTAACATGCCTCCTGCCACTGGCAAAGCGTCAAACACGGTCACAGGATAGCCTCGGCGCGCCAATTCAGAGGCGGCTGTCAATCCGGCCGGTCCAGCCCCCACGACTGCCACACGTTCTCCCACACCGTGGTTTTTACCGGCCCGGTGGTTTTCACCAACATTTTCCACTCCAAGTTGAGGCTGAACCTCAGATGCCGAGGCGTCATAGGCAAAACGCTTCAGGGCACATATGGACACAGGCTCATCCCATTCGGCGCGCTGACAGGTATTCTCACACGGGTGGTAACAGACCCGGCCTAGCGTGCCCACAAAAGGCACTCCTGCTTCCCGCACTAGCTCGTAAGCTTGCCGGAATTTCCCCTCGGCAATGAGAGCAATATATCCCTGCACCGGAATGTGGGCCGGGCAGGCGTTTTTGCACGGGGATTCGTGTTTCTCGATCACAAAGGCTGTCGGAACGGCTTGTGGAAAGTTCCGGTAGATCGCCTTGTGCGTATCCAACCCGGCGTTGAATGTGCCAGGGATGCTGACGGGGCAAACCTCGGCACACAGCCCGCAGCCGGTGCAGCTATCTACGTCTACATAACGGGGCTGTTTCACCAAACGAACATGGAAAGCTCCAGCCTTCCCCTCGACACCCTCCACCTCCGTACAGGTCAACAGGGTGATGTTGGGATTGCGAGGCACATCAGCCATCTTCGGCGTGAGAATGCAAGCAGAGCAGTCCAATGTTGGAAAGGTCTTATCGAGCTGGGCCATTCGTCCGCCGATGCTGGAGGACTGTTCAACCAGGTAAACCTTGAACCCCGCCTCTGCGATATCCAGGGCAGCCTGGATCCCGGCAATTCCTGCGCCGATCACCAGGGCTGCCCTGACCCTGGCTGGCTGCATCCTCGCCAGCCTGGGCGGCATCCTTCGCTCAGGGGGGTTTGGCATGCTTTGTGTCATCGTTCTTCCCCGATTTCTGTCCATTCATCCGCCTGGAAGGCAACCAATGGCAGCGGTTCTGCCGCATCATGGCCTGGTTTATAGCCAAATGCAGCTTGCACCTGCTCACCGATAGCAGAGAACAGTGTTCCAACGGGAATATCGGATGGGCAGGCCGCTGAGCACATCCCGCAGCTCACACACGAGGTGGTCATATGGTTGAGACGCGTCATTTGGAAGAGCAGTGTGTCGCTGAGCATCCGCTGCGCTCCTTTTCGGGAAGCAGCTCTCAGGTACGCCTCCGGTGTATGGTCAAACGCCGCGGTTCTGAACAGGCATGTTTTACAGTAACAAATGGGGCAGGCTGTCATGCAGTTGTGGCAGCGGATACAAGCAGCGAAGATACTGGCGATCCCTCCATTCGCATTCATCCGAGCGCGCATGGCAGCCAGCTCCCGATCACGAACTTGCCGGCGAGTGGATATCAACTTTTCGACCGCGGTGGTTTCGACCGGCTTTAACCGATTTTGTCCCTTGAGCGCTGCGAAACCTCCCGCTGCCAAAGCGCCCTCATCCTTGAGCGTCACCAGGATACCTTGCAAGGCGTCTACGCCGATAAAATGCAGATGGATATCGGCTTGTCCCGGCACCGGCTGAACGCACATCTGGCATGCCAACCGCAGAGATGGAGGTCCAGGCAGTGTCTCCCCCTGGCTGGCCGCAGCCAGGTAGTCTGAGAGTTGGATCCTTTGGTCGGCAGGGCTTGCCTGGTATTCTGCCAGGTCGTAGGTGCCAGGGCAGTCTAAACCGATCAGGATGACATCCTCCAGGTTGGCCTGTTGGAGCTTGACCAGCTCGATGAGCGCCCGAATTTCACAGGGGCGCAAGACCACCCCCAGCCGGGCTGGCGTTCGTTTACCCGTAAGCGCAGAGACAGCCCTCGCGTTATTGATCGGCATAACCGGCAGCAGTGGATTGGCCAGAGCCAACCGGTTAGCATCGGTGACCAGCGCTGGTACGGCCATTCCGTCTCCCACTTCCAGCGGCACAAACAAACTTTCTACCAGCCCAGACTCTAATATCTGCCGTAGAAATCCGCGCACTGCTGCAAGTACATCTCGATTCTCAACCGGGATCACTGTATCCATCATGAACCTTCCTCGATTGAAAAAGAATCCGAACGCTCTTGTTCATACGGCCCATTTCTCTGCCATCGGATTCGGGCCTAATTCTTTGAGTTCAGATACCATTTCATTGACAGTATCGGCAAAACGCTGCCCCTCACTGGCGCTGACCCAGCGCAGCCAGATTCGCCTCTCGTCAAAACCCGTAGCTTTCAGGATTTCACGCAAGGCAACATAACGCCTTCGAGCTTTATAATTCCCTGTCTGGTAGTGGCAGTCGCCCGGGTGACACCCACCAATTAACACGCCGTCTGCCCCCTCGATCAATGGCTTGAGCACATACACGGGATCGACCGCCCCGCTGCACATCATGCGGATAATCCTCACATTCGAAGGATATTGCAGGCGTGAGGTACCAGCCAGGTCCGCGCCTGTATAAGTGCACCAGTTGCATAGAAATGCGACAATATGGGGCTCAAAACGGTGGTTTCTACCGTCGTCATCACTCATCATGCCACCTCCAACAACCGCATTCTGGCAGTTTCATACACGGTGGTTTCTACCGTCAATTGCTGCCTCCAACATCCCAAAGACCTGGTCCAACCGGTAACCATTCTGTTGGCTGGCTTTGTTAGGACAGGCCGCCACACACGCGCCGCAGCCCTGGCACAACACTTCGATGACTTCCGCATGCGTCATACCCGGCTCAAGCAGCCGTGCCCCATAAGGACAGGCTTCCACACACATGCCGCAAGCCGCGCATAACCTGGGGTTCACGCTGGCGATGATCGGCGCGGCTTGCAGTTTCGGCTTGGTCAGCAAAGCCACTGCCCGTACTGCAGCCGCCTGCGCCTGGGCGATCGTCTCTTCAATGCTGCGCGGCGAATGAGCCAGCCCTGCCAGGAAAATACCCTCTGCCGCGAAGTCTACTGGGCGGAGCTTGACATGTGCCTCCAGGAAGAAGCCATCCGAATTCAACGGAACCTTCAAAAGTTGTGCCAGTGCCGGGTTGCCTTCCTCGGCTGCGATGCCTGTGCTCAGGATCAGCCAACCAGCCTCTATAGACACCATTTCATTCTCCGGCTGCACAGCTAGTGAAACAATTAAACGTCGCTCCTCTCCAGCCGAATGGCAGATTACCTGGGGTTTACTCTCTGAACGATACTCAAGGAAAATCACTCCAGCCTGGCGGGCTTCGCCGTAAAGCTTCTCTCGGAAACCGTAACTACGTAAGTCCCGGTACAGCACAATAATTCGGACATCGGGCACCTGGCGCTTGATAGCGAGGGCATTTTTTAGCGCCTGAGTGCAGCATATCCTTGAACAATAGGAGTGGGCGGTGGAAGATGGGGTGCCACCCTGACCCGTCGCTTCAGTCTCCCGCGAACCAACGCATTGGATCATGACCAGCGTTTGCCCTGCCAGTGCAGTGACGAAAGCCGGATCACCCAAACGCTCTTCGAGCTGGCGCTGGGTTATGACGAACTCATGCTGTCCATACAGATATTCTTTCGGGATGATTTCACGCCCACCCGTGGCAACCACGATCACACCATGCTGAAGTTCAAGTTGAGAACCATCATTCTGCCGCACGATCGATTGATATTGGCCGGTATAGCCGCTCACCTCAATCACCTCGGCCTGCGTCAACACCTGGATCAGCGGCTCAGTCATCACCGCCGAAACCGTCTCCGCCAGTAGTTTTTGCGGGTCTTCTGCCTGGGATGGAGCGGTGAAGATGTGACGAAGGTTGCCGCCGAGTTCGAACTCCCGTTCGACGAGGAATACACGGTAGCCCTGTCTGGCAATTGACAGCGCCGTAGTCATCCCGGCCAGCCCGCCGCCAATCACCAGGGCCTGGTGCTCTACGTCAAAAGTATTCCTTGTTATGGAGCGCAGATGCTGGGCTTTTGCAACCGCCATGGCGACAAGCTGCTGAGCCTTTATCGTCGCGGCTTGCGGAGACGACCGGTGTACCCAGGCATCCTGCTCGCGAATGTTCGCCATTTCAAACAGGTGCGGGTTCAGCCCTGCCCGGCGCAATGTATCCTGGAAAAGAGGTTCGTGGGTGCGCGGCGTGCAAGAAGCCACCACCACCCGGTTCAGCCCATGCGCTTCGATCTGCTGGCTGATGCGCTCCTGGGTATCCTGCGAGCAGGTGTACAGGTTATGCTCGGCATACGCTACGCCAGGCAGCCGGTGGGCGTACTCGACCACTTCCTGGACATTAACCACCGATCCGATATTGATCCCACAATGACAGACAAACACGCCGGTGCGTGCGGGCTCGTCGCTGACATCCTTTTCGGGTGGGTACTCCGGCAGGCGCGTAAGAGTCCCTCTGGCAGGCTTCAATAGCGCCGAGACCTGGGCGGCTGCACACGAAGCCTCAATCACTGATTCAGGTATATCCTTCGGTTCGGCAAAGGCTCCCGCCACAAACACCCCCGGATGGGATGACCGGGTTGGAGAATACTTGCTCGTGCTCGCAAACCCAAACTCGTTCAGCTCCACACCCAGTTTATCAGCCATTTTTTGGGTGGCTGCGGTTGGCTTTATCCCTACCGAAAGCACAACCAGGTCAAACTCTTCTTCCTTAGGCAGGGGTCGCCGGCCATCAGCGGTGGAATCCACGGTAGTTTTTACCGACACCGCCTCCCCCTCCCAGGTCACGTAGCTCAAGCGCAAGTTGTGCGTTCCCGGCGCCTCTTTCACCGATGAAACCATACAGCGCATAAAACGGACTCCTTGCTCAGTCTTTGCCCGAGAAAGATACGACTCAAATCCCTTTCCGAAGGAGCGCATGTCAATGTAAAAAATCGTCGCTTCGATGTTCGCATCATGCTCTTTGGCAATCATCGCTTCTTTGGTAGCGTACATGCAGCAAACCGAAGAACAGTAAGCCACCGGTTGAGTCTTGGCATTGCAGCGGTGGTTTTCACCGACACGGTGGTTTTTACCGACACGGTGGTTTTCACCGACCTCGCCTGAACGCAAAGTGACGGTGGTTTTTTCCGACACGGTGGTTTTCACCGACCGTGACCCTACACATTGGATCCAGGCCACCTTGCGTGGGTGAGTGCCATCAGAAGGACGCTGCACGACCCCTCCAAATGGACCGGACGCCGAGAGCATGCGCTCGAACTGCAAGCTGGTCACCACGTTTGGATACCGTCCATACCCATATTCAGGTTGTACTTCGCCAGGCATCGCTTCCACACCCGGGGTCAGGATGACCGCCCCCACCTTCAATTCGAGCCAGCGTTCACGATCCTCATGCAGGATTGCCCCGGCGCGGCAGGTATAAACACATTGGTTGCATTCAGAACAAATACCGCAGCGCAGACAGCGTTCCGCCTCGGCACGCGCCTGGGATTCGGTAAAAACCTGGCACATTTCATGAAAATCACCCACGCGCTCGGATGGAGATCGGGCAGGGATTTCAACCCGCGCCGCGGAAGAGGTCATCCCAGAAGTAAGACGCTGTTGGACTTCTTCTTGGGTCAGTTCAACGGCTGGAAGATCGGGCGCCTCCACAGCTCGTTCCACCTTTAGCAGAAAGGCTCCAATCGTCCGCGCCGCCCGATGCCCGGCTGCAATGGCATCCACAATTGCACCTGCCCCCGTGACCGCATCTCCCCCGGCGAAGATCCCCGGAACGCTGGTTGCCTGGGTTTCCGGTTCCACTTCCACTCGTCCGCCCCGCAGCCGCTTCACCAGCTTCAAACAGTCTGACTCTGGGCGCTGCCCAACTGCAAAGATCACCACATCCGCAGAGATAACCGTCTCAGTCTCCGGGAACTCATCAAAATCTGGTCGACCTTCGATAAAGCCGCGGAAGTTTACATTTACCGTGCGAACGCCGCTCACTCGCCCGTTCCCGTTACGGTGGTTTTTACCGTCCACGATCTCCTTGAATGTACGGGCTGGGAAGACCTCAATCCCCTCCTCCTCCGCCTCCCGCACCTCCCAATCATGGGCGGGCATTTGTCCGCGGCCCTCCAGGCAGGTCATGCCCACCCAGGCCGCGCCGAGGCGCACAGCGGTCATAGCGGCATCAATAGCTACATTTCCGCCTCCCAGCACCAATACGCGCTGACCTTCGATCTTCGAACGCAAATGGTCAATCGTAGTGAGGGATTGCTTATCCTGGGCAGGGCTTGGCGAATCACCTGGCACGGTGGTTTTTGCCGACACGGTGGTTTTTACCGACACGGTGGTTTTTACCGACAGCGACAGGTTGATCTCGCGCAGGAAATCGGTTGCCAGCAGCACCTGAGGCAGGTCCTTCCCAGGGATGGGCAGCCTGACGCCCGCATGCGCGCCGATGGCGACGAATACAGCATCGTACGTTTCCAGGAGTGCCTCGACATCCTCCACGCGCGTATTGAGCCTTAGTTCCACCCCCTGCGCCAGGATGGCATCGATCTCGCGCTGCACCACCTCCGGCGGCAGGCGGTACACGGGTACCCCCACCCGCATCATACCTCCAGGTACGGGCAGCGCTTCATAAACGGTGACCCCACAGCTCTGCCGCACCAGATCCTGCGCGCAGGTCAACCCGGCTGGGCCAGAACCAACGATCGCCACACGCTTCCCGCTCAACACCCCGCCGCCTGTCATTGCGAGCGGTTTTTGTGAAGCAACATCAGTTGGAGCAACCTCGGTTGGAGCAACCTTAGTTGCAGCAACAACAGTTGCCGTAATCTCATTTTTCCATGCCCAATCGGCCACGAAACGTTTCAAAGCCATAATATTCACAGGGGCATCCACCTGTGCCCGGTTACAAGCTTCCTCACAGCGGTGGTTGCAGACGCGCCCGCAAATGGATGGGAAGGGATTGTCTTCAAGGATCGTGCGATAAGCGTCCGCCAAACGCCCTTCGGCGACCAAAGCCAGGTAGCCCTGTGCCCGCTGGTGGATCGGGCAGGCCTCTCGGCACGGGGCCATGCCGCGCTTCTCGATCGCATAAGCATTCGGGATCGCCTGTGGGTAGAGTTTATAGATCGCTTTTCGTTCCGAAAGCCCCCCGTTGAATTCATCCGAGAGCTTAATCGGGCAGGCAGTTGCGCAATCCCCGCAGCCAGTGCACTTTTTTAAATCCACGTAGCGCGGGTGCTGGCGTATCTTGATAGTAAGGTTACCAGGATCACCCTCAATGCCCTCCACCTCTGCATTGGTCAACAGCTCGATATTCAGATGCCGTCCTACCTCCACCAGCTTAGGAGACATAATGCACATGGCGCAGTCATTCGTGGGGAAAGTCTTATCGAGCATCGCCATCGTGCCTCCGATGGCAGGAGCATGGTCGAGCAAAGTCACTTTTATGCCAGCCTCAGCCAGGTCGAGGGCAGCCTGCATGCCGGCAATTCCCGACCCAACGACTAAAGCCGCACCAACGGGGAGTTTCTTTTGCGATTCGCGGTGGGTTTTACCGACGCCGTCTTCCAGGGTGGTCATACTGCATCCCGATCTACGTTGGTATTTACCGTCCTAATCAGCCCCACCTGCTGAAGCACCGGTCGAGGGTCAATCAGGTGCTTCTTCCACCAGCTTTCTGCCTCGGATAGACCAAGTGCCAACCCAAGCAGCTCAGTAAAGTAAAAAGCCGGCATCTTGGGTTTGGCGGTTTGTCGCATTTCCAGGTTGACCTGGCACAGCGGACAAGCGGTGACGATTGCCGCAGCTCCGGCTTCGCGCCCTCTTTCCACCAACCTTCCAACCAGGCGTTGAACAATGTCCGAGCGGCTGAGCGAGAGGCTGCCTCCGCAGCATTCCGTAGCATATCCCCACGGCATAACCTCTGCTCCAACCGCACCCAATATTTCAGCCATGATCCGGGGATCGTCCGGGTCGTCGAATTGGGTGATTTCTGGCGGGCGGACCAGCAGGCAGCCGTAATAGGTCACCACCTTGAGGCCGGTGAGCGGCTGGCGAACCTGTGCAGCCAGCCGGCCTGGTCCATAATCTTCATACAGCACCGCCAACAACGGGCGCACGGAGACCTGCCCGGTGAATTGAAAACCGACCAGGGCTTCGATTTTCGCTCGCCTTTGTGAATCCCTCCTCAACACATAGTCTGCAGTCTTGATCCGGTTATAACAAGCCGCACAGGGAGCGACAAGATCGCATCCTTCAACTTGGGCCAGTGCCAGGGTGCGGGCAGGCAGCGCCAGCGCCAGGGTAGGGTCCAAAGTATGCGCAGAAGAGGCCCCGCAGCAGTTCCAATCAGGCAGTTCAACCAATTCCATCCCAAGCTGCTGGAAAACGGATCGGGTGGACAACTGGTACTCAAGCCCGGTAGAATGCAAGCTGCAACCAGGATAGTAGGAGTAGCTCATAAGGCTCTCCTGTGTTTATAAATCGCTCTCACCTTGGCACCCGCCCGCGTCCGCTGGGGCAGCAAGGGCACCTTACCGCGCAGGAAAAGGTTGAGGCCGGCGCCCACATCGTTCCACAGAGGAACGTGGGAAAGTACTTTGAACAATCCCAGCATCACGGCTTCGTGTGATCTGCCCAGGCGTTGCACAACACCCATGAACAGCCGGTGGAATAACAGGGCATCCCGTTCGCCAACCGGCTCACCCCGCCTTCGAGCCAGTTGCCGCAGCCCATCCATCACCGCCGCTATGTCAATCTCATTGGGGCAGCGGGTGGCGCAGGTAAAGCACCCAACACACAGCCAGATATCCCTGCTGCGCAAAACCGCCTCATTTTGACCAAGCGCCACCATGCGCAGCAGCCTGTCAGGCCCGTAATCCATAGCATCTACTACCGGACAGCCCGCGGTACATTTATGGCAGTGATAGCACAACTCAATCTGCTGTTCTGAAAGGTGGTCCACTTCATAAACAAGGTTTGTTTCCATGTCATATCTACGGGGGGTTGACCGCCAATAATCCTGTTTTAGCTTATCCTGGAAGCCTTCTCCTGTCATCCATGATCTACCTGAAAAGAAAAGGTCTTTAACCCTATGTTGCAGGATTAAAAGACCCTATATCAGGGTAGGCTTCGTACATGGGAGTGAACAATCACATCGGGCGCTTCTTGTTTGTAAAGGTGATTTATGCTATGATTTCACTGAAAATGAAAATATGGAAGTACTTACGTCAGCGTTTACAGAGCGTGTCGATTTTCAATCGAGTTCTGATTGGAAATTCACTCGTGATCATTTTTGGGGCTGTCTTCGGCACCTTGCTCACCCGCCACTTTTCAGTTCTCGGAGATATCAAGCTGATCTTGCTGTTTTCGGGGTTCGGGATTCTCCTCACCTTGCTGGTCAACTACTATATTATCCGGTCAGCCCTCTTTCCCTTAAAATACCTCTCTAATCTCGTGAGCCTGGTTAAGGAAGGACAAACCATTCTTCCTGAGTCAGCCTCCTTACAGGCCGACCCGGCAATTTATCAGCTGGTTCTGGCGATTGACTCAATGCTCACGCGGTTGCAAAAACGAACCCTCCTGCTGCGCGCCATCTCTGAAAGGGTGATCAATGCTCAAGAAGAAGAGCGCCTGCGCATTGCTCGCGGGCTGCACGATGATACAGCCCAGGCCCTTTCTATCTTGATCATTGAGTTGGAACGGATTGAGAATATGATGCCAGAGAATTATCCTGCCCTAGCGCACCGGATAAAATATGTGCGCGATCTGGCTAATCACTCATTGGAAGAACTGCGCGATGTGATTTGGGACCTGCGCCCTTCCATCCTCGATGATCTAGGATTGATTCCGGCCATTCGCGGGTATGCGCGCACCCACCTGGAAGATACTGGCGTACAGGTGGCGTTTAATGCTCCTGCTGACATGCTGCGGTTCAATCCTGCGCTCGAAACGATGCTGTTCCGCATTGCCCAGGAGGCTTTGAACAACATAAAGAAACACGCCAGTGCTGATACAGTTGTGATCAGCTTAGAACAGGATTCTACGCTGGTTTGCCTGGATGTTAAAGACAACGGGCATGGATTTGATGTGGAAAGAATAAAAAAAGATGCAGTTGACCATCAACAACTAGGCTTGTTAGGAATCCAGGAACGTATATCTCTGGTCGGCGGCGAAATCCAAATCGAGTCGATCCCTGGTCAAGGTACGCATTTGCATGTCTGCATTCCG
>Ga0315287_10006699_pt1 | contig 11497 bp, 10 predicted proteins | sample YL17G11_0_MG_FD_205037 | JGI IMG/M metagenome (GOLD analysis project Ga0315287, IMG submission 205037) | Sediment microbial communities from Yellowstone Lake, YNP, Wyoming, USA - YL17G11_0 | ecosystem: Environmental > Aquatic > Freshwater > Lake > Sediment | place: USA: Wyoming | collected...
TCGCCGACGGAGCAGACCTCCGACCGGCCGAAGTCCTGACGCGCGCGCTGGTGAAAGCCGGCAAGGAACTGGGGCTCACCCAGTCCGAACTCGGCTCCATCGTCGGTCGTGACCGCACCGCGCTGAGCCGCAGCGCGCTCGAACCCGACACCAAGTCCGGTGAACTCGCGCTGCTGTTGATCCGCGCTTACCGCTCCCTCTACGTGCTCGTCGGCGGCGAACCCCGGCAGATGAAGCACTGGATGCACACCCACAATCATCACGTGGGCGGTGTGCCGGCCGAGTTCGTCCGTTCCGTGCCCGGCCTCGTGCGCGTCGTCGAATACCTCGACGCCATCCGGGGTCGCGTGTGAGCAACATCTGGGCGGCGTGCTCCGAGCGAGCCACGCCGGTCACGCTGGGCGGATCGGTCCTGCGCCTGGTCGAGAGCCAGGAACAGGTGGCGACGAATTCCCTCGTTGGCACGCTCGCGGAGCAGGCGCTGCTCGAAGACCTGATCGAGGCCTCCAAGCCGCGCGTTCCAAGCCCTGCAATCGGCCTGCACTATCTGCTGGCGACACCGTTTCGCTATCCACCGCTGCCCTGGGGTTCGCGGTTCGGCACGCGCTTCGAGCCGAGCTTGTTTTACGCTGCGCGCACCATCGACACCGTGCTGGCCGAAGGCGCTTACTACCGGTTCGTCTTCTGGTCCGGGATGGCCGAGCCGCCGCCCGCGCCACTCGCTACGCGCCACACACTGTTCAGTGTTTCAATCGCGACGAGCCGTGGCCTGCAACTGCAGCAGGCGCCGTTCGACGAATACGCTGACGTATTGCGCGATCGCCGTTTCTACGGCGCAACCCAGGCGCTAGGCTCGGCCCTGCGTGACGCGGGCATCGAAGCCTTCGAGTATCGTTCAGCCCGCGATCCGCAACAGGGGCTGAACGTCGCATTGTTCACGCCTGCTGCACTCAGTTCACCCAGGCCTGACATTCTCGACGAGTGGCTGTGCCAGACCCGCGCGGATCGAGTGACTTACTACAGCCGTCCCGATGGCGGTGTTCGCGACTTCCCGCTCGAGTCGTTCCTCGTGGACGGCAAGCTGCCAACGCCCGCCGCATGAAGCACGCAGCATGAGCACTCTGGCCAACGACACGATTGCAGCCATCGCCACCGCACCCGGTCGCGGCGGAATCGGCATCGTGCGCGTGTCGGGTCCGCACACCCAGGCCATCGCCCGCAACTTGCTCGGCAGCGCCCCCGAACCACGACGCGCAGAACTGCGCGCCTTCCTCGATGCCACCGGCGGCGCGATCGACACCGGACTCGCGCTCTACTTTGCGGGACCGCATTCGTTCACGGGCGAAGACGTGCTCGAGCTGCATGGCCACGGCGGTCCGGTCGTCATGGAACTCCTGCTGCAGCGAGTACTCGCGCTCGGCGCGCGTGCAGCGGCTGCCGGTGAGTTCACGCAACGCGCCTACCTCAACGACAAGCTCGACCTGGCCCAGGCCGAAGCGATCGCCGATCTCATCGACAGTGGATCCGCGCAGGCGGCGCGAGCCGCGCTGCGTTCACTGCAGGGCGAATTTTCAGCGCACGTCCACGAACTCGCGGAACGCGTGCTGGAACTGCGGCTGTGGATCGAAGCTGCGATCGATTTCCCGGAAGAGGAAATTGATTTTCTTGCGGATCGCGCCCTGGGCACGCGCATGCAGGACGTGCGGCAACGGTTCACCGCGCTGGCGGAAACGGCGCGCCAGGGCGTACTGCTGCGCGATGGGCTGACCGTCGTCATCGCGGGTCGCCCGAATGCCGGCAAGTCGAGCCTCTTGAATCGGCTCGCCGGCTACGACGCCGCCATCGTCACGCCCACGCCCGGCACGACGCGCGACGTGCTGCGCGAACGCATTGCCATCGACGGCTTGCCGCTGCACATTCTGGACACGGCGGGACTGCGCGAATCCCCGGACGATGTCGAAGCGGAGGGAATCCGGCGGGCACGCCACGAAATCTCGCGGGCGGATCGCGTGCTGTTCGTCGTCGACGCAGCGGATGCACAGGCGGTCGCCGCGATCGATGACGACCTGCAGCACGTGCCAGCCAGGATTCCACTGACGCTCGTCTTCAACAAGGTCGACCGCAGCGGTGACGCTGTCCGAGTCGAAGCGGGGCAGGGCGACACGCCGCGTGTTTACCTGAGCGCCGGTTCCGGCGCGGGTCTCGATGGTTTGCGCCAGCACCTCAAGGACTGCATCGGCTTCCATCCGCCGCCGGAAGGCGCGCTCTCGGCGCGGACGCGGCATATCGATGCGTTGCGACGCGCGCGGGAGCATGTCGAGTCGGCGAATGAGTTGCTGACGACGCGGCACGCGGGCGAACTCGTGGCACAGGAACTGCGCGATGCGCACCAGGCGCTCGGTGAGATCACCGGTGAAGTGTCGAGCGACGATCTGCTGGGAAGGATCTTCTCGAGCTTCTGCATCGGCAAGTGAACCGGCGCTCTCGATTCCGGCGGCGGAATCGCCGCCCCGGGCGTCCGACTCTGCCTGCAGCGCGGATTGGCTTATCATTCCAGGTCCGGCGAAGGATTTACGCCGGGGTAGAGAGGCGGCCATGAGACAGCTTTCCGGTGCGGATTCGATGTTCCTGCAGTTCGAGCGCGGGAACAATTTCATGCATGTCGCTTCACTGGCGATCTACGACCCGTCGACCGCCCCGGGCGGCGGCGTCCGGTTCAAGGACGTGTTGCGGCACTTCGCGACACGGATTGCCCAGTTCCCGCAGTTCCGCCGCCGGCTGGTCTCGCTGCCGCTTTCGCTCGACCGGCCCTACTGGGTCGAGTCCGACAGCATCGACGTCGAGTTCCACGTGCGCCACATTGCCGTGCCGCACCCGGGCGACTGGCGCCAGCTCTGCATCCAGGTGGCGCGCCTGCATTCCCGCCCGCTCGACCGCAGCAAGCCGCTGTGGGAGGCCTACGTGATCGAAGGCCTGCACAACGTCCCGGGCGTGCCGCCGGGCAGCTTCGCGCTGTACACGAAGATGCACCACGCTATCGTCGACGGCGAATCGGGCACCGAGATCATGCGGGCGCTGCACTCGCTGACGCCCGACCAGATCGATTTCGACGCCGAGGAACTGAACGCCAGCGGCATGTACCACGCCGATCGTGAACCCACGATGGTCGAGCTGTACTCGCGCGCGCTGGCGCACAACGTGCAGAAGCTGCCTAACTTCGCGCGCTTCTCATTCGACACTGCGCGCAGGGTTGCGTCGCTCGGTGCCGACGCGCTGACCAAGTTCAACAACCTGGGCCAGGGGGGATTCGTTGCCAACGTGCGTTCCCTGTTGACCGGCGACCTGAGCTCGCTGCTGCCGCGCATGCCGCCGCAGACGCGCTTCAGTGGCGATGTCTCGGCACACCGTGTGTTCGAAGCCGTTTCGCTCCCACTCGCGGATTTCCGTGCGATCCGCCAGCAGGTGCCAAAGGCCACCATCAACGACCAGTTCCTCTGCATCGTCGGCGGGGCGCTGCACGCCTATCTTTCCGCGAAAAAGGAGCTGCCCGATACGTCGATGATCGCCATGGTGCCGATGACGCTGCGTGGCCAGGAGAAGGGCGCCGACGTGGGCAACCAGGTCGGCTTCACGCTGATGCCGGTGCACTCCGAAATCGAGGATCCGCTCGAACGCCTGCGCGCGATCTGCGACGCAGCCGCGACGTCCAAGCGTGTGACCGACGCCATCGGCAAGGAACTCGCGCGCGACCTGCTCGAAACCTTGCCGAGCATCGTGGCGGATCCGCTGTTGCGCAACGTGCAGACGCCGCGCATCGGTCTCATCGTCTCGAACGTGCGCGGCCCCGACGTCCCGCTGTACATGGCGGGCGCGCAACTCGTGAACTACGCGCCGATCAGCATTGCACTCGATGGCATGGGTCTCAACGTCACCGCGTTCAGCTATGCGGGCAACATGTGGCTCTGCGCCGTTTCCTGTCGCGAAATGCTGCCGGACCCCTCGTTCTTCGCCGACTGCATGCGCGCGGCGTTCGAGCAGATGAAGGAAGCGGCAGCGCGTGAAGCGGCCTTCACCGTGGCCGAGATGGCGGCAATCGCTCCTGTCGATGCCGAGCACACCATCGAAGGCAAGCTGGCGCGCAAGCCGGCCCGTGGCGGCGCGAAGGCGAAGACGAAAAAGGCGCCACGCTCCGTGAAGCCCAAGGCGGCTGGCAAAAAGCGTCGCGCCCGCAAGGCCGCGGCGCCTGCAAGCCCGGCCTGAACAGGATGCGCACGCGCGACCGGATGCCCGCGGAACTGCGGCAGGCGCTCACCGAGGTCTTCGGCGATCCGGTCGACGACGTCGTGCTGCGCGAGCATTCCTGGTTCGCGAAGCTGCATGGGCACGCCACGGCCACGACCCGCCACAACACGATTTACCTGCGCGGTTCAGCTGAAGATTTTTTCGCCAGCCCGGAACTGCTGCTGCACGAATATTTCCACGTGCTGCGGCAGTGGAACCGTGGGCGCATGAACGTCCTCGACTACCTGCTCGAGTGGTATCGGCGTGGCTACTGGCAGAACCGCTACGAACGGCAGGCACGACGCTTCGTCAAATTGCGGCTGGCTGCGTTCCGGGATGCGATGGCGCGCTCGGCAGCGGTCGCCTGAAGCACGCCGATGACCCGTTTCGCCGAAAATTTCGACGTGATCGTGGTGGGTGGCGGCCATGCCGGCACCGAAGCCGCGCTCGCCTCGGCGCGACGTGGCGCCCGCACGCTGCTCGTCACGCAGAGCATCGAGGCCCTGGGGCAGATGAGTTGCAACCCGGCGATCGGCGGCATCGGCAAGGGTCACCTCGTCCGTGAGATCGATGCGCTCGGTGGCGCGATGGCGCGCGCGATCGACCGCGCCGGCATCCAGTTCCGCACGCTCAATGCGAGCAAGGGTCCTGCGGTTCGCGCGACACGTGCGCAGGCCGACCGCACTCTCTACAAGAAGGCGATCCGTTCGATCGTCGAAAACCAGCCGAACCTGTCGCTGTTCCAGGCCGAGGTCGCCGACCTCCGCATCGAGCACGGCCGCGTTGCCGGTATCGTTACCGCGGTGGGCCTCGAGTTCGCTGCGCCTGCGGTAGTGCTTACGGTCGGCACGTTTCTCGGCGGCAAGATCCACGTTGGACTCGAACAGTCACCGGGCGGGCGTGCGGGCGATCCGCCGTCGAACCGTCTCGCCGAACGCCTGCGCGCCTTGCCGCTGCGTGTCGGACGCCTCAAGACAGGCACGCCGCCACGCATCGACGGCCGTTCGATCGACTACACCGGACTGCTGGAGCAGGACGGCGATCAACCCACGCCGGTCTTTTCGTTCCTCGGGCGCCGCAGCGAGCACCCGCGCCAGGTCTGCTGCCACATCACGGCCACGAACGAGCGCACGCACGAGCTGATCCGGTCTGGCACCGATCGCTCGCCGCTGTTCACCGGCGTGATCGAGGGCGTTGGCCCGCGCTATTGCCCCTCGGTCGAAGACAAGGTCGTGCGCTTCGCCGGCAAGGCATCGCACCAGATCTTCATCGAGCCGGAAGGCCTCGATACCCATGAGATCTACCCGAACGGCATTTCGACCAGCCTGCCGTTCGACGTGCAGCAGGCGTTCGTGCGCAGCATCAAGGGCTTCGAGCACGCGCACATCACGCGGCCCGGCTATGCGATCGAATACGACTTCTTCGATCCGCGCGACCTGCACCCGACGCTCGAGACGAAACACGTCCCCGGGCTGTATTTCGCGGGACAGATCAACGGCACCACCGGCTACGAAGAAGCGGCCGCGCAGGGCCTGCTTGCCGGCATCAACGCGAGCCTGCAGGTGCAGGAGCGCGCACCGTGGTTCCCGACCCGCGGCGACGCCTACATCGGCGTGATGGTCGACGACCTCATCACGCGTGGTGCGCCCGAGCCGTACCGTATGTTCACGAGCCGCGCGGAATACCGCCTCACGCTGCGCGAAGACAACGCCGACCTCCGGCTCACGCCGGCGGGCCGCGAACTCGGCCTGGTCGATGACGAGCGCTGGAGTTTCTTCGAGCGCAAGCGCGTCGCCGTGGACGCTGAACTCGAACGACTGCATGCGAGCTGGGTCAGGCCGGGCACGACGGCCGCCACCCAGCTCGAACCGCTTTTTGGTGCGCCGCTGTCGCGCGAGCAGCGCGCGTTCGAGTTGCTGCGGCGGCCCGAAGTGCCCTACGAGGCTCTCGATGCCGCGCTCGGCGGCGGCAACGACGACTGGCGCGACGACGAACGGCTCGCCGTGCAGGTGCCACTGCAGGTCGACGTGCAGGCCAAGTACACGGGGTACATCGAGCGTCAGCACGACGAGATCGAGCGTCAGCGTCGCAGCGAAGAGACCCGGCTGCCGGAGACCCTCGACTACGCGCAGGTGCGCGGCCTCTCGCACGAAGTGCGGCAGCAGCTCTCGCAACAAAGGCCGACGACTCTCGGCCAGGCGGCACGCATTCCGGGGCTCACGCCTGCGGCGATTTCGATCCTGCTCATTCACCTGAAGCGCCAGCACGAGACGCCTGCGCCGACGCGAGTCATCGGCGCCGGGTAAGATCGCGCGCAGTATCTGCGTCCGAGGTCGGGGTTCCATGCTGCAGTCCGTCTGTCGATCGAGCCGTCGAGCCGCACCTGCGGCCAGTGCATGGGTCATCGGCCTGGCTGCGACACTGCTCGCCCTGGTCGGATGCGGTGGCGGCGACAGCAGTGCGGGCAAGACCGGCGACAAGGCGAAGACCGGCAGTACGGTGCCGTCCGATTTCAATCCGACGGTCCTGCGTCGCGGCAACGGGCCAGAGCCCGATACCCTCGACCCGCAGCTCGCGCGGACCGAAGGCGCGTTCCACATCCTGCGCGACGTGTTCGAGGGCCTCACTTCGATCGGGCCCGATGGCTCGCCCGTGCCTGCGGCGGCCGAGTCCTGGACCGTCACGCCCGATGGCCTCGAATACCGCTTCACGCTGCGCAACGGCTTGCGCTGGTCGAATGGCGACGTGCTGCAGGCCGCCGACTATGTCGCCGGCATGCGGCGACTGGTCGATCCGCAGACGGCATCGCCCTACGCGCACTTCATCGATCCCGTGTTGAACGCCGCGGCGATCACGCGCGGCGAGAAAAAGCCCGAGGAGCTCGGCGTCACCGCGCCTGACGAGCGCACCGTGCTGGTCCGGCTCGCGACTCCCGCGCCTTACCTGCTCGGGCTGCTGTCGCAACCGGGGACGTTCCCCGTGCACGGCCCAACGCTTGCCGCGCACGGCGCGGAGTACGCGCGACCCGGCAAGCTCGTGTCGAATGGCGCCTTCGTGCTGGCGGACTGGGTCATCGGATCGCATGTCGTCCTGCGCCGCAATCCGCACTACTGGAACAACGCGGCGACGAAGCTGGAGGAAGTGCATTTCGTCCACATCGCCGACGCGGGCACCGAGCTGCGGCAATACCGCGCGGGCCAGCTCGACTTTACGTACGTCGTGCCGGCGCCGCAGTTCCAGTGGATCAAGCAGAACCTGCCGGACGAGCTGCACGTCGCGCCCCAGCTCAGCGTCTATTACTACGGGTTCAACCTGACCCGGCCGCCGTTCAAGGACAATCCGAAGTTGCGCCGCGCCCTGTCGCTGGCGATCGACCGCGACAAGCTGACCACCGCAGTGACGGGCGTGGGTGAAGCGCCTGCCTACGGTTGGGTGCCGCGGGGGGTCTGGAATTACACGCCGCAGCACTTCGACTACGCGGACAAGCCGTATGCCGAACGCCTGGCCGAGGCTCGCCGCCTCTATGCTGAAGCCGGCTACTCCGCCGCCAGGCCGTTGCAGATCGAGCTGCGCTACAACTCGGGCGACCAGCACAACCGGCTGGCCGTCGCGGTCGCGGCCATGTGGAAGGAAGGGCTCGGCGTCGAAACGACGCTCTACGCGGAGGAATTCCGCGCCCTGCTGCAGAGCATCCAGGCCCGCAAGGACACCCAGGTGTTCCGGTCGAGCTGGGTCGGCGATTTCAACGACGCCTACACCTTCGCCCAGCTGCTGCAGACCAACTTCGGCATCAACCTGAGCGGGTATTCGAACCCCCGGTACGACGCCTTGCTGGCCGATGCGGTCAAGCAGGCCGACCCGGCCCGGCGCCGGGCGCTGCTCGAAGAAGCCGAGCGGGTGATGCTGGCCGACCATCCGGTCCTGCCGTTGTACTTCTACGTCAACAAGCACCTGGTGAAGCCGTGGGTCCGGGGCTGGACCGACAACGTGATGAACGTCGTCTACAGCAAGGACCTTCGCCTCGAGCCGCCGGCGCGCTGAGGACTGCGTCACAGTTTGCCCTTGCCGGCCACTCCCGAAGTTGAGCGCAGCCCCCTCCGCTTGCGACCATGCGGGTACTGGATCAAACCCGCGCAAAACACCCATGACCTGGTTCGTCGTCTTCGCCCTTTCCGCGTTCGGTCTCTGGTACTGGCGGCAGTATTCGGTGCAGCAGCGCGACCTCGACAGTGCCTCGTCGCCGCAGCGCATGGGCGAGCGCTTCATTGGTCAGGTCGTGACGGTGCCGAAGGGCATCGAGAACGGTGCGGGCCGCGTGCAGCTGGGTCCGCAGAAGTGGTCGCTGCGTGGGCCAGACGTGCCGGCCGGTGCCCAGGTTCGCATCACGGGCGTCGACGGCCGCGTGCTGATCGTCGACCGGATATCCAGCCGCTGACACCCCCGGGGGCCTGGCCGCCGGACCGTGGCTCGAGACCTGAATCCGGCGCTTCTATTTAGCTACAAACCTTAACAATCGCGTCATATTTTGATGGTAGGCGGGATCGATAGATCGAAATACTGAACTATCGCCAGGCAGCTTCAGGGCCCCACCAGCTCGAACTGCGCGCTGACATTGGACGTGAATTTCATCTCGGACGGCACGTAGCTCTCATCCGCCGCATCGGCCATCGGCGGTGCTGCCGCGACCGACTTCGCCCGCTGCATATACATCGGTACCGGCATCGTTCCCGTGGTGCTGATGCTCTGCACCGGGCCGAGCTTTGCACCCGCCGCGCGGGCCAGGGTGTCCGCGTTCAGGCGGGCGTCTTCGACGGCTTTCGTAAGGGCCTCGCGCTCCAGTTCCTTGCGCCGGGAGGAGTCGAGCCGCGCTTCGCCCAGCTGGTTCACGCCGGCCGACACCGACTTCTCGAGCAACGTTCCGAGGCGATCGAGGTCGCGCACTTCCACCTCGATCTGGCGGCTGACCACGTAGCCGAGCAGCACCTGCTTGGCGGTCTTCTCGTCCCAGCGGTAGTCGGGCTGCACCTGCAGCCGCGTGGAGTCCACGAACTTCGGCTCGATCTTCAGTTCGCGGGTCAGGGCCAGGATCCGCTCCACCGCTGCGTTGACCTCGGTCCGGGCGGCGGCCAGCGTGGGCTTGCGCGCCTCCACCCCGAGGGTCACGTAGGCCATGTCGGGCTGGGCCTTCACCTCGCCCGAGCCGGTCACGCTGACCAATCGCAGAGGCACCTCGTCGGCCGTCGCGCTGCCTGCACTCCCGAGCATCGAGGCCGCCACGAGAACGGCAATCCAGGGGGTCCGGACCGTCTGGGTCATCGGGGAAATCCTTGCGGTGGGTTCAGAAGCCGCAGTCTATGCCAGCGGCGACACGGGACGGGCTCTGGACTCAATTCGACTCGCCAGATCATTTTTATTAACATGCCCGGCCCTTCGCGGACCCCCGGGGTTGCCCCCGGCCGCCGAAGCTAGAACGATGATTCCGCAGGAGTGCTCCATGACCCCGAGATCGGCCTGGCTCGCGCTGAGCCTGACCCTTGTGTTGCTCGCCCCGGGCTTCGCGCAGGCCGCTGACCCCGTGCGCGGCGGCAAGCTGGCCTACACGTGCCACGGCTGTCACGGCATTCCGAACTACAAGAACGCCTATCCGATCTACAGCGTGCCGAAGCTGGGTGGCCAGCACACCGCATACATGATTGCCGCGCTCAAGGAGTACAAGTCCGGCGATCGCGCGCATCCCACGATGTACGCGCAGGCCGCTACGCTTGCCGACGCGGACCTGGCCGACATCGTCGCCTATCTCTCGGGCACCGAGCTCAAGCCGACGGGTCGCCCGGTCGGTACGGCGCCGAAGGCCAGCCAGACGTGCGTTGCCTGCCACGGCAACGACGGCGTGGGCATCCTGCCGGAATATCCGAACCTCGCCGGCCAGCACAAGGACTACATCGTGAACTCGCTGCACTCCTATAAGAGCGGCGTGCGCAAGAACGCGATCATGACCGGCATGGCCGCCGCGCTGACGGAAAAGGACATCCAGGAACTGGCGCAGTACTACTCGTCGCAGCGTCCCGGCCTGTGCGCCACGGACGAAATCCGCGCGGCGGGCAAGTGCAAAGGGCAGTGATCCAGTCAACGTGCCCGGTGGCATGACCTAATGCGAAGAAGGCCGGGTTCCCCCCGGCCTTCTTGTTTTCGGGCTCCCGTGGCCGCAGGCTTGGAAACCCTGCCGACCTCGACCGCCGCATGACGACGACCGCCCCAGTCCCTGCCCCGACCCGCGCCCGTGTTGCCGAGCCCATGGGCGACGGCCTCTACCTGATCGACACGGAGTACGTGCGTCCGGGACTCGCGGCGAGCCACCTGGTGGTGGACCACGGCCATGCCGCCTTCATCGACACCGGCCCCGGCCCGGCCGCGCCCAAGTTGCTGGCGGCACTCGACGAGCTCGGCATCGGGCGCGAGCAGGTCGACTATGTGTTCCTGACGCACGTCCACCTCGATCACGCAGGCGGCGCGGGACAGATGATGCAGGCACTGCCCAACGCGAAGGCTGTGCTGCACCCGCGCGGCGCGCCGCACCTCGTCGATCCGTCCAAGCTCATCGCCGGCACCATCGCCGTTTACGGCGCTGCCGAGTACGCCCGACTGTACGGCGAGATCCTGCCGATCCCGGCCGGCCGCGTGCTGTTGATGGCCGACGGCATGCGGCTGCAACTTGGCGGCCGCACGTTCGAATTCATCGATGCGCCGGGCCACGCAAAGCATCACCACTGTCCGATCGACCTCGATCATCGCGACGTCTATGCCGGCGACAACTTCGGCATCTGCTATCGCGAATTCGACACCGCCGCTGGGCCGTTCATGTTGCCGACGACGACACCGGTGCACTTCGAGCCCGACGTGCTGCACAGGACGATCGACCGGTTGCTGTCGTACCACCCGCGCCGCATCGTGCAGACGCACTTCGGGCCGGTCACCGCTATCGACCGCCTGGCGCGCGACCTGCACGCGGACCTCGATATCCTCGTCGCGATGGGCAGACGGCACGCGGCCGCCGCTGATCGCACGCAGCGCATACAGCACGACATGTTCGAGCACTTCAACGCGCGGCTCGACGCGCACGGGTACACCGGCAGTCTTGCGCGCCGCCATGAATTCATCGACGAAGACGTCAATCTCAACACGCAAGGCCTCGAGGTATGGCTGGACAGGAAGTGAG
>Ga0315287_10006700_pt1 | contig 11497 bp, 10 predicted proteins | sample YL17G11_0_MG_FD_205037 | JGI IMG/M metagenome (GOLD analysis project Ga0315287, IMG submission 205037) | Sediment microbial communities from Yellowstone Lake, YNP, Wyoming, USA - YL17G11_0 | ecosystem: Environmental > Aquatic > Freshwater > Lake > Sediment | place: USA: Wyoming | collected...
CCGCAGAGCTGGCCCACCCGGGCGCCGCCGCGGCGGGCGCGGCCCGCCAGGCCTGGGAGGCCCACGCCCAGGCGCTGGCCTCTGTCGCCGCCGCCGCGCCCGCTGCCCGCCCCCCTCGCCCGCTGCGCCCGCGGCCGCCTGCGGCCCGGCCGCCCGCCCTGGCACGCCTGGCGGTGAGCGTGCGTGAGGCGGCGGTGTTGAGGGTGGTGGGTGGCGGGAGCAGTGACGCGGCGGGTGGGGCGGCCACCCCCACGCCTGGCCCCCACCCGCCCGCCCGCTCCCGCGTGCTGTGGCGGGAGGGCGATGGCGGGGCCACCCCGCCTCCCACGCCCGCCCTCGCCGCGACGCCTACGCCCTCCTTCTGTTCCTCGCATTTCTCGTCTGACGAGGAGGATGAATGCGGCGGCGGCGGCGGCGGTGCCGGCGGCTGGTCGTCGTCGTCCTCCTCCGACGCCACGCCCACCCCCACCCCGACCCCTACCCCCACACCACCGGCCCTGCTCCTCCTCCGCCCGGCGGCTCCTGGCGCTCTGCTGCCGCACACCGAATTGGCCGCCTACCGAAATCGCCGCCTGCGGGCGCTGTCCGCGTCGCCCCAACGGTGAAATGGAAGGGAGCGAGAGAGAGAGCGGGGGAATGAGAGAGAGAGCTTCAGTGTGGTTCTAACTTTTATCATTCGGTGTTCGTCTTCTTCTTCTTCACACACACACACACACACAAAAAAAAACCTCCAAAAACCTCAAAGAGGCTCCTCCAACGACAGCGCCCCCAGCGCCCCCTGCCTGTAGTGCTTGAGGATGCGCGCCCCCGCCCGCTCCACGTCGCCCTGGAACAGGGCCGCCGCCGCCGCCCGCACAAAGTCGTCGCCGCACCGCCCGCCAGGCCGGGCGCCCTCCAACATGGGCCAGGGCACGCGCGCGAGGGTCGACAGCCGGCCCAGGGCCCCGCCCCCGCGTGCCAGCCCCGCCAGCGTGTCCACCAGGTCCGCCGCCACGCAGGCGTCCGAGTAGGCGGCGCCGCCGATGTCGTTGCAGGCGGCCAGGCGGGCGGCGGCGGCCTGGTCGGCGATGGAGGGCGGGAGGACGCCGGGCGCGTCGAGCAGGTCGAGGGCCGTGCCCGGGTTGAGGGGCGCGGCCGCGGCCGCGCTCCCGCCCGCCTTGACCCGGCACCACCGCAGGTCGCGCGTCACGCCCGGCCGGGGCGCGGAGTCCGCGATGCGCCGCCCCAGCAGGCGGTTGATGAGGGCGGACTTGCCGACGTTGGGCATGCCGACGACGGCCGCCCGGGCGGGGCGGGGCGCGAGGCCCCGCCCCGCCCGCCGCGCGTTGGCTGCGCACGCGGCGCCCGCCGCCGCCGCGCGGAGCTTGCCCACGCCCGCCCCGCCGGCCCCGTCCGTCCAGAGAGGGATCTCCCCGGCGGCCCGCAGCGCCGCGTCCCAGGCGTCCCGGTCGGCGGGCGAGACCTGGTCCACCCGGTTCAGCACCAGCAGCCTCGGCCGGGCGGGGCCGACCCAGCCGGCCAGGCCAGGGTGGGCGCTCGCGCCCGGGCACCGGGCGTCCCGGACCTCAATGACCACGTCCGTCCCGGCGATGGCCGCCCGCAGGCGCCGCTCCGCCCGGGCGATGTGGCCCGGGTACCACTGGATGGCCCGGCCGGAGGAGGAGGAGGAGGTGGGAGGCTGTGGGGAAGGACGAGGGAGGGAGAGCGTGAGCGGGGGCGGTGAGCGTGGGCGTGATTTTTTTTTTCGAGAGAGAACGCCGCGCCCCCCACGTCTCCCTTCCCTTCCATACCTGCAGCCCAAACACAGCTGCCTCGGCCGCCAGTTCGGGGTCCAGGTCGCTGGCGTCAAAGGCGGAGGAGGTAGCCCAGTCGGTGGCGGCGAGGGGAGGAGGGAGGCGGCGGGCGGCTTGAATGCAGCCGCCGACGGCACCACCCGGAAAGGTGCGAGCGTTTGGTCGGCACGCAACAAGGCCGCCCTTCCGAGACAGGCAGCTTCTGTGTGGCGCGTCAGCGGCACAGGACGGCCCCGCCGGGCTGGCGAGCAAAGAGGCGGGTGGCCGCATTCGTGCGTGCCTTTTTTTTGTCACGAGAACGCGAAACTGGCCGAGCAGAGTGTGGCACTCTCAACCTTTTGCAGTCATCAACTCTTCGCACTCGTCCCGTGTGGCCTTTTTTTTTTTTTTGGAGAAGCCGGCCATTCATCACATCACGCGCAACGCCCGGCGGCCCCCCTCGCTCTACCCCCCCATACTGCCACTTCCCCCCCCCCCTCTCCCTTTTTCTCTATTTCAGCAGACTCCGGGCGATCTGTTCCTTTGCCATCGCGGCCACCTTGGCCAGCGTCTGCTCTCCCAGCGGCAGCTCGCCCTCCGCGCCCGCCATGGAGACCCGGGCCGCCACGGTCGCCGGGTCGGTCTCCAGGATGAGGCTGTGTGGGTGAGTGCGTGTGCGCGCGTGTGTGTGAGAGAGAGGGGGTGAGAAAAGACGCTCTCTCTCCAGGCGCGAGCGCGAGCGCACCCGCACACCTACCCACCCCTTTTTATTTGCTCTCCCCTCTCTCCATTCCCACCAACAACACGCAACTCACCCCCTGTCCACCACCTCGTCGACGGCCAGCAGGACCAGGTCCAGGTTCTCGAGGGCCGACTTCTTGTCGACCGCGCCCCGGAGGAGCAGCGCGACGCCCTCCACCAGGCCGGAGAGGACGGTCGACATGAGCACCTCGTTCTCGGCGGGGCCGGCCACCAGGTAGAAGGTCAGGTCGCCCAGGGACTTGAAAAGGACCAGGCCGGCGTCCATGAGGGTGATCTCGGCTGGTGAGGTGTGGAGGGGATGATGGGGGGGCGGTGAGTGGGCGCAGGTTTTTGATGAGAGAGCGGGTCGAGAGCGCGTCGATCGAGACGAGCGCGGTTGCACTTTCGTTCTCGCTCCGGCCAAGGGCATGTTCACGGTCTCGCACGCACACCATCCCAGCGTGTAGAGCGTCCCTTTGTGCACCCGTCCCGTTGCACAAGACCGCGACGCGTGAGCGTGCGGGGGTGCGCCTCGCCCTCCAAAAAAAATAAACACCTCGAGACCAAAAAGCCAAAAACTCACGTTCACCCCGGGCCGGCGTCCGCGCCGTCTTGGCGAACACGGCCCGCTCAAACTCGGCCTGGACGGCGACGGTCGCCCTGTGTGTGTTGAAGAGGACCGCGAGTGAAATGGTGGTGCGGCGTCTCATCCGGATGCAGGGGGTGCGCAAGCGCGCAAGCATGCGCCCGCCCCCTCCCGCGTTTGCTCTTCAATCTCTTCTCACCATTCCTTCGTGTAGTATTTCACCGCGATGCGGCGCCCCTCCGAGTCCAGGATGAGCAGGGCCTTCACGGCCGGCAGGGCGGAGGTGGGCGGGGGCGGGCCGGTCATTTTTTTTTGGTGTGTGTTTCTCTCTCTCCCTTTAAACACAGAGTGAGCGCGTTCTCCAGTCCCTCTTTCAACCTTGCACCTCACCCTCCCGCTGCCGCCGCACGCGCTCCTCGGCGTCCTGCACACAAAAAAATGATAATGATAAACAGGGGCAAACCCGTCTCTCCTCAGTCACCCAGAGCCTCACCAATTCTAACAGAACAAACAAACAAAAGCCTCAAACCGCTCACGGCGTCACGTCCGCCCCCGCCGCCCCCGGCCCGCCCATCCACGCCCGCCGCGCCTCGACCTGCGAGGCCAGCGCTAAGGGCAGGCCGTGCAGGCGCCCGCCGCCGCCGCCGCCCGCGGCCGCGGCCGCCCGCACGCGCGCCGCCTCGGCGGCCGTAGCCGCTATGTAGGCGCCCGCCGCGCTGCCGCCGTCCGCCTCCCACACGCCGGGCGGCATGTGGTCGGCCACGCCCGGGGTGCGCCCGTGAGAGCGCTCGTACGACCGCACCGCCGGCGCGCAGCCGGGCGGGACGGCCGCGCCGGGGGCGGGGCGGGCGGGCGCCGACCCGCCGCCGCTGTCCTCGCACCCGCTGGGCGGGCCGCCGCCGCCGCCGCCGCCGCCGCCGCCCCAACCCCCTGCGGCCGCCTCCACCTGCGTCCCGCCCACCCACCCGTTCCAGCTGTCGACCAGGACGCCGTCCCCGCCCGCGCCGCCGCCCGCCCGCCAGGCCCGGACGTACCGGGCCCCGTCCTGCCTGTCCCGGACGCCGGCCTCCTCCCAGGGCCGGAGGGGCGTGGGGTCGGCGCCCGGGGAGACGGTGGGCAGGAAGAGTAGGCCAGCGTTGGCGAGCACTTCCGCGGCCCACGCCCAGTGCTCCGGGGCGGCGCCCCAGGCGGCCACCCGCCAGTCGTCGGGCTCGTCGTCGGCGGGCGGGGAGACCGCGCCGTCGAAGCCGGACGCGGCGATGTGGTCGGCCCCGTCCTCGGCCGACGCCCACTCGCCCAGGACGGCCGCGTCGGCGGGCGTGCCCCGAATGGTCAGCGCCCCACCGCTGCTGAGGAGGGCGCCCCAGGCGGACGCGGGGAGGGCGGAGGAGCCCCGCACCACCACCAGCGGGCGGGCGCGGTGCCGGATGAGGCGCAGGGGGCGGGGCGGCGGCGGAACCGGGGCGGTCTGGGGCCCGCCGTCCCCCCCCTGCCGCCGCCCTGCCCCAACCCGAGCGGCCTGGCCCAGGCAGAATGCTAGGTCGGCGCGCACGGTCCGGGCCGACCGCCCCGCGTGCGGTTCGATGAAGAAGCCAACGCGCAGGCCGGCATCCGCGGCGGCGGCCAGGGCGACCGCGACCGCGGGCGGGGCGTGGACCGGCGGCGGCGTGGCCGGCGCGCCCCCGCCCCAGGCAGCGGCCGCGGCGGCCGCCTCGGGCGACCTGCACTCCAGCAGCACGCCCTCCACGCCCGCGCCGTCCATCTGGCCCATGTGGGCCGCCACCGCCGTGGCGTTGCGGCTGGAATACAGGCCGGCGGCCGGGTAGAAGGCGGAGGCGATGCGGGCTGGCGGGTGGCGGGGCGGGCCTGTTTTCGATTTGAGGGAGGGGGAGGGGGAGAGGGAGAGTGGGGGGGTCGCGGCGGGCGGTGTGAAGACTCCTCCTGGCCCCCCCCTCTCTCCTCTCTCTCTCTCTCTCTCCCTGCCTTACCTGGTGGGCCGTACCGGGCCAGGGCTTCTGGGTCGGTCGTCGTCTCCACGGGCGTGTCCCACGCCCCCCAATGGCCGTCCAGTGCGGGCGTGGCGAAGCTGTGGAGAGGAAGATGGGCGGCGCGAATTGAAAAAAAGTGAGTCGGTCTTGTTCGCCTTTTCCAACGCCCGCACGCCTGCTGACACTCCACCATCCCTCCTCCCACCCCCGGTGCCAGATCCAGCCTCCTGTCAGAGTGTGGGGGAAAGCAGCGCCAGGGGGAAAAAACAGAAGGGGGGGGGGGGGTACCACTCACCGCGTGTAGTAGAGCGCGAGCACGCGCGGGAAGTCTGCGCCCGGCGCGCGGCCCCCGCGCCCGGCGCTCCCGCGCCGCCCGGGGGGGGCGGGCGCGGCCCCGTGGGTCGCTGTCGAGAGGGCGAGGCCCAGGAGGAGAGTCGAGGCGAGGTGCCAGGCACCGCCCGCTCGCCGGCGGGGCGCGTGGGGCGCCATCGTTGGGGGGGTGGACAAAACGACAGGCAGGGCACCGTTTGTGAAGGGTGTTGGAAAAAGTCTCCTCTCTCTTTTCATCCGCCCCCGCCCCCGCCCCCGCCCACCACCCCGCCCTCTGCCTCTCCCCCTCCCCCTCCCCCTCCCCCCCCCCCTCCCACCCCCCCCCGCACAAAGTGGGCCAGGAACTCCACGTTCCCGCCGACCGCACCCCGCAGCGGGCTCTCCATCGTCCCCCGGCACGTCCACCCTTCGGCCTCGAAGCCGGCGACCGTGGCTGCCAGCGCGGCCGCCCGGGCGGCCGGGTCCCGGACCACCCCGCCCGACCCGACCGCCGCCCGCCCCGCCTCAAACTGGGGCTTCACCAGGACGACGCACTGGGCGTCGTCCTTCAGCAGGGCCGCCACGGCCGGCAGGATTTTGAGGACGGAGATGAAGGACACGTCCAGGCTGGCCAGGTCGTACGCGCTGGGCGCTCCCGCCGGCAGGTCGCGCCGCGTCACGTGCCGCATGTTGGCCCGCTCCAGGATGAATAGGGCCGGGTGGTTGCGCAGGGCGCCGTCCACCTGGCCGTAGCCGACGTCCACGCCCAGGACGGCGGCCGCGCCGCGCTGGAGGAGGCAGTCGGCGAACCCGCCCGTCGACAGGCCGCAGTCCAGGGCGGCCAGGCCGGTGACGTCGATGGCGAAGGCGTCCAGGGCGGCCTCCAGCTTGGTGCCGCCCCGGCACACAAACTTCTTGGGCGCCGCCCGCACGTCTAGCACCGACACGCCGACCTTGAAGGGCGCCCCCGCCTTGGTGACCGCCCGCCCATCCACAAACACCTTGCCCCGCGCGATCCAGGACTGGTAGACGGAGCGGGAGTGGGAGGGGTCGGCGGCGAGGCAGGCCTCGTCCAGGCGGAGGCGGCGGCGGGCGGGCGGGAGGGGTGGGGTGGCAGGGGCGGTCGAGGTCGGGGCCGTCGGGGCCGGGGCGGCTGGCGGGTGGTGGCCGTCGCCGGGGCCGCCCGACGCCTGCGCGGCGCTGCTCCGCCCGCCGCCTGCGCCTACCGCGACAGATCTGACTGGCCGGGGGACCGCCGACAGGCCTCGCCTGCTGCTGCCGGGCGGGCAGCAGGCGACCAAAGCCCGGCGGGCCGCGCGAGCGGCGGTGAGATGCATGCGTTTTTTTTTTTTTTTTTCTGGGCCGGGAGTGAGTGTGGGGAGCTCTCTCCCGCTGATGGATGGAAAAAAGAAAAACAACGCACACCCCCGCACGCCCATGACTCACACACCTGCAACAAATCTCACATTCTCTCTCAAAACATCAACAGCTTTCTCTCTATCTACAGCACTACAAAAAACAAAAAACGCTTGCTTTATCCATCGCTCATAATTCCTTCCCCCCTACCCCCCTTAAAGGCCCTTTACCCTCGCCGCCGCCCCTTCCAGGCCGCCCACGCGTATTGACCCCCCGACCCGGCCGTCGCGCCGCCGACCGCCCACGCCAGCCCCTCCACCACCCCCTCCCCGGGCCACCCGCCCCAGGCCGTCCCGATGGCCGCCCCCGCCAGCCCAAACTGGAGGGCTGTGTTTAGCTTGGAGAGCGGCAGGGGTCGGATGGCGCGGGCGGGCGGGGAGGGAGCGGGGGAGGGTGGAGGGGCGGAGGCACCGGCAGCCGCTCCCTGCCCGCCCACCGGCGGCGGCACGAGCCTGAAGAATTCGGGCCCGCCCGGCCAGGCCCCGCCACAGGCGGCCGTGCGCCCGGCGACCGCGCCCACCACCAGCGCGACGTCCCGGCCGATAATGAGGGCCGCGAGGGCCGGCGGCAGCGCGCCCACGCCCGCCAGGGAGCCCGCCACCGCGCACACGACCGCCTTGTCGGCGACCGGGTCCAGGTACGTGCCCAGGACGGAGCCCTGGTTCAGCGACCGCGCGGCGGCGCCGTCCGCCCAGTCGGACACCGCGGCGGTGGCCAGCAGGGCCGCCGCGGCCGGCCAGGCGGACGCCGCGATGAGGTGGGCCAGGACGGGGGCCGACAGGAGGCGGGCGGCCGACAGGCCGTTGGGCAGGGTGAGGACGGTGCTGCGCGACCAGCCCGCGTCGGCCCAGGTGGTGGCGGGGGGGGCAGGTGGCCGGGCGGCGGGCGTGGCGGCGGGCGCGGCGGTCCAGGCGGCGGCGGGGGGTGGCAGCACGCCGTCTGTGTTTCCTTCATCGCCGCCTTCTTCTCGCCTCACCAGCCTCCTAGGCACGCGCACCCCACCCGGCACGCTGGCCCGTAAGGCAGCGATGTGCACACTGCATGGCCGCCAGGGGTTGGAGGTGGTCGTCAGGCAGGAGGCCGCGGCGATGGAGGCGATGGGGCGAGGCCAAGAGCACGGCAGACCCATGCCGTTGCAACTGCTGCTTGTGCTCGCCACCATCGCCTCTAACAACGCCGGCCTCCATGCCCGGGCGCCCAGGATGTTGGCGGCGCGGCGCAAGGGGGACGCTGCCATGGTTGCAGAGTGTGTGGAGTCTGCGCACGCCGCCGCTCGGGCGCAGAGAGAAAAAAAAAAGTGAGGAGATGTCTTGCATCAGGGTTTTCACAGTCAATCTTTCTTTCTCGCCTGGGCACCCGCATCATCCGGAATGTCAAGCCTCCCGACAGTGGTCTGGGGGTGCCCCATGCGCCGCCGACACGCCCTGGCCGCCTCTGCGTTGGTAAAGGCTCCGCCATGAGCAAGCAGTCCCTCACCATCCAGTTTGTGAGCGACATGCTCGAAGGCGTGCACCACGGTGACAAAGTCACCCTGGTCGGCGCGGGCGGCGCGGGTGGCGCTGCGCCGCTCACTTTCGACGTCACGTACGCTGGGTACAATCGGAGCAGCCAAGGTACTGGCATCACGCACCGCTTCCGTGCCGGCTGGTCCCAGTTTGTGAAAGCACACGCACTACTTGTCGGGCAGGTTGTTGACTTTGAGCGCGTGGGGTGCCGCGGCGGGCGCCTGGTCCTGCGCGTCCGGCGGATCATTCGGGACCCTGTCCAGCGCCTCCCAATGAGCGTGCGCTGAGATGGCCCGGGGCCGCGGGTGGAGCGCGAGGGCTGGCGGGGAGTGTGGCGGGGGGGCTGCCTGCCTGTGGGGCATGTTGAATGTGAAATGCATGAGATGAGATGGACTGAGGCCGAGGTCACTCTTTTTTCATTTCACACACAGCGTGGACAAAGGATGACCACGCGCCCGCGTGAGCGCGTTGTCTCGTTGAGCGCACTTGCAGAGGTCGCAACACACACACGCACGCAGTGCTGCTTCCCCGTCACCGGCCCCCTCGCCTCCTCCCAGCAGCAGGCCTGGGCGCCCCGCGCAGGCGCCGCTGCCCCTCCCCTCCCCCCTCACAAAACCCGTGCACCCGCGCCTGGCGCGCCCGCTGCTTGGCGTCCAGCAGCCTGCCCCAGCCCAGCCAGCGCAGGGCGGCGTCCAGGTGCGGCGGCGCGGGCGCCCGCACCAGCGCGCACCCCGCCCCCGGCAGCGCGACCCGCAGGGAGGCGCAGTGCAGGAAGAGCGCGCCGGGCGGGGTGGCCGCCGCCCCGGCCCCGGCCGCCACCGCGGCCGCCACCGCGCGCGCCCGGGGCGACCGGACCGCCCCGTACCGGTCATCCCCGACAATGGGGGCGCCCAGGGGCGGCCCCGCCGCGATGCGGCGCAACTGGTGCTTGCGCCCCGTCAGGGGCCGCATCTCCAGCCACGCCCACCCCCCCCGCGCGGCGACCACCCGCCACCACGTCGCCGTCTCTTGGGGCGGGGGCGGGCCCGTCCCGCGGACCTCGTCCAGGGCGGCCTTGTAGGCGCCCACCCCCCGCGGGGAGTGCGGGGAGAGGGGCAGGGGGCCGACGTGCGTGGTGGGGCCCCACCCACACCCGGCCGCCGGCGCCGGGCGGGCGGTCGGGTCGGGCAAGGCCCCGTACGGGAGGCCGTCCACGAGGGCCCAGTACGTCTTGGTGACGGCCGGCCCGCGTTCGCCGCGCGCCCCTCGGCCCTCGTTTGCTGCCACGCCAGCAGCGGCGGGCGCCGCGAACGCGGCCGCCAGCCAGGCCGCGGCCGGCCGCCCCGTCGCGAGGGCGAGGCAGCCCGACGCGCCCGCGTCCAGGCGGTGGACCAGGCGGGGGACGCCATCCTCGCCCTCCTGCCCTCCCGGGCGCACGCCCAGGCTGGCCCGGGCCGCCTCGTCCAGGGGCGGCGGGCCATGGGGGCGCCTGGGGGGGGTGCCCCCGCCGCCGCCGCCGCCGCCGCCGCCGCCGCCCTGGACCCGGACGCCCGCGGGCTTGTCCAGCACCAGGAAGCCGCCCCCCGGCGCGGCGGGCAGGGCCAGCAGCACGCGCGTGGAGAGGAGGGCGCCCAGGGCGAGCGTGGCGGGCGAGGGCGGTGCGTCCGGGTCGGCCGGCCGCGGCCTGCCCGCCGCGGCGGCGGCGGCGGCCAGGGCAGACGCGGGCACGAGCACGCGGGCGCCGGGCGGGAGCGGGGCCGCCGCGGCCGCGCGGCACACGGTGGCTGCACCCCCCCCTCCCTCCACCACCATCCGCACCGCCCGCGCCCTGAACAGGCGGTTGAGGGTGACTTGGGGCAGGGGGCCGACCCCCTCCCCACCACCCGGCGGGGTCACCGTCGACCGGGCGAGCCAGTCCAGGGCCGTGAAGGGCGGGGCGGGCGGGGTCGGGGGCGTGCTGGCGAGGGTTGGGTGGTGGTGGTGGTGGGGAGGCTCCTTGCCGCCGACGCCGCCGCCTTTGCTGCTGGCCAGGCGAGGGGTGGGGCAGCAGCGGGCTGCCAGGGCCTCGTGGTGGGCGAGCCACCAGGCGGTGCGGCGCAGCATTCGCGATGCGCCCCCGCTCTCTCTCTCCAGCGGTGTGTGTGTGTGTGTGGTCGGCTCTCTCCACTTTTTTTCCACACACCTCCTATCCCAAACAAAAAAACACGTCCACACCCTTCCTGTGATGGCGACCGTCCTCCTGCCCACACGGGGCGCCCGCCCGGGCGCGTCGACCTCCTCCCGGCCGGCCGTCGCCGGCGGGCGCCGGGTGACGTGCATGGCCGCGAAAGGTGAGACGAATTGAGCGAGCAGCGGCGGCGGCGGGGGTGTCAAAGAAAAGACGCTTTCTCTTCGCTCCCCGCCATTTTGGAGCGTCCACGTGTGCTCTGCCGGCAACGTGTCAGCCAAGTCAATGGTCTACTCTGAGAGAGAGAAAAGGCGCGAGCGATGAGGCGTCGGGCGCGGTGCGCCATGCTTTACTAGCCGACTCCTTTGCTCCCTCGATTTGTGGCGGCCGCCACGCCTGCCTCGCCCTGCTCCCCACCCCGCCCACCTCACCCGTGCGCCACCCATCCCACACATGCACACAGTGTCCGGCTACATCAAGCTGGCCCTGCCCGCGGGCAAGGCCAACCCGGCCCCGCCTGTGGGTCCGGCGCTGGGTGCCAAGGTGAGAAGAAAGAGGACACGCACGCCTGACGTGGCTGTGAGAGGAGGGGTGGGCGAGGAGAGGGGCGCCCGCGGTGCCTGGGGAGGCATGCCGCGGCGCCAGCCTGTCAGGAAAGGGGGTGGAGCGTGTTCACGCCTGGCGGGGGTGTCATCGGAGGCCACCACAGGCTGAGGAGCAGGCGGGCCCGGCAGGGGGGGGTGAGCAAGCTCTCGCCTCCGCCTTATAGCCGCCGGCGCTCTCGCTCAAACCGCACCCACGGCCTCTCACCCTCTCCTCCCATCTTTTCTCATGCCAGGGCGTCAACATCATGGACTTCTGCAAGCAGTACAACGCCGCAACCCAGGACAAGGTCGGCACGGTCATTCCCGTCGAGATCACGGTCTACGAGGACCGGTCCTTCACGTTCATCCTGAAGACGCCGCCCGCGAGCGTGCTGCTCGTCCAGGCGGCCGGCATCGCCAAGGGGTCGGGCAAGCCAAACGCGGAGAAGG
>Ga0315287_10006702_pt1 | contig 11496 bp, 10 predicted proteins | sample YL17G11_0_MG_FD_205037 | JGI IMG/M metagenome (GOLD analysis project Ga0315287, IMG submission 205037) | Sediment microbial communities from Yellowstone Lake, YNP, Wyoming, USA - YL17G11_0 | ecosystem: Environmental > Aquatic > Freshwater > Lake > Sediment | place: USA: Wyoming | collected...
TGGCTCTCCACAAACTAACAGAGGGTCCCGTCGCTCTACCCGAGGTGAGCTGTGACGAAACATGTTTTGGTAAAGTTCGGAATCTCGCTGGCCATCACGGCGGCGTTTTGCACCTTGAGTTACATGTTGTGGGATCGAACCCTGCTGGGGGCCATTCATGCTCTGCCTCCTTCCTGGATACATCTTGGCAAGTGCGTTTCGGTGTTTGGCAAGGCCGAATGGTATTGGGTTCCCGGTCTGGTCTTCGCGGTGGTGTTCTGGTTCATCCGGCGCAATCTCAAGCTCTTCTACGCCGCACTGTCCTTCTGCCTGTCGCTGGCTATGGGCGGCACTCTTTCCACGGTGGTGAAAGTCATATTAGGGCGATACCGACCGTCTATGTTGATCCATGATGGGCTGTATGGATTCACATGGTTGGGCACCAGGATGGCCGAGACATCCATGCCGTCCGGACACTGCGTCACGGTGGCTGCCGCCGCTACCGCACTTTGGTTTGCCTAGCCTCCTTTTAGGCCCGTGTACGTCCTGTGGGTGGCGGCAATGATGTCTGCCAGACTGCTGGCGGAGGCACACTATCTCAGCGATGTGGCAGCCGGAACTTATCTGGGAGTGGTGGCGGCCCTGATCGTCGGTCCGATGATGCGGAAATGGTCTGAGTCCTGCATACAGGACTCACGAATAGGACAGGTGGAACAGGGATGATCGTGGCCGGGGAAACCATGCAGATGCCACAACAACCTTTCAATTAGCTTGACCCAAACCCTTGAGTTATAGTTGTGCGAACGACAGGAAAGAAGATGGGTTTTAATCATGGGAGGTTTGCCATGGTTATCAGAACTATTGTGGCAGTCGCTTTCTTCGTGGTGTGCGTGGTGGTGATGAACAAGGTCTTTTGGATGCTCGACCAGTGTGTGACCAGTTCCAAGGATGAATTGGTGAAACGGAGGGCTCGGCGATGGAAGGGCGCCGTGGCGGCGGTCGTTGTCGGTGCATGGATTTGCGCCGGCTGTATCGCCTTTGGCTTTCATATGCCAAAGGCGATGTGTGCAGTAGTCTTCCTGGGCCCCGCCGTCATCACTTTTCCAGTGCTTGTCTGGGTGCTGCTGCTTTAGGCCGCCGACCATCTGTGTCAGACTACTCCAGCAGCCGGTCCATGAGCCTGGCGACCTGGCGCTGGTCCTTGAGCTCCTGAGACCGCAATAGCGCAATCTCCGGGTCTGCGTTGCGATAGTGCCAGACGAGGGAAAAGGCCTTTTCCTCGATGAAGGCCCCGGTGCACCGATCCGCGTACCGCTGGAGGACCGGCAGAACCCGCTGCTTCCAGGCCGGGTCCGCGTCCACCTCGCTGGTCCAGCCCGCTGTCGGGGTGCGGATGAAGGCCCCGTGTTCTGCGATCAGGTCGATTGGCAGGTCTCCGAACCACTTGTCCAGGAAGTCACGGCCACGGCCGCTGACGATCACGACCGTGTTCTTGACCTCCGCCGCAAGACGCCTCAATTGGGCCATTACCCGCTCGTCCGGAACGGCCGTCTCCGGGTACTTGGAGAACGGGACCAGGGTGCCGTCGTAGTCGAGGAAGATGATCCGCCGCGAGGCCTTGTGGTACTTTTGGGTGATCTGGTTCTCGATAGCACGATTGACCAGCCTGACCTTCAGGACGTGCTGTTCTTGCTTGGTACGGTCCATAGTATCAAAGAAGTCCTTTGCCCACGCGAATACGTCATAGGTTTGAAGCCGCCTCTGCATCCGTTCGAGCACGGCCTGGCGGTCGGCCAGAGGCATGTCCAGTGCCCGGGCAATGGCCGCGGCTACCTCCGCCTTGTCGGTCGGGTTGATCAGGATGGCCTCGCTCAGCTCTGCAGCAGCACCGGCCATCTCGCTGAGAATCAGGACACCCAGGTTGTTCTTCTGGCAGGCCAGGTACTCCTTGGCCACCTGTTCAAGAAACAGCTCATGGGCCTCTTGGTAGGCCTCGAAATAGGCCGGATCGAAGTTGGCCAGCAAGGGAAAGTAATGGAACAGCGGCCAGATCATGTCGTTGCAGAAGCCACCGTAGTACCTGGCATCTAGTCTCTCATCCATGGTGACGGGCACCAACTCAAAGGCCCTGGCCTGCTCCTGGACCTGGGCCAGTTCCTCAGGCGTATCGTCGGTCTTTCCGATCCACACGATTTTCCGATCAAGCGGTCCCTTCACCTCAGAACCGCCCTTCTCGGCCAGGGCCAGCACTGCGGACACCAGACCGCCGGCGTTTCGGACCACCTTGTTCCTGTGGAGCCGAAACGGCAGCCGGTAGGAGACCAACACCAGACGGTCAAAATGGCTTGGAACGGACTTTCCCATGACGACCTGCCTTCGCTACCAGTCAGAAGAATATCGGTTGATCCAGTCTTCGTGCGATCCGATACACGGCGTTCATCAGGCCCACGTGGTTGAAGGCCGTGAGGGTGTAATAGGTATCCCGCAGCCAGCATTACCGGTAGTCCCAGGTCCGGCCGGATTGCGGGTACTCCGGCAGACTGGTCGTGCCCGCTGCGATGATACCGCCGGTGTCCTCGAACTGGTGGAGCTTGAGCACCAGGGCAGAGCGGATGATCGCCTCCTGGAAGATCGAGGCAATCGACGTGGTCTTGACCCACTGAAGCCAGTACTTGCGGGTCTTGTCCAGTTGCGGGTCTTGTCCAGAAACTCCTCTACCGTGGCGGCCAAAGTGGCCTCCAGGGGCGGGCCATAGGAGAAGACCAGGTACATCGGCTCATTCAGGACAAAGGGCCTGCTCTCCTGCACGTAGCTCAGCGGGATGTCCGTGGTCAGGCGGACGTGGCTTCCCAGGTTCAGTTACCGGATGTGATTGCTACCCAGCACTACCTCTGGCACAATCGCCCCATAGTCGCCCACGGGCATGCACCGGACCTGTATCTTCGGGTGGCCCTGAAAGGGCTCGATCTTGCGGACCAGCATCATGTGCCGAAAGTATCGGTCGTATTGGTAGAACCGAGGGGCAAAGTCCGTGACCCTGAACCGGCCGTCTGCAGCCTGAAACTCGGTGCACAGGATGTTGGTGTTCTCCAGGTAATACTGCCTGGAGGAGGCCTCTCCCGTAGATCTGGATGGAAAACTCCCCGCCCTTCTGTCCATCCAGCAGCGACCCGAACACGAAGCTGCTGTCGAACCTGGGCATGCACAGCCACTGCACGGCCGCCCGGTCGTCGATGTAGGCGATGTAGGAGCAGTTGCCCACGATCCCCAGGCGATAACGATGATGTCCCGTGGTACCGGTCATGACGAGGCCCTCAACCTCCTTGAGTCCAGCCCCTTCTTGATTTCGATGGCCACGAACACGACCGCGCCCAGACCGACCAGGCGGACCCATGCGCCCCAGCCGATCGGAGCGGTGTGGAACAGCCGGTTCATGACCGGGGCATAGGTGAAGATCAGTTGCACGGCGATCATCGCCGCTGCCCCGGCGATCACCCACAGGTTCGTGAAGAGGCCCAGGGACAGGAACGGCCTCGTGAGGGACCTGCAGTTGAAGAGGTAGAAGGTCTCGACCATGACGATGACGTTTACTACCGCGGTGCGTGCCTCTGCCAGGGACGCGCCCTGTCGGATCTCCCACAGGAAGATTGCAAAGCCCCCCGACACCATGAACAGGGAGACGATCAGGATGCGGAGGAGCAGGTTCCGCGTCAGGATGGGCTGAGCCGGGTCCCTGGGCGGCCGGTCCATGAGGCCCTGTTCCTTGGGCTCGAATACGAGCATCAGTCCCAGGAGGAGGGCCGTGGTCATGTTGATCCACAACAGGTGGATCGGGAGGATCGGCAGGGCCGTGCCCAGGAAGATGGAGACGATGATGAGCAGGCCCTCGCCCCCGTTGGTCGGCATGGTCCAGGTGATGAACTTGGTGAGGTTGTCGAATACGTTCCGGCCCTCCTCAACGGCCGCCTCGATCGAGGCGAAGTTGTCGTCCGCCAGGACCATGTCCGCTGCGCCCTTGGATACCTCCGTGCCCGTGATGCCCATGGCCACGCCTATGTCTGCCTGTTTGAGGGCAGGGGCGTCGTTCACCCCGTCACCGGTCATGGCCACGATGTGTCCGCGGTCCTGGAGGGCCTTGACGAGACGCAGCTTCTGCTCAGGGGCCACGCGGGCGAATACGGCCGTCCGTTCGGCTACGTCCGGCAGCCTCTCGTCCGGGATCTCCTCCAGTTCGCGGCCGGTCACGGCGACGAGCCGGCCTTCGCTGCCCTGGCCGCAGCGAAGGCCGAGCTGTTCCGCGATGGCAACCGCCGTGACCTTGTGGTCGCCTGTGATCATCTTGACCTCTATGCCCGCCTTCTGGCATTCACCGACAGCACGGATGGCCTCTGCACGGGGCGGATCAATCATCCCCTGCAGACCGAGCAGGGTGAAGCCCCCTGCCACATCGTCCAGGGTGAGCCGGGTCTGCGTTGCAGGGACGCGGCGGCGGGCAAAGGCCAGGACGCGGAGGCCCTGTGCAGCCATCTCCTCTACCGCCCGGTGGATCAGGGCCACATCCAGGGCGACCTCTCGTCCTGTTGCGTCTAGGACCTTGTCGCACCGGTCCGCCACCCGCTCCACGGAGCCCTTCTTGTAGATCATGCCCCCTTGGCCGTCGCTGTGCAGGGTGGCCATGAACATCCGCTCGGACTCGAATGGGATCACATCCAGCCTGGCCAGGCGTTGACTCACCTCCTTCAGGTCCAGACCTGCCTTCTGGGCAGAGACCAGGAGGGCCGCCTCCGTGGGATCACCCTCCACCTGGAGCCGGTCCCCCTTGCGGACGAGCTGCGTATCGTTGCACAGAAGCCCTGCGAGGAGGCACTCCCGGAGCGACGGATCATCGTTCAGGTCGACCTTTCGGCCGTCCAGCCGGATCTCCCCGTGCGGCTCGTAACCGCTGCCCGTGACCTCCAGGACCCGGCCTCCCGCGTAGATGCGGCTGACGGTCATCTGGTTCTCGGTGAGGGTCCCGGTCTTGTCCGAGCAGATCACCGTAGTGCTGCCGAGGGCCTCCACTGCCGGCATCTTGCGGATGAGGGCGTGGCGCCTGGCCATGCGGGCAACGCCGATGGCCAGGGTGATGGTGACCGCAGCGGGCAGCCCCTCGGGGATCGCGCTGACCGCCAGGGCGACCGCGGCCATGAACATCTCCACCGTCTTCTCTCCTCTGAGCACCCCCACGAGAAAGGTCAAAGCCGCCAGGCCCAGGATGACGTAGAGCAGCAGATTGCTGAACTGGGCGATCTTCCGCGTCAAGGGGGTGGAGAGCGTGTCTGCCTCTGAGATCATCGTGGCGATCCGGCCCACCTCGGTCCGGTCGCCCGTGGCCCAGACCACGCCTTCGCCCTGGCCATAGGTCACCATTGTCCCGGCAAAGCCCAGGTTCCTGCGGTCAGCCAGGACCGTGTCCGCAGGCAGCGGCTCCACGGACTTTTGAACGGGCACGGATTCCCCTGTGAGGGCAGCCTCCTCGACCTGGAGGCTGCGGACCTCCGTGAGCCTCAGGTCCGCAGGCACGCTGTCTCCTGACTGGAGCAGGACGACGTCTCCGGGCACGAGCTCCACGGAGGGGATCCGCTGTCTCCGCCCGTCCCGCCGGACCGTGGCCTCAGTGCGGACCATATGGGCGATGGCCTCTATGGCCCTCTCCGCCTTGGCCTCCTGTATGTAACCGACCACGGCGTTGAGCAGGACCACGCCGAAGATCACCGAGGCGTCTACCCACTCCTTGAGCAGCCCGGTGATGAAGATTGTAGCATCATCCACTCGATAAACGACTATGAACGATTATATCTCCTTGGCCCTGGGTATCCTTTGTGCCGGTATCGGTGGTGAGATCTTCGTCCGCGCAGCCGTGGGCACGGCCCGTCTGATGCGCGTCTCTGCTGGGATCATCGGCGCCACTGTGGCCGCCTTTGCCACGTCAAGCCCTGAACTGGCGGTCTGCATCCGTGCCTCTCTGTACGGGATCTACGTCGCCCTTGTCCTTTAGAGGCACGCGGCCTGACGAAGGTGCACGTCCTATCGGTTGACCAGCCCATGAGTTACCAGGTTACTGATGACCCATACCACCGTGGAGCCGATCAACAATACGATGGTGTACTTCTTCCAATGGGTCATGGTCGCGGGTGTGCCCATGGCCGTCTGGCCGTCCCAGAGTTGTATATCGAGGTATCTGACCAGGATCAGGGCAGGGACGGTGATCCAGAAGATCAGATCTCCGATCTGGAATATGGCCCCCTTCTGATGGACAATCGAGACGACCGAGATAACCAGGATGACGTTTCCAATGGCCATCCAGAAGAGTCTCGCGAGGATGCTGAGAAAGCCCCCCTGCCTGTCAACGGTTTGGTCGTTTTGTTGTGACATATTCGCCTCCTAACAAATCAAGAGAAACGATTTATTAGGTGGCGGCCCGACCACCTCGACATCCCTGTGAGATTGCTGTGAACCTCACACCCTTTATCAAAGCATTCTACTGAAGCCTATGCATGATGTCAAAGGCTTGTTGGACAAAACGTGCGAGAAATCCTTTACGTCACCATCTGATGTGGTAAACTTTTCACGCTTTAAGGTCTTCAGTGTTTATTTAGGACACCATTATGAATGAAGTCTGGGTAACAGGTGGGTTGGCGACTATCATCGGACTGGTCTTGGCCCTGCCTTTCCTGTCCAAGAAGGTGGAAAGGCAGCTTGAGGCATTTCTCTTCGTTATGGGCCTTCTTTCCGTCACCATCTCGGGCCTTTGGCGCTGGCACCTCGTGGGCAGAGCCCTTGTCGAGCCGATCAAAATCACACTGGCCGTCTTGATTGCCGGTCTCCTATTCAGGCTCATCCGGCCTAAGCTTGGTCAATGGACACACATCTTTGCCAAGCGGTTCGGATTCGGTCCGCTCCTCTTTATAATCGTCGCAGGCTTGGGTCTGCTCTCCAGCATCATCACGGCCATCATTGCCGCCCTGATTCTGGCCGAGGTGATAAGTGCGCTACGCCTGCCCAGGACTCTCGAGGTCCGGCTGGTTGTTATCGCCTGTTTCTCGATAGGTCTCGGTGCAGTGCTGACGCCGTTGGGTGAGCCGCTCTCTACAATAGCGGTCTCCAAGCTTGCTGGCGAACCCTACCACGCCGGCTTCTTCTTCCTCCTGAAGCTGTTGGGCAAATGGATGATCCCTTTGGTTGTGGGTCTGGGACTATTGGCTGCACTGCTGCCGAATAAACATGAGGGCAAAGGCACCACCCTTACAGAGGACAGGCCCGAAGAGGCCGGAGATATGTTCGTCAGGGCATTCAAGGTCTACCTCTTCGTCCTGGCCTTGGTGTTTCTGGGCGAGGGTTTTACCCCGGTGGTGGACAGGTATCTGGCCCATGTACCGGCCAATGCCCTGTACTGGGTGAATATCATCTCCGCGATTCTCGATAATGCCACCCTGACTGCCGCTGAGATCACCCCAGCCATGTCAGAGCAGACGATTAAGGCTGCCTTGGCTGGACTCTTGATTGCCGGTGGCATGCTCATCCCCGGCAACATACCCAACATCATCTGCGCAAATAAACTCTCCATAAAGAGTAGAGAATGGGCCGCATTGGGTGTCCCACTCGGAATGGTGCTGATGACCGGTTTCTTTATCTTTCTGCTTTTGGCGTAAGGACCCGCGGGTCCTAAGATCCGTCGCCCAAACACGGGCTCACACCCGTATCGGCAGGATGAGAAACGGCACGCCGCGTCGAAAGAGCCGGCGCTGGAGGGCAAACACCACGTAGTTGTGCAGCAGGCGGGTCAGCCAGGACTCGTCGGCAAACACCAGTTGCCCACCGAAGAAGACTGATTGCGGGAAGCGTTTGGCCGTTGTCTCTGCCAGCTCAGTGGCCGTTTCCACGATGTCGGTCCCAATACCGGTTACAGCATCTGCGCAAAGCCCGTAGCGGCGCATGTATTGGGCGTACAGTCCCGCCTGCTCGGTGACGTGGTGCTGCAGGTTCTCGATCTCGCCGGTACCCTTGAAATTGCCCGCGTCCACAACACCGACGTGGATGAAGACGAAGTTTCGGAACACATCAGGGAACATCTTCCGGATGCTCAGCAGGGTGTGTACACCCAGGCCATTGAATCCGTTGACAAAGACCACGGCCGTCTTGGCAGCCGGGTCACATGCGGACGTCTCCCCAACTGGAGGGTCTGGCAGCCTGGCACTCTCGGCCGCCACGGCGGCGGCCAGCTTGTCAAGTCGCTCCAGATCCTGAGCGGTGCGCAGGTAGTGCCGCCTGACCAGGAAGGCCGCGCCTACCAGCAGTCCCGTCACCAACAGTGTTGCCCAGCCGCCTTCCCAGAACTTGACGACGCTCAGGGAGACTAGGATGGACACAGTCAGGCACAGGCCCACGAAGTTCACTGCCAGCTTGCGCTTCCAGGATCGCCGGCCTCCACGGGATGTCCACCAGTGGCGGACCATGCCCAGTTGCGACAGCGAGAATGTGATGAAGACGTTGATGCTGTAGAGCACCACCAGCACGGACACCGACCCGTGGGCCATCAGCAAAACGACCAGCGCGGCCCCGCCCATAAGCAGAATGCCGTTCTGAGTGACCAGCCTGTCGCTCAACATGGCGAACCTCCCCGGCACCCATCGGTCGAGCGCCATGTTGGCCAGCACGCGGGGACCGCCGAGAATTCCGGTCTGGGCCGCGACAAACAGGATCGCCGTGGCAGAGAGCATCGCTGTCGGTACAAAGGTCTTGGCCAGCGCATCAGGCCAGTTTGACGTCATCCTTTCGAACAGCACGGCATTCAGTGTCTTGCCCGGCTGCGGCGTGACGTGATAGAGCAGATACGCCAGCAACAATCCTCCCACGGTCACCCCCAAGGACACGCCGATATAGGCCATAGTCCGCTTGCCGGTGGCCACGCGTGGTTCGCGAAGGATCGGCAGACCGTTGCTCACTGCCTCAATGCCGGTGTACGTGCCGGCCCCCATGCTGTACGCCCGAACCAGCATGAGGATGACGCCCAGCCAGCCGCCGAGCTGGCTGTGCGTGGCATGGAGGTCGCCCGCTGTCTCTGCCACCACCTGCGGGAACGCGGTCAGATGTGTGCCCAAGGCAAAGGCAATGCCGAACCAATGCGTAGCCAGGAACACGAAGAACACCGGCACCCACAACATTACGGACTCTTTTACGCCGCGGAGGTTCGTAAGCGTGAGAAACATCACGCCCGCGGCCGCCAGTGCCAACTTAAACGGGTGCCATGCCGGAGGCAGCACGGAAAACAGGGCATCCGCTCCGCTGGCTATTGACAGCGCGATGGTCAGGACATAGTCCACCAGCAGCGCACATCCCGACACCACACCTGCCCCTGGCGACAGGAGCTTGCTTGCCACCAGGTAGCCGCCGCCGCCACCCGGAAACAGCTCGATGATCTGCGAATAACTGATGCAGAGCACCGCGATCGTCGCTACGATCGCCAGCCCAATGAATGGTGCAAGGGCCGCGTGTATTCCCAGCGTCTTGAACGCCTCCTCCGGTCCATAGCACGATGAGGACACACCGTCCGCGCCCAGTCCAATCCAGGCCAGCACGGCAACGAGCGAGACCTTGTGAAAGAGCCGCTCGTCGGAGAAACTGCGGGCCTTGCCGATGAAAAGGGTCTTGAGATGCCCTAGCCAGTTCTTGACGATCATGCACTGCCCTGAAACGGGTCATGCACTGCGGACGTACCGCACTCGTGCATGCACCGGATATCGTTGGGTGATCGTGGTGACCGTGATCGTCACGGGCCAGAGGATTGCCCTTCCAAATGCCGACGAGGTTAGCTGACGGGCTAGGCCATGAAAGCAACCTGGCTCACCGTTTCCGGCGATCCTTCGCCCCGTCCCAGGACCGATCCAGGGAGCTTGGGTCCCCCGCATCCGGCCTCAGGAAGGAGGGCGGATTTAGGCGGCAACGCTATACATGATAGCGATTTCTCTAAGGAAGTCAACCTCGCTGATGCGTCCATGGCAACGCAATTGGGCTTGCCTATCGGGCTATCCTGTGGTACAAGTACGTGCCTGAGAACCCACTAGTGATCCTGAGAAGATGAGTAGACTACGCAATCAACAACGACACCATACTGACCGATATGAGTAATCATGGATAATATGCAACTGCCCAACAGCGTTAGGACCCTGACGATGGATGGACGCCAGATCTATCTGGTCGGTACAGCCCACGTGTCCAGGGAGAGCGTCGAGGATGTACGCCGAACCGTGGAGACAGTGCATCCGGACGCAATAGCCGTGGAGCTTTGCCCCTCTCGCCACAAGGCCCTGACCGACTCTGAGGCCTGGCGAAAGATGGACATCTTCAAGATCCTCAAGGAAAAGAAGGCCGTGCTCCTCCTGACGCAACTGGCCTTGTCGTCGTTTTACCGGCGGATCGGTGAGAAGTTGGGCGTCCAGCCTGGAGCAGAGATGCTCGAGGGGATCAGGCTGGCTGAGCAGACTGGGGCCAAACTGGTCCTGGCAGATCGGGACATCCAGATCACGTTCAAACGGATCTGGAGGAACCTCGGCTTCTGGAACAAGTGTAAGCTTATGGCCCACCTGATCACGGCCCTGTTCGAGACCGAACAGCTCGATATGAAGACCATCGAGCAGCTCAAGAGACAAGACGAACTTGAAGCCATCATGGCGGAGTTTGCCCAGAAGTTCCCGCAGGTCAAACGTCAGTTGATCGACGAACGGGACATGTATCTGGCCCAGAAGATCCGGGCCGCTGAGGGACAGAAAGTCGTCGCTGTCGTGGGTGCAGGTCACGTGGATGGGATCTCAAGGCAGATCCGGCAAGACCATCCTCTGGGCGATCTTGAGCAACTGCCTCCCAAGTCCGTTGTGCCCACTCTTATTGGCTGGAGCTTGCCGATCCTGCTGGTGGTGCTGCTGGTCTATGGATTCCTCAAGGGAGACGCCAGGGCCTTGAGCAACGTCTATATCTGGGTCCTGGCCACGGGAACGCTCTCCGCGTTGGGGGCGGCAGCAGCCCTGGGACATCCGCTGGCGGTCCTGTCGGCCTTTGTGGCTGCGCCTTTTACGACCCTACACCCCCTGCTGGCCGCCGGTTGGGTGTCAGGCCTGGTCCAGGCCTGGATCAAGAGGCCCACGGTGGATGACTTCGAAGACCTGCCCAACAGCATCTCCAGTTTCAAAGGATTCTGGACCAATCCTGTGACCAAGGTCCTCTTGGTCACAGCCCTAACCAACCTGGGCGGCAGCCTGGGATTCACGCTCGCCCTGGGCTGGATTGGTGCCAGGGCGATGTGAGAAAGGGAAAGAACTCAGAACTTAGAACTCCGAACTCAGAACTCTGAATAGAAGGGAGGCTGTCATGAGTAAACACGTTTTAGTGCCGATCGCAGACTGGATTGAGGAGATCGAGGCGGTCTGTATCATTGACACCCTGCGACGGGCCGGTATCACCGTGACCGTGGCATCCGTTGGC
>Ga0315287_10006707_pt1 | contig 11493 bp, 9 predicted proteins | sample YL17G11_0_MG_FD_205037 | JGI IMG/M metagenome (GOLD analysis project Ga0315287, IMG submission 205037) | Sediment microbial communities from Yellowstone Lake, YNP, Wyoming, USA - YL17G11_0 | ecosystem: Environmental > Aquatic > Freshwater > Lake > Sediment | place: USA: Wyoming | collected...
CTCACGCTCGAAAATGGAGAGCAGGACTTGAGCCTTGCTCTCGAAGTAGTTGTAGATCGTGCCGACAGCGATCCCGGCCTCTTCGGCAATCTCCTCCGCCCGCGTTGCGTGGAAGCCCTTCCGCGCGAACACGCGGATCGCCGCGTTGCGGATCAGATCCTGCTTCGCCGGGTCGGTCGCCATCGTCGCCTCCGTATGAATGAACGTTCATTCATATTCTACCCCGGAACCCTCCCCCGTCAAGCACTTCGTAGCAGAGACCGGGCGCAGTTGCTCGAGATACTGCATAGTTGTAGGGTCGTGCGCGACATTGCATGCGCCAGGCTATGGTGCGGCGAGCGAGACGAAGAGTGGTGCTAGGCATGGCGGAAGGAGCCCCGACGAGTGGCGGACGCGTGAGGGGATTGCACGCGAGGCGTCGCCGTCGACGTGAACCATGATTCATCGGGTAGTGAAGATGCTTCTTGGGTTTGAGCCTGATGCGGACGATGCGCTTGTTCTCGCAGAGTGGAAGAAGAGGACTTCCGGAGTCTGTAAGCCATGTTGGGAACTGAAGTACTGCCCATATGGACCTTTGGTGGAGGACTTCCCTCTTCCTGACTTGCCGCGGGCCGAGATGGTGGCTCACAACGAGATGCTGCAGCAGCAACTTCGCGATGGGATCGACGACGAGACGCGAAGACTGTTGGTTCAGGAGATGGTCGACGCATTCGATCCCAACGCCTATCCGGAGGAGCCCGACCACACGAACGACGAAAAGGCCTGTTCTGTCTTTGGTCACTTCTGCCCTGTCTTCTTCACAAACGAGCCCTTGACCGAGACGCAGGAACTCCGTCGCATGGGGCGGAAGATCGCCCGATCGACCATGCTGCGCGTCGTCCGCCGCGACAACAACCAATGCCAGATCTGTGGAAAGGTGCTCCGGGACGATGAGATAGAGTTCGATCACATCATCCCCATTGGCAAAGGGGGAAGCTCAGAAGAGCACAACATCCGAGTCGCGTGCTTCGACTGCAACCGGAGGAAGTCAGACGAGTATGAGCCGTAGCACACGTGGGCGGCGAGCAGCTGCACTCGCTGCGAGAGGGTAGCTTACTGAACCCAGGCGCTGCGGGGAGCACCCCAGAACGGCACGGTGCGTCGACCTTACAGGAGGCTCGAGTACGTTGATTGGTGTGCGGACGCGGAAGATGCTTTGGAGGCACTCAGCGAGTCGATGCTCGCATCCTGATTGTCGGCGGGCCTTGGTTGGAACGCTGGGGTCGCGTCTTGCCTCTTGACGTTCTCAGCCCCGAACTTGAGTCTTGCCCGTGGGAGTCCCATCCGCTGGTTGAGGGCTCCGAATTCGGGAAGAGACGGCGATCGGTCGGCTCGCGCCGCGATTGCGCCGACAAAAGACCCTGCGGGAGGGGTCCTACTTCTCCGGCGTCGCATTCATCCGCGCGATGGCGTCCTCGAGCGGCTTGAGCGAGACCTCCTCGGACGAATGCTTCTCGTAGTACCCGAACGGGTTGTCGAGGTCGCCGATGAGCAGGAGGAGGAAGGCGAGCAGGAAGACGATCACGCCGACAATGAACAGCGACTCGTAGAACGGCTCGATCTTCGACAGGATGAGCGCCAGCGACAGGAGGCCGGTCGTGAGCTCGGCGATCAAGTAGCCGGACGAGATGAACGACGTCTCGCGGATCGTGTGGATGCGGACGAGCGCGCGGCGAAGCGCGTGCTGCTCCTGCTTGATGCGGGCGATCGACGCCGCCTGTGCCGGCGACTCGAGCGCGAGGAGGCGCGGGCTGAGGTCGCCGAGCGCGTTCATCAATTCCGACGTGCGCTGTTTCTTGTAGAACCAGTTGTGGAGGGACGTCGCTAGGTCGCGCACGCCGGCGGTGACGGCGTCCGCGGCGGATGTCGACGCGGCATCATTCGCCCGTCGGGCCATGCTCGTAGCTTCGTCGAACAGGATCTCGAGCGACGCGGCCACCTCGCCCGGCAGCTTCTCGCTCTCCTTGAAGTCGGCCAACACGCCGCTTAGAAGGAAGCCCATGAGGAAGACGTTGGCAGCCACGATGCCGGAGAGAAGCGGATTGAGCGACAATGCCTCCCAGCCGAGTGCATGGGCAGCGGCCTTGAGCGCAATGACGACGGCGACGACGACAAGCGCGCTTCCGATGATGCGCGCGTGCTTCCTCTGGATGCGTCTGAACACAAGCTACCTCCGTGGCGGCCTAGTGACAGCCAGTGGCCAGCGTACTTGTAGGAAGGCAACGCGACAACTGAGGCCGCTGGCTAGGTCAAAGACGTGGGAGTCCCGGCGGACATCGCGGTCGCGAGGAGCGCGAACGCCGACGTTCGCTTGCGTTCGAGCCGCCGTCGTTGACGAGCCAGCTCGCGGAACCGGAACGGCGAGTGGGCCTCGAGCGCCTTAGTGTAGGCAGCCGAGTAGAAGCGTGGAGTGCTGGCAGCCGCGTCGAGGATCAGGTGGAATGTCGCTACCCGCATCAAGTCGGCAAGCGGCATCGCCTCCGGCGCGTCCAGGCATGCGAGGTGTTCGAGCACGCCGGCGCGGAAGTGGAAGAGGCGATTCGTCAGCCGATCGAGCGGCCAGCGGTGTGCCGTCTGCGAGAAGATCGTCGCGAGACCCTTCGCGCGATCGTCCTCGACGTCCTGCAAATCGTCGCCGAGTTGCAGGAGCGCGCCGAGCCCGAACAAGAGTCGCGCCTGGGGCAGCGTGAGCGATCCCGCGACCAAGTACCCGTCCGCCAGCACCGACGCGCCGCCCTTCTCGATGGCGATCGCGAGCACGTCGACGCCGTATGGCGGCTCGTCGCGCCGCATGAGTCGAACGCTTCGCGCCTGGGCGTCGTGGATTGCGTACAGGCTCTCGTAGACCTGCGGCGCCGTAGCCCGCGAGTACTCCGCCTCGATCTTCTCGACCAGGCGGAAGAGCTTGTCCTCGTCGGCTGTCTCGGCCCGGACACCTTCTCCCGCCAGCCGCCGGCCGAACCGATCGTTGGCGCGCAGCTTCGCTTCCTCGGACACATCGGGCCGATCGAGCGCATTGTCGGTGTACGGGTAGAGGAGGCTGTAGGCGAACACCGATGGCGTCATTCGTACCGGCAGGCCCAGCATTCGCTGGACCCCGTTCATCGTCCACACGTTGCGGCTCGCCTGGAACGTGTCTTCGCGCGACACCGTCGGATCAAACTCGTGGACCAGGCGCGCGAACTCGCGCCCGCACTCGATGAACCCGCCGTGCTGAAGCGTGTCGAGGTGGACGTCGTCGAGCCCGAGCGTCGCCTTGACGAACTCGCGCCCGGCCAGAGCCAGCCGCTGCTCCGACGTCTTGCGCGCCGCAGGATCCGTCGGCGGGTGCTTGATCTCCGCCAGCACCTGGTCGACGACGCGCGCCAGCTTATGCTCGTTCTCCCGCTGTTCCTTGGGGGCGACGAGGCGCCCCAGGTCGGGAAACGACGAATCGCCATCCCACCATCGCGATGTGAACTCGCTCAACAACGCGGGAACGCCCGCGTGGGTGCTTGCACTGCTTGTCTTGTCTGACATTCCGCCTTTCGTTCTACCGCCTTGCCGACTGGCTCGGACCTCGCGAAGTGTACCACGGCCGGCCGGAGAGAGGTGCAGCCGTAGGGCATGTGCCTCGCCGTTGTGGCAAGAGACCTGAGGCGGATGGCACGCTCTTGCTGCGTGCCGCGCCGCTCCCTAGAATGAGACTCAACTGCCTCAATCCCACGAGAGGCGCTGAGGGGGATATGTCGACGAAAGGGCCAACGATGACGCCGCAGGAGTTCGTCGCCAAGTGGCGTCCGTCCACGCTCAAGGAGCGCTCGGGATCGCAAGAGCACTTCATCGACCTCTGCCGGATGCTGGGGCACGAGACCCCGGCCCAGGCGGACAGTGAAGGCAAGTGGTTCACGTTCGAGCGGGGCGCCGACAAGTCGACGGGCGGCCAAGGCTGGGCCGATGTCTGGAAGAAGGGCTTCTTCGCCTGGGAGTACAAGGGCAAGCACAAGGACCTCGACGCCGCCTATGCCCAGCTCCTGCGGTACTGCGACGCGCTCCTCAACCCGCCGCTTCTCGTCGTCTCCGACATGGAGACGATCGTCGTCCACACGAACTTCAACAATACCGTCAGACGCGACCTACGCCTGACGCTTGACGACCTCACGACCGAGGTGGGCCAAGCCACGCTGCGAGCCGTCTTCACCGAGCCGGAGAGGTTGCGGGCCGACGAGACGCCCGAAGGCGTCACGAAGAAGGCGGCGGCCGACTTCTCGAAACTCGCCGAGTCGTTGCGCGACCGCGGCCATGACTCGGAAGAAGCGGCCCACTTCCTCATTCGCATCCTGTTCTGTCTCTTCGCCGAAGACATCAAGCTCCTGCCCGACAAGCTCGTGTCGCGCCTCGTCGCCGAAACTCGGGAAGACCCGACCACGTTCGGCCGCCAGCTCAAGACTCTGTTTGGCCACATGGCGAAGGGCGGCTACTTCGGCCTCGACCGCATCCCACACTTCAACGGCGGCCTGTTCGACGATGACACGGTCCTGGAATTGACGCGCGACGACCTGCGGATCCTCCATCGCGTCTCGCAACTCGATTGGTCGAGCATCGAGCCGTCGATTCTCGGCACGCTGTTCGAGCGCGGACTCGACCCGAGCAAGCGGTCGCAGATCGGCGCCCACTACACGAGTCGCGACGACATCCTCCTCATCGTCGAGCCGGTGCTGATGCGTCCCTTGCGTCGTCGGTGGGACGAAGTGCGTGCGGAGGTGGACAAGGTCGCCGCCGAGTGGCGCGCGGCACCCTCAGCGGGCGGAGCGAAAGGGCGGTTGCGGAACCAGCTCCAGAAGCTGTTGCACGGCTTCGCCGACGAGATCGCCGATACGAAGGTTCTCGACCCCGCCTGCGGCAGCGGCAACTTTCTCTACGTCGCACTGCGCGAGCTCTTGAACCTGGAGAAGGAAGTCATCGCGCTCGGGATGAGTCTCGGGTTCCCATACACGATCCCGACTGCGGACCCGCGACAGCTCTACGGCATCGAGATCAACGAGTACGCCCACGAGTTGGCACAAGCGACCGTGTGGATCGGCTACATCCAGTGGCTGCACGAGAACGGCTTCGGCTGGCCCGCCGAGCCGCTTCTCAAGAAGCTCGGTAACATCGAGCACAAGGACGCCATCCTCGCGTTCGACGCGGAAGGGAACCCCGTCGAGCCCGAGTGGCCCGCAGCGACGGTCGTCATCGGAAATCCGCCTTTCCTGGGCGGAAAGCTCCTGCGCGCAGGACTCCGTGACGACTACGTCGATCGCCTATTTGCAGTGTGGGATGGGCGCGTCGCCCGCGAGTCGGATCTCTGCTGCTACTGGTTCGAGAAGGCGCGAGCAATGATCGAAGGCGGGAGGTTGCAGCGAGCCGGCCTTCTCGCCACGCAGGGGATTCGCGGTGGGGCCAACCGTGGGACTCTTGAGCGAATCAAGGAGAGTGGCAGCATCTTCTGGGCCCAATCTGATCGGGATTGGATCCTGGATGGGGCTGCCGTTCATGTATCCATGGTCGGATTCGATGAGGGAAGCGAGGCGGAAAAGGAACTTGACGAAGTCAACGTTGTCGAGATTCACAGCGACTTGACTGCCGCGCTAGACCTGACCAAAGCGGGTCGCCTGGCCGAGAACCTAGGCCTGGACTTCATGGGGGACACCAAGGGTGGCATGTTCGACATCACAGCAGAGACAGCGAAGGCGATGCTTGAGGCAAAGGGCAACCCGAGCGGCAGGCCGAACTCAGATGTTGTACGTCCGTGGATGAATGGTCGCGATGTTACGTCCCGGCCGCGTGGAATGTGGATCATCGACTTCCCGCCGACTGCTGCCGTATCTGACGCGGCCCAGTACGAGTGGCCGTTTCGCCATGTGCTTGAGTCCGTCAAGCCTTTCCGCGATGTGAACAAGCGCGCCCTGTACGCGGAGAAGTACTGGCTCCATGCAGAGTCGCGACCTTCTATGCGTGCAGCTCTGGGTAGCCACGCGCGGTACGTCGCGACGCCGCGCGTCGCCAAGCATCGGCTCTTCGCATGGGTCGACCAGAAGGTCCTTCCAGACTGTCAGCTCATCGTCTTCGCCCGCGAGGACGACTACTTCTTCGGCCTCCTCCACTCCAAACTTCATGAGCTATGGGCGAGGCGCCAGGGCACGCAGCTCCGAGAGGTAGAAAGCGGCTTCCGATACACGCCAACCACCTGCTTCGAGACCTTCCCGTTCCCGTGGCCGCCTGGGAAGGAGCCCGTCGACGATCCGCGCGTCCAAGCCATCGCCGCCGCAGCGAAGGACCTCGTCGAGAAGCGCGACCGCTGGCTCAATCCCGAGGGCGCGAGCGAAGTCGAGCTCAAGAAGCGCACGCTCACCAACCTCTACAACCAGCGCCCCACCTGGCTCGACCTCGCCCACAAGCGCGTGGATGAGGCAGTCCTCGACGCCTACGCCTGGCCCCACAACCTCACCGACGACCAAATCCTCGAACGCTTGCTGGCACTGAATCTTCAACGAGCAGCTGAGGAGAGGGGAGGGAAATGAGTAAGACCATGACGTTCACCGATGCCGCCTACCGACTCCTCGGGGAATCGGGCGAGCCCCGACACTACCGCTGGCTGGCGGAGGAGGCTTTGCATCGTGGGTGGCTCAAGACCGAAGGGAAGACTCCCGAGGCAACGATGTATGCCGTCCTCTTCACGGAGATCAAGAACGAGATCCCAGGCAAAGCGCCAAGTCGATTCGTTCGAACGGGACGTGGCATGTTCGGGCTCGCGGAGTGGGCGGCGGAACAACCGGCGGAAGCCCCTGCACCAGAGAGTGAAGCCAGGTACTTCGTCTTCATCGTGAACCAGAGTCAAGGCGTCGAAGAGATGCTGTCTGCGCGCCAGATCTACGAGCGCCTGATGAACCTTAGTGCGTGGGGAATCGGCGAGCGAACGCCTTACCGAAAGGAGCTTCGTAGCGGAAGCCACGTGGTCTTCTACCAAGCTGGAAAGGGGGGACAGAGGTTCATTGGGACCGCAACGATCGCGTCAGAGCTCCGCACAATGAGTGAGAGTCGAGCCCAAGTGCGTAGAGCGGCCGGTATTGAGCCGTTCCGCTACGACCTGAGTCTCACCGACATTGACATCTGGAAGGAGCCGAAGCCGGTCATGGACATGCTTCAGCGGCTGGAGTTCATCGGCAACAAGCAGCACTTCGGCGTCCACTTCCAGGGCGGCGTCAAGCGGATCAGCGAGGCGGACTACTACGCGATACTCGAATTCAAGCCCCCAAAGAGCGAAGCCAAGCTGGGCCCGCAGAAGCAGGCGGAGTACACGCACGCAGTCGTTCAGGGGATGCTCGTCGAACTCGGCAACCTCCTTGGGTATGACACCTACAGTGCCGACCGGTCCCCGGCGTATCGCGACACGACCATTGGCGAGTTGGTGACCCTCGATGCGTTGCCCGAGTTCACAAGCAAGCGCATCCTCAATACGGCTCGCCAGATTGACGTAGTCTGGCTCGAAGACGAATTCCCGGTCTGCTGTTTCGAGATCGAGCACAGCACCGACGTGACGAAGGGTCTCCTTCGCATGCATCAGCTCGCGCACTTCCAGGCCCAGTTCTTCATCGTTGCACCCGAGGGAACAAGAACGAAGTTCGAAACCGAGACTGACAAGTCTCCGTTCTACCAGCACCGCGAACGCTACTTCTTCCGTTCCTACACAGATGTCGAGGCCCTATACGCCTTGACGAAGCGATTCGCCGAGACGCGCGACGCGTTTCTGAACGAGTAGTGCGGGCGACGGGGTCGCGTCTTGTCTCTTGACGTTCGCCCGGCGGCCCCTTCGTGACCTGAGTGACAGGCAGGTACGCATGATGCTATGATGCCCGGAGGAGGTGCCGAGATGCGTTCCTGGAACATGGTCATTGAACGAGATGCCCAGACCGGGTTGTACGTGGGCTACGTGCCCGGCTGGTCGGGCGCGCACTCCCAGGGGGAGACGGTGGCCGAGTTGAAAGAGAACCTTGCCGAGGTCATCTCCATGCTCCTCGAGGACGGCGAGCCTTCCCTCGAGTCCGAGTTCGTCGGCACTCAGACCGTGCAAGTGGGCTGACGTGCCCGAGTCCCAAATCCTCAAACCCCACGAAGTCGCGAGACTCCTTGAGAAACGGGGCTTCGTTCTCATTCGGCAGCGGGGATCGCACAAACAGTATCGCCATCCGGATGGTCGAGGGACGACGATTCCATTCCATGGCTCGCGCGACATAGCGCCGAGTCTCCTTCACAGGATTGCCCGGGACGTCGGCCCAACGGTTGAGGAACTGCTTCGGCAAGAGAAGTGAGCCCCTGTAGACGCAACATCGGCTCTACGAGCAGTGGTCGGGGGTCAGATCTTGACGTCACGTGTGGATTCCGCCTAGCGTTCTCCGCGACCGTGGCCTGCGGACCCGCGTTGGTTACGCCGGTGCGCCCAGGCGGTCCCAGTAGCTACTTCGTCGGGCCGTCGGCCGCTCGGGACGCCTTCTCTCGCCGAAGCGTGGTTTTCGAGGTTCCCGATGATCGGCACGAGCGAGAAGGGGTCGGTCAGCACGAGGTAGCTGCCGCCGACGAAGATGAGCGGGCGGACGCCGAATGGCGAGGCGACCGCGGTGCGGGAGTCGCATCGTGCCGCTCGCTTGTTCTTCGTCTACGGTGCCTGTCGGGTATCGGTTGACCGCGGGATCGCCTTGCCATACGTTGCCATGGTGGAGGGGTAGCGAAGCGGAACGAGTTCACTGCGGTCATTGAGCAGGATGGCGAGTGGTACATTGGCTACTGCCCGGGGATCCCTGGCGCCAATGGCCAAGGCCGAAGCAGGGAAGAGTGCTTGCAGAACCTCGCCTCCGCGATGGAGTTGATCCTTGAGGATCGCCACCCGGTTCAGCCGTTTGCGTAGTCACGCAGACGGCTCACTTCCTCGATCACCCACGCCTGAAACAGTTCCACTTGACGGATGAGATCGTCAGCCTCGCCTTCGCTGACAACGCCCACACGTTCGTAGCCAGCGGCGTGTCGCTTGCGGCGGGCTCGGTCGAAGTAGTCGGCGAAACTGCGCACGCTGTCCGGAAGGCGCGGCTCCAGTTCGGCGAACGTGGTGCGGTGAAAACCTTCCTTGCGGACGCGAACGCCGTGCAGTCTTAGGACGACGGTCGCCAACTGCAGGGCCGCGTTGTAGGCGAGCGAGTACCTCGTATCCAAGTGAAGTTCAACGATCCGCGCTTGTCCGAGGTCGCGCTCGGCGATGGCGAGGAGTTGCGCCACTTCGTCGCGGGAGGAACGCGCAGGGCGCGTTGGCTCGTTCATGCCACGAGACCTCGCAGTTGTTCTTCCGTTCCGACAAGGAAGATCATGGGGTGCGAAAGGATGTCGGAGACGAACGGCTCGCCGCGAGCCACGCGCTGCCGCAACTCGTCGACACTCAGGATGGTCACGTTGACCTCCCGGCCCACCTGGGCCTCCAACTTCCGCAGAGATGGGGAGATGGTGCTCAGGGCCACGTCGCCGACGAGAAGAAGATCGACATCGCTTTCGAGCGTCTCCCGCTGGGCGGCGAGGGAACCGTAGAGGATGGCGACTTCGACGCCGCCGATCTGTTCGAGGGTCTGGCGAACGAGGTTCCCCAAGCCGGCAGTCTTGAGAAAGAGCGTCTTCAGTTCTGGGAAGATGGGCGAAGCTTCGTTCGCACGGTAGTAGGTGCGGTTGCCGCGCCGGTCGGCGCGCGCAAGGCCGAGCGCGCCGAGTCGCGACATCTCCTGCCGCACAGCGTGAGGAGCGCAGCCCGTCCGGCGGCTGATGTCTCGCAGGTAGTACTCCCCTTCGGGCCCCGTGAGCAGGAGGGCGAGGACTCGCACTCGCGCTTCGGAACCGAACAAGAGGCGCAGCATGTCCCTCCTTGTACAAGATCGTTGTACAATCGTACAGCATTCGTGTACGAACGCCAAGCTTGCGTTCCCGGTGCCGAGGGGTCAGATCTTGACTTCACGTGTCGATTCCGCCTAGCCACGACCGTGGCCTGCGGACCCGCGTTGGTTACGCCGGTGCGCCCAGGCGGTCCCAGTAGCTACTTCGTCGGGCCGTCGGCCGCTCGGGACGCCTTCTCCTTCCGCAGTGGGGGCTCCAGATTCCGGATGTGCGGGACGAGCGCATAGAGGCAGGGCAGCACGAGGCGGACGCCGCCGAAGAAGATGAGCGGGCGCCGAAGCACGCGATGAGCGAGTGCCTACGGGGGAGGCAGGAGCTCTCCGGATTCCATGGGCGCGGCTACTGCGCCTGCATCCTGTACCCCGTCGGGACCGCCGCGCCGCACGCGCTGCACGTCGTCTCGTACCACCATGTCTGCTTGCCGCACGATGGGCACGTCCAGCGCTTGGCCTGGCCGGCGCACCAACTGGCGCTGCCATCGGCGCGCATCGCGCGGAGGTTGCCGACGATCTCGACGAGGTGGGGCCGGCGTGTCTGAAGGCTCTTGAGCGAATCACACGGCATCTCGGGGCACTCGGCGCAGGAGGCGTAGCCCTTTCCAGTCGGACAATCGCGGTACCAGCAGTCGCGGCAGGCGAGCGTCACTCTGCTCGAGCGGCACCCATCGCAAGCGAGGCCCTCCTCCGGCCGGCCGAGCGTTGCGGCCGCCGTGGCGAGGTCTCCGGTCTGGGTGCACTGATAGATCAGACAGGCTCCACAGTAGAGGCCGCAGTACGCGTCGAGTCGGGCTTGGGTCATGGGGTCTGTCCTTTCCACGTCACGAAGAGCGGCGCGAGGTCGACGTTGCCGCCGGAGACGATGACGCCGACGCGCCGGCCGGCGACATCGAGCTTTCCGAAGAGAAGCGGCGCCAGGGCGACGGCGGCCGAGGGCTCGATGACGAGCTTGGCGCGCTCCCAGATGAAGCGCATGGCGGTCAGAATCTCGTCCTCACTCACGAGGACGATGTCATCCAGGTGACCCTTTCGCAGGATGTCGAACGCGAGTTCGCCGAGCGGTGTCCTCAACCCGTCGGCCATCGTGCGCGGGACGAAGTCGGTCACGCGTTCGCCCGTTCTCAGCGAACGCGCAGCGTCATCGGCTCCGGCCGGCTCGCACCCAACGACCCTCACTTTCGGGGCCATGTGTCGCGCGGCGAGCAGCGTGCCCGACAAGAGACCGCCACCGCCGACGGGAGCGAGAATCATGTCCAGGTCCGGCACGTCGTCAAGAAGCTCGCACGCCGCGGTGCCCTGGCCGGCGATGACGAACGGGTCGTCGTGCGGCGAGACGTAGACGGCGCCCGTCTCCCGCACGAGGCGTTCGACGGCGTCGCGGCGACCTTCGTGCGTCGGCGGGCAGAAGACGATGCTGGCGCCGTAGCCGCGCGTCGCTTCGACCTTGGCGGGGTTCGCGTCCTCGGGCATGACGAGCGTGGCGTGGGCCTGGTGCAGGCACGCGGCCAGT
>Ga0315287_10006708_pt1 | contig 11492 bp, 7 predicted proteins | sample YL17G11_0_MG_FD_205037 | JGI IMG/M metagenome (GOLD analysis project Ga0315287, IMG submission 205037) | Sediment microbial communities from Yellowstone Lake, YNP, Wyoming, USA - YL17G11_0 | ecosystem: Environmental > Aquatic > Freshwater > Lake > Sediment | place: USA: Wyoming | collected...
TTCTCTCGAACATAGCGGCGCTGGCGCGCCGCGCTTCGCTACGCTCGCAGTTGCTGCGCAACTGCCTATCGCTTCTCTCGCATCTCAAATATGTCATCTCATATGGCCGCACATCATACAACCGCACATCATACAACCGCACATCACATGGCCGCACATCATACAACCGCACATCATACAGCCGCACTTCACATGGCCGCAAACAACCTCACACTAACTACCATCTCAAATATGTCATCTCACGTGGTGGAGCGAAGCGTTAGACAATTGCGAAGCAATTGTCGAGCGGAGCGTGGGTTCCAAAGGGCGAAGCCCTTTGTATATAGAAAGAAATGGAGTTTGGGGATATTCTGAATACGAATTTTGTAAAAGAAATCCAATCTGAAGCACACAACAAAATCATTAAAATGGAACAAAAATCGATAAGACCGACAGTTGTTAAATTAGCACTTGAATATGCTGCAGAGCATAAACTATTAATTTCTAATATTGACAAATTGCTATTATGGTATAAAAAAGCAAACAATCCATCAGTTGAATTAGATCAACCAACATTGTTCACACCAATACAACTCTACTGCATAATGCCACATCAACATTCCATTGAATTATTTAACTTTTTGAAATCGCAATTAGAATCGCCCACAAAGCTTGTCACCAAACTTATAAACAATGAATACCGCATTCAATGCGACTTTTTTGAAGCTGTGCAAATTAACCGTTTGATAGGCAAACCAAGCGCAGATACTGAAAACATACCGCAGTACATTGACCCAATTATAATGCCATATTCCCAACCAAATCGACCAACTATGCAGTTGTATTATTTTCCACCAGAAATTGAAATCATCGAAGTATATCACAAACTATATTTGCCAAATATGTGCTCAGAATGGAAAACTGTGCTTCCTGTCGAATCTGAACTCTACAATGCTGTGATTTCTCGCACTGAAAAAATAGGTGGTAAAATCAAACATAGAAATCGCACTAACTGCAATATTCCAATAAACATTACAACACTGAGATCACTCATTTTTGAAAAATTTGTAACGAGAGACTACATCGTAGTTGGGAGTTGGGCTACAATTGAGCTCACAGATCAGCCTCAACTATCAAAGCTGCAAATAATTTCAAAAAATAAAATCGAAGACGATATCGCAGCATTGTCGCAATTTCTTAAACTGTACACCGAATATGGCATCACATGGAATGAACACAACATGCACATCCCACAAGACTTTCGCGTACATCGCATAACTGTGCATGTGCAATATCCCACATGCGATGGCGGCATCAAAGAAAAGCCACTTCTTGATATTTTTAACAGTGCGCAATTTGAACTCATACCGTACATCAACATGTCAAACAATTCAATCGGCAATTATTGGGTGCTTTTGCGATTTCTAATGATAGATTTGCTTGTAATACGTTTAATATGGCGTTTGGGACGCATAGATGAAAAAGTCAAAAATCGCCACTTGAATGACATATTTACAGTGATGGGAAATATCAGAAACAATGAAATACTCACCAATACCGTGTTTGGAGCTGATTATTATGGTGTTCATATTGATCAAATAGTTGCGCGAAATCTTGAACAGTTAGCCTTCAAAACTGCAAAAAAGCGAAACAAATCAGGTGGTCAAGATGAAGACTATGAATATGATTTGCTTGAAGATATTGATTCAAAAAATGATTGAAATATAGCACATATACTCATTCACAGGCAGCATCCACAGACGGCCAATATAGCATCCTCATCACTTCCACATGTATAAATTCACACATGTGTATATCGATTCAAATGACCAAAAAGCCACAAAAGTGCGAGAGCACATAATAAATTGGGCTGTTGCGATACCTGAAATTGAAAAACATCTGCAATATGATGAACCACTCAATTGGAGTGCATTTTGTTCAAATCGTGAAGCAGCAGCTCAAGCTCAACCACCACCTCCACCACTTGTCAAGCGCACATTGAACAACATCTGACTTGATTCAAGTTGTTGCGTCAGTGAGCGCATAATTGTAGCGAATTGAGTACTTTGATCCAAGCCAATGCAAGGTGAGTTCGCTGATATTTAAAAATTTCTGAATTTCACGAGAAGTCATCCATAGCACTAACTGAGGATGCTGGCTAATTATTTTTTTCGCGATGGTTTTGTTCCAGCATAACATCAAAACAAGTTGTTTTTGTGCTCTTCCAGCAGAATCTGACGGTTGTGCATCATTAATAATGTTTTCAATTTTAGTGAGAGTTTTTGGTTCCACAACTCTAATTTTTGATTGTTTTAATTTGCAAAGTTTGTCATAATTTCGCTTTAGTTTATCCATTAGATCTTTCTATATTGAATATGCACATTACCACTCATCACAACAGCTACTTCATATGCAAAACACTTTTATATTTTTCTCATCTCAGATGGCTTCAATATGCATTTTTTTGAAAAAAAAAATACAGATATAAATACAAATACAATCACAAGTTAATGCATGTTTAATGCATGTTTAATGCATCAGTTTCAACTGTAAAAAATTCATGAATTGAGCCATATCTGTTCAAGCTCATTTGCTTTATTAATTATCGCATTTGCAATTTCTTCACTGTTTAAATCAGCCTTTGGATTGGCTGCCAATTGCTCTACACAAATTATTTTCTTCGCATGAAGAAATAAGATTTTTTGCACTCTTTCACGTTCCATAGGCTTAATTTTTGTATATTTATTAATTGGAATTTTTGCCAACAGCGGCGACGGCGCTTCGCCCAGCGGCGCTTCGCCCAGCGGGGCTTCACACCGCGCTCGTTCCAGCGGGGCTTCGCACCGCGCTCGTTCCAGCGGGGCTTCGCACCGCGCTCGTTCCAGCGGGGCTTCGCACCGCGCTCGTTCCAGCGGGGCTTCGCACCGCGCTCGTTCCGCTTGCGGTTGCTGCGCAACCGCTATCGCTCCACTCGCATCTAACTCATTAATGTGTTGCTGTTGTGCTTGCTGTTGTTGCGGTTGCGCTTGCTGTTGCGCTTGTGGTGGTGGCTCAGTTGTGATCTCGTTGGATAGTTCGAGTTTTCGTTTTTTGATCATATTTATTATGTCAAAATCGCAAAATTCATCACACTTATCATCGCAAGAATCAGCATCAATTTCTTGTTTGGTTTCAACCTCGTTGCTGAAATCTTGTTGATAATTTTGCACTAGATTATCAATTGCGCTGTTGATTTGCACTCTGTGATCATCTTTGAGATTCATCACTTTCAACATGATTTCAAACATGCTGTCGCGCTGTTCCATTTTTGTAGTTAATGTACTGATTTGTTCAGTTAAACTCTTATTTGACTGCAAAAGCAAATCAACTTTTGCAGTCAAACTTGCAAACCCTTTTTCAACCGGAAACATGCTGCACAGATCTGTTGCAGTATTGTGTATATTCACTCTTGTGCTGAAATATTTCGCAGTTTATTGGCTGTTTTCGGAAGTATCATTTTGTGCAGATTTAGACTGATCAGCTTCAAGAAATGGAACTTCTTTATCGGAGCATTTAATAGTGAATTTTCGCTCAATACTCATGCGAGATGCTTCATCAATACACAGCGCCAGATGGCCATACTGTTTTAGTTTTTTATTAACTTCAGAAACAAATGCAGATTCTGCCTCAATTGCTTGTTTACAAACATTTAATTTCTCTTGTGTGATAATCCAGTTTGACTTCCAATTGTCTTTATCAGCATCTTCTAATTTTTTGTGCTGGGTGAGCAACGCGTTAACATACCGCATAAGTTTTGCATGCTCAATTTCATTTGTTGACACATATGTCGGAATTATAGTGTTGGTTTCATCATCCAGCACCAATCCAATCGACGAAATTGATATATCATGTATTTTTTTCTTCTCATTATGCACCATGAACGCAAATGCTGTTTTGGCAGCATATACAAGAAATCCACACGCTTGCATTATTGGTACAACATCACGATAGCGTTTTGTATTTAGTGAGTCAGAACCAACTCCACTGCGCAAATATACCGCAATATGTTTGTGCGGCTTAATTTTAAAATCTTTGAAATTTTTAAGTATTGTGGCCGCGTTGAGGATTATTGGTTTTGATGTTTCTTGCTTTTCTATTGGAATTTCTGTTTTAATAGCCTCAAAAAGGCTGCTGACAACTAATCCAGCAGCATTGAAAATAGCATCTGCTTGCTGCTGTTTTAACGGTTTATTGTTGTCAATGTTCATTGTGTTTATATTTACCATGCGCCTGCGCCCCGCGCTCGTTTCGCTTGCGATTGCTGCAGCTGCGCTTCGCGCAGCGCTCGTTTCGCTTGCGATTGCTGCGCAATCGCTATCGCTTCACTCACATCTTTAACATGTTTACAATACTGCTGGCTATCGCGATCACAACACTGCTGGCTATCGCGATCACATCACTGCTGGCCATCGCGATTGCAACACTGTTGACTTGCGGAAATTTATAAAGTAATATAGAAGGTTCAGTTGTTCATGATTTGTGTGGACAACATGTCATCGCAAACGCAGACGCAGCAGCCTCAGCTGAATGTACAATCTGTGCAATCTGTACAATCAGATGAATATGTTGTTTTTCATCTGGCAGATATTCATATTCATGCTGCAAATGGTCCGCAACTCGCAAAAGCAATAGAAAAAGCCGCAGAACTTATGTCAAATGATTTTCTGCCAAAAACACAGAGATTGTGCATAATTGCAGGTGATGTTTTTGAGTACAAAAACACCTATTCTGCAGCTGATGTGAGCATGTTTTACAACATGATAGATATGTTCAGCAGAGAATGTGCAAAGGTTATAGTGGTTCCAGGCAATCATGACGTCAATATTCAAAATCTTGACAATCAAGAACCACTGATACGCCCAATTCGTGGCTGTGCATGCAACTATCTGTATTTGGAAGATGGAAGCCATCAAATCGATGAAAACGTGGTTTGTCATGTCGTGAAGCAAGGCATTGATGTGCCAATCATACCGCCAATTTCACTAGCCAATTGCAACAAAATCAACATTTTGATAATTCATGAAGATATTGCAGGTCAAATGCCAAAATCCAATCAAATGGTAAAAATCAGCAGCACCACTCTACTCCCAGAGTCAACACCAATTTCAGCTGCAACGTACAAAATGCCAGCGCGCATCAATCGCAGCAAATTCAGCAATTACACCGCAGTCATGGCTGGTCACATTCATGACTACACCATGCTTGAGCCAAATGCTGCATATTGCGGTTCTCTAGTGCAAAAAACAATTGGTGAATCTTTTGACAAAGGCATGATAAGATGGTCATTTAAGCGCCAAATCCAGCAGGTTGCAAATTCGTCCGTTAGCTGGGTTACAACTCATAAATTCACACAAATTGATGATCCAATTGCAGCAATAAAGTTTCAACTAAATGGTGAAATTTTGACCGCTAACTGTTTAAATCCACTATCTCAATTTCCAACAAAACCCGCAAGAATACATCTCGAATATCAAAACGTGAATAGTCAAGATCAACATCTGATCGATCTGCAAACTGCAATTTCCAACAAATTCGACTGCGCAGTTATGCTAATTGATAAATCAACCACAGTGCATATGATACGTGAAAAATGCACAAATCCGGAAGATCAAAATCTGCTTGTTCGTGATGCACTGTGTGAATCCAAAGAACATGCTGAATATCGCGATGAAGTACTGAAATTGCACAAAAAACGACCATTGAATTTCGGCCACAATCAAGGCTCCAAATGGTCATTGTTGCGTCTCTCGTGGTCAAATGCTCTATGTTATGGCCCAGAAAACTTCATTGATTTTAGCAGCTTTGGAGGATCAAATCCATCACAAATCATAGGTTTGATCGCCGATAACCGCCGTGGCAAATCAGCCATACTTGAGATTCTGATTTATGCCATGTACGGCAAACGCTTGAAAGGCAAAGCTCTCCCCAACTTTCCAAACTGGCACATGGATCCAGCTGACACTGTCAAAGTTTCGCTAGACTTTGAAGTTGACGACATCAAGTACACGATCAAGCGCATGCGCAAATTGAACAAAGATTCATCTCGCGGTGTGTACTACTTCAAGGAAGGCAAATCATTCACAGATGGTCAAAAATTCACTGAAAATCTATTCGGAGATATGACATTATGTTTATCCACCATAATGGCAACTCAAACTCGTCAGCAAGATTTGATCGACCTTCCTAGCGCCAAAACTTATGAACTTTTCAGCAAACTTCTGGAACTAGAAGTACTCAGAAAACGTGAGTCAGAACTCACCACTGAAATAAACTCAGAAGAAAACAAACTACGAAATTTGACATCCAAATCTGCTCAAGAGATCGCTATTGAAAGTACAACAGTTGACAAAAATATCAACTCTGGCAAAGCTCGTATTGCTGAATTGGATGCGAAAATCCAACAATGCGATATTGCACTTCCAGCAGCACATCTGAAGCAGCTACAAGAAGAAAAAGCCAAATCACAGCGACAGCTAAACTTCTGTAATTCTGCACTTGCCAGTTTACCACAACCACTGCTGCCACACAATCATGGCAAAACATCAACTGACATTGAAAACAATCTGCTTGAAATTCAACGCCCAACTGCAGAAGAAATCAGTCTGGCTTGTGAACCACTACAACCACTTGACGCAGCTGACGCAACTGACGCAACTGACGCAGCCAACGCAGCTAAAGTAGCCAACGTTGCTGACGCTGAATCAACTTTACCAATAGAAGAAATGGCAACTATTTTGGCAAACTCTATGCAAAACTTATCACAAATACAAATCAGTATGCCAGATATGCAAAATCGCCTCAGCAAACTCCACAAAGCGCGAAAGTATTTGGAATCGGAAACAACATCAGAATCCCTGCAAATGCAGTTATCAGAAGTGATAGATAACCTGCAGAAATTCTCAACTGGCATGCTACAAACAACCCAAAAACAAAATATCATAAATAACACTTTGATAGATCTCAAACAGCGTAAATTGCAACTTGAAAAACTGAAATCAGTCATGCGAGATCACTTCAATTTACAATCCACATTAGAAAATCAACAGAAGCAACTGGCAGGTTTCAAATCACTTATTCCTGCAAATCTCGACTCGCTTGAAAATCAAGTTCAGCTTGCTCGTGTGAAAACAATCTTGAACAACACCTGCAAATTCAACATAAATTGTCAATCATGCAATGTGAACAGACAGATCCTACTCGACAACAACATTGCAGATCTACAGCAGCGCATCAAGGAAGCAAAATTCAACCAAGCTAAAGTTGCTGAACTCAGCACTAGTCAAATTCCAATGACTGAGCACAAGTTGTCAGAATGTGCGAAAATGATAACTAGTTTGTTATCAGATTTGAATTTGAATCGCGATTTAAACATAACTCAACACACGCATATTACACAAGATCTCGCGCAAGCTGCGCAAGCTGCGCAAGCTTTTGATGAGTGCAAGAATAACATTAGTTCTGCAGAAGCAAAACTGGCATCAACACGGGCAGAACTGCAGCAAATTGAAAAAGAACTCAAAAATAAAAACGAGCTGAAAACAAAACTCACAGAATCAATCGCACGCTGTAAACAACAAGAAATACTACTCGAAAACTTGAATCTCGAACAAGTCAAAGAAGCCATCCACAAAATTAAAAAAACAATAAATTCTACATCAGAACTAGAACAAAAGATTCACTCATTAAAAGTTCATCTTGCTCATCACAAAGTTACCATCTACAAAACAATGCAACAAGAAAATGCAATTATTTCAGCTTCAATTAAGCGAGACAAGCTAGAAATCGAGATTGATGAAATCAACAGCAGAATGACCGAATTGGAGCAAAAATCCACCGCTGAATTTGCGAAAGAAACTATTTGGCAACGAGCTCAGAAAGAACGCCAAATGTGTATTTTGGAACGAGATAAACTGCTTGAATTGCGAGGTGGTTACATTCAGATGGCGGAACGACTTGCTAAGGAACAAACTCAGATTGTAGTGCGTGATGAGATTTTGCGTAATATTGCAATTCTGAAAGCATATAGATTCTGCTTTTCAAAAAATGGCATTTCGAAATTGATCATCAAAAAGTCAACAAGTCGCATAGAAGAACATGCAAACACCTTTTTACACAGAATGGTTGGAGATGAACTACGCATCAAAATCGCAACTTCAATCCGCGAAAATGAAAGTAGATCACACAGCGATATTTCAAAACCAGATGACACACACCTCGACATCACCGTTGAGCAACGCGATACTACTTCAACTGCACATGCAACCACAGCCACAACCACAGCCATAGCCACAGCCACAGCCACAGCCACAACCACAGCCACAGCCAACAACCGCAGGATTCACCATCATGCAGTTGCAATTGATGATTGCTCTGGATTTCAAAAGTTTGTGGTATCACTTGCAATGCGTATTGCGTTCACAAAGGTAGGACAATGCCCAATTGGAAACTTTCTGATTATTGACGAAGGTTTTGGGTGTTTAGATGCCACAAATCTCGACAGAGTTCGCAGAGTGCTGCCAGATTTGCAAAATGAATACAATTTTATCATGGTAATTTCGCATTTGGGACCACTCCGCGGCGTATTTGGTGCTGAAATTTCTATCAACCGCATTGAACACCGAGGCGTGATGATGAGCAAATGCCAATTTGAATTGCAGTCAAGAAATATTGACTCAATTGCCAGTCCGAGTGCAAATATTGAACATTCAGCAAATGCAGTGAGTGACGTAGTCAGCGATGTCAGTGTAAATGCAAGTGCAAATGTTAATATAGAAGCTCCAATGTTCGCAGATATGATCAAAAATGGAAAACTCTACAAACGCTGTAGATGTGGTGCTGAAGTTATGGCATCAAGTACTTCTGGGCACTTGAAATCAGCTAAACATGCAGCAAATTTGAAATGAGCAAATGTCAATGCAATGCAAAAAATAAAAAAAATTGATGATGTGTTAAAATTGATTTTTTGACCTGTTGCACTCTCAACGTGCAAGTGACCTTGTGCCCATAAATCTGGAATATAAAAGAGAATTTTAATTGATTTTGACCACTTAAGTGGCCCAAAATGCAGTGCAATTTGTTAACTCAACATTACCACCTTGCGTGGTGAGTATCATTGATGAAAGTGAGACATCTATTTTTTCTGAACCGTTGGGCGTGATTGTGACTGTATTCGCACTGCTATCTATTTTGACAACACGATATCGAATACCTGGATATGTTGCCAGTGTAGGCAGTGAGATGCCTACGTTGTTTGACGTGCAATCACACAACACAAGACCATATGTGTTGTCAAGTGCAGTTGGGCCTGCAGCAGTGATAGTTCTTGGACTGCTGCGTAGTGACGTTAGAATGGGCTGATTTAAGCAAAACCAAACAGCATTACCATCTGTGTTATTTTGACACATATACACATCATCTGTGTCAGTTCTAACCCACACTGTGCCAAGTTTGTAGGCCGTTACATCGCTGTTTATTGTTGGTGCTGAAGCAGTTGAATTCAACTGCACTAGACTTCCATGCCCACCATCTGTGTAGGTGCCAGCTGTCAAATCACTCAGCAGCAAATGACTACCCGATGTGGTGCCGCCCACATATTTGGCGTTGAATGTGTTTTTTTGCACTGTAACCTGCTCAATCGAGTAAATTGGGCCAGTCGTAGTTCGCACAACAATATAACCGAGTTGACATAATTCTATGGAAAATAGCGCATTTGTCGGTCCTTGAATGGTGCCAGCATTGATTGCTGTATTTGCTGCAGCCAAGCTGCTATAAAGCGCTGTATTCATAACTGCAACATATGTTGGTGATTGCGTACCATCTGCAGCAAACCCATTTGTAACATAAATTCTGTACACCACGCGATTACCGTTTGCAGTTCCAGCTGTTGCTGTGCCTGCATTAGACCAAAATGATGCAAAGTCTGTACCAGTGCTGTGGCGAATCCATTTGCCACTGCCATTGATGTACCACAGCTGCCATGTCAATGGTGTTGCAGATGGTATTGCCATTGTTATTCCATGATCTTCATATGTATCTGGCGTAATGTTGAGCTGGCGATTTGTCGGCGCAGTTCCACCGCCAACTGATATCACAGCTCCAGCACCGCGAATGATTGTACCGAGATTGTTGTGAAAAAATCCAGAAATTGACTGCTCAAAATTCCATGGATGTTGTTCATTTTTGATTAAATACACAGTGCCATCGTACAACACCTCAAATAGCATAATATTGTTTTCATAATCTGAGGCACTAATCACTGTCCAATCAATGCCAGTCAATGTTCCAGACGCATTAATTCCAACATATGTTGTGCTCTGATTTCCAAGCGTTATTGGCCCTTGTGCTGCGAAATCTACTCTTGTGCCGTTGATGTAGCCATAACCACCACACAGCAATGTGAATGCAGTTGTGACAGTTGAATAGTAGGTCCCACTGTCCGTCCAACCTGCAAATCCAGTAAAGTCGTTCGCAGCCATGTCAATATTACGGTTTGGCATTGCTAAAGTTCGTGTGGTTGATCCAGCAATGTTCGCAGCGCTGAATTTCATATGTTTGGTATTGTCTGAATTATTGTAGATGTAGAAGGTGTTATCGTTCGCTGCGGTTGCTGTTGCATCAGCCCACGCTGCAGTGCCAGAACCATTGGTCTGCATAAATTGGCCACTATTGCCTGCAGTTGATGGCAACGTCAGTGTGTACGGAGTCACAGATGCTGGTGATGTCAATGTAATTCGCGATGCTGCAGGTGTTCCTTTCTGCAAGATTACACCATTTTGTGTCACAATTGATTTGAATGTGGCCATTTTGTTCACTTAAATCTATATAATTCGCTGCAATTGCAAAGCAATTGTAGTGTTAACTCGCACTTTATATAAGCAATAATTGCAACTTTGATGGATATCGAGGCTCTCATATTCAAAGCTTTTGATCATGTTAAATCTGAACTTGTCAGCGAAATAACTGCCAAATTGAGAACATCTGATTGTCGCACCAGTTACGACCACGATGCATACCGAAAGATTGATTGGTTGACCATTCCAGAAGAGTTTGCTGAGCTTTTGCGTGATGTTTTTAATGCTGGAATTATCAAACTCCCAAAGCGATTATGTGAAGAATATGCAGTATTCGCCTGCACAATCCGCATTGCTGGAAAAATAGGTAATTACTGCTTCTGTGTGACCAATTATGGCTCTGTTGTGTGGTACCAATATTGGTGCAACTCATTTATCGAGCGAAGAGATGGCAGTAATAATAGCAATGTGCATGTATTTCCTGGAGAAAACAGACTGACTGCTCATGCAATCGACGAGATCATTGACATGTTGAACTTTAGTGGGAGCATGTTTAAACCTCAGCATGTCAGTGGTGGCAACAGTAGTGGCAACAGCAACATCAACAACAGCAACAATATCAGCCATCGCTGCAACAGCTGCAACATCAACAACAGCAGCAGTGGTGGCGGTTTGGCATGTGAG